>Ga0181537_10000831_pt1 | contig 28773 bp, 27 predicted proteins | sample PEATcosm2014_Bin_39_FD_119765 | JGI IMG/M metagenome (GOLD analysis project Ga0181537, IMG submission 119765) | Peatland microbial communities from MTU Mesocosm Facility, Houghton, MI, USA - PEATcosm2014_Bin23_10_metaG | ecosystem: Environmental > Terrestrial > Soil > Wetlands > Peat | place...
ATCAGCGAGGTCTCGATGTCGCCGCCATGGATGCCGTGCTTTTTCTCGTCGGGCGAGAACGCGCCGTCAGGATAGCCGAAGCGGTGCCAGCCGAGGGTGACTGCGAACATGCCAAGCCGCGCCCGAAGGTCGCGCGCCACCAGTTCCATCGCCGCGACATTGCCGCCGTGGCTGGTGACGAGAACAAGCTTGCGCAATCCAGCCCGCTTAAGACTCTCGCCGAGCTCGGTCCACAGTGCGATCGCGGTCGGTGCCGAAATCGTCAGCGTGCCAGGAAAAGCGAGATGCTCGGCGGAGACGCCGATTCGCTGCACCGGCAGGAACGTCACCGGCAGATCGCCCGGCAACAGCTCGCGGACCCGCGCCAGATAGGCTTCGGCGATAAACGTATCGACGCCGAGCGGCAGATGCGGCCCGTGCTGCTCGACCGCGGCCAGCGGCAATACCGCGATCCAGCGACCAGTCTCGGCGTCGGCCCCGGCGATCTCCTGCCAGGTCATCTCCATCCAGTCGCGCTTGGGCAGTGTCACGGTTCGCTCGCCATGTTCGCTTTCCTCTCCTATTGTCGCGTCCCCGACGGACAGGAGCAACCGATGCGGCGGGTTGGAGCTTTTGGGATCGCCTTGATTACGTTGGCGGCGTCAGCGGCAGGAGTCTCCGCGCAGACGTTAGACAAGGTCAGGTTCGGCACCAATTGGGTGGCCGAGGCCGAGCATGGCGGCTTTTACCAGGCGCTGGCCGACGGCACCTATCGCAAATACGGGCTCGACGTGACCATCGTGCAGGGCGGCCCCAACACCAACAACCGCATCCTGCTGCCGGTCGGCAAGATCGACTTCTTCCTGTCGGCGGATAATCTGCAGGGCTTCGATGCGATCACGCAGAACATTCCGACGGTCGAAGTCGCGGCAATTTTTCAGAAGGACCCGCAGGTTCTCATCGCGCATCCCGACCAGGGCATCGACAAATTCGAGGACCTCAAGAACCTGACGATCTTCGTGTCGCAGGAGGGCGTCGCGACCTATTACCAGTGGCTGAAGGCCGACTACGGTTTCAAGGACTCGCAGGTCAAGCCGTACACCTTCAACCCGCAGCCGTTCCTCGCCAATAAGAAGAGCGCGATGCAGGGCTACGTCACCTCGGAGCCGTTCGCGATCCAGAAGGCGGCGCATATCACACCGAAGGTTTTCCTGCTCGCCGATCTCGGCTTTTCCGCCTATTCGACGCTGATCGAGACGCGCCGCGATCTTGTCGATAAGAAGCCCGATCTGGTACAGCGCTTCGTCGATGCCTCGATCATCGGCTGGTACAACTACATCTACGGCGACAACAGCGCGGCCAACGCGCTGATCAAGAAACAGAACCCGGAAATGACCGACGATCTCCTCGCCTATTCGGTGAAGGCGATGCGGCAATACGGCATTGTCGATTCCAGCGATTCGCTCAGGCTCGGCGTCGGCACCATGACCGATGCGCGGATGAAGAATTTCTTCGACGAGATGGTACGCGCCGGCGTGGTCAAGGCCGGGCTCGATTACCGCAAGGCCTACACGCTGCAATTCGTCGACAAGAAAGTCGGGCTCGATTTGCAGCCGAAACAATAATGCCGCCGCCGACCGCAACCCGTTCCGACGCTTTGCTCGCGCTGCGCGGCGTCGGCAAGACGTTTGCCAACGGCACGCTGGCGCTCAAGGGTTTCGATTTCGAGGTGCACGCCAGCGAATTCGTGTCGCTGCTCGGTCCATCGGGTTGCGGCAAATCGACGGCGTTGCGGATCATTGCGGGCTTGAGCGAGCCGAGCGAGGGCAGCGTCGTGTGGCCGTCGCCGCGGACGCCGACCGATGGAGAGAGCCGCATCGGCTTCGTGTTCCAGGAGCCGACGTTGATGCCGTGGACCACCGTGTTCAACAACGTGCTCTTGCCGCTCAAACTCAAGGGCATACCGAGCGGACGAGCGCGGGAGCCTGTGAGCGCGGCGCTCGATCGCGTCGGCTTGAACGATTTCGGCCGGGTCTATCCGCGCGAATTGTCGGGCGGCATGCGCATGCGCGTCTCGATCGCCCGCGCGCTGGTCACCGAGCCTGAGTTGCTGTTGATGGACGAGCCGTTCGCCGCGCTCGACGAGATCACGCGCTTTAAGCTCAACAACGACCTGCTCGCGGTGTGGCAGACGTTGCGCACCACCGTCGTGTTCGTCACGCATTCGGTATTCGAGTCGGTGTATCTGTCGAACCGCATCGTGGTCATGGCGGCGCGGCCGGGCCGCGTCTTCACCGAGCTTGCGATCGACGCGCCCTACCCGCGCGACCAGAACTTCCGCACCTCGCCCGAATATGCCGCGTTCTGCCGCCGCACCTCCGAAGCACTGGCCCAGGCCATGGCTGCTGGAGGTCAACCATGACGAGGGCATCCACCGCTCATTCCCGCGAAAGCGGGAATCCAGGAGGAGATAATGGCCGCTGAATCTGGGTCCCCGCTTGCGCGGGGACGAGCGGAAGGACGTAAGCGCGACCGCGCGCTGCGCATTGCGCTGCCGCTGATCGTGCTCGCGCTCGTCCTCGCGATCTGGGAATTGGCGGTGCGGATCGGCAATATTCCGCCCTATGTATTGCCCGATCCCGCGCTGATCCTGCGAACGCTGGTGAACGATTGGAGCGTGCTGTTCCAGTCGCTGCTGGTGACGCTGCTGACGACGTTCGAAGGCTTTCTGCTGGCCGCGGTCGGCGGCGTCGGGCTTGCGGTGCTGTTCAACCAGTCGCGGCTCGTCGAATATTCGCTCTATCCCTATGCGGTGATCCTGCAAGTCACCCCCATCGTCGCCGTCGCGCCGCTGCTCCTTATCTATCTGCCGCAGCCGCTTGCGGTCTTGGCCTGCGCCTGGATCGTGGCGTTCTTTCCGGTCTTGGCCAACACCACGCTCGGCCTGCGTTCGGTCGACCGCAATCTCACCGACCTGTTCTCGCTCTACGGCGCCTCGCGCTGGCAAATTTTGTGGAATTTGAAATTGCCTTCAGCGCTGCCCTACATCCTCGGCGGCTTGCGCATCGCCGGCGGCCTGTCGCTGATCGGCGCGGTGGTCGCCGAAATCGCCGCCGGCTCGGCGGGCTCCGGCTCCGGGCTCGCCTACCGGATCTCGGAATCCGGCTACCGGCTCAACATACCGCGCATGTTCGCGGCGCTCCTGCTGCTGTCCGTCGCCGGCATCGTGATCTTTTATCTCTTGTCGCTGATCAATTATCTGGCGCTGCGCCGCTGGCACGAGAGCGCGCTGGAGGTCGAGCGATGAAACTCACTGCTACGCCAATGCGATCGCCAACACACGCGCGACATGGATCGCGTCGCGGCCGGCGCCATCGTGGATTTGATGCCGGCATGACGTGCCGTCGGCGACGATGAGTGCGTCGCCGGGCGCTTTGCGCACGGCCGGCAGCAACGACAACTCACCCATCGCGCGCGACACGTCGATGGTGTCGGCGCCAAAACCGAACGCGCCGGCCATGCCGCAGCAGCTCGATTCGATGGTTTCGACGTCGAGGCCGGGAACGAGTTTCAGCGCCGCCTCAACCGATGACATCGTATCGAAGGATTTCTGGTGGCAATGGCCGTGCAGCAGCGCGCGTTTTTTCAGCGGCGCGAGCTTGAGATCAAGTTTCCCGGCTTTGGCCTCGCGGGCCAAAAACTCCTCGAACGAGAGCGCGGCGGTGGCGACCTTGCGCGCCGCGTCGCTTTTCATCAGCGCCGGGACTTCGTCACGGAAGCTGAACAGGCAGCTCGGCTCGAGCCCGATCACCGGCACGCCGCATGCGACGAAGGGTGAAAGTGCCGCAAGCGTGCGTTCCATTTCCCGGCGGGCTTCGTCGGTTTTGCCGATGGCGAGGAAGGTTCGTCCGCAACACAGCGGCCGTTCGCCAGATGGCGGCGCCACGAAATGAACCCGATAACCGGCCGCAGTCAGCACCGCACGCGCGGCATCGATATTCTCGCGCTCGAAATAGCGGTTGAAGGTGTCCGCAAACAGGACGACTTCCTGGCCTGTCTTTTCCCCGCTTGCGGGAACGTCCGAAAAATAATCGGCGCGCCATTTCGGCAGCGTCCTTCGTGCGGAGAAGCCGGCAATAACCTCCGACAGCTTTGCCGCGCCGGGCAAGCCGTCGCGCAAATTCAACAACCACGACAATCGCGCCGCATAGGGTGCATAGCGCGGCAGATAACCGACCAGGCGATCGGGCAGCGACAGGCCGAATTTTTTGCTTCGTGCCCGCAACACTTCGATTTTCATGCGCGCCATGTCGACGCCGGTCGGACATTCGCGCCGGCACGCCTTGCAGGAGACGCAAAGCTTTAGCGTTTCCGCCATATGGTCCGACGTGAGCGCGTCGGGGCCGAGCTGGCCGGACATGGCGAGACGGAGCGTATTGGCACGGCCGCGCGTCACGTCGCGTTCGTCGCGCGTGACGCGATAGCTCGGGCACATCACGCCGCCCTTGAGCGCACGGCACGCACCGTTGTTGTTGCACATTTCGACCGCGCCCTGAAATCCGCCGCCAGCACCCGGATAGGCCGACCAGTCGAGCGCGGTTGTCAGCTCATCGGCGTGGTAATCGGGGCCGTAACGGAAATTGCTGCGATCGTCGAATTTCGGCGCGCGCACGATCTTGCCGGGATTGAACAGGTTTTGCGGATCGAAGCTGTCCTTGACCTCCTCGAAGGCGTGAACCAGTTCGGCACCGAACATCATCTGGTGAAATTCCGAACGCACGATGCCATCGCCGTGCTCGCCGGAATGCGAACCCTTGTATTCGCTGACCATGGCGAAGGCTTCTTCGGCGATGGCGCGCATCGCGCGCACATCCTTGTCGAGCCGCAGATTAAGCACCGGGCGCACGTGAAGGCAGCCGACCGCGGCATGTGCGTACCAGGTACCGCGTGTACCGTTTTTCTCGAACACTTCGGTGAGTCGCGCCGTGTAATCGGGCAGATGCTCGAGCGGCACCGCGCAGTCCTCGACGAAGGAGATCGGTTTGCCCTCATCCTTCATCGACATCATGATGTTGAGCCCGGCAGTCCGCACTTCGCCGATGCCGGCCTGCAATTTGGCGTCGAGCACGTCGACCACACCGCCCCATTTGGCGCCGCTATTGTCCCAACCGATGCCGAGATCGCCGATCAGGGAACCGAGCCATTGCAGCCGCTGCAAATTCTCATCCCAGTCGTCCTCGGCGAATTCGACGAACAGGATCGCTTCGGGGTCGCCGCGCAGGAACGCATCGACGGTAGGCCTGAACATCGCGATGTCTTTGGCGAGACCGAGCATGGTGCGGTCGATCAGCTCGACCGCGATCGGATCGAGCGTCACGATATGGGCCGCCGCCTTCATCGCCTCGTGGAAACTACCGAAATGGCAGGCGCCGAGCGCGCGGCGACCGAGCACAGGCGACAGTTTCAGCTCGATCTTGGTCGAAAAAGCGAGCGTGCCTTCCGAGCCGACAAGAAGGTGGGCAAGATTGATGTCGTTTCGTCCTGGCCACAGCGCATCGAGATTGTAGCCGCCGACGCGGCGCTGCACTTTCGGAAACCGCCGTTCGACCTCGGCCGCTTCGCGCGCACCGATGGCGAGGAGATCGCGGACCAGATCCGGCGGCACGTTGACCGCAGGATCGCCGAGCCGTCCAAAATGCGCCCGCACGCCGTCCGGCAGCATCGCATCGATCGATAGTACGTTCTCGCGCGTATTGCCGTAGCGCAGCGACCGCGCGCCGCAGGAATTGTTGCCGACCATGCCGCCGATCGTGGCGCGCGAAGCGGTGGAGATGTCGACCGGAAACCACAACCCGGCGGGCTTAAGCGCGCGGTTGAGATCGTCGAGCACGATGCCCGGTTCGACGACGCAGCGGCGGTTGGTGACATCGAGCTCGATCACGCCGTTGAGATGCTGCGAGCAATCGACGATGAGCGCTGCGTTGACCGTCTGGCCCGCTTGCGAGGTGCCGCCGCCGCGCGGCGTCACCGGCACGCCTTCGCTGCGGCAAATCCCGATCGCTCGTTCGGCTTCTTCTATCGTGCGCGGCGTCACCACGCCGAGCGGCATGATCTGGTAGTGGGATGCGTCGGTGGCATAGCGCCCACGCGTAAATGCGTCGAAGCCCACACCACCGATCTGCTCCGCCTTGAGCCGCCGCTCCAGGCCGGGCGAAAGCCGCGCTGGCACGTGATTCCCTCCACGCCCAAAAACGGCGCAATAACAATGCTGTATAAGTCACGTCAATTAGACTTGACCGTAATGTCGCATTCGCTATTCAACGCCACAAGCCGCGAGCGCTATCGGACCTGCGCCGCCGGGGCGAATCCGATCTCAATCCGTCCGAAGGAGTGCTGAATATGCCTCAGAATTCGTCGCGCGCCGTCGGGCGTCACTTCCTGCAAATCCCCGGGCCGACGCCGCTGCCCGACCGCGTGCTGCGCGCGATGGATACGCCGATTATTGATCACCGAGGCCCGGAATTCGCCAAGCTCGCGAAGCGCTGTCTCGACGGCATAAAAACGATCTTCAAGACCACCAATCCGGTGATCATCTATACCGCGACCGGCACCGGCGCTTGGGAAGCGGCGCTGGTCAACACAATGTCGCCCGGCGACCGTGTGCTGATGGTCGAGACCGGACAATTCGCCACGCTGTGGAAAGTGATGGCGGAAAAGCTCGGGCTCAAGCCTGAATTCATCACCGGCGACTGGCGCACCGGCGCCGATCCGGCGAAGATCGAAGAACATTTGCGCAAGGACAAGGCGCACGCGATCAAAGCGGTGTGCGTGCTGCACAACGAAACCGCGACCGGCTGCCTGTCGCCGATCGATCCGATCCGCAAGGCGATCAGCGCTGCTGGCCATCCGGCGCTGCTGATGGTCGACACCATCTCCTCACTCGCCTCGACCGATTACCGGCATGACGAATGGGGCGTCGACGTCACCGTCGGCGGCGCGCAGAAGGGTTTGATGCTGCCGCCTGGCATGTCGTTCAATGCGCTCAGCGACAAGGCGCTGGCAGCGTCGAAAACTTCCACGCTGCCGAAATCGTTCTGGGCCTGGGACGACATGCTGACCATGAACAAGATCGGCTTCTTTCCGTACACGCCGGCGACGCAAATGCTGCAAGGCCTCGCGGTATCGATCGAGATGCTGCACGAGGAAGGCCTCGACAATGTGTTCGCGCGTCACGCCCGGCTCGCCGAAGCGACGCGGCGCGCGGTGCGCGCCTGGGGCCTCGAAATCCTCTGCCGCGAGCCGAAATATTATTCGCCGACGGTCACCGCGGTGCTGTTGCCGGACGGCCACGACGCCGACGCGTTCCGCGCGCTCGCGCTCGATACGTTCAACATCTCCTACGGCGCGAGCTTCGGCCCTTACGTCAAGAAATACTTCCGCATCGGCCATCTCGGCGACGTCAATGACGGCTGGCAGATCGGCGCGCTGGCGGCGACCGAAATGGCGCTGTCGCTCGCCGGCATCCCGCACAAGAAGGGCGGCGTGCAGGCGGCGATGGATTATCTGGTGTCGGCGCATTCGGCCGGCGCGCGCGCAGCCGCGGAGTGATTTCTCCGCTCTTTGACTAGCTCAGCGGCACCGCGCCGACCTGGGCCTTGAACGCCGGCCGTGCGGCAATCGCCGCATACCAACGCTCGAAATTCGGGAACGGCGGGCGGTCGGGCACAAGCTGGCGGTAGCGATAGGCCATGATGCCGACCGGAATATCTCCGTAGGAAAACGCATCGCCGGCGAGATACGCGGTCTTGGCAAGTCGGTCCTCCATCATCTGGATGGCCGCCGTAGATTTCTTTTTGCCCTCTTCGATCGCGGCGTGATCGCGTTTTTCCGGCGGCGTGCGGATCATGCCCCAGAACACCGGCGTAATGGCCGGCCCCAACACCGCGAGCTGCCAGTCCATCCATTGGCTGGCGAGCGCCCGGGTGCGCAAATCGGCCGGTTCGAGTACAGCCGACTTATGCCTGGCCGCGAGGTAGCGCACGATCGAGTTCGATTCCCATAGCAGGAAGCCGTCGTCCTCTTCGAGCGTGGGCACGAGTCCATTCGGATTCATTGCGAGGTAAGCCGCCTCGCGGGTCTTGCCGAACGAACCGCCGATATCGATGCGCTCGTGCGGCAGGCCGATCTCGCCGACCGCCCACATCACCTTCTGCACGTTCGACGAGGTGTTCCTACCCCAGATCTTGATCATTATTTTTCTCGCCCTTTCACTGTTATGCCCCGTGACGGCGGGGCATCCAGTAAACGATACCGTCGTGGCAAAATGCAATCTGGGTGATTACTGGATCGTCCGCCTTCGCGGACGACGACAGTGCCTTCAATCGATGCGGCGCGCTTCCTCGGCCAGCATGATCGGAATGCCGTCGCGGATCGGATAAGCGAGCTTGGCCGCGCGCGAGATCAGCTCCTGCTTGGCCGCGTCGTATTCAAGCGGCGTCTTGGTCAGCGGACAGACCAGGATCTCCAAGAGCTTAGGATCGACGATATCGGCGGGACGATCGGGTGGAGAAGACGGCGATGGGGGAATGGACATTGGGCGCTCCGGCTCGAGGCCTACTGCAATTGTGTTTCACCCGGCGTCTTGCTCTTGGCAAGCTCGATCTCGGTGACGGCGACCAAAATTTCGGCGCGGGTCTTGAGGTCCGGCGCTTCCAGCATGGCTTGCTTCTCTGCGGCATCGTAGGGCGACATCATCGCCAGCGCATTGACCAGCGCCTCATTGGGCGCGTTTTCGATGCCTTCCCAATCGGCCTTGAGATTGTTGGCTTTGAGAAACGCGGTGAGCGCGCGCAACACCGCCTTGCGGTCGACCTCGTCCTCGCCTTTGCGCGCGGTGAAATCGCCGATGAACGGCTCATAGGTCACCCCGCACTGCCGATATGGCGTGTCGACCACAAGCTCCTCCTCGACGCGAAAGCGCGCGACGCCGGTGAGCTGGATGAGGTAACGGCCGTCGCCGCTCTCGGCGAATTGCGTGATCCGCCCGACACAGCCGATGCGGAACAGATGCGGTTTGCTCTCGTCAGAGCCCGGATGCGCGGGATCGGGCTGAATCATGCCGATCAGACGATGCGGCGTGCGGATGGCGTCTTCAATCATCGCGAGATAGCGCGGCTCGAAAATATTGAGCGGCATCTGCCCGCGCGGCAGCAATAACGCTCCGGGCAGCGGAAATACCGGAATCACGTCGGGAAGCGAGTCCGGCCCTTTGTAGCTCGTGTTCATCGGCATGCCGCACTCCACACGGCGACGGCACCGAATATGATCTTACGCAAAAAGAATGGACGATAGCTTCTTACGGCCTTCGATCGTGGCGTCGTCCGCCGGACCCCACGCATCGAAAAACTGAACGAGCTGTTTGCGCGCGCCATCGTCGTTCCATTTGCGGTCGCGCCTGACGATGGCGATCAACTGTTCGAGCGCCTCGCTGCGCCGCCCCTTGCCGTTGAGCGCCAGCGCAAGATCGAGGCGCGCCTGATGGTCGAGCGGATTGGCGGCGACCTTCTGCTCAAGCTCGCTGAGCGGGCCGATCGTCTTCGCCTGTTCGGCGAGTTCGAGCGCGGCACGCGCCGCGGCCACCGCGGCATCATTCCGCTTGGCCTCGGGCACCATGGCAAGCGTCTGCTTTGCCTGATCGAGTGCACCAGTCGCGACGTAGGAGCGAACCAGGCCGGCAAGCGCCGGCACGTTGGTTGCATCCTCGGCGAGAAGCTGCGCGTACATCTCAGCGGCTCCGGCGGCGTCCCCTTCGCCGAGCGCAGTATCGGCGGCTTTGAGCAGATCCTTGGCCTCGCCGCCGATACGGTCCTTGGTCAACCGTTCGAGAAAGGCGACGACCTGGCTTTCCGGAAGCACCCCCATGAAGCCATCGGCGGGCTGGCCGTTGACGAAGGCGATCACGGCGGGGATCGACTGAATACCCATCTGGCCGGGAATCGCCGGATGCTCGTCGATATTCATCTTGACGAGCTTGACCTTGCCCTTGGCGGCCTTCACCACCTTTTCGAGCACGGGCGTGAGCTGCTTGCACGGGCCGCACCACGGCGCCCAGAAGTCGACCAGCACCGGCTGGCGCTTGGATTCCTCGATAACGTCTTTGACGAAGCTTTGCGTGGTCGTGTCCTTGACCGACGCGTCCGCACTGACGGTTTCAGCTGGCTGCAACATGTCTCCTGCCCAAGACTTTCCTGCCCAAGATTTTCCTGCCCAAGTCCCTTCCTACCCAAAGTCCGGTCCCAAAACGCGACGGCCGGCACTTCCCTGTTTCGACTGATTAGATGGGAAGAAAGCGGACGAATGCAATCACGGTTGTGAGGGTCCGGAAACCGGCTCAATCCGCGGCAAATGCCCGGTGGCTTCGAGGAATTTAAGGAGCCCTTCGCGGGAAATCGTTGTGGTGCCGGTATTCACCAGCGGATGAAAATTGAGCATTTCGTTCGCCATCATCGCCGCATCGAGCACAACCGTGACGCGCCGTCCGGTGTCGTTGATAACGGAAAATGGGGTCACCGAGCCGGGTTCGACACCGAGGAGTTCGCGCATCAACTCGGCCGAGCCGAACGAAAACCGTCCCGAAGCTCCGAGAAGGCGGTGCAGCGAGCGCAACTCGATCAGCGCGTCTTCACTCGCCACGACGAGATAGGGCGCGTCCTTCTTGTCGCGCAAAAACAGGTTCTTGGTGTGCCCGCCAGGAACCGCGCCACGCAATTCACGGGCCTCCTCGACGGTAAACACTGCCGGATGGGTGACGGTCTTGTGGCCGATGCCGAACTTATCCAGATAGGCAAAAAGCTCCTGCGGCGTGACGGGCATTGGCGATTTTTAGGCCCCCGCTCCCATGGTTGCAAAGCCGGGCGCTCTTTGGCATAGCTTGGCCGTGGCCGGTGCCAATAGGCTTGGCCGCGTACCCTTCTCGGATGCGGGTGTAGCTCAGGGGTAGAGCACAACCTTGCCAAGGTTGGGGTCGAGGGTTCGAATCCCTTCGCCCGCTCCAGAATTCTCGCAACAGCAGAATGAGCCGTGACGCGTTCAGCGCGCGGCGGTGCGCGCGCCAAGCGGTGCGCCCGCGGCGTTCGACCGCGATCGCGTCGCGCCGCGGACGTGTCTCGTGACGATCGACGCCGCGTGACCCGCGCCATAGACGAAGCGCATCACCGGCCCGAATGACAGCGCGCTCGAAAGCCCGACAAAATGCAGGCCGGGCACCGAGGATTCGAAAGCCGGATTGAGCACCGGAGCGCCGTCGGCGGTTTTGATTGCGGACCGCAGTGACGACTCAAGAAATGTCAGCCGATCGAGATCGACGCGGTAGCCGGTAGCCGCAATCACATGATCGGTCGCGACATGCTGCACGCCGTGATTGCCGCGCACCGTCAGATCGAGCTTGCCGTTGCGCGCTGTGGCGGCGACGACTTGGTGCGAGGTCAGAAGAGATACTTTGCCGACCACCCGGCGCTTAAGCCACCACGCACCGGCCGGCGCATGGGCCGTCGCCAGAATGCGCCGGCGCCGCGCGTGCGGCAGCGTGAAGAAGGCACGCGGACATTCGGAATAAAACAGGCTGCGCCAGCCCGGACCGAGCCCCGATTCCGGGCGCCGCCAACGTTCCAAGAGAGATGGATTCTCTTCGATGTCGGCATTCCAGTCGATGACCGGCGCGCGGGCGAGCAAGCGCACATTGACGCCTTGCTCATGCAGCAACGCGGCGGTTTCGAGACCGGATTGTCCGCGTCCGATCACGGTCACGTCGCGCCCAGCGAATTCGGTGAAATCGCGGTGATCCGCGCTGTGGGTGACGTGCGCTTGCACTTCGGGCGGCGCTGACGTGAGCATTTCCGGAACATGGCGAAACGCCATGTGGCCGGTCGCCACGATCACGCGCTTTGCTTCCACGCGACGGTCGTCGAATGTCAACTCAAACGCACTTCCGTTCCAGCACAGATTACGCACCGTCGTATCCCAGATTTCGGGCGCCGCCTGGCGCTGGAACCAGTCCGCATAATCGACAAAATCGGCGATCAGGAGCGGCACGCCGGTCCGCGCATAAGGCAACCCGCGCGCCGCGCAGAATTGCTCCAAAGTGGAGCGCCGCTCGGGATCGGAAAGATTGGATGCAAAACACTCCGACTTGAGCGCCATGGCGGCAGGCATGGAGCGCCGCCAGCTCTCCATCGGCCGCCCGACGACGACGTGGTTGACGTTGGCGGCACGCAAATGCGCGGCGATCGAAAGCCCGTAGGGCCCGGCGCCGACGATTATGTTTTCGAGCGTCGCCATGCGTTGCCGCCGTGATGGAGAGTACCTTGATGCGTAACTTGGGCGATCCGGCGCTTGCGGGAATGCGCCTTTCTGCGTTCGGACCACTGCCAAGTGAGCAGCCGCCGCCCGCAGTGCAATGCGAAGTCGAGGCCGAAGGCCAAACCGGGCAACGGATCGTCGAGGCGAAAATAGCCGTCGTAGAGGCGTTCGCGAACAGCGGCCGCGCGGCTGAGATGCAGCAGCGAATGCCGCCATGCGGCAGGGTCGACGATTTCTTCTATTGGCGCGGATAGGCCGAGTTCATCGCGATAAGCGATCAGTGGAAGGTTCACGCCATTGAGCGTCGCGATCTCCTCCTGCCAATCGGTACGGCCGACGGTCGGCTCGATGATCACGAAGCGGTTGCGGCGCGCATCCCATTTGAACTCGAGACTGCCCAGGCCTCGATAGCCGGTGATATCGAGGAATTTTTCCGTCAGCGGCCGCAACAAATCGGCTTCCTCCGCCGCAGGCACGCAGACGGCCGTGCTGCCGAGGCCCGGCGGATAGGCGGCGACCTTGCGGCCGAAAAAGATGCGCCGCGATCCGGACTCGGAATTGCAGTGGAACAGCGCGAAACAGATGCCGCTGTCGGGGCCGTCGATCCATTCCTGGACGACAAGAGAGCCGGCCGCACCCAGCATGCGCCGGCATGCCGCCGCGGCTTCATCGTATCTGTCGAGCCAGTTGATGCGTTCGACCTGACCGAAATGAACCGGGCGCTTATCGGCCGGTTTGGCGATGACCGGCATGCCGAGATCGGCAATCTTCGCGATATCCGCTTCGCGTTCGACGATAATGGTGCGGGGGATCGGAAGGTCATGCGCTTCGGCGAAAGCCTGGAAGGTAGCCTTGTTGTACAGCGCCGAAACCATCTCCGGCGCAGGCAAGCTGAAACGATAGTACCGGCTCAGCTCGTCGCGGAACTCGGAGACGGTATGAACGGACATTTCGTCGGTGACGATCAGCACCGGTCGCGCGCCGAGCTTCGCTTGCAGCGCGAGCAATTCTTCGACGAAGGGTCTTCCGAACAAATGCTCGAACAGGCAATGCCGGGCGAAGCGGGACCACATCGCGGCGTGGCGCAGCGTCGTGTCGGCGACGATGATCGGCACGCCGCCTTTTCCCAGGCTGCGGACGACGCCAAGGCCATTGACCTCGCCGCCGACGACAACGGCGGGCACAAGTGTTTCGGCAGGTCTGCGTTGCATTACGCGGAAGTCTCCGCAAATCGATAGACAAATCGGAGCTTCGGGTGTTGACACGTCGTCACCGCAGCGACAATGGACAACGCGCCGCAAACACCTGTTTACGTTAATCGCGGCCCTTTGCCGGAGTCTTCGTAAAGTCCATCGTGCAAAACACTTTGACCCAATCCGCCGGCAAGCCCGCGGCTGCGCTCCTGCTGCTCTGGCTTTCCGGCGCGTGCCTGCGCCTCACCGTGTTGGCGATTCCGCCGGTGGTGCCGCTGCTGCACGCCGACCTGCATTTGTCGGAAACCGGCATCGGCTGGCTGGCGAGCCTGCCGCCCATGCTGTTCGCAATTGCGGCGGTACCCGGCGCAGTGCTGATCGCCCGCTTCGGCATTGTGCCGGCGCTTGTCGTCGGCCTGTTGCTTAACGCGATCGGCTCAGCGGTGCGCGCCGCGTTTCCCGATGTGTTGTCGCTCTATATAGCGACGATCGTGATGGCGGCCGGTGTTGCCATTATGCAGCCGTCACTGCCGCCCTTGGTGCGTGCCTGGTTTCGTCATCGCATCGGCTTCGCGACCGCCGTTTATACCAACGGACTTCTGCTCGGCGAGATTTTTCCGGTCGCGCTCACTATCCCTTTTGTGCTGCCACTGTTCGGCGATAGCTGGCGCATGAGTTTTGTCTTCTGGTCGTTGCCCGTTTTCCTCACTGCGCTCCTTATCATCGTCGGCGCGCCGAAAAACGGCGGCATCAGTCATGCGAACACCGTCGGACGCCGATGGTGGCCGGATTGGCGCAGCCCGCTGACCTGGCGGCTCGGGTTGATCTTTGGCAGCGTCAACGCAATGTATTTCGTGACCAATGCGTTCTTGCCCGACTATGTCACCGCCACCGGCCGTGCCGATCTGATTTCGAGCGCGCTCACTGCGCTCAATGTCAGCCAGTTGCCGGCATCGTTCCTGATGTTGGGGTTGGCCGGGCGGCTGGTGAAGCAACCCTGGGCTTACGCGGCGACCGGCGGGCTGTCGTTTCTAAGCATTGTCGGCATGTTGCTCATGCCGGGATTTTGGATCGTGTTCTGGGCTGGCGTACTTGGATTCGCCAATGCGATCACACTCATTCTGGCGCTTGCGCTGCCTTCGGTGCTCAGCGGGCCTGACGACGTGCATCGCACATCGGCCGCGATGTTCACAATCAGTTACAGCCTGGCGATGGTTCTGTCGGTGATCTGCGGCTGGCTTTGGGATTCAACGCATACGCCGCTTGCCGGCTTCGCTCCGGTCGCCGCGTGCGGCCTTGTCATTGTCGCGCTGGCTTCGACGGTCCGGCACGCCGAGCACCCGTCTGTCGCAGCCTAGTCAGTACCCAACTGCAAGGGCGCCGGGCGTGCGCGGATCGGCGGCGCCGGCGAAACCCTGCGGCGTGACCAAAATGGATTCCGCGGAGGTGAACCGCGGCTGCGGGACGACTTTATCGCCGCGCGCCTGCAACGCCGCCACCAAATCCGGCGCCAGCGCGGTCTCGGCGAAAACCTGATCGGGCATCCACTGATTGTGAACGCGGGGCGCGACCACGGCAGACGCAATGTCCATGCCGCGATCGATGACGTTGACGATCACTTGCAGCACCGTGGTGATGATCCGGCTGCCGCCAGGCGAGCCGGTGATGAGGAACGGCTTGCCATCCTTGAGCACGATGGTCGGCGTCATCGACGACAGCGGCCGCTTGCCGGGTCCCGGCTCGTTAGCCTCGTATCCGATCAAGCCGTAAGCGTTGGGGGCTTCCGGCTTGGCGGCGAAATCGTCGAGCTCGTTGTTGAGGAGAATGCCGGTACCGTCGGCCACGAGACCGACGCCGTAGCTGAAATTGAGCGTATAGGTATTGGAAACGGCATTGCCGAACCGGTCAATAATGGAGAAGTGCGTGGTGTTGTGGCCTTCAGGATCGCTGTTGCCGCCGGCGTGGATGTCGCTCGCCGGGGTAGCGCGCGCCGGATCGATGCCGGCCCGCCAAGTTGCGGCGTAGTTCTTGGAAATAAGGCGCCCGATCGGAACCGAAACTACGTCGGGATCGCCAAGGAACAGCGCACGATCGGCATAGGCGCGCTTCATCGCTTCGATCATCAGATGCAGCGTCTGCGCTTCGTCGTCATGCGCGAGATCGTAGCCTTCGAGGATATTGAGCATCTCGATCAATTCAACGCCGCCCGACGACGGCGGCGGCATCGAGACGATGTCGTAACCGCGATAGGTGCCATGGACCGGCGTGCGTTCGACAGCGTGGTAGCCCGCGAGATCATCACCGGTCATCACGCCGCCGGCGGCCTGCACTGCGGCAGCGAGCTTTGCCGCGACAGGCCCGCGGTAGAAGGCGTTTGGCCCATCGTGCGCGATCGTTTGCAGCGTATCGGCAAGATCGCTTTGCACCAGCCGATCGCCGGCAGCGGGCATGCTGCCGTCGCCCTTGAGAAAAATCTTTGCTGTGGCGGGCCAGCGCGCCAGCCGATCATGCGCGGTTGATTGCAAATCGGCGAGGTCGTCGTCGGTCAGCGTGATCCCGTTGCGCGCCATGGCAATCGCCGGCGCCATCAAAGCGGCAAGCGTGAAACGGCCGGAGCCGTATTTCTCCTCGGCGAGCGCCAGACCGGCGACCGTGCCGGGCACGCCAGTGGCAAGCGCTGAATCGCGCGATTTTTGCGGATCGGCATTGCCCGCCGCATCGAGAAAGCTCTTGGCGTTGATGCCGGCCGGCGCGGTCTCGCGATAATCGATCGCCGCATCGCCGTCATCGGCACGGTGGATCAGCATGAAACCACCGCCGCCGATATTGCCGGCGCGCGGATAGCTCACCGCGAGCGCAAAGCCGACTGCGACCGCGGCATCCACCGCGTTGCCGCCCTTTTGCAATATGTCGACACCGATACGCGCGGCGCGCGGCTCCTGCGCCACCACCATGCCGTTCTGCGCGACAACCGGAATCGCCTGTTGAATTGCGGTTGGAGCCTGATCGGCGGCTTGTCCCGCCGCGCCCGTCGGCGGCATCGCGAGCATCGCGGCGGCGAGCCCAATCGCCATCGCCGGCCGGCCAACTGACGCAATCTCACTCATTTCAACTCAGCTTCTCGACTGCAATTTTTGCGGGTAGTCTTGTTACGGGTAGTCTCCGGCATTCGGGGAAGGAGCAGCCGGATGGATGTCGGTGAGGTCCTGTTAGCCAACGGCAGTGTGAGGATCAAGCGAACGCGCCACGGCCTGATGGCTTACAACATCAACGATCTTTTTGTCGGCCGCTCACTCGATTGTTACGGCGAATATTCGCGCGGCGAGGTCGGGCTTTTTCCGCAACTCGCGAGCGCGGGGGCTTGGGTCCTCGACGTCGGCGCCAATGTAGGTGCACTGACGCTGTCTCTCGCCCAGATCGTGGGCCCAAGCGGGACCGTCGTCGCCATCGAGCCGCAGCGCGCGATCTATCAGCTTCTGTGCGCCAACCTCGCGCTCAACGAGGTCAACAACGTCCATCCGATCCATGCAGCGGCGGGACAGGCGGCCGGGCGGACCTTTGTGCCGGTTTCGGATTACAGCAAGCCGGGGAATTTTGGCGGCACCGAGCTAACCGACAGAGGCGGCGAGTCCGTCGCGGTGTTAAGCATCGACAGCCTGCAACTGCCGGCTTGCCAATTCATCAAGATCGACGTCGAAGGCCAGGAACAGGCCGTGATTATCGGCGCGGCGGCAACGATCGCCCGCTTTCGGCCCGTACTCTACGTGGAGAACGATCGTCGGCACCAATCGCCCGATCTAATCCGCCAAATTCGTAATCTCGACTATGTCGCATACTGGCATCTGCCGCCGCTCTACAGCCCCGACAATTTCCATCGGAATACGACGAACGTCTTTCCCGGAATCGTCTCAATCGACATGCTATGCCTGCCGCGCGGCGATACGCGGAAAGTCGAAGGAATGAAGCCGGTTACCGGTCCGGACGATTGGCCGTTTCCAACCTAGAGGGCGTTGACGGCGCGTCGATCACAGCATCGACGGCAGCACGCGATCCGGCGGACGATGGCCGTCGAGAAAGGTTTTGATATTGACGATGACCTTCTCGCCCATGTCGACGCGGCCTTCGAGCGTGGCGGAGGCGAGATGCGGCAGCAACACGACCTTGCCGGCTTTCGCGAGCTTGACGAGCTTCGGGCTCACCGCCGGCTCATGCTCAAAAACGTCCAGTCCTGCTCCGGCGATCTGTTCTGCCTCGATCAACCGTGCCAGCGCGTTCTCGTCGATCACCTCGCCGCGCGCGGTGTTGACGATATAGGCATCGGGCCGGACCAGCTTGAGCCGCCGCGCCGAGAGCAAATGATAAGTCGCCGGCGTGTGCGGGCAATTGATCGAGATAATGTCCATGCGGGCGAGCATCTGATCGAGGCTCTCCCAATAGGTCGCGTGCAACTCCTCTTCGATTTCGGACGAGACGCGGCGGCGGTCGTGATAATGGATCTTCAAGCCGAATGCGTGTGCACGGCGCGCCACTGCCTGGCCGATGCGGCCCATGCCGACAATGCCGAGCCGCTTGCCCCAGATGCGATGACCAAGCATCCAGGTCGGGCTCCAGCCGCTCCATTCACGGTCGCCGGTGAGCACCTGCGCACCCTCGGCCAACCGCCGCGGCACCGCGAGGATCAGCGCCATGGTCATGTCGGCGGTGTCCTCGGTGAGCACGCCCGGCGTATTGGTTACGGTGATGCCGCGCTGTACGGCGGTAGCCACGTCGATATTGTCAACGCCGTTGCCAAAATTCGCGATCAGCTTCAGCCGTTCGCCGGATTGGCTGAGTACGGCGCGGTCGATGTGATCGGTCACCGTCGGCACGATGACATCGGCGGTCTTGGCTGCCTCGACGAGCTGTGCCTGCGTCATTGGTTTGTCGCCGGCGTTGAGGCGTGCGTCGAATAATTCGCGCATGCGCATTTCGACGCTGTCCGGAAGTCTCCGGGTTACCACGACCAGCGGCTTTTTGCCTGTCGCCACGCGCTTCCTCTCACGCCCGCACGGAACCCGAATTCAGCCCGCAAATTCAGCTGCTTGCAATGGCAGACCGCTGCTTGCGCCCATTCAGGTGTCTTTAACCGCGCTCGCCGACACTGAATGTCCGGGAGGTGGGTCATTAAAATATCTCTACCAGATGGCTGCGCTGCTACAAAGCGGGCCGCAACCTTCGAGCGCATTTGCACATTGATGCCGCGCGCATTGCCGCTGGCTGCGTCAGTTGCGCTAACTATGCTCGCATGCGCGGGAGGATTGGCCCGCGCCGGCAACGATCCCACGTCTAGCGGGCTTCCGGTCCCGCGCTTTGTCAGCATTAAAGCCGACCGCGTGGCGGTGCGAGGCGGGCCCGACAAAGACCACGACGTAGTCTGGATCTATACCCGCGTCGGCTGGCCGGTCGAAATCACAGCCGAGTTTGAGGACTGGCGCCGCATCCGCGACTCCGATGGCTCGGAGGGCTGGGTGTATCACGCGTTGCTGTCGGGAAAGCGCATGGCCACTGTGCAACTCAAGAACAAAGCCGACTTGGCTCAGCTCTACGACAAGCCAGATGACAAAAGCCCCGTGAACGCCCGCTTGCAGGTCGGCGTGCTCGGCGCGGTGAAGCATTGCACCGGAACCTGGTGCCAGATCTCCGGCTCCGGATTTGACGGCTGGATCGAGCAGAACGAGCTCTGGGGCGTCTATCCGGACGAGAAGATCGAATAAGTTGCCTCACGACTGTCGGCGTCCTCGAATTTAATTTCCGAATCCTCAATCCAGATCAAGGAATTCAGACGCGCAATCTGCAATAATCGATTTCTTCCGCCTCGGAACTGCCAATGCTCGCCCCCAATAACTCGTCGGATTTCGTCGAGCTCTACACGCCGAAGCTCGTTACGGTGCTGCGTGAGCATTACGGTTTCTGCGACCTCAGGGCTGACGTACTTGCCGGATTGACGATCGCGATCGTCGCACTGCCGCTATCGATGGCCATCGCCATCGCCTCGGGCGTATCGCCAGAGCGCGGACTTTACACATCCATTATCGGCGGCTTTCTGGTTTCGGCATTCGGCGGCAGCCGTTTTCAGATAGGGGGCCCGGCCGGCGCGTTCATTGTGCTGGTGGCCGCCACGGTGGACCGGCATGGCCTCGACGGCCTCCTCCTCGCCACGATGCTGTCCGGCGTGATGATGCTGGCGATTGGATTTCTCAGACTTGGCACTTTTGTCAAATACATCCCCTATCCGGTGACGGTTGGTTTTACCGCCGGCATAGCCGTCATTATTTTTTCCGGCGAATTGGCAGATTTGTTCGGGCTGACGCTGGCAGGCAAAGAGCCGGGACCGATCATTCCAAAATTTATCGCGCTCGCCGAGGCCGCGCCCACGGCTAATTTGGGAGCGGTGGCCATCGCAGCGCTGACCATCGGCACGATCGTCGCGGTACGCAGGTGGCGGCCGCACTGGCCCGCCTACCTGATCGGCGTCGTTGTTGCTACTGTCGCGGCCAGTTTGCTCGGCTTTTCCATCGAAACGATAGGAAGCCGCTTCGGCGGAATTCCGGCGATCTGGCCGCGCCCACGCCTTCCTGCGCTTTCGCCCGACAAGATTTTGGACGTGCTGCCGGCCGCGCTGTCATTCACGCTTCTCGGCAGCATCGAAAGCCTACTGTCGGCAGTCGTTGCCGACAGCATGACCGGTCGCCGGCACAGATAAAACGCCGAACTCGTAGCGCAGGGCCTTGCGAATATCGCGTCGGCGCTTTTTGGCGGGATTTGCGTGACCGGAACGATCGCGCGGACTGCAACGAACGTTCGCGCCGGCGCGCGAGGGCCGGTCGCTGGAATGATGCATTCAGCGTTTCTGTTGCTGTTTCTTGTCGTGGCGGCACCACTCGCCGCCTACATCCCGCTGGCCGCGCTTGCCGCCGTACTATGCGCGGTGGCCTGGAACATGGCGGAGAAGGAGCAGTTCGCGACGCTCCTGCGCGCTTCGCGTGGCGATGCGGTGGTTCTGCTGGTCACTTTTCTTCTTGTCGTCTTCCGCGATCTTACCGAGGGCATCTTGGCCGGTTTCGGACTTGGAACGCTGTTGTTCATGCACCGCATGGCGCAGGCCGTCGATGTGCAGCAGGGTAAGCCGATGGTCGAGGAGGATGTGCCCGATAGCAGTAACGGCAACCGAGCCCGGCCCTACGATCCCACGATCGCCACCGACCGCGACATTGTGGTCTATCTGATATCGGGTGCGTTCTTTTTCGGTGCTGCTGCGACCGTTGCTGCTGCATTCGACCGGATCGGCGAACATCCCAAGGCATACGTGATCGACTTCTCGGCTGTCTCGATTATCGATTCTACAGCGGCTGCAACCGTCGCCGGCTTTGTGCGCAAGTCGCGCCGGCATCATGCCGCGATCTACATAGCCGGAGCGCTACCGCCCGTTCGACGTATTTTGCTGACCTATGGAGTACGTCCGCCCGGAGCGCGTTTCGGGGCCAGCGTCGATGACGCTATGACTGCCGCGCACGCGAGGTTGCGTGGAGACGATTATCAAGCCTCCAACGACGCTGACGTGCAGACCGAATTGTAGCGGGAGGTGTCAGCCCTGATTGCGCCGCAGCCGCACCACGACGTCGATGCGGGCGATCTCATAACCTTCGGGCGGGATCGGCGCCTTGCCGACCAGCACATCGTTCGCCGGAATGTCCATGAGATCGTTACGGTCTTCGACGAAGAAGTGGTGGTGCTCGGAATTGTTGGTGTCGAAATAGGCTTTCGAGCCATCGACCGCGACCTGCCGCAACAGGCCCACTTCGGTGAACTGGTGCAGTGTGTTGTAGACGGTCGCGAGCGACACCGGCACCTTGGCGCGGGTGGCTTCCTCGTAGAGCATTTCCGCGGTCACGTGGCGGTCGCCCTTGGCGAACAGGATCCAGCCAAGCGCCATGCGCTGCCGCGTCGGACGCAGACCGACATCGCGAAGTTTCGCCTTGACGTCATGCCAAGGGCATCCGGTGAGGTCGCCGCGGCCCGGTTGAGGCTGCGCGGCGGCCGCGAAGGCTGCATTCGCACCGGCGATTGAACGCGATTCTGTCATAATGGGCACCACGCGGCCGGTCAGGGCCGACAAGACATCGTTGCAGCTGAAATTATTATACGCCAGCTGACGCTTGCTGCAAATCCCTCGCCAAAATGCCGCTGGGCGGTTTCCCACCGCGCGGGTGCAATGCAGGGGGTGCGGCTTTGCCGCATACCCCCAATATGTTAGGGATTCAACGATTGGCCGGAAACGGCAGAGCTGGAGCGAGAATGCAGGAGCGCCGTTCGAATTTCGAATACGAGGACCTGCTGGCCTGCGGGCGGGGTGAGCTTTTTGTCGAGGGCCCGCAACTGCCGCTGCCGCCGATGCTGATGTTCGACCGGATTTCCGAAATCGCGGAGGGGGGCGGCGAATACGGCAAGGGCCTGGTTCGCGCGGTACTCGAGCTTAAGCCTGACCTGTGGTTCTTCCCGTGCCACTTCAAAGGCGATCCGGTCATGCCCGGCTGCCTCGGTCTTGATGCGTTGTGGCAGTTGCTTGGCTTCTTCCTCGGCTGGCTCGGCTCGCCTGGCAAGGGCCGCGCGCTCGGCATGGGCGAGATCAAGTTTTCCGGGCAGGTGCTGCCGACGATGAAGAACATCGTCTACGGCATCGACATCAAGCGCGTGATGCGTTCGAAGCTGGTGCTCGGCATTGCCGATGGCTGGCTCTCGGCCGATGGCTCGGTGATTTATCGCGCGCTCGATCTCAAGGTCGGTCTATTCCGCAACGCCGAACCGGAACCTAACGGCGCCTGACGCTCCGGCATCGAGCAAGAGTCCGAAAAAACGGGGGCGGTTTTCGGATAAGATCAGGCTCAAACCAAAATTCTAGCCGAGGCACAGATGAAACGCGTTGTCGTCACCGGGATGGGCATCGTCTCGTCCATCGGCAACAACACGCAGGAGGTGCTGGCGTCGCTGCGCGAGGCGAGATCCGGCATCGTGCGCGCCGACAAATACGCCGAGCTTGGCTTCCGCTGCCAGGTGCATGGCGCGCCGACGCTCGATCCGAGTGAGACCGTCGACCGCCGCGCGATGCGTTTTCTCGGTGGCGGCGCCGCTTGGAATCACGTCGCCATGGAGCAGGCGATCCGCGACGCCGGCCTCGAGGAGCCGGATGTATCGAACGCGCGCACTGGCATCATCATGGGCTCGGGCGGACCGTCGACGCGGACCATTGTTGAAAGCGCCGACATCACGCGTAGCAAAGGGCCCAAGCGCGTCGGCCCGTTCGCGGTGCCGAAAGCGATGTCGTCGACCGCCTCGGCGACCCTCGCCACCTGGTTCAAGATCAAGGGCGTGAACTATTCGATCTCGTCGGCCTGCGCGACCTCAAACCATTGCATCGGCAACGCATACGAAACCATCCAGGTCGGCAAGCAGGACATGATCTTCGCCGGCGGTTGCGAGGAACTGGACTGGACGCTTTCGGTGCTGTTCGACGCCATGGGCGCGATGTCGTCGAGCTTCAACCAGACGCCGGACAAAGCATCGCGTGCTTACGACGCTGATCGCGACGGCTTCGTCATCGCCGGCGGCGCCGGCGTGCTGGTGCTCGAAGAGCTCGATCATGCCAAGGCACGTGGCGCCAAGATCTACGCCGAAGTGACCGGCTATGGCGCGACGTCCGACGGCGCCGACATGGTCGCGCCCTCCGGCGAGGGCGCGATGCGCTGCATGAAAATGGCGCTGGCGACCGTCAAGCCGCCGGTCGATTACATCAATCCGCACGCCACCTCGACGCCGATCGGCGACTTGAAAGAAATCGAGGCGATCCGCGAAGTGTTCGGTTCGAAATGCCCGCCGATCTCGGCGACCAAGTCACTGACCGGCCATTCGCTCGGCGCCGCCGGTGCGCAGGAGGCGATCTATTCGCTGTTGATGATGAATTCGGGCTTCATCTGCGAGAGCGCCAATATCGAGAAGCTTGATCCAGCCTTCGCCGACATGCCGATCGTGCGCGCGCGGCGCGACGACGTGAAGCTTGGCTGCGTGCTGTCCAACTCGTTCGGCTTCGGCGGCACCAACGCTTCCGTCGTGTTCAAGCACGTGGACGCCTGAGGCATGCCGGGATTGATGCACGGCAAGCGCGGCCTGATCATGGGGGTCGCCAACGACCACTCCATTGCCTGGGGCATCGCGCGGACGCTCGCCGCGCATGACGCAACGCTTGCCTTCACCTATCAGGGCGATGCGCTCGGTAAACGCGTAAAACCGCTGGCTACGTCGGTCGGCGCCGATCTGGTGCTGCCGTGCGATGTCGAAGACCTCGCTTCGGTCGACGCGGTCTTTGCCGTGCTCAGCCGCGAGTGGGGCACACTCGATTTCCTCGTCCACGCCATCGCCTTTTCCGACAAGAGCCAGCTCACCGGCCGCTATGCCGACACCACGCGGGAGAATTTCCTGCGCACCATGCTGATCTCGTGCTTTTCGTTCACGGAAGTCGCGCGACGCGCCGCCGCCATGATGCCGAATGGCGGCGCGCTACTGACCCTGACCTATAATGGCGGCGAGCGTGCAATGCCGAATTACAATGCCATGGGCGTCGCCAAGGCGGCGCTCGAAGCTTCGGTGCGCTATCTCGCCGTCGATTTCGGCGGCAACCGCATTCGCGTCAATGCAATCTCGTCCGGGCCGATCCGCACGCTCGCCGGCGCCGGCATCGGCGATGCACGCGCGATGTTTGCGTTCCAGCAACGCCACTCGCCGCTGCGCCGCGGCGTGACGCTCGAGGAACTCGGCGGCGCCGGGCTCTATCTGCTCTCCGACCTTTCGACCGGGGTCACCGGCGAAATCCACTTCGTCGATTCCGGCTACAACATCATCGCCATGCCGCATCCCGATGCATTGCGCGACGATCACAAGCAGGCGCAGGACGACGCCGCGAAGTGACGGCTACGCCGTCAAAGCTTCGCCAGATGCGGCATCACCTCATTGCGGAACAGGCTAAATGAGCGCTTGGCGTCGGCGAGCGACATTGTGCCCATGAACAGATAAGTGACGAGGTAGTTCACGCCGAGCTCCTTGACGTGCTGCTCGATGGTGGCGCGCACGGTCGCCGGCGAGCCAGCGATCACCGAGCCGTTTGCCAGGCAGTCTTCGAAGCTCTCGCCGTGCGGGATTTTCAGCCGCGAAGTCAGGTTAGTATCGCCCTGGTTCACGCGCAGCCAGTTCATATTGCCGAGGTGATAATCCATGGCCGGCTTGCCAAAACGATGTGCCTCGGCATCGGTTTCGCCAACGAAGACATGCCGCATCACACCGATGACGGCGCCGCCGGGAAATTCGGACTTCGGCTGCACCGGGCCGCCGCGCTTTGTCAGCGCTTTCTTGTAAGCGTCGATATTGGCCTTGGCCGCAGGCTTCGGGCCGAGCGTCACGAAGTGCAGGCCGTGATCGCCGGCCCAGACCGAGCCGATTTCGCTCGATGAGGCGTACCAGAACGGCGGATGCGGCTGCTGCAGGGGCCGCATTGCGATCGGTACCTTCTCATAAAAATAATTTTCGCCCTTGTAGCTGAGCAAATCCGTGGTCAGACCAGCGCTGATGCATTTGAACGCGTCGATGAAAATATCGCGCGACTGATCGTGCACGACCTTGTGAAATCTAAGCTCATACGGCGACACGCCGCGGCCGACACCGACGTCGAGCCGGCCGTGACTCAGGTGATCCAGCATGCAGATTTCTTCGATCATCCGCAGCGGCGAATAGAGCGGCAACAGATAGACCAGCGGCCCCATCCGTATATTTCTGGTCGTGCGCGCCAGCGCGCCAAGATAGACACCCGGCACCGGCACCATGTTGAGCGGCGTCTGATGATGCTCGGCGACGTGCAGGCAATAAAAACCCGCCTCGTCGGCAAGTCTTGCGAATTCGAGCCGCTCGTCGAACAGCTGGGTCAGCGGCCGCTCGCCGTATTCGACGTGATCGAAAAGTCCGATTTTCATGATGCCCCGTTGATCCTGGTAGTCGCGTTACTTTTTTGACAGCAAGCCGATTTTCCGGCCCATGCCCCGGCAATCTTCGTCGGTCTTGAGTCCTGCGGCGTGAATGCCGTGGATGGCGAGTTCTTCATCGCGGTCATCGGTGTCCCCGGTGACACCGACCGCGCCGATGACGTCGCCGGCATCGTCGCGGATCAGCATGCCGCCGCCTTCCGGAAAAATCTGGTCGCCGCTCGCCGCGATGACATAGCGCATGAAGATTGGCCGCTCGTGCGCGCGTTCACGCACCAGTTTCGAGCTGCGGCCGAGCGACAAGGCCGCATAGGCTTTGCCATAGGCCATCTCGAAACGGATCATCGAAGCGCCATCTTCTTTCTTGAAGGCCTTCACCTTGCAGCCCGGCTCGACGACGATGACGCTCAACGGCCGGCAGTTCAGCGCAACGCCGCGTTCGATAGCGGCGTCGATAATGCGTTCGGCCAGAGCCAATGTGATGGTACTCAACGCGTCCTCCCCGTGGCGTGTTTCTGCCATTTTCTCCCGCCTTCTGCATAGCTCTTGCCTATGACCGCGGCGCGCGCCACATCTGCGCGGATGCCGGGTTACTCTCCCCTAGCCGTCGAACGCCTCGTTAAGATCTACGACACCACCACGGCGGTCGATGGCATTTCGTTCGCGCTGGCGCCAAGCTCCATCACGGGCCTCCTCGGCGGCAACGGCGCCGGCAAGACCACGACCATCGCCATGATCCTGGGGCTGACCACGCCGACGTCAGGCCGAGTCACCGTGCTCGGCGCACAGATGCCACAGCAGCGCTACCGCGTGTTGCAACGGATGAATTTTGAAAGCCCCTACGTCGGCCTGCCGCGGCGGCTGACGATTCGGCAGAATCTGACCGTGTTCGGGATGCTCTACGGCGTACCCGATCTCGCCGAGCGAATTAAACAGCTCGGCGAGGAGCTTGACCTCACCGATCTCCTTGACCGCCAGACCGGCAGTCTTTCCGACGGACAAAAAACGCGGGTCGCGCTGGCAAAATCGCTGATCAATGAGCCGGAGTTGCTGCTGCTCGACGAGCCTACCGCATCGCTCGATCCCGATACTGCCGATTGGGTGCGGGCACATATCGAGAGCTACCGGCGCGAGCGCAACGCCACCGTGCTCATCGCTTCGCACAACATGACCGAGGTCGAGCGGCTGTGCCAGCGCGTCATCATCATGAAGCGCGGCCGCATCGAGGACGACGATACGCCGGCCAAGCTTCTGGCCCGTTACGGGCGGCGCACACTTGAGGAAGTGTTCCTCGACGTGGCGCGCGGGCGCGGCATCCAGACCGAGGCCGCGCAATGAGTGCCCATGCCGAAGGCGCACTGGTCTATTCGCCGCGGCGCGTCGCGGCGATGATGCTCCGCTACTGGTACCTATTGCGTTCGTCGTGGCCGCGGTTGATCGAGCTTGTTTACTGGCCGACGGTGCAGATGGTCACCTGGGGCTTCCTGCAATATTACATCGGGCAGAACGCCGGCTTCTTCGCGCGCGCCGGCGGCACTTTCATCGGCGCGGTGCTGCTGTGGGACATTCTGTTCCGCGGCCAGCTCGGTTTCTCGATCTCTTTCATGGAAGAGATGTGGGCGCGCAACATCGGTAACCTGATGATGAGCCCGCTGCGGCCTTTTGAGTTCGTCACCGCGCTGATGGTGATGAGCCTGGTGCGGCTGGCAATCGGCGTCATCCCGGTGACGGTGCTGGCGGTCGCATTCTTCGGCTTCAACCTCTACGGGTTGGGATTTGCGCTGGTGGCGTTCTTCCTCAACTTGATGCTCACAAGCTGGGCGGTTGGCGTCTTCGTCACCGGCCTCGTGTTGCGCAACGGGCTCGGCGCGGAGAACCTGGCCTGGTCGATCATGTTTTTGTTCATGCCGCTGACCTGCGTTTATTACCCGGTCGCGACTTTGCCGGCGTGGCTACAACCTGTGGCCTGGGTATTGCCGCCGACCTATGTGTTCGAAGGCATGCGCGCGCTTTTGATCGAGCACGTATTTCGCGCCGACCTGATGCTCGACGCGCTCGCGATCAACGCCGTGCTGTTCACCGGCGGCGTAATCGCCTTTCTCGCGCTTTTGCAAAGCGCGCGGCGTCACGGCTCGCTGATGCAGACGGGGGAATAGCGGATGGAGGCTATTTGCGCTGCGAATAGCAGTAAAGCGTTGACTCTTGTTGGTAACCGAACAGGAAAAATTTGCCTTTATATTGAAGCTATGACATATCTTCGTCGCAATGCTGCACTGCAGCAACCGGGTAAGGTTTTATAAAAATGGCCATCGGAGAATTCGGCGGCGCGCCCAGCGTGCCGGGCGAAAGCAGTGCGCTTCTATCGGCGGCGCCGCTGTACTGGTTCTACGAAATGAGCCATGCCGCGCTGAACCCGGCCCGGGCTTGGGCGGATGCCACACGCCTGTTCTACAAGAATCCGGTCAATCCACTGTCCTTCACCACGTTCGGCAAGTCGGTCGCGGCGGCCTGCGAATTGTTCGAGCGCTCGACGCGCCGCTACGGCAAGCCGGAATGGCGCATCGACTCGACGCTGGTCGGCGGCCAGCGCGTTCCGGTGCAAATCTCAACTGTTTGGGAACGGCCATTTTGCAAGCTCACTCATTTCGAGCGCATCTTCGAGCACCCGCCGCGACGCCCGCAGCCGCGGCTCCTGATCGTCGCGCCGATGTCGGGGCATTACGCAACGCTGTTGCGCGGCACGGTCGAGGCGTTCCTGCCCAACCACGACGTCTACATCACCGATTGGGTGAACGCGCGCATGGTGCCGCTTTCGGAGGGGAAATTCGATCTCGACGATTACATCGAATACGTCATCTCGATCCTGCATGCGCTGCGCGGCGAGACCCACGTGGTCGCCGTGTGCCAGCCGTCAGTCCCGGTGCTGGCTGCGGCCGCGCTGATGGAAGCCGACAACGATCCCTACGTCCCGGCGTCCATGGTGCTGATGGGCGGACCGATCGACACGCGGATTAATCCGACGGCGGTGAACCAGCTTGCCGCGAAGCGCGGCATCGACTGGTTCCGCAGTCATGTTATCACCAAAGTGCCGTTTCCGAATCCAGGCTTCATGCGCGACGTCTATCCGGGCTTTTTGCAGCTCAACGGCTTCGTCAGCATGAATCTCGACCGCCACATCGAGG
>Ga0181537_10000832_pt1 | contig 28767 bp, 35 predicted proteins | sample PEATcosm2014_Bin_39_FD_119765 | JGI IMG/M metagenome (GOLD analysis project Ga0181537, IMG submission 119765) | Peatland microbial communities from MTU Mesocosm Facility, Houghton, MI, USA - PEATcosm2014_Bin23_10_metaG | ecosystem: Environmental > Terrestrial > Soil > Wetlands > Peat | place...
CTGCGCAACCACGACCGCCGTTTTCGTGCGCGCCCTGGACATCTGTCGTGGGAACGTACGCCATATTACCCTTGAGGATCGACTGCGCCATCGCCATGCTGGCAGCGATCACAATGACTAGGAATACAAACAGAACCTTCTTCACTTAAATACCTCCTGATAACCTGCAGTTCCTTCAGCTTTGCATGCTGTTGCGTTTGTCTTTCCGACACAACGCAGGCACCCACATATAGAGCAGCTACATTGCCAAAGCGAAAAAATTTGCTTCTTGCTTGATTACCAATAGGTTGCGAGTAACCGAGCTTTGGGAAGCAGCTCGCTGGGTGAGGGTTCTGAGCGAATTTACCCAACGAGAGTGGGTTTTGCCCCAACGAATTCAGCTACTTACAATTTACGGGCAGGGAAGAAATTCTCATCAGTGAGAGGTGAGATTCTGGCGCGATCACCTAAAACTCGCCGCCAAATATAAGGAAAAGAAAGCGTTGGAATCTGTAAGCCGAATTTTGTACGGCATTGCTGCCGTGGTGATCATTCGTCTAGGCGACGCGTTACCACGCCGCTCAAGCGACCTACCCGGACGTTTGGCGAGCCGAGCCGGTTCGCAGCCGCGCAATGCTTGCGCATTACGATTCTTCCGTCCCTATTTGGTCTTGCTCCGTGTGGGGTTTGCCATGCAACGTTCATTACTGAACGCCCGGTGCGCTCTTACCGCACCTTTTCACCCTTACCTCTTGCGAGGCGGTATTTTCTCTGTGGCACTTTCCGTCGGACGGCCTTGAAGCCGCCACTCCCGGACGTTATCCGGCACACTGCTCTGCGGAGTTCGGACTTTCCTCCCCCTGCAGCACACTCTCCGGCAAGCCGGCGTAAGCACTGCGGGCGGCGACCACCCGATTCCAACGCTATCGAAATTGATTATACAGGCGTGCTGTGCCCAGGCCTACGCTGCACTGCGCCTCTCCTCCGTGGGAGTGACGCGCACCATCTCGTCGAAGAGGGCGCGGTAGTGGATCATCGCTTTGCGCAGATCTTCGGTGCCAGCATCGCCACCGTGCAGGCGGAGAGCAATGGAGTGAGCGGTGCGATAGTTGTTGACTACGATGGGGTGGTGCACCGAAAGATCGGCGGCGCGCTGCTCAAAATCGCTCATGGGGTAGCCGCGCGTCTGCATCAGCAGCACGATGAGATCGTCCGCTTCGGCGACGGCACCGCGAGGCGAATCAACAAAGCGAAGCTGGAGTGCATTCCACTGGTTGGCGAAGCGCTCGCGCTCCGCGGGTTCAAGGTCGCGGATGTTGAATTTCTCGACCCGCTCTTCCCGATCTGTAAGTTGAGCTGCGGCACGCCGCTCTGATCCTTGCTCCTGCACAGACCGTTCGTACTCAGGCCCGAAGCGCTGACGGAGCCGGGCGCGTGCTGCCCTTTGATTTCTTGAATAGATGACGGCGATTACGATCAGCGCTGCGATAAAAACGACCGCGATCACGAAGTAAGTGGGATTGATACGGCTGAAATCCATGGATGTCTCCTCGGGTCTGGTCGAGTAGATTCCTACAGGGTGGGGAAGGTGGTCTCAGCAGCTCTCGTCTTCGTGAGCACGAGAAAGCCCCGCCGGAAATTGTGCGGCAGGGCTGGTGAATGAGAATACCCTCGATTTAGCTGAGCCGGTTTAATCCGTCCACGTAGGCTTTAGCACTGGCCTCGATGATGTCTGTCGAAGCGCCGCGGCCCATGGTGCGATGGCCGTCGAGTTCGAGGTGCACAGTAACTTCGCCCATGGCCTCGGTGCCTCCGGTGATGGCGCGAATGTCATAGCGCAGCAGCTTGGCCTTCATCCCGGTGACGGCGGAAATGGACTTGTACACGGCATCGACTGGGCCGTCGCCGATGGATGCGCCTTCCTTCATCTTGCCTTTCACCAGCACACGCACGGTGGCCGTGGGGATGGCGGCGGTGCCGCTGTAGACGTGCAGGTACTCGAGCTTGAGATGATGCTCAAGGGGAGGCAGTTCGTCGTGCACAAGGGCGGCGAGATCTTCGTCGAGCACCTCCTGCTTCTTGTCTGCCACGGTGAGAAAACGCACGTACAAAGTTTCAAGCTCAGCCTTGGTGAGTTCGTAGCCGAGCTTCTCCAGACGCGAGCGCAGGCCAGCACGTCCGGTGCGGGCGGTGAGCACGACGCGGCTCTCGGTGAAGCCCACATCAGCGGGGCGCATGATCTCGTAAGTCTGGCGGTCCTTGAGGAATCCATCGACGTGGATGCCGGAGCTATGTGCGAAGGCGTTGGTGCCGATGACGGCCTTGTTGGCGGGTACGGGCATGCCGAGCATATCGGCCACCATGCGGCTGGTGCGGAAGAGTTCTTTGGGCTCGATGCTGGTGCTGAGCCCATAGTAATCGGCGCGAGTGCGCAGGCCCATGATCACTTCTTCGAGGGCTGCGTTGCCCGCGCGCTCGCCGATGCCATTGATGGTTCCTTCTACCTGGCGCGCACCGTTGCGGATTCCGGCGAGGGAGTTGGCAACGGCCAAGCCCAAATCGTCATGACAGTGCACGCTGATGGTAGCTTTGGCGATATTGCGCACATTGTCGCGGATGCCCGCGATGAGCGCGCCGTACTGCTCGGGAACGGTGTAGCCCGTGGTGTCCGGAATGTTGACGACCGTTGCTCCGGCGTCGATAGCAGCCTCAAGCATCTGGTAAAGATAGGCAGGATCAGAGCGGCCAGCGTCCTCGGCGTAGAACTGCACGTCATCGACGAAGCTTCGCGCGCGCTTCACGGATTCCACGGCGATGGCGATGAGCTTGGCCTTCTTGTCTTCGAGAGTCTTGCCGTAACGGTCATCCTGGAACTTGCCCATGATGTGAATGTCTGAAACACCAATGCCGGTGTGGATGCGCGGGCGCTTCGCCTTGGCCAACGCTTTGCCGCAGGCATCGATGTCGGCTGGCACGGCGCGAGAGAGGGCGCAGATGGTCGGTCCCTCGATTTCAAGCGCGATCTTGCGCACGGCGTCGAAGTCCTCAGGAGAGGACGCGGGGAAGCCTGCCTCGATGATGTCCACCTTGAGGCGGGCGAGCTGGCGCGCGATCGTGATTTTGTCGCGGCCCCCAAGGCGAGTGCCTGCGGCCTGTTCTCCATCTCGTAAAGTGGTATCAAACACCGCGATCTTTGGCGTGGCTTTCATGCGCATCCTCAGTACTTGTATTGGGTTTGCTGACGGACTGAAACTGTCAAGCATCCTCAAGCATACCGCAGGTGAGCCTTTGGGAGCCAAAGGTAACGGCGGAGATGCTTGCGGACTGTCCCCACATTCGACCAGAAAGGCGGATGTGGGAACACACTTTTTTCTATTTCTTGTGAGGTGCGGCGGCTTGCGGTTCGAGCTTGCGGGCTACCGAATCGAGCACACCGTTGATGAACTGGACGGATTCGGGAGTAGAGAAGCGTCGCGCGATCTCCAACGCCTCATTAATGATGACTGGGCGCGGCGTTTTGGGGAAGCCAAGGAACTCGGCGACTCCGGCGCGCAGAATGTTGCGGTCCACTGCCGCCATGCGCTCCAGACGCCAGTGCTCGGTGTGGCCCTCCAGAAGCAGGCCGATTTCGTCGTAGCGCTCCATGGCGACACGGAAGATGTCATCGGCGAAGTTGCGCACGCTGTCTTCAAGATCGCGACGCTCAGCCCAGAAGGTTTTCTTTACATGCTCAATCGACTGTTTACCCATGTCTGCCTGAAAGAGCATTTGCAGCGCCAGCTCGCGTGATTTACGTCTTGTTCCCATGATTCCTTTTTCTACTTGGATTGTAGCGATTGTTTGAGTGCGGCCAATTCCAGTGCGGCGAGCGCGGCTTCGAATCCCTTGTTGCCCATCTTCAAGCCAGCGCGGTCGATGGCCTGTTCCAGCGTATCGCAGGTGAGGACGCCAAAGCCAATGGGCACGCCGGTTGCGAGCGTGACTTCGCCGATGCCACGAGTGACTTCGTTGACGATCACATCGTAGTGCGCAGTGTCTCCACGCAAGAGGCATCCAATGGCGACGAGCGCGCTGTACTTGCCGGATTCAGCGAGCATCTTGGCGGCCGTGGGCAGCTCGAAAGCTCCAGGCACGCGGACGATTTCGATGTCAGCGGCGAGTGCTCCGGTGCGGCGTAGTGCATCGGTGGCTCCGGCGAGCAGACGTTCGGTGATGAAGGCATTGAAGCGTGCGACCACGACAGCGAACTTCATGCCAGTGGAGTCGAGTTGCGATTCACGGGTCGGCTGACGCCAGTTGTCGCTGTAGCTGAAGACCGCGAGATTGCCGAATCCGAAGGGGACCTGCAGCACGAAGAGGCGCGCTCCCCAATCGCAATCGGTGATTTCGGAGACAAAGGTGAAGCCCTTGGCGCGGGCGGCTTCGGCGACGATGTCAGCGTTGTCGACTTCGACGACCATCTCCGCGCGCGGCATACCCTCGCCCATGGCGAGTTCGACGCCGGACTCAAATGCTTCAAACTTGCAACCTTTGGAGCGGCGGCCATTCCAGTTCTCACCAACGGCAAAGCCGAGGGCGGAAAAAAAATCTTGCAGCGGCTGGAAGTCTTGGTCGCGGGCGGGCACGATAAGGCGATGAAATGAGCGGATCACATCCTCTTTTGTACCACAGGTGCAGGTACAGAGAGAGGGCGGGAGCATGGAAATGGGTGGCTCTCCGGCGAATCCTGAAAAGGAAAGCTGCCGGAGGGCCACCCGATAGAACGCGTTGCGGCTCTTAGACGCCCTTAAACTGAGGAGCGCGTTTTTCCAGGAATGCCTGCGTGCCCTCGGTTTTGTCAGCGGTGGAGAAGCTGAGCCCGAAGAGCGAGGCTTCCAAGGTAAGTCCTTCGCTCAGGCTCATGTCGAGGCCCTTGTTCACGGCTTCGATGCTGAGACGAATGGAGATAGGGGCGTTGGCGATGATCTTGTGAGCAATGGCCTCGGCTCGGGGCAGAAGGTCGGCGGGTGCCAGCACTTCGTTTACGAGACCGATGCGCAGAGCTTCGTCAGCCTTGATCATGTCAGCGGTAAGGACGATCTGCATGGCGCGACCCTTGCCGACAAGGCGGGCGAGGCGCTGCGTGCCACCGTAGCCGGGGATGAGTCCGAGTTTGACTTCGGGCTGGCCGAAGCGGGCGTTCTCCGACGCGATGCGGATGGTGCAGGAGAGTGCGAGTTCGCAGCCGCCGCCGAGAGCAAAGCCGTTGACGGCAGCGATGACCGGCTTGCCGCAATTTTCGACAAGCGAGAAAACATTCTGGCCGCGGACGGATAGAGCTTCGGCGCCGACTGCGCCGAGGCCAACGAATTCAGTGATGTCGGCGCCGGCAACGAAAGCCTTTTCGCCTTCCCCTGTCAGGATGGCGACGCGAACGTCATCATCGTCGCGAACCGTCTCAAAAGCTTGGGTAAGTTCCTTCAGAGTGGGAGCATTGAGCGCGTTCATTACTTTCGGACGTGCAATGGTTATGAGTGCGATCTGGTCTTTTTTTTCGTAACGGATATTTTCAAACGTTTGAACTGCAGATTGAACGGATGACATGGATGCCTCCTTGTAACGCCCTTGAGTGTATCAACGGGCGGGGCAGGCGGCAACGGAATGTGAGAGTACGCGGGCAGAGACAAAGACCGGTTAATGGCCGGATCTACCGCTTCACTCGCTATGGCTGCGCAGCACTTCGCGAATCTCGCGATTGATTCTGGCGGCGTCGCGGGTGGCCTGATCAATGAGATCGAGCCACTTCTTGTCTGTGTCATTCAACTTCGCTTGGCTGAGCAGATAGCAGGCCTGCATGATGGTCTCAATCGAGTTGCTCAGGTCATGGGCGAGGGTGCGGAGTTCCTTGCTGATGGGCAAGGGAATTTTCGGCGTGACATCGGGATTTGACTCGGGCATGGAATTCCTCTGAATCCCTTCGTGCGCTGCCACGCGTAACGAAAGAAGAAATTAGAATTTAGAATATAGCCGCAACCCGCTTTTTACGCAAAAGACCCGTCAAGTCAAAAATGATCGATCCCAGCAGGAGGGTGGTGGCTTTGCAATTTTTCCGATTCACAAAGAGCGAAGCGTCCTATTCGTAGCCCTTTCCCGTTCAGGATTCGAGATGGATGGAGGGCGGATGTCCTCCACAGGAGCACCTTCGACAACCCATACCCGTGTGTTACAATTTCTTTGCAAGCTTCAGGTGAAAAAAGATGGCCATAATAATGGTCATCATGGCGTTCAGCGCTCAATTTTCACAGTGCCGAAGTGGCGGAATTGGCAGACGCGCATGGTTCAGGTCCATGTACTCGCAAGGGTGTGGGGGTTCGAGTCCCCCCCTCGGCACCAACGAAATTTGATCCCTCCTGCAATGAGTAACTTGCACGAGGGATTTTCGTTTTAGCGCGATTTTAGCGCGGTTCTTCGGGTTCCAATCCGGCTTCGGCTCTAAAATGCCCAGAATCGCTGGTGGTCTGAATTGCGTTCATGCGCAAGATCGTCGATATGACTCTAGCTACTTCCTTGGAATGTTTCGCACGGTCGATGCGAGATGAAACGAGAGCCGTGAAGTCCGCAACCTTATCTCGATTTCGAGGATCGCGGATCAGCCCTACTGCGTCGCAGAAGGCTGCGCGGGCAAATGACACCTTGCCGAAAAGTGGTGACCCTTTGACAATACCCTTCAGGCGGTCATTGACTATGCACAGCACCGTGGACTCCACCTGGCTCCGACCGGATTTCTGTAAGAATGCGAGGTCCTCGATTGAAGCGATTCCCGAGGATACTTCCTTTGCAAGTTTTCGGCGGAGCTGATCGAATCGCGAAAGTTGAGAGGTCACCCAAAGCTCAGTCTCATTCGATGCCGGATACTCGCCAAAATTCTCGGGAAGCGTAACAACATTAAGCAGTTCGAGAGCAGTGCATAGCAGCCTTCGCGTAGGCTCGTATCTCTCTCTGACGCTCGCAACAGCAAAGTTCCAGTTTTGTTTCATGGAAAGCGCATCTTGAGCCAGCTGATAAAGCTGCCGCTGAAGCTCATCGGGCAGCTTTATATCTTTTTCACCAGACAGTCTAGCGAGACTCTCGCGAAATCGGTGCTCAAAGTCAGACTGTGAGAGGAATACTTCAGCTGTGAGTGCTGGCGTGAGGGTTCGCTGCAAACTCTCGAAAACTGACCGAAAGGCCACGTCAGCTTCTCTCTCGGCGCTCTCCTTCTCGTTGGCCGCGCGAAAATAGTCTCTTACTTCAAAGCGACTAGCAGAAGCGAAGTCTAAATCGCTGGAATCATCCAACACTTCATCGGTTTCGTTGTTGTCCATCGCCATCGTTTCATGCTCCCCGCGCTTCGACAGTTTAGCGCACCATCCTGCAAACCCAAATCACGCCAAAGGTCGGCTTTACGCACTTTTCGCACCAAATAGCGCGATTCCCGTTGATTCGCATCTCGGTTACTCTGCCACTCATGAACGAGGTATTCCATCACACCGATGATCTTGATCGGCTCAACAACTCATTGCAGGCATTAGCTCTCCAGCAATTCGTCGCTGGCGTTGAGGTGACCGCCGTGCGTCTCGGAGATGTTCAGTACCACCGAAATCCGAGTCAGGAGAACTGAATGTCAGCAGGACCTCAGCCGAATGAACCGCTCCACAATGACTCGAATCCGCCGGGTGCCAACGTTCCCCATGATGAAGGAAGAGTGCAGGCGCTAGTTATGAGCGTGAACAAAAGATTCGGTCGAGGAGCACTGCCCGATCCTGAAAGCCTCAATGACTGGCAACTCACTCAAGTTTGTGAACAAGGGCTTCGAGTTTTCCGCCTCACGAAAGACTGCATTCCATACTTACGCGAAGCCCGCTCTCGCTATACCAAACGCGGTCGCAGGGTACCAGTGGAGGGAAAGCCGACTTGGACAGAGTGGGTTGAAAGCATCAGCGGATACTCCGTCCGGACGATCCAGTTATTGTTGCAGGAGCCGAGGAAGAGCGGTCAGAAGCAAGGTGTGAAGAAACCTGGCGAAAATAATTCGTCAGGTTCCGTTGGAAATGCACGAGGTGCAGGTGTCACGGCTGCCGCCACTCCAGGTACTCCCGAGAATCCGACGGCTGCCGCCGAACCAATTGTCCAATTGGGTGCCGTCAGCCTAGTTGAATTAGAAGGACAAAAATACCTGAGGGAAATTGCCCCAGTCCGGGTGACGCTGGTATTCAGCCGCGTCGACCTAAAGCTATTCGACACCTACATCACGTCTCTCTTCGCGCCGTTCCGTTCAGTAATTCCCGAAACCGATAATGCCCAGATCATAAAAAGTCACATTGTACTGGAGGCGCTCCGTCGTGAATTTGAGGCCTGTGCGCAAGCTGCAGCTTAGCTATGAACTTGCAAGAGGTGCCGCGACCGCTCGGCACGGCACTCCTGTTACCGACAGCGATTACGAACCTGACCTTCTCATCGGAGACGATGACGTCGACGTCTACAAGCCGGACGGATCGTGGCTGCTTAGCAACCGTGTCGCAGTGTATGACCCCGATCAGTATAAGGACTTGGTGAAGCTGGTTGCGACCATGAGGGGCGGTGTCGATGGCCGACGAGGTAACGCCGTGCATCGCGATGCGAAATTGCCGCTACTCTGCAAAGACGGCACTGTCAGTGGGAGCCGCATCCACCACGTTCCAAAATTGCGGAGCTTAGGTGATGCGGCATCCTTCCGGTTCGGTTATTCGGGCCGCGACCCACTGAACCCATATGCCCGTAAGACAGGAGATTGGGAACATTACCCGGAGGTGTTTGGCGAGATGTTAGAGCTGTTTCGCACCCTCGATTCCAAATATCGAGAAATCGCGCCGGAAGCTCACAGCAGACAATCGGAGGCTGCGAGAAATTCACCTTGGACCATACAGGATACGTGCTTTAGTTCCGTAACAGTCAACCGCAATTGGCAATCGGCCTTGCACACAGACGACGGTAATTTCGGCCCTGCCGTCGCGACTGTCTTGACGAAAGGCGAACCAAAGGGAGCAGACCTTGCATTCTTGCAATATTTCCTGCCCGTCCGCCTTCGTCCCGGCAACGTCCTCGTAGCAGATACCCGCGACGAGTTTCACGGGAACACTGCTCTTTATGGAGTTCTGGGAAAGACTTACCGGATTTCCTTTTTCGCTTATTTGCACGATTCAACCTTGCGGTGCGGCTCATTTGAGGAAGAGGCGGGGCGGCGCGAACGGTGGAAGAAAAAACGGGACAGAAACGCCTGACCATACCATATGCAGAAAACGGTCGTAATGATCATCGGAGCTGGAGGCGTGGGGAAGAGCACCCTGACCCGTGCGATATGCGGCGTGGGCGGAGAAGAACATGACGTTGTACTGCGATGCTACGAACATAAGTCCGACAGGAAGGTTTTGGAGACGGTGACATACACCCTATTCCCCAGCGGATTGGCGATTGCCGGAAACCTGAGAAATGGGAGTGACTCGATCAGCCTAATGGATGGTCTGAGGCAAGCTGTCGAATTGTGCTGGGGGAGTAGCGATGTCGTTATCGTGGACACGGTGAGAGTGACTCACAGGCTTGTTCGGTGGATTCACGGACACCCGCTTAGTCCGGCAGTCCTGTTCGTATTTTTGAGTCCATCACTTGACGTGAACTTGGCCCGATTGCGCGAGCGACGGAAGCGGCGAGGCATTGTCGAGATGGAGTTGCCGCCCCGAACATTCTGGAATGTCTTCACGTTTCGTGCCCGCGCTCGCTCAGTTTGGAAATACGCGCGAACTCACTATCGGAGACAGCCCGTTCGCTTCTTGGAGATCGCGGACGGAACGCCAGAACAAGCAGCACAACGAATCCTAGAGGTGTTGAGGGAGCTGAAAAACAATGACCATGAGACTCGCTGAAGAACTTGAAAAACGTAAGAACGCCCTCACGGTACGAGAGCTGGCGCTGCTTTTGTCTTTGAGCGAGAAACTCCTCTACCGCTTAATTCGTCAGGGTGCGCTCCCGGCTCTACGGGTCGGAACTTCGGTTCGGCTTGACCCCACCGTGACTGCGAACTGGATTCGGGGACGCGTCACCGTCAGGTGAATCAGGAAAGTGAAGCATCTCCGTACCTCGCACAGAATGAGCAATTACAGACACCCTCCGTAGATTGTGGTGGCTGGCAACCTAGCAGCCGGGAGAAGCCACACTTTGGGAAATCGCCGAGTTGCGCTATTGAAGTACGTCAAGACAAATAAGGGCTGGCGGCGTCTGCACGCCTCAATGGCAAAGAATGGCCGAATACGCCCGCATTACGTCGTAGTGGACGGGATTGACGAGCTTCATGTCGAAGGTCACTATGAACTCAAGTTTTACGACAACGGAAAAGCAGTCTACAAAGCGGTCGGTGACGACCCTACGGCGGCGCTGGCTGCTCGGGATCAGCAGTTACTTCAATTGGCGGCGCAGAGCGCGGCAAGTGCAGCCGGGATTCAGTTGGACGAAAGCTCGGACTGCACGACTCTGAAAGGTGCCAGAGATGCATTCCTCCAGAAGTTACGCTTAAAGGACCGTGACAAGGAAACAATCACCGCTTACGAGCAACTGACCGCCGAATTCATACGGCTTTCAGAAAAGACATACGCAAAGGAAATCCGTGACCTTGATCTGTTGCGGTTCTGCCAATCGCAACGCAATCGTGGTCTGGCAGAACGAACGGTTTACAACCACTTTGGCCACATTCGCGCCTTTCTTCGGACGTGTGGTGTAGATGTGAAGGAACTTCTTCCAGAGAAGAAAGACAGGCCCCAGAAAAACGATCCATTACCCGAGGCGTACACGCAACCGGAGGTGGAAGGTTTCCTTGCTGCATGCAACTCAACGCGAGATCGCCTCGTATTTGAGTTCTTCCTGAAAACAGGCGTGCGTGAAAAGGAGCTTGCGTACAGTGAGTGGTCGGATATTCGCTGGTCGCAGAGCATCCTCATCATCCAGAACAAGCCGCATTACAATTTCCGAACGAAGACAGGCAGGCCACGTAACGTAACCCTGGAATCCGGACTGCTCGCCAAGCTTGGCGAATGGAAGCATGGTCGACCGAATACGCGATTCATTTTCGGAACCAGCTCCGATAAACCTAACGGCCACTTTCTTGAGGCGTGCAAGCGGACCGCGCGTAGGGCCGGACTCAATTGCGGGCATTGCAAGCCGTGTATAGAGAAAGACGAATGCGAACGCTGGTATCTCCACAAGTGGCGGGCAACGTTCGCAACGTGGGCACTGCAACGCGGCGTTGACATCCGCACCGTACAACTCATGCTCGGCCATACCAAGATTGAAATGACGGAACGCTATCTTGCGCCAGCGGAAGGCCCAGCAGCTCAAGCTAGGATGAATGCGGTCTTCGCCGGGTTGAACACAGGGCCGCAGCTTTCCGCCGCCGGAGACTGAGAATCAGTAAGCAGCGATTTACTCCCCGGTAATTCGCTTCTTTCAAGCAGCCCACCCGATTTAATCATTCATTCATGTTCATCGGCCCTCCTCTCAGAAATTGTGGGAGGGCTTTTCGTTAGATCAGGTCTGGACGCGGTAATGAATCAACAGATTCCGCCTACTAACTGGTTGGTGTACGGATTCTCGGGGAAACGAACCGGGAGAAGTGCAGAAGGAGAACGGCATGGCGAGTGAATGGACTTCTGAACGAGCCTACGAAGGGGCGTGGGAGTACGCGAGTACAAATGAGGCGAACTCGCGCATCCGGCTTCTACTGCTTGCGCTCGCTCGTTATTACGGGCGCAGTTCCACCGCAGAGGAACTTGCTCACGACACTGGCGTGAGTTTGGACCGAACTCGGCGCGGGTTACGCAGGCTCCGCGAAAAGGGCGCAGTGCGTTCGTTGCAGGTTTTAAGGAATGGCCGCTGGGCCTATGGCTGGGAGATTCAGATGGAAGGACTCGGCACAGCTCAACCGGGAAATTAATCGCAAAAACAAGCGCGGCACGCAGGGAGTGGATTTCTCTACGCGCCGCAAACCTCAATAACAACAGCTGAAAAGGAACTTACTCTCAACACCCGAAAGGTCTTACAACATATGAATCAAATACTGGAACACATGCAACCCTGCTACGAATCCGACGTAGAGGAACTTCTGCTACTCGCTGCCGACCAATTCGCGGGTGACTTCGTCACTGGCATCCACTTCGTTTTTACCCGTCCGGACTTGACCGACCGCGCAGAGGTTCAGATTTACTCTGGCTATGGCTGCCAGAATGAAGCACGCGCTAATTTACGCGAGCAGTTTCAAGCGGGCCGCGCCTGCATGGGCGGTTGCCTAATGTTCTCCTACAATGTGCCGTGGCGCACATTCGTATTCCCGGCATACCGCGCAGCACTCAAGGCAAAGCGCAAGCGTCAATTGGTGGGCGGCGATGGCGAATAGGTTTACAGACGCCACTGATGGAGCACGAGGGATAGCTTCCAGAGAGCGCCTTGTGCTCATGTACCTTGCTCACCGCTCAGATAACGATACGGGAGTCTGTTGGCCGAGCGAGAGGCGAATTTCCATCGACTATGACATGAGTGAGAAAACAGTCAAACGTGCAATTGCTGAGCTTCAAAAGTCACGACTGGTAAAGATCATAGGCCAGAGATCCTACCCAGGCAAGAAACCAGTGAACGTCTACCAAATCAACTTGAAGAAGCTTCTCAAATTGGCTCCGGTTGAAGAGAGGGCAAAACTGGAATACACATTGGAAGACGATTTCCTCTCTAATCCCAATGACTTAGATCGGCAGGAGGGTCAACTAGACGCAAAACCAGGAATCCCTGACCGGAAAACAGTAATATTTGACCGTGATTTGGGAACCGGTGACCGGGAAACAGGTCTAGTTGACCCCCTAACTCAGTCTTTGAACTCGCCCTTTATCTCGTCAGAGAACTCTCCACTCTCACCTTGTACAGCGGATGGTGAGAATGTGGAAAAACCTTCTCCTACGGAGAAAGAACAAAACCAACCCCCACAGGTTGCTACGCAACAAGATGTTGATGATGTTGCTGAAACTTGGTGGGCTCTCAAACATCATGCTGGTGAAGAATTGACCGGAGAAGCCTTTGACGACCTCTTCAAAACAGCCAATCCTACTGAAGTTCTCAATGTGCTGACTTGGCTTCCAAACAGCATCAATTGGGATTCAAGTTATGGAAAAAAGGGTGTGCTGAAGGACTTCGCTGAATTCTGTTCCCTGTTCCCGAAGATACGCAAATCCTACCTTCGCTATTTGGAGAAAACCCCAAAGAAGTATCATCACAAGTACATCTGGAAAAGACAACAGGCATAAATCAATCGGTACACTTGGCGGGTTCTTCCGTAGATCAAGGGTGTAGTCCTGAAAAGGAGCCCCACTCATGGTTGACCTGAAGAAGCCCGCTGCAAAGTCTGTACCCATTACTCCGGTGACGAAGCCCGTTGTTCCCACCAACATCACACGTCATTCCATTCCGCCGCTTCCTGGCGAAAAGCCCGCCGTGGAGACCACTATGCCCGCCACTTCCTCTATTGAAGCGGTTGCCCCAGTGAAGGTTGTGCAGCCCGCAAGCGCCGAAGCGCAGCCGACTGCGGACCCAGCCCCGGTCAGCAAGCCAGTAGAGAAGCTCGGCCCGAAATTGCGCCGAAAAGACGAAATCCTCAAGGTGCTTCGCGTAGGCGGCAAGGTGGTAAAGGTTGATGGTCTGTTCCGTATCGTCGCTGCGGACGGAACGAAAAATCCTACGTCCAAGAGACGCATTCTGTCGCTGGAGAGTCAGAAGCTGTTGGTTGCCAGCGCTGACGGAAATTCGTTCACGCTTGATGTGGCGGCTGACAAAAAGGCTCAGGAACCGAAGGTTGTGCCCGTCGTGAAAGAACCCGTCAAGGACGCGAAATGAAGTTTGAACTTGGCGCAATTGTGGCAACGCCCGGTGCGTTAGTGGCGATGGAAGAGGCGGGGATTAATCCCGCCTCGCTTCTTTTGAGGCATGTTAGCGGAGACTGGGGCGACCTCTGTCCCGAGGATCGCGCCGAGAATGAGCTTTCGGTCAAAGCAGGTTTCCGCATTCTCTCTTCGTACAAGCTGGAATCGGGATGCAAAATTTGGATCATCACCGAAGCAGATAGAAGCGCTACAACATTACTGTTGCCGAGCGAATACTGATGACGGAGCGCCCAGACCTGTGCGTCGCGCTCTCCTCCCTGCACGTCAATCTGTCTGAGTCAGCGGAACTCCTGCACAATCTGCGCTTCTTTTCGTTGCGCAACCCGTCCCTGCGCCTGTACGAAGCCCAACTGCTTGAGATTCGCGCAGTGGTCTGTAGCGAGCTTGCGGAGCGAATAACGGATAGAGAAATGACGGCTGCGGCTCGGCATGAGCGGAAACGGAAACGGCTGAAGGGCGACGACGTTTAGAACTTCACTAGATCCCGCACCCGAACTTCCAGTGCGGTCGCTATGTGGAAAAGATTCACGATGCTGACATTACGGATGCCGCGCTCAATGCCGGAAATGTATGTCCAATGAAGATCAGCTTTCTCGGCTAAATCTTCTTGTGTTAAACCGAGCGCGAGTCTACGCTTACGGATACTCTCCCCCAACGGTTTTCGCGGATCGGTGACGTGTGTAACCACACACCGATACTTTTATGCTTGGACACGTAAGTACATAGATTATAGGCTATGTGTTTAATCTGCTACTAAGGAGACATGATGAGGTTTCATCTCGCAACTGTAGGTTTACTGTTATCGGCAGCCCTTTTGGTCGCGACTGGCTGTGGTCCGTCGCAAGCTGAACTTGCAATGCAGCAGGAAGAGCAGAATAAACGGCAACAGGAACAGGTGGAAGTTGCACGAGCACAGCAAGCGCAGGGTCAAGCAGACGCCCAGAGGGCGGCGCAAGTCGCGGCTGAGCGTCAGCACGCCCTAGAAAAAGAGAAAGCGCAGTACACGTTTTCATTTATGGGCTTTGGCAACGGTCAATCGTCTGCGAGTATGGAGGCAAATGCTAACGCGCAGGGGTTCACAAACCTGAAATGTGAAGACGTAAAGTCAGAAATCAAGGTCTGCACAGGTGGCAATGCATCAACGTCAGCGTATATCGGCCTAGCTATGGTTCATGGACAATTGGCGCAGCTGGAGTACCGCTTTCCACATAGGGATTACGGCTCCGTCGTCCGTGAGATGAAAGAGCAATACGGAGCGCCGATGACAGAAGACAATCTAGAAAGCAACGTTGAACACGGTGGCAAACTTTGTGTATGGAAGACCCCCAAGGCCAATATTGGTATCTCGGAGTTCGCTCCAAAGAACGCGGAGCAAGGAAGGGCAGTCTTGGTAGACAACAGACTCAAAGCTGAGTTAGCCCAGGTTGGAAAATGAAAAGGGCCCCGGGATATTCGTTCAGATGCTCTTATACATCGGGGATGCAGAACATGTTTTCATTCTGCACAATATGTCTCACCATTTGTTGTCTTGCCGTTGCGTTCTCACCGATAACCGCGCTGGCGTCTGACTCTCGGCTCGTAGAACAGCTCCGGCATGATCTGGAAGGCAAGTCCTTTTCTCTTGAAGTAGAGATTGCCGGGGGCACCTGTTTGCAAGATCAGGGAATGCCTCGACCTACTGCCCGCTTGGTGGACACAGAGGTATCTGGCGATGACATTCTTTATTACCTCCGTGCTGACAGATTTCTGAATTCTCGTCGCTGCTCATACTACGCGGGCGAAGTGCCGAGTACACCCTATGCCGGGATGTATTTAGATAGGCAACAGGTAACTACAACGCATGCTGCTCACTCGCTCATGGTCGTGACGCAAGTCACAGGCAAGCCGGATCGCATAGAGATACAGCTCGCGGCAGTTGGTAAAAGCGGCGATGAGGCATATGGAAAAGTCAAGCTGATGTTAGCGAAGGGCTACGAGTCTCAGCCGCTTGAACAGATCGAAATGAAGATTGCAAGAGTACTTGACATTCCTCGCATTAAAGAGCTTGTTCAGGCTCGTAACAAATACCAATCCGTAATAGATGAGATATCAAAGCTGGAGGCGAGCCTTTCTGGCGGAACTGATACTGAGCGGAAGGTGGTCGATGCCACTAAATTGATAGGTCTCTATCAGGAAGAGCCCAGTGTCGCTGGCCATCTTAATGCGGTTGCGTTTTCACCTGTGCAGGTGCCTGATGCCTCAACCAAACTCGAAGAGACAAAGAAGACTATCGCCGCTCTCCAAGAGCGACTCAAACAGGAGAACATCGAAGCAGCTCTGAAGCGATACGCAACGGCAATGGACCAAGTTAAGGCGCACTGCGCGAGCCTCCCCGACGGCAATGTGAATACGCGCGATGAACTCATCGTGCAAACATCACGCGTCTCCGATGTCAGGCTGGACCTTGGCTCTCTTGAAACCGCGCAAAACGCAATTCGCGATCTAGGGTGGGCACTACACCAATCGGATGTTGACTATGTTACGAAGTGCACTGAGGCCTGCGCAGTCTTGACTCACACCCTTTCACAAAAGGAAGAGAGCATTAGAGCGGATGAGGTCGTGCGCGCAAGGGTTCAGGAAGAACGCCGGGCAGCACAAGAACGTGCGGAAGCGGCGAAGATGGCCGAAGTTGCTCGTAAGCAAGTGATCCTTGATCGTCGATCCTCGCTAGAAGAGCACATCAACAATCTTGCGGTCGCTACACTACGGAGTAAGGTCAATTATTCGAACGGGACGCTGGAGGAGGGCATCACTGAATACTCTGCCTCAAGTGCGGTCGCAGGAGCCTGTAAATTCCGGGTTACGATACGCTCTGCCTCTAGTTGGCAATCCAGTTCCCGAGGCGATTGGCAATCAACACGGGTGACATCCTGTACTTTTGCCCCGCATGGATTGGCCGATTCATCCATAAAAATCTCGAAGCTTGGCGGACACTCGGAATCAGTCTCGCAGCTTGGCGGAATGTGGGTCAACGCAACTACGGTGTGGATGCTGATAGTGTCAGATGACAAACGAGTGCAATGCGAAGAGTATTCGAGTGAAAATGGTGAGAGTGTGCATATGACTGGAATGGCGTTGGTTTATTCCAGCGAGGAAGATGCCAGATCAACAGCATTAAGTTTGAAGGCTCTTGCCCATAGTTCGTGCTCAAAGTAGTGCGGACCAACGATGTTGATGGCGGACTTTCAGAGCGGAAGTGCGCCAAACATGGACGCGAGAGCAGTATTCACGCTATCGAGAAGTAGTTACTTGAGGAAAAGGGATGAGAAAGCATGTAGCAACAGCGTTCATACTTGCAGTCCTTTTAGCAACGATGGGTTGTGGACCATCGGCGGCGGAAAAACAAAAGACCCAGGAGAAACTCGCCCGAGAGCAGCGGCAGGCTCAGGCGGCAGCGGAGGCTCAGGCGGAGGCCCAGCGGACTACCTACCAAGTCGCTGGACGCGGTTTGCCTTTTTCTCACCAAGACAAGCTGATTTCAATCGTAACGGCTCCGGCGCGCAGGGTGTATTGCTCGAAATTCTTCAGAACAGTGTCAAGCCGGGAGATGGCAGCGGGCTAGGCTACTATTACTTACTCTACAACCATAAGGTCGCTAAGAACACGCAAGAAGGGAATGACCTTATGTGTGATCTTCAAGACCTGCTCCACGACTCGCATGGTGCTGCATACACGCAGTTGAGCTTCGATGTCGACGGTGAAGGTCTCGTTGGTAAGCGGATTGGGCGTGAAAACGAAAACACGATTGGCACCTATCCTGGAGGAAGTTGCAGGTTCATTCTCGTCGCCGTCCGCTCTGGTGGAAGAAATGTTCCGGAGGAGACGTGGACCCATGCTGAGCAACTGTGGGCTCAATCTGCGCCAGAGGACCTCTCAAGAAGTCAGGTAGTGGGACACAGCACGAATGAGGCAGAGTCCCCAGCGCATGGACATACCTTGGGTGTTGCAATTGCTTTCTCACCCGCGCTCGCCCGCACACTGCGTACAACGATTCTGGCTGTACGCCGTGTGCAACTCGCTGGGCGCACCACAGAGTTCGCAAATTGTCAGCGACTCAAATCGCGCATCCATGAAAGCGAAAGTGATTGCTTGCGTCGTAGGCATGGCAATGGTCCGCAACTCGCCGAACTTTTCTTTAACCTCAAGCAGCTTAAACCGTGTGCCGATTGAGGCTAGTGCCTGATTGAAGCGCTCAACCTCCGGCTCGATGCGCTCAAACGTTTGTAGCAGCAGTTCGTACCAACCATCCCCGTGCTGGAATCCAAATCCCATCAGCGACTTCCTGACGTCGCCGCGATCATCGAACCAGTCGGGCCACCGCGCGAATATCCGGTCCTCCAGCTCTGGCCTCACGGCAGCAGTTTGCCGCCGATCACAGACTCGGTTCGGACGTTGCCCTGATTGTCGCGCACTGCGATGTTCTGCACTACCGGACGCCCGTTGTCATACATGGTGTTCGTAGATACGACGTTGCCATCTTTCGTGATTCCTACATTTTGCTCGGCAACGACTTCGCCCTTATTGTTTCGCATCTGCATATTGCCTCCTCTACCAGTCAGGAATGTTTACAACGATTGGTGCCCGGTCCAAGTCACCAAGTTCGCCGAATAAAGCGGCATTCACGAAAGTCGTTCCGCCTGCGGACAACCTGCCATAAGCGCCGTGAATATGACCGAACACATGAAGCCGAGGGGATAGGTGGTTCACGACTTGACCCAGTTCGGGGCAGCCCGCGTGCTCTGGGGTATCTGGTGGCACGTCAAGTGTTCCGAATGGCGGGGTGTGGGTAACGAGAATCTCCACGTTGTGCGGAATGCCAGCATAGAGATTTGCACGTTCCGGCGCGTTCAGGGTGAACGCACCGCCGAATGGCGGTGTGACGGGTGAGCCCCAAACAAGATGACCTCCAATCATTGCAGACTCGTTAATCAGCAATCGCGCATTCGTGATTTCGTCACGAACCGCAGGCTCCCTCTCGAATAGACCTTCGTGATTGCCGGGAATCACAACTTTATGTGTATGGGGAAGCTCGCCGAGCCAATCGTTGAAATCCTGAATCATCCTTCTGCGATGAGAGAAAAAAGTGAAGTCGCCAGCATGAATCAGCATGTCGCCGTCTGGCACGATCAGTTCGCGGTGCAATTCGTGAGTGTCGGAGATGCACACGATTCTCAATCTTCCCCCTGCCGTGATTCGTTCGTGATTGTATCTGGTACTGGAATCGGGACCGGATACCGCAGTATCAGGTCAATGGCCGACCAGCGGTCAGGAACTACATATTTGGTTCGGTTGCGTGCGAGCCGGATGAGCGTGTGGTCAGGGATGCCGTGGAACTGCGGCACGCGCGACAATCGCCAGATAGACTTTGGATCGCTGATTCGGTATGTCATAGAGATTTTCTCACCGAAGCCTGAGCGTAAATTACTACTTTTCCGCGCGGGCTGGAACTGCTACAAAAACGGCATTTAGTTCAGCAATTGTCAGCCCGGTTTTCAGGGGTTTTTAGCTCGCCGCAAGCCGAGCACGAACGGTCCCGAATCCCACGCCCAGAATCGTTGCAATCTGACGCAGACTGTGGCCTTCGGTCTGGAGCCGTACAATCTCATCTCGCACAACCTCCCGCCGTGGACGGCCAAGCGATTTGCCGTTTGCTCTGGCGTTCCGGATGCCAGCGTTGACCCGCTCGCGAATCAAGTCGCGTTCCAATTGCGCTACGGCGGACACAATCGTAAAGAGCGCTTGTCCCAGTGGGCTGGTCGTATCCAGGTTCTCTTGATATGAAATGAACTGAATGCCAAGGCCCCGAAATTCCTCCAGCGCGAGCAACAGGTGTTTTGTGGAGCGGGCGAAACGATCAAAGCGCCAAACGAGAATAGCGTCTATCTTCCGCTTGCGCGCATCGCCCATCAATTCGTTGAGTGCCGGGCGCGAGTCTTTTGCGCCGGAATACCCGGTGTCAACGTACTCGCGCACAATAGCGAAGCTACGCGCGGCGCAATAGATGCGGAGGTCGCGCAACTGTGGCTCGCAGCTTTGCTCCGCTGTACTGACCCTGGAATAGATGGCGACACGCATGATTTCTCTCCATCGGCGAGCGGAAATTGAATGGGCAGGGATACCGCTCACAATTGCACTCTACGGATAGACCTGGAATCTGCTACGCGTCAGCTTGCCTCGTTAGTGGTCCCGGCTGCGCGGCGGAACGCTTCAACCTGATCAATCTGCACCTCTACGTGGCAATAGAAGCACAGCGGACAATCGGGGCACGCGCCAGCGTCAACGTGGTCCCGGTCGCTCCCAATAACAGGCTTCTTGCAGCGTGGGCAGATGGATTCACCGCACTTGTGTCCCTCGTACTGCGGAACCTGTCCGCAAGCAGTGCAGTGATCCAGAATGATATACAGGTCTTTATGCGCGATCATCTTTCCCCTATGAACAATGCCCGCCACTTGTCAGCGCAGAAACATAGACTATAGTCTGTATCGCATGATAATTCCAGAGAACAAAGACCAGTTCCTGAGAGAACTGGGAGACACAATTCGCTCCCTTGAAACCACACTTGGACAGGGTCAGTTCGTTCGTCCGTTCGTCTGTGCAGGGGCGCTGACTGTGTGTGACGTTTTCATTATTGGCGTGAATCCTCGCGAGGACATGGAGTTCCGGTCCTACTGGGATGGCAGTAGTTTCAACAAGGCCGCTTGGGAATATGAATACCAACGGCAGCGTCTCGCTAGGACGGGGCGCGAATCCATGAGTCCAACAAGGACAAAGCTCAACATGATCTGTGAGGGCGCGTTGCCCAATGTGCTTGAGACAAACCTATACCCGGTTGCAACCAGCACGGAACGGATTCTCCGTCGTGACCCAGCCCGCCAAAATGATGCCATCTTCGCACTGCTTCTCAGAAGGCTCCAGCCAAGAGTGGTAATCACGCACGGCAAAACGGCGCGTGATCGTGTGGTAGAGTTGCTTGGACTTCAAGAAAATGAAGTGCAGGAAGCATTGCTTGACATGAAAGCGAAGCCGTCCAATCCGGCACAATTCATAAAGGCTCGTCCTCGCGTTTGGGGCGAATCCCCCGTTGTGTACCTCAAAGCCTTGCAGCATCTCGGAAGGAATTATAGCTACGAATTCATGCGACAACTTGGAGAGCGCGCTCGCGAGATCGTCGCGGTGGAAGCAGCCGTCTCCGCGACGAACAGTAATCGCCATTAGCCGCTAGAGTTAGTGCAAAGGAGAACGCCGTGAAAGGCACTGTGTGTTGGCTGCGCCCAGCGATTCCCGAAGAGGACAAGCTATGAAGAATGCTGATGAACTCGCTGCGTTCCGCGCCAAGAAAGCTGCTGAGGTCAAGCTGGTTCACGAGCAGATTCATCAGCTACGGATTGAAATTGATGCGGCCAAGCCGGGAACACCGGAGCGCGATAAGCTCATGGACCAGATGATGCTTCTGTTGTTTCAAGGCCGACGCGAATCTAGTCCCAATGTTGATTGACGATGTTAACTGAAAACGCGTCCAGCCGAAGTTGGACAGTTGGTGGTTTTATAGGGGAGCATGGGAATGATGAGTCATTGTATTTCTAGGGTAGGGATTGCGGTCTTCTCGATATGCCTTTTGAGCTGTTCAATAGGTTGCAACAGTCGCAAAGCCCGTGCAGAGGTTGGTCAGGGGGAGCAACTCTTTAATAGTGGTAATTATGTGCAGGCGCAGGCTCATTTTCAGGACGCCATCAAACTCGACCCAGACCTATCCATTGCGCATCTTTACTTAGCGGGCGCGTACTACCAGGAATTCATACATAGCCCAAGCTCCACGGATGCTCGCGGCACCGCACAAAAGTCAATCAGTGAGTTTGAAACGTTTCTTAAAGGCGCGAATCTACCAACTGGGCAGCAGGCTTTTGCAAAGCGAGCCGAGGCTTGGATTTATCTTCGGTTGGGTGATCCGGCAAAGGCCAACGGGCTTTACAAAGAAGCGTACCAACTGGCCGCTAATTCAACAGACCAAAACGTCAAGAACCAGTTCAATTTTTCAGATGAACAGGATGATCCAGAGGGTTACAACGGCGTTAACTGGGGCTCCGCTGTCGCAACATTCGTAGCGCAGCACCAGATTTCGTACACCCCTGCGTCGTCGAGCAGCATCGTCCAAGATAGGGACGACGCCAAGATGATGGCAAAGGTCTTGGAAGTGCCTAGTAAGCAGCGGTCAGTCATGGGCATTGACCTTTCAAACGTAGATTGGTCTCTAATTCCAAACAAGTTCCAGAACCTCAGTGTCGATGGTGTTGAATACATCTTCTACGATGGGAAACTGGCAATGGCTTTCCGGGAGCTAAAGGCCGCGAACTATAGCTCTTTTCGCGATGATATCGAGAGCAAGTACGTGTTCATCGGCGAAAGGACTGAGAGTTGGGCGCTCCAGCAACTGGAAGAAAAACCAGACACGACCGAGTTGAACATCCGGCTCTACAAGAGGGGACCGTCAAATACACGTGTCTACCTAATTAAGAGTATCGACCATGAAAGCATTGGAATGAATGTGACGAGCGCGTTCCTTTTGTACATTCCGTCACATTATTTCTTCGCCATTGCTCATGATATTGCCGCGAAGGCTGACGAGCAGGCTTCTGGGCTCAAAGCACTCCAATCAGTGCGCTACACAGCTTATCCAGACGGGTACACTGTGGACGAGTTGTGCGAAACGCCCTCGAAGATGAACGGTAAGGTCTTTTGTTATCACTACGGATGGAAGCCGTGGCTGAAGAATCTCCTACAGCAGACGGTCGGAGACAGCGTTTCAAAGATTCAGGCTGACAGCCAAACGCAGTTTCCTGGAAACTGCGTTATTACGTGGAATGGCGAGCCACGAGTAGTCTTTGGGGGCATGCGACCGCATTCGGGGGGCACGGAGAAAGTCTATTTCTTCGTTTCACCCCGGACAAAGCAGTTGGATATCGTGTGGCATAGCGACGATGGAATCAAGTACTTCGGTCCGGACACTGCATTCTTGAGGTCTGCGGAGGGCAAACTCACAGTGGATAACTGCGAGACGAGCCCGGCGGATCGCGCGACCCCGGAAGTGCAGTAGAGGGGCGATCTGGGGCGGGCTGTTCATCCCTCCGCCTTGCCCCCCACCCCGATACGTCACGCGCCAGTTGGTCGGTTACGGAGCTAGTGTAGCCCGGTCAGGAACGGGAAGATGAGCCGCCCCCAGCGTGTCACCCCTGCACGACGGTATGCAAAATCAAGATGTGCAATCCACTTGACAAGTGGACTACCTAGTGTCACTATTAATTCCGCTGGAGGCTGCAATGAACCACATCGGCGAACTCATTGAAGCGAGACGACGACAGCGCGGGCTGTCACGGCTCCAACTCGCGAGTCGCCTGGGCGTCTCGAACCAGACGGTCTTGAACTTTGAGAGAGACCCCACCTATAACCTGGGAACAAGTCTTCTGCGACGCCTTGAAGGGGCGCTGAACGTCACTTTTGACATAACCATGAAAGAGGAAACCATGAGCGCTAGCATTCAGATGGGAAACGACGAATTCATTCTGTACATCCGGAAGAACTACCCGAACTGCGCCACAACCAACGTCGATCTCGGCAAGCGAATTTGGGCGTGGATCAAGGATAACGACGCGACGGCTACCAAGGTGGGCAAGGAAGAAGCCGTGCCGTGCATTTGGGGTGACACTGCCGGAAACATTGGGGAAACCAAGCTTCCCACTTGGGCCACGCAGTTTAGCTTCGAGCGCTCGTTGCTTCCGTCGCTCTACGACCATCTCGACGCGCTCGGCACCGTTTGAGGTCAGCCTCACGCCGCCCCCTGCCCCTTGCAGTTAGGGACAGGGGGATTGAAACCCCTGATCGCTCCGCCAGATCACTTCTGAAAAATCGGCTTGTTCAAAAGCAAAAGCATCGGAAAGGTTTAGCGCGGTTTAGCGCGGTTTCTCCCTGGGTGTATGGACCCTAAGAAAGCCAGTGGGGTTTGTGGAGTCTAAAGGGACAGAAGCTGAGTACGTTAGAATTCAGGAACTTGCTTACGTTGTTGCACTTACGCGCACTTAGGGGGCAAAGTCCCCCCTCCGGCACCAAAAAGTTTAAACGCCTTGCAAGCAATCGCTTGCAGGGCGTTTTCATTTGGAAAGCTGCTCTCGATTTAGCGGATTCTCTGTCGGAATTGCGCAGAACAGTAGTCAATATTTAGGTTCAATCACTGATCTTCGGCCAGCTCATTTGGGGCTACACTCAAGTTGTGCGAAGAGTCTTTGTTGTCATCATTGCTGTTGTAGTCCTGTTGCCGATTGTGCTTTTGCTTGCACTCTCATCAACGCCTGTTGTGGACTTGTCATCCCCGGTTACCACCCTCGGCCAAGCCACTCCCATCACAGTTCATGTACACGAATTCCGTGGCGTTCGTAAGCTCGTTGCGTTTGTCGAGCAGAATGGCACGCGGTATCGCGTATGGGAATCCCCGCAACCCTCACGCCAGGCGGATTCGTCCTGGAACTTTACCTCAGGGGTTAAGGCCACCCCTCAGCTCCAAGATGGGAAAGCCAAGCTGATCGTAGAGGCCACCTCGAATGGCATGCTCAAGAAGACTGGACGGATTGAGCAGGAACTGACAATTGTCACGCGGCCACCGTCGGTCAGTGTTGATTCCGAGCAGCACTATTTGTACTTGGGGATGGCTGATCTGGCCACCTTCAATGTTTCCGGCACCTGGACGGAAGCGGGCGTTCGTGTTGGGGATCAGACATTCAGAGCGTGGCCTATGCCCGACGGAAAGCCCGGATTCTTTTCGCTGTTCGCGTTCGCCTGGAATATGCCTCCCGATACCTTGCCCGTGGTTTATGCCACCAACGGCGCGGGCAATGAAGTGACAGGTCCGCTGGTAGTTCAGTTTCCAAAGAGGGAACAACCAAAGTACACCGCACACAATCTGCAACTGGACGATCATTTCATTCAGAAAGTGGTCAACGAACTTGATCCGAATGGCTCAGGAGATCCGCTGGCGCGCTTCATAAAGATCAACGGCGAGATGCGTCGCGCGAACAACAAGGTACTCTCAGACCTGCGCTTCAAGACCGCGGACAAATTTCTGTGGTCACAGCCTTTTGCGCGGCAATCTCATTCCCAGGCAGAGGCGTCGTTTGCAGACGTACGAAGCTATATGTACAAGGGAAACAAGATCGACCAGCAGGTGCATCTTGGATATGACCTCGCTGTAACGCAGCACATCGGCGTCGAAGCGTCCAACGATGGACGGGTTGTTTACGCAGCGCCGCTAGGCATTTACGGCAATTGCATTGTGGTTGACCATGGTTACGGACTGCAGACGATTTACGGCCACCTTAGCCAGATCAATGTGCATGAAGGCGACATGGTGAAACGCGGGCAAGCGATGGGCCTGAGTGGACAGACTGGAATGGCTGGAGGCGATCACATCCACTTCGCGATGCAACTGGACGGCGTTCAGATTGACCCGAAGGAATGGTGGGACAGTCACTGGATTAAAGATCACATTGCAAAGCGCGTAGACCTGCCTGGATTCGGTAACTGAAGGGCGACAATCGCCGGTCGACCCTCAGTCGACCGGCCCCAAAAGATTAGTGACCTGCCGGCGCTGTTCGTGCTTCAACTGGCCGCGCCCCATTTCCAGTTGCGGATTTCGGGCAGATCCTCGCCATATTTGTCGATGTACTCCTTATGCTCCACCAGTTTGTCCTCAAGCTGCTGCTTGAGGTAAGTCCCTTTCGCGCCGGTCTGGGGCAGGCGATCGATGGTGTCCATCACGAGGTGGAATCGATCCAGATCGTTCAAGACGGTCATGTCGAAAGGAGTTGTAATGGTGCCCTCTTCCTTGTAGCCACGGACGTGAATGTTGTCGTGATTCGTTCGTTTGTAGGTCAACCGGTGGATCAACCATGGATAGGCGTGGAAGGCAAAGATCACCGGCTTGTTCTTAGTGAAGAGTTCGTCGAAATCGACATTGCTTAACCCATGCGGATGTTCGGTTTTTGGCTCAAGCTTCATTAGGTCAACGACGTTGATGACCCGGATTTTCAGCTCGGGCAAATGTTTGCGCAAAATGGACACGGCGGCGAGCGTCTCCAGCGTTGGCACATCGCCACAGCAGGCCATCACCACGTCCGGGTCTGCGCCCTGGTCGTTGCTGGCCCACTGCCATATGCCGATGCCCTCAGAACAGTGTTTGATAGCGGCGTCCATCGTCAACCACTGTGGCGCAGGGTGCTTGCCCGCAATCACGACGTTGATGTAATGACGGCTTCGCAGGCAATGATCGGTCACTGACAACAAGCAGTTCGCATCCGGCGGAAGATAGACACGTACAATCTCGGCCTTCTTATTCACGACATGATCGATGAAGCCGGGGTCCTGATGGGTGAATCCATTGTGATCCTGGCGCCAGACGTGGGACGCAAGCAGGTAGTTGAGAGAAGAGATCTTCCGGCGCCATGGCAACTGAGCGGTAACCTTCAACCACTTGGCATGCTGGTTGAACATGGAATCCACGATGTGAATAAACGCTTCGTAACAATTAAAGAGTCCATGACGGCCTGTAAGGAGATAGCCCTCGAGCCAGCCTTCGCATTGATGTTCGCTTAGCATCTCCATCACTCGACCGGTTGGGGCGAGGAATTCGTCATTCGGCACGGTGTCGGCATCCCACTGACGCTTGGTGACTTGAAAGAGCGACTCCAAGCCGTTTGAGAGCGTCTCGTCAGGGCCGAAGATTCGGAAGTTGTTATTCAGCTTCGCAACGTCCCGCAGGAAACGCCCGAGCACATGCGTATCTCCAATGCCGCCTACGCCAGGAGACGGCACGTCAACGGCATAGTCGCGGAAATCCGGCATGCGCAGGTCGCGCAGCAGGATGCCGCCGTTGGCGTGGGGATTTGCACCCATGCGCCGTTCGCCTTGGGGAGCGAGTTCAGCCAGTTCAGGCTTGAGACGACCTTGCGCGTCAAAGAGTTCCTCTGGCCGGTAACTTTTGAGCCAGTCTTCCAACAACTCCAGGTGCCCGGGATGCGTGGCGGGATCGGAGATTGGAACTTGGTGCGCCCGGAATGTGCCTTCAATCTGCAGCCCGTCGACGATCTTTGGCCCGGTCCATCCCTTCGGTGAATTGAGGACGATCATCGGCCAGCGCGGCCGCTCGGCGTTGCCATGAACACGAGCATCCTGCTGAATCTTTCTTATCTGTTCCAGCGCGACATCCAGAGTTGTAGCCATGGCTTTATGCATCAGGGCAGGCTCGTGACCCTCGACAAAGTACGGCGTCCATCCGTATCCACGTAACAACTGCTCCAACTCGTCGCGACCTATGCGGGCGAGGATCGTAGGGTTGGAAATCTTGTAGCCGTTCAGGTGCAGGATGGGAAGCACAGCGCCATCGGTGACCGGGTCCAGAAATTTGTTGGAATGCCACGAGGTGGCGAGCGGGCCCGTTTCAGCTTCGCCATCCCCAACAACGCAGGCGACGATGAGGTTGGGGTTATCGAACACGGCACCGAACGAGTGGCTAAGCGAGTAACCTAGCTCGCCTCCTTCATGGATTGAACCCGGACACTCCGGCGATGCGTGGCTGGGAATTCCTCCCGGAAACGAAAATTGAAGAAAGAGCTTGCGAAGGCCTGCCTCGTCCTGACTGATGTCAGGGTAGATCTCGCTATAGGTTCCCTCTAGATACGTATTGGCGACAACGGCTGGCCCGCCGTGCCCTGGCCCTGAAACGTAAATCATGTCGAGATCGTATTTTTTTATGATCCGGTTCAAGTGCACGTAAATAAAATTTTGCCCCGGCGTGGTGCCCCAGTGTCCAAGCAGCATGAGTTTCACGTCTGCGAGGGTAAGCGGACGTCTCAGGAGAGGATTGTTGTAGAGATAAATTTGTCCGACCGAAAGATAGTTTGCAGCACGCCAATACGCATCCATCCGGCCTAAGAGTTCGGGTGATAGCTCTTCACTCATGATATGGCTCCTCAGGTTCGGCCGCGTTGTGCGCGGTTTGATCTTCACCACTCAACAAACGGCGCACAGCCCGGGCAATCATCAGTTCTTCATCCGTGGGGATCACCCGGACGGTTGTTGGGCTTTGTTCGCTGGAAATTATCGGGGCATTGATGGCGTTTCTCGCCTCGTCCAGTTCTATGCCGAGAAACGCCAAGCCGCTGCACACCCGTGCACGCACAGCCGCGGAGTTCTCACCAATTCCACCGGCAAACACCAGCGTTTCTAATCCACCCAGAGCTGCGGCGTACGCTCCAATCCACTTGCGGACCTGGTAACAGAACAGGTCGACTGCTTCGGCGGCGCGGATATCTCCTGCCTGATGTTCCATCAGGTCACGCATGTCGGAACTTGTCTCCGAGATGCCGAGCATGCCTGATTCGTGATTGATGATGTTATTGAATTGTTTGGGCGTCAGGCTTTCCATCTTCATCATGTACCACGCGACGCCAGGATCCAGGTCTCCCGGACGTGTGCCCATTGGCACCCCGGCGGTCGGAGTAAATCCCATGCTCGTATCCATGCTCTTGCCGTCGTGCACGGCCGCCAAGCTTGCGCCACTTCCGAGGTGAGCGAGAATCACCCGCCCTTTGGCGACCCTCGTTCCGGCGGTGTGTGCGAGCGCCTCCATCAGATAGCTATAGGACAGGCCATGGAATCCGTATCTCTGTATTCCCATAGCATCGAATCGTCTCGGAATTGGCAACAGGCGCGCCACACGCGGCATGGTGCGATGGAACGC
>Ga0181537_10000833_pt1 | contig 28710 bp, 25 predicted proteins | sample PEATcosm2014_Bin_39_FD_119765 | JGI IMG/M metagenome (GOLD analysis project Ga0181537, IMG submission 119765) | Peatland microbial communities from MTU Mesocosm Facility, Houghton, MI, USA - PEATcosm2014_Bin23_10_metaG | ecosystem: Environmental > Terrestrial > Soil > Wetlands > Peat | place...
TCGGCGGAAATCTCGTTGCGCTCATGCTTGGTGCGCGCCTCTTTCACCGCGGCTGGCCGCAACAAGCTGCCGACATGGTCGGCGCGAAATGGCGGCGTCGTGCGTTGACTCATAGTCTCTCTCCCTTTTTTCTTTTCCTCCCCCTGAAAGGGGGAGGCGGCGAGCGAAGCGAAGCCGGTGAGGGTTTGTCTTCTCTTCTACGCCTAGGCAAGCATCGATGCCGTGACTCCCACCCTACCCTCCCCCTTTCGGGGGGAGGGTTTCTTTCAGCACGTAGCGGCCATCGTCGAGACGGCCGAGGCGATGCGCGGCGTAAAGCGTATCGAGCTCACGCACGATCTCGCGGCCGTCTTTGCTGCCGAGCGCGGCCATCAATTCCAAAAAACTCGCCGGGCTTGCGGCGAGCGCATCCGCGGCGGATTTATGCGGCGCGGTTTTCTTCACTGCCGGCGGCGCCGGAATCGAAAACTCGAAAGCGTCCGACTTGCCGAACGGGATGGTGCAGTCGAGGCCGAGCTTGGCGCCGGTGCGCGCACCTTGCAGCGAGGGATCGAGCGGCACCACCCGGAAGCCGGAGCCGACGATCAGATCGCGATCGGCCTGAAAACGCGTCGCCAGCGCCCAGTCGGTCTCTTCGTCGGAGAACACGTCGATGTCGGGATCGAAAGCGAACACATGCTTGGCTTCGGCGTGCGAGCCGAAGATGGCGGCAATCGCATTTCGGGCGTCGCCCGGCACGCGCTGGCGCAGCGACACGCGTACATTGTACATGCCGCCGCTCGACGGTGTGGCGTAGACCGCGAGCGGTTCGCGCACTGCCGCCAGCAATGCGGCCCACGCGGCAGACTCGGTCTTTAAGGTCGTGAGCTGCGCGGTGTCGGTGCGTGCCAGATATTTGCCGCCGATCGTGACGGTCTGAAACAGCGCGTCCTCGCGGTGGGTGATGGCGGTGACGTGGAGCAGCGGATTGCGCTTCACCACGCCGTAATAGCCGACATATTCGCCGTACGGACCCTCCGGCTCGACATGCCCGGCCGGATCGAGAAAACCTTCGATCACGTATTCGGCGTCGGCGGGCACATAGATGTCGCTGGTGACGCATTTCACCACCGGCACCGGCTGTCCGCGCACGGCGCCGACGATATTCAGCTCGTCGACCGACGGCAGCGACACCATCGCCGCCAGAAAATCCGCCGGATGCGAGCCGACGGCGTAAGCGACCGGCACCGGCTCCTTGCGTGCCGCGGCCTCCAGATAAATGGCGCGCATGTCGCTCGGCGCGATCAGGTCGATGCCGGCTTGGCGCGGGCCGCGCAACATGATGCGGCGGCAGCCGACATTGGTGAAGCCTGAGCCGGGAAACAGCGCGTAATCGATGCCCGCGGAAATATACGGCGCGCCGTCGGCGCCGTGCTGCAGATGCACCGGCAGCGCGGTGAGATCGGCGTCGTCGTCTTTGAGCACGACCTGCTGCACCGGCGCCCGCTGCGACGACACTTTGACCGGCGGGTGCAGCGTCTTGAGGCGCGCATTCAGCGTGGCCAGCAAACCGCGCTCGTCGGTGTCGAGCGCTTGGGCAAGCCTGCGCCGCGAGCCCATGACATTGCCGACAAGTTCGGCTTTTTCCGATCCGGCGGACTTGAAGTGGACCGCGCGCGGATTGCCGTCGAGGGCGCCGCCCACATCGAGGAGGTCGATCGGGGCGTCGTGGACATCGCATTCGCCGAGATCGACGAGTTTTTCGACGAAACGACGCAGCCGGAAGCGCTCGGTATCGATCGCACCAGCCATGAACGCCTCCCAACGCACGCAAAAAGTGGGCAAAGCTGTTTGCCAGCAAAGCCTAACGCGATTTAGCAACGCCCGCGCGCGGGTGTAAATGCCGTTGCGCGCGAAACTATCGGAGCGCAGATAGTCGCTCCGCGCATGCCAGGAGAGGAAACAATGGCCCCGGTACTTCGGCTCTATGAGGATGTCTTGGCGGACGGCGGCGAAGCCGCCCTGCCGGCGCTGCCGCGCATGATCTTTGTTGTGCACGGCTCGGTCGCCGTCGCCGGTCATACCTTGCGCGATGAGGAGACCTTCAGCGGCGAAGCCGCCGTGACATTTAAAGCCGGGAGCGGCGGCGCGACGCTGTGGCGCTGGGACTTGGCGCCGCCCGGCGCGAGCGGCGGCGCGGCGGCGGGTACCGGGGTCGTGTCGCGTGAAAAACTTTCCGCGACGCTCGAAACATTACCGCAGGGCGCGCTGCTGTTGCGCGGCGACAGCGTCGCCTTCCCGCCGGGCGGTTGCGCCTATTTGCACCGGCATCAGGGACCGGGCATCCGCTGCTTGATCGAGGGCGGCATCCGCATCGACACCCACGGCCGCTCGGCGTCCTACGGTCCCGGCGGCGCCTGGTTCGAGACCGGACCCGACGGCGTGTTTGCGCAGGCCGCCGACCGGCCGACCCGCTTCATCCGCGTGATGATCCTGCCGCTGTCTTATCTCGGCAAAAGCTCGGTCCAATATCTCAACGAAGAGGACAAGGCGAAGCCGAAGTCGCAATCGTACAAAATTTTCGTCGACATGCCGCTGAGTTCACCGTCATCCTGAGGTGCAAGCCATAAGCGCGTTTACGCGCGTCTTCGACGCGCTTTGGCGAGCCTCGAAGGACGATGGCCCCTGCGCCTCGGCCGTATCCTTCGAGGGCCGCTTCGCGGCCACCTCAGGATGACGGGATACATGGCGAACAATCACATCGGCTTGTAGCCACGCTCCATATCGACGTCGATCAGCATCGATTTGCCGCTCAACAGCGCTTTGCCGATCAGGTCTGTCGCGTCCTTCACGGTCGCGGCGCGCGCGCCGTCGATGCCGAGCGAACGAGCGAGGCCGACGAAATCGATCGCCGGATCGTTGAGCTCCATGCCGACAAAGGTGTCGGCCTGCTCGGCGAGACCGCGCAGCATGACCAACCGCTGTTTCAGGATGCGGTAGCTGGTGTTGTTGAAGATCACCCAGACGATCGGCAGCCGGTAGCGCGCCGCAGTCCATAGGCCCTGGATTGTGTACATCGCGCTGCCGTCGCCGACGAGCGCCACCACCGGCCGGTCGGGCAGCGCGAGTTTCGCGCCAATCGCCGCCGGCAGGCCCCAACCGATGCCGCCGCCGCGCAAGCCGAAAAAGCTCTGCTCATCGTTGCTGGCGATCAGCGAGCGCGCGCCCGGCGCCGACGATAGAATTTCCTCGATCACCACGGCATCTTTCGGCAGCATGGCGCCCATCGCTTCGAGGAGCGCTAGCGGTGCCACCGGCGTCTTGCCGGCGAGCGCGCGCGCCTTGGCGCGAAAGGCCTCGCGATCCTTTTTGATGCTCTCGGTGATGGTTTTCAGCCGCGCACTCGCGGCGCTTTTGGCGCTCGCGGCCATGCGCGCGGCGACGCCTGCGGTGATATCGGGCAGCGTCGCCTTGGGATCGCCGAGGATCGCGACCTGCGCCGGATAGTTCTTGCCGATCTGCCACGGGTCGGTGTCGAGATGGATGAGCGGCAGGCCCTTAGGCCACGGATCGATATTCGACGGCAGCGACCAGGTGAACAGATCGCCGCCGACGGAAAATACCAGGTCATGCTGATCGAGCACTTCGCGCACGCCGGCCTGCGAGCGCGTCATCGAGCCGCGATATAGTGGATGCGACGCCGGAAACGAAGCGGTGTTCGGAATGAACTCGACGTAAACCGGTGCGGCAATCGTCTCGGCGAGCGCAATAAGCTCTTTGTGCGCGCGGCTCTGCGTTACGGCATCGCCAGCGATGATGACCGGACGCTCAGCCTTGGCCAGCATTTCGGCGGCGGCGGCTATGGCGTCGGCATCGCCGCGAACCCGCGGTGCGACGCGTGTCGGTTCTAACAGATCGATCTCAGCGTCGTTCTTAAGAATGTCGCCGGGCAGCGCCAGGAATACCGGCCCAGTCGGCGGCGCCAGCGCGGTTTTCACCGCGCGGTGCACATAGCGCGGCAGGTCTTCGAGGCGATGCACCTCGGCGGCCCATTTGACGAACGGCCGCGCCAGCGCCGGCAAGTCCGCGGTCAAGACCGGCTCGGTGACGATGTATTCGAGGTCCTGCTGGCCGGCCGTGACCAGCACCGGCGCGTTTGCTTTCATCGCGTCGTAGAGCATGCCCATGGCATTGCCGAGCCCGGGCGCGACATGGAGATTGAGCACTGCGAGATTGCCGGAGGCCTGGGCATAGCCGTCGGCCATCGCCATCAGCGCCGCCTCCTGCAGTCCGAGGATGTAGCGGATGTCGTGCTCGACCGCGAAAGCGTCCATCAGCGGCAATTCGGTGGTGCCCGGATTGCCGAACATGACCGTGACGCCCTCCTGCTTGAGCAAGTCGAGGAAGGCGCGTTTTCCGGACATCACGGGCAAGATTCTCTCCCATTACTTGTCATCGCTTGTTATCGCTTGTCATCGCCCGCGGAGGCGGGCGATCCAGTAGTCGCAGTAGCGCGCTTATCCTCGGCTGCCGCGAATGCTAGATGCCCCGCCTTCGCGGGGCACGACAATTGTATAGCTGTGCGTGGCTTTCTAAGTAGAAATTGGTGCCGCGGAGAGGATTCGAACCTCCGACCCCCGCATTACGAATGCGGTGCTCTACCGGCTGAGCTACCGCGGCGAACCAACGGGCAAGGCAGTAATACCGGGTAAGTCTTAACGCAAGTAGGCCGTCAGCGCTTATCCGCCTCGGCGCGCAGCTTGAAGCGTTGAATCTTTCCGGTCGCGGTTTTCGGCAGCTCGGTGCGGAACTCGATCCAGCGCGGATATTTGTAGACGGCGAGTTTCTGCCGGCATTCGTCTTGCAACGTTTGGGCAAAGGCATCGCCGGCCTTGCCGGGCGATTTGAGCACAACGAAGGCCTTGGGCTTGATCAAGCTGTCGCCGTCGGGCCAGCCGACCACGGCGGCTTCGAGCACGTCGGGATGGCCTTGCAGCACGCCCTCGACCTCAAACGGCGAGACATACATCCCGGAGACTTTCAGCATGTCATCGCGACGGCCGCAGTAGACAAAATAGCCGTCGGCGTCCTCGACATATTTGTCGCCGGAGCGCGTCCATTCGCCCAGGAACGTCGCGCGCGATTGCTCGCGATTGTTCCAGTACATCATGGCGCTGGTCGGGCCGCGCACTTGCAGTTCACCCATTTCACCCTGCGTGGTGATGACATTGCCGTCGTCGTCGACCAGGCGAAGATCGTAGCCCGCGAGCGGCTTGCCGCTGGTGCCGTATTTAACGTCGCCCGGGCGATTGGTGAGGAAGATGTGCAGCATCTCGGTCGAGCCGATGCCGTCGAGAATGTCGGTGCCATAGCGTTCGCTCCAGCGCCGCCCGACGTCGGCCGGCAGCGCCTCGCCGGCCGAGACGCAGCGCCGCATTTTCAATTCCGCGCGCGCAGGCGCGGCAGGGCTGGCGAGAAACGCGGCGTAGAATGTCGGCACCGCATAGAAGATCGTCACCTGATGCTTTTTCAGAATGTCGGCGACGAGGTCCGGCGTCGGCCGTTTTTCCAGCAGCACGGTGGTTGCGCCCGCCGACATCGGAAAGGTCAGCGCGTTGCCGAGCCCGTAAGCAAAGAACAGCTTTGCCACCGAGTAGCAGATGTCGCTTTCCTGGATGCCGAGGATAGGGCCGCCATAAAGATCGTCGGTGAGCTTGAGATCGGCGTGAGTGTGCACCGCAGCCTTCGGCCTGCCGGTCGAGCCGGAGGTGTAGAGCCAGAAGCACATGTCGTCGCAAGTGGTCTTCGTTTTCACCGGGGCAGTCGCGGCATATTGCAAAAAATCCGAAAAGCGCGGATGGCCGTGACCGTTCTCGCCCGAGACGAAGACAGAAAGTCTTGGTCGCGCGGCGATCGCCTTTTCGAACTTCGGCAGCAATTCTTCCGATACGAGGAGGAGCTGTGCGCGGCTATCGTCAAGCATGAAATCGTAGTCTTCCTCGGTCATCAGCGTGTTGACTGGTACCGCGATGACGCCGGCTTTGATCGCGCCGAGGAAGGCGGTCGGCCAGTCAATGGTGTCGAGCAGGCAGATCAGAACGCGCCCTTCGGGCGGCACCGCGTGCGGTAGCACCTCTGCAAACCGCTCGACGCGTGCGGCGAGATCGCCGTACGTGTATTGACCGCGGTGATCGATGAAGGCGATTTTTTCGGCGCGCCCGGCGTCAAGATTGCGTTTGAGGATATCGGCCGCGAAATTGTAATCGCGCGGTACAGCGGACGCGCCCGGCTGGCTCTGCGAAGCGCTGCTCATCAACATCCTCCCCGGCCGCGCGGGATATAGCCCACGCTTGCCCACAACAAGGTATTATGCCGACGTGGAAATTCCGCCGCAATGAGAAGTGCCACTCCGCCATTACAAATCGTCGTGCCCGGCCTTGTGCCGGGCATCCACGTCTTTACAACATGGCGGCCCAAAGACGTGGAGGCCGGGACATAGGCGAGCGAAGCGACGCCGTTCTGTGAACGGCTATGCCCGGCCAAGACGAGTGGAGTACGTGATGATCTTAAGCCGCGACCGCATTCTCACCACTCATGTCGGCAGCCTGCCGCGCAACGAGACTCTGAGCGATCTTTTGATCGCGCAAGAAGAAGGCAAGAATTACGATCCGAAACTGCTCGCCGGCGAGATGGACAAGGCGGTCCGCCACGTCGTGCAAAAACAGATCGAAGCCGGCGTCGACGTGGGCAATGACGGCGAACAACGCCGCATCGGCTTCCAGACTTATGTGCCGCAGCGCATGTCGGGTTTTGCCGGCGTCTCGAAGCGCCGCCGTGGCCGCGAGTTCGAGGAATTCCCCGATCTGGTGGCTTATCTGATGCGGCGCTTTCCCAATCCGCCGAAGAGCCAGCAAGGCGCGCCCGAGGCGCAGGCCGATATCAAATATCGCGATCTCAAGCCCATCACCGACGAGACGGCGGGCTTCAACAAGATTGCCGACGAGCTGCACGCCTTCTCCGAGCGCTTCATGACCGCGCCATCACCCGGCATCATTTCGACGACGATGCTCAACGCCCATTACGACACGCATGACGCCTATCTCGACGCCATCGCGCGCGAGATGAAAAACGAATATCAGGCTATCCACAAAGCCGGCCTTGTGTTGCAGATTGACGCGCCCGATCTCGCCATGGACCGTACCATGATGTACCGCGATCTGTCGGACCTCGACTTCGTCAAGCGCTGCGAGCGCCACGTCGCGTCCATCAACAAAGGCATCGAAGGCATTCCGCGCGACCGCGTCCGGCTGCACGTCTGTTACGGCAACTGGGAAGGCCCGCACATTCACGACATCGCGCTGGAGAAAATCCTCCCCGCGCTCTACCAGGCCAAAGTCGGCGCGCTGACCATCGAATTCTCCAATCCACGCCATGCGCACGAATATTCCGCGCTCAAGCGCGTTCCGTTTCCCAAAGACATGATTCTCATTCCCGGCGTGGTCGAAACCACCTCGAATTTCGTCGAGCATCCCGAAGTCGTGGCGCGGCGCATCGAAGAGGCGGTGGCGACGATCGGTGATCGCGAGCGCGTCATCGCCTCGAGCGATTGCGGCTTCGGCACCTTTACCCGGCGCGAGTGGGTCATCGAGCCGGTGGTATGGCTCAAGCTCAAGGCGATCCGCGCCGGCGCCGATATCGCGTCAGCCCGGTTATGGGGTAAGAAGTCGGCGGCATAAGATGTATCGTCACCCTGAGGTGCGAGCCATAAGCGCGTTTCCGCGCCTCTTTGGCGCGCTATGGCGAGCCTCGAAGGGCGACGGCCCGATTTGACTCTCAACCTTTAACAGAACAGGACCATCACAGTGATCGATCTCTACACCTGGACCACGCCGAACGGCCGCAAGGCTTCCATTGCGCTCGAGGAACTGGGGCTGCCCTACACCGTCCATGCGGTCGACATCTCAAAGGACGAGCAGTTCAAGCCGGAATTTCTGAAGATCAGCCCGAACAACCGCATTCCGGCGATTGTCGATCGCGACAATGGTCTGAGCCTGATGGAATCGGGCGCGATCCTGATCTATCTCGCCGACAAGACCGGCAAGCTGTTGCCGAAATCCGGCGCGGCCCGCTACACCACCATCGAATGGCTGATGTGGCAGATGGGCGGACCGGGCCCGATGCTGGGCCAGGTCCATCATTTCGTGAAATACAATCCGGGCAAGGCGCCCTATGCCGAGGAGCGCTACCTGAAAGAAGCGCATCGGCTCTACGGCGTGCTCGACAAGCGGCTTTCCGACCACGAATACGTCGCCGATGATTACTCGATCGCCGATATCGCCATCTGGCCGTGGATCTCGCGCTACGAATGGCAGACCGTCGATCTCAACAAATACCCCAACGTCAAGCGCTGGTACACGGCCATCGCCAAGCGCCCGGCGACCCAGAAGGGCTACAAGGTGCCGAAGGACACCGGCGAAATTCCGATGCCGTAGGCCTATTTGGCGTGCCCCGGAAACGTCTATAATCCGACCGAAGAGCCCCAAGGAGCCGACCATGGACGACATCACCAGACGCGATCCGATCAAGATCACCGCCGAGGACATTAACCCGCGCTACAATTGGGGCCGGCATCTGCCGGTGCTCGGCACCATGGGCGTCGATTTCGAGGAGCGTGTCGACTACCGGCGCATGCACCGCTACCGGCTGGCCCGCGCCCAGGCCGCGCTCGAAGCGTCCGATCTCGGCGCGCTGCTGCTATTTGACGACAATAATATCCGCTACGTCACCTCGACTAAGATCGGTGAATGGGCCCGCGACAAGCTTTCGCGCTGGGCGCTGTTAGTGCGCGGCGGCGATCCCATCCTGTGGGATTTCGGCTCGGCTGCCGTCCACCACAAGCTCTATTCGCCCTGGCTCAAGCCGGAGAACTGCAAGGCCGGGCTTGTCGGTCTGCGCGGCACGGTCGATCCGGCGTTCGGCTTGATGAAGCGCCACGCCGAGGAGATGGCGTCGATCCTTAAAGACGCCGGCGTCGCCAAAATGCCGATTGGCGTCGACATTATCGAGCCGCCGATGATGTTTGAATTGGAAAAAGCCGGGCTGAAGATCAAAGACGGCCAGCAGGTGATGCTGAGCGCGCGCGAGGTGAAATCGGCCGACGAGATCGCGCTGCTCAATCGCGCTGCGGCGATGGTCGACGGCGCTTACGATGTCGTCAACCAGATGCTGCGTCCCGGCGTCCGCGAGAACGACATCGTCGCCGAGGTCAACAAGTTCCTCTACACCCATGGCTCCGACGACGTTGAAGCGGTCAACGCCATTTCCGGCGAGCGCTGCAATCCGCACCCGCATAATTTCACCGACCGCATGATCCGGCCCGGCGACCAGGCGTTCTTCGACATCCTGCAAAGCTTCATGGGCTACCGGACCTGCTATTACCGCACCTTCAACGTCGTCCGCGCCACGCCGGCGCAGCATGACGCCTACCAGAAGGCGCGCGAATGGCTCGACAACGCCATCGACCGCATCAAGCCCGGCGCCTCGACCGCGCATATCTGCGAAGTGTTCCCGAAGGCGCAGGAGTTCGGCTTCCCCGACGAACTGGCGGCTTTCGGCTTGCAGTTCGCTCACGGTCTCGGCCTGAACCTGCACGAGCGGCCGATCATTTCCCGCGTCGTGTCGATCGATCACCCGACCGAGATCGTCGAAGGCATGGTGTTCGCGATCGAAACCTATTGTCCGGCGACCGACGGTTACTCCGCGGCGCGGATCGAGGAAGAGGTTGTGGTCACCGACAAAGGCTGCCGCCTGATCTCGCTGTTTCCGGCGGAGACGCTGCCGATCTCGGCGAAGTATTGAGAACTCCCACTCCGTTGACCCCCGCGCAAGCGGGGGTCAAGCCCTGTGTGGATTCCCGCTTGCGCGGGAATGAGCGGAAGTGACATTCCATTACGATGCCCGCCCCCGACCTCCCGAAAATCGCCATTGCCGAGCATCTGGCGCAGAAGATCTGCGCGCTCGACGCGGCGCATTTGCCGAAGGCGGTGCGGAAGAAATGCGCCGAGCTTTTGATCGACGTCGTCGGCCTCGCCGTTACTGCACGCAACGAGGACTACGTCAAAGCCGTGCTGGAAGCCTGCGACGACGACGGGCCGTGCACCGCGATCGGCCACGCGCGCACGCTGTCGGCCGCAGCCGCGGCTTTGGTCAATGGCACCGCGATCCATGGCGAGGATTTCGACGACACCTTTGAGGGCGGTCCGGTCCACGCCGGCGCGGTGGTGGTGCCCGCGGTATTGGCGGCCTGCGAGCGGCACGCGCTTGACGGGCGCGCGGCGCTGCTCGGCCTCGCGGTCGGCGTCGAGACGATGTGCCGCTTGAGTACTGTCGCACCGACGCTCACGCACAAAGCCGGCTTTCATCCGACCGCAATCTTCGGCGCCATGGGTGCGGCGGCCGGCGTCGGCGCGGCGCTGCAATTAAATCCGCGGCAAATGGTCGATGCGCTCGGCACCGTCGGCTCGATGGCGTCGGGCATAATCGAATATCTCGCCGAAGGCGCCTGGACCAAGCGGCTGCACGCCGGCTGGGCGGCGCAATCGGGCCTGCGCGCCGCGCTGCTCGGCCGCGCGGGGTTCTCGGGCCCGCGCACCGTGTTCGAAGGCGTGCACGGATTCTTCCACGGCTTCGCCAATACGACCACGGGCGACTTCGACGCCATCACCAAAGACTTCGGCGCGCATTGGGTGACCGAGACCCTCGCCTTCAAACCCTATCCGTGCGGGACCATGACGCATCCCTATATCGATTGTGCGCGCCGCCTCGGCGCGCGCGTCAAGGCGGACGACGTCGCCGAGATGGTGTGCGAGGTCGGCGAGGGCACCGTGCACCGGCTATGGGAGCCGCTCGCGGCGAAGCAAAAACCGAACAACGGCTATGCCGGAAAATTCTCCACGCCGTATTGCATCGCAACGGGCGTGGTGCGCGGCAATGTCGGCTTAAGCGATTTCTCCGACGCCGCGGTGCGCGATCCGGCCGTGCTCGCGGTCGCCGCCAAGGTGCGTTACGAAATCGATCCGAAGAATCCATACCCGAAGAACTTCACCGGCCACCTCCGCGCCACGCTGCGCGACGGCAGCGTGATCGAAGAGCGCCAGCCCTATATGCGCGGCGGGGCGCAGGAGCCGCTGACCCGCGCCGATGTCGAGGACAAATTCGTGCTCAGCGCCAAGCATGGCGGTTGGAGCGACGCGCGTGCCGCTGGGGCGCTGAAGCTGATGGCGGGCCTGTTCGGCGGTCCGGTCAATCTCGCGGCGTTGCGAGGGTAATTGTCATTCCGGATTGCCGCCAACGGGTCCGGCCCGAAGTGGCCGGCCCGATGACGAGCTCTTGGCTCGCCGCCGGGGGCGCGACCCGGAATGACGGGGAAATAATTCGTCACCGAACCATTGACAATTGTCCCCCGTTTAGTTACGTGACGCACCAACCTCGCCCTCAAGGGACGCCATCCGGGTGATGCCGGGCGGCAGGGGCGAGTGCGGTTCTGTGGGGGGTCGGCCGGCCCCAGCGCGAACCGCGGTGGAGCGCCGGGAGGCGCAGCGCGCCCGAAGCAGGCGGTTCGCGCAAGCGGATCGTTCTGTGGCGCGCGCCACGCCCGAAGCGCGAGCGAATGGTAACATTCGCCTGCGTGGCGTGGCCACGACGTTTGGCGCCTCCCGGGGCTCCATTGCCCGGGGCGTTCGTAGAATGCTTTGGCAAAACTCGGGCGCTTAAGCGAGCCGCGAGAACGAATTCGGCTGTCCGCCCCCGCGATAGCGGGGAGGGGGACCATGCAAAGCATTGTGGAGCGGGCGTCTGATTCAACGCCTCGCTTCGTCGCAGGGGAGTCGTCGAGGCCCGCACCCCTTCCACCGCGCAAATGCGCGGTCCCCCTTCCCCACTTTGCGGGGCAGGATGAGTCAAGCGCGGCCAGATGGTTAATCGGGTCTTAACCTCGCCGCACCTATGGTATGGCACCGGTGATGCGGCGGGTGGGCCCGCTGTCGATGATGTACAGGATGTCCAGCGAGTCTGTTCCCATACCCGTCCGTGCGGCGCCCCTCCGCGCGTCCAGCGGCCGTTCGCCCTTCGTGCGCGCGCGCGAACTTCTGGGCGATACGCCGCCGGGCAAGCCGCCGATCAGTCTTGCGGTCGGCGAGCCGCAGCATCCCATTCCTTCCTTCGTCGGGCCGGTGATCGCCGCGCATGTCGCCGAGTTCGGCCGCTATCCGGCGAACAAGGGCCTCGACGAATTCGGCGAAGCCGTCGCGCAATGGCTTGGCCGCCGCTACGCGCTGGCGCGTCCGGTCGATCCTAAGTCCGAAGTGCTGGTGCTCAACGGCACGCGCGAAGGACTTTTCCTCGCCGCGCTTGCCGCCAAGAACTGGGTCAAGCCGCGGTCCGGGCCGCCGGCCATGCTCATCCCCAATCCGTTCTACGCCGCTTACGTGGCCGGTGCGGTCGGCGCCGGCTGCGAGCCGGTTTACCTGCCGACCACGCGGGAGACGGGGTTCCTGCCGGACCTCGATGCGCTGAGTGAGGAATTACTCGCGCGCACGGTCGCATTCTATATCGCCTCGCCGTCCAATCCGCAGGGCGCGGTCGCCGATCGCGCGTATCTTGACCGGCTGACGGCGCTGGCGCGCCGCTTCGGCTTCCTGATTTTCTCCGACGAATGCTACTGCGAAATTTACAGCAAGCAGGCGCCCGCCGGCATGCTCGAAGCGGCGGGTGCGGATTTCGCCAACGTCGCCGTTTTCCACTCGCTGTCGAAGCGCTCGAGTCTGCCCGGACTGCGCATCGGTTTTGCCGCCGGCGATCCGACCTTCATGCAGGCCTATCTCGAACTGCGCAACGTTTCGGCGCCGATGGTGCCGACGCCGCTGCAGCATGTCGCCATCGCCGCCTACAACGACGAGCAGCACGTCGAGGAAAACCGGCGGCTTTATCGCGAAAAATTCGATCTCGCCGACCAGATCATCGGCGACCGCTACCACTATCGCCGGCCGGCCGGCGGCTTCTTCCTCTGGCTCGACGTTTCGGCCCAGGGCGGCAGCGAAGCCGTGACGCTGCGATTGTGGCGCGAGGCGGGCCTGCGCGTCGTGCCGGGCCGCTACCTCGCGCGCGAACAAGCCGACGGCAGCAATCCCGGTGCGGATTATATCCGCGTCGCGATGGTGCATAACAACGAGATCACCGCCGAGGCGATGCATCGCCTCGTCGCGGTGCTCGGCTGAGACGAAAAGGGATCGGCCGCAAACATGTCGATGATCGACCGCAGCCTTGACGGCATGGCCGCTTTCTCCGGCCAGCTCGGCGTCATTCTACGGCGCCGTCTGCGTGAAGTCGGCGGCATCGCGCTGATCAGCCTGGCGATGATGGCGGGGCTCGCGCTCGCCACCTGGTCGGTGCAGGATCCGTCGCTGAGCCATGCCACCGATGCGCCGGTGCACAATCTGCTCGGCATGCCCGGCGCCATCGCCGCCGATCTGATGATGCAACTGCTCGGTCTCGGCGCGCTGGCCTTGCTGTTGCCGATCGCGGTTTGGGGCTACCGGCTGCTCGGGCACAAACGGCTGAGCCACGAGCGGCTGCGCGTGATCCTCTGGGTCATCGGCGCGGTGCTGACCGCCGCCTTCGCCTCCTGCGTGCCGCGCACCGCGCATTGGCCGCTGCCGTCCGGATTGGGCGGCGTGGTCGGCGACGCGATGCTGAAGCTGCCGGCTTTAATCCTCCACGAGCCGTTGGCCGGAACCAACCGCCTTGCCGCGGCGATCGTGCTCGGTGTCGCGGCGCTGGTCGCTTTCGCCGGCGCCGCCGGCGTGATGTGGCGCGACGCCGATGAAGATTTCGAAGAGGAAGAACCGGAGCCCGTCGAAGACGATGACGCCGAGAGTGGCTGGATCTCGCTCGGCTTCCTGGCGCATTCCCTCTTGAGCTTCCGCGCGCGGATCGCGCGCCTGTTCGGCCGCCGGCCGCGGACGCCAATCCCGTTACGCGAAGATGGTGGCGTAACCCGCCACCGCATCGAACCGAACTTCGGCAGCGCCGCGGAAAGCTATGACGACGAGGAAGAAGATTTCGCGGACGACGCCCCCGAAGCACCCGTGCGTGCGCCGCGCAAGCCGCGAGCACCGAAACCGCGCCGCTCAAGCGGCGGTTATGTTCTTCCCGCGCTCGAACTGTTGACGCAGCCGAGTAAGATCAGCCGCACCACGGTGAGCACAGAAGCCTTGCAGCAGAACGCGACCGCGCTCGAAGGCGTGCTGGGCGATTTTGGCGTGCGCGGCGAAATCATCAATGCGCGGCCGGGTCCGGTGGTGACGCTCTATGAGCTTGAGCCGGCGCCGGGCATCAAATCCTCGCGCGTGATCAGCCTTGCCGACGACATCGCGCGCTCGATGAGCGCGCTGTCTGCGCGCGTCGCCGTGGTGTCGGGACGCAATGCCATCGGCATCGAATTGCCCAACCCGACGCGCGAGAAAGTCTATCTGCGCGAGCTTCTCGCCTCCGACGATTATGCCGAGAGCAGCGCGCGCCTGCCGCTCTGTCTCGGCAAGGCGATCGGCGGCGAAGCCGTGCTGGTCGATCTGGCGCGCATGCCGCATTTGCTCATCGCCGGCACCACCGGCTCCGGCAAATCGGTCGCCATCAACACCATGATCCTGAGCTTGGTTTACCGGCTGCAGCCGGACCAATGCCGGCTGATCATGGTCGATCCGAAAATGCTTGAGCTTTCCGTCTATGACGGCATTCCGCATTTGCTCACCCCCGTCGTCACCGATCCGAAGAAAGCGGTGGTCGCGCTCAAATGGGCGGTGCGGGAGATGGAAGAGCGCTACAAGAAAATGTCGAAGCTCGGCGTGCGTAATATCGACGGCTACAATGCGCGGCTCGCCGAGGCCAAGGGCAAGGGTGAAAAACTCAGCCGCACCGTCCATACCGGCTACAATCGCGAAAGCGGCGAAGCGATCTATGAAAAAGAGGAGCTCGATCTCGAACCGCTGCCCTATATCGTCGTCATCGTCGACGAGATGGCCGACCTGATGATGGTCGCGGGCAAGGATATCGAAGGCGCGGTGCAGCGACTGGCGCAGATGGCGCGCGCCGCTGGGCTGCATGTCATCCTGGCGACACAGCGACCTTCGGTCGACGTCATCACCGGCACCATCAAGGCCAATTTCCCGACCCGCATTTCCTTTCAAGTCACCTCGAAGATCGACAGCCGCACCATTTTGGGTGAGCAAGGCGCCGAGCAACTGCTCGGTCAAGGCGACATGCTCTATATGGCCGGCGGCGGCCGCATCAGCCGCGTACACGGCCCCTTCGTGTCCGACGAAGAGGTCGAGAAGGTCGTCCGGCATCTTAAATCGCAAGGTGCGCCGGAATATCTCGAAGCCGTCACTGCGGAAGAGCCGCAAGACGAAAACGGCAATCCGATCTTCGACGCCACCGCGATGGGCGCCGAAGGCGGCGACCTTTATGCGCAGGCGGTGCAGATCGTGACCCGCGACCGCAAAGCCTCCACGAGCTATATCCAGCGCCGTTTGCAGATCGGCTACAATCGTGCCGCTTCCCTGATCGAGCGCATGGAGCAGGAAGGAATCGTCGGGCAGCCCAATCACTCCGGAAAACGGGAAATTCTGGTTGAAGGCGGCGGCGAGGATCCCTATTGAGAATCGGGCGTTCGGCCTTTAAGCCGGAAATTGGCAGCCGCGAATTCGCCATATCAGGCGCTTAGCGGCTAAGTTCGCCGGGGCGTGTTTAGCAGCGCGGCAGCGGGAGAGGCATAATGGCGGCAAAGCGCCAGACTCGGTTCGGCCCGACGGCAATCCTCGCGACGACTTGCTTAACTCTGGCTTTAGCCTTCGGCTTTCGCGGCGCTGCGCCGGCCTTGGCCGAAAGCGTCCCGTTGCCCACGCCCGCGCCCTTGCCCAAGACCGGCGTCGCGCCGCCGCTCCAACCCGCCGCGAGCCAAGATCCTGCCGCCACCCCCGATAAGCCCCACGGCTTCTTTCCATTCACCTTGCCGTCGTTCGGCAAAGGTTCGACCGATCAAGCGACCGCCTTCGATGACAAGCAGCGCGCGCTGCTCGACCGTATCAGCATGTATCTGTCGAGCGTGCAGACCATGGTCGGAAATTTCGTTCAAGTCGGTCCCGACGGCGGTAGGACCGAGGGGACTTTCTACATTCAGAAACCCGGCCGCGTGCGGTTTGACTACAATCCGCCTAGCCTGATCGACATTATTTCCGACGGCTCCTCGGTCGTCGTGCGCGACCGCAAGTTAGCGACCCAGGATCTCTATCCGCTGTCGCAAACGCCGCTGCGCTATCTGCTCGCCGACCGTATCGACCTGCTGCACGACACCGATGTCGTCAGCGTCAGTTCCGACGATACTTTCGCCACCGTGGTCATCGAGGAAAAAGAGTTGATGATCGGCACCAATCGGCTGATGATCATGTTCGACGCCAAGGACCTGACGCTCAAGCAATGGACCGTCACCGATCCGCAGGGTTTCGACACCACGGTTGCGGTCTACAATCTCGATTCCACGAAAAAGCCCGATCCGAACCTGTTCGTCATCAACTATCAGCGCGATCAAAGCGGGATCAGCAATCAGTAATTGATCATGCTCCCCGACGGGCCCCCGGCTCGACGACGGGCTCCGAGGGAGCATCCGGTTAGTTGCTGCCCCAGGATTAACTTGCAATCGCTTGTGGATACTGGATCATCCGCTTTCGCGGGTGATGACAGGTTGCGCAATGCTGGTTTAAGTGTCGACCGGACCTATATTCACGCCGATGCAAATCAAACTCACAACCTGGAATATCAATTCGGTGCGGCTGCGCATCGATCTCGTCGCCAAATTCATCAAGGCGGTTCGTCCCGACATTCTGTGCCTGCAAGAGACGAAGTGCCCGGACGACCGCTTTCCTCTCAAACGCTTCAAGCGACTCGGCTACGAGAGCGTCGCGCTGAACGGGCAAAAGGGCTATCACGGCGTTGTCGTTCTCTCGCGGCTGCCGTTCGAACGCTCTAGCATTCAAATCTTTTGTGGCAAGAAGGATTGCCGTCACGTCTCCGCAGTGTTCGGCGAGCGCGCCGGCCTGCGCGATCCCATCACGGTGCATAATTTCTATGTGCCGGCCGGCGGCGACATCCCGGATCCTTCGGTGAATCCGAAATTCGCCCACAAGCTTGCCTTCCTCGACGAGATGCGCGACTGCGCGACGTTGCGGCCGGCGCCGTCCGAGCGCGCGATCTTGGTCGGCGATCTCAATGTCGCGCCGCTCGAGCACGACGTTTGGAGCCACAAGCAAATGCTGCGCGTGGTGTCGCATACGCCCATCGAAACTGAGAAACTCAATAGCACGCAGAATGCAGGCGGCTGGGTCGACAGCATGCGTCTGCATACGCCGGAACCGGAGAAACTATACACGTGGTGGAGCTATCGCGCTGCCGATTGGCGCGTTGCCGATCGCGGGCGCCGCCTCGATCATGTCTGGACTTCGCCTATGCTGGCCGACCGCGTCGGCGCGATTAATATTGCCAAGGCCTATCGCGGCGCCGCGCGTCCCTCCGACCACGTGCCGGTCACGGCGACGCTGGAGCTCTAGAGCATGAGCGCGGTGAAAAACTCCAACGAAGCCGCCGTGACGGCATGGCGCAGCCGCATCAAGGACTGGCACGAACAGACGCGCGAGCCCGGTTTGACGGCGCTCCTGATCATCGAAGCGGGCCTTATTTTTCTGGGCATACCGCTCTCCGGAATGGGAGTGCTGCCCTCCTTGGTCGTGCCGGTCATGTTCGTGGCGCTGGTGATCGCCATTCTCATCGTGACTTGGCACAGCCATATGGCCACGATCGCCGTGCTGATTGCGGTCGTTCTCAGTCCGGTCGGCACGCTGTTGTGGCGGGAGCATCCCTCGCCGCTGACGGAATGGCTGAACGCCGGCGGTCGCCTTCTGGCGATTGCGGCGGTGAGCCTGACGATTGCGCGCGTGGTTTTCGGTTCGGGCCGCGTGAGCATTCATCGCGTGCAAGGGGCGGTGCTGCTCTATCTGAATTTCGGGCTGTTTTTCTTCACCATCTATCGGCTGTTGGACGTGCTGCTGCCGAATGTCTTTGCCGGTCTGCCGTCGGCGGGCCAGGAGTACGGCTCCGGCGCGGCGTTGCTTTACTTCAGCTTCTCGACCCTAACCACGGTCGGCTATGGCGACATCGTGCCGCTGCATCCGCTGGCGCGCAACATCGCTAATCTCGAATCGGTAATCGGCCAGCTTTATCCGGTGACATTGTTGGGACGGCTGGTCAGCCTCGAAATCGAGCACCGCCGGCAAACCAAAGACGATTGAAGAATGTTGCGCGTCTATTGCGGCCCCGTGCCACGTGCCAGGGCGGCGCGGACATTCTCCATGTCGCGCGCCCATTGATCGGCCCGCGTCGCGATCATCTCGCGCAGCCGCTGAGCAGCCTCTGGATAGCTTTCCAGCATTTTGAGAAACATCGTGCGCGAGATACGAAGCACGATCGAATCCTCGCGCGCCGTGGCCGTCGCAACCCGCCGCAGCGGCGACAGCAATGCGGATTCCCCAAGCAGCGTTCCCGGCTCGGCGATTAGCTCGCCATCGGAAGGCCGCTCCGGCCGCAAATGGATCGAGCCTTGCTGGACGACATAGGCGCAGTCGGCAGTTTCGCCTGCCGTGAACAGCAATTGCCCGGCATCGACCGAATAGCTTTCGGCGCCGATGGCAAGGATGCGCAGCGCCGGCGCGCCAAGGCGGCGGAGAACCGGCACTCGCTCTAGGAACGCGATGTCATCCTCGATGGTCATGACGATCCGCGATCACGGCACCAATTTGTAGCCGCCGGCTTCGGTGACCAGTATGGCGGGCGCAGCCGCGTCCCTCTCGATTTTCTGCCGTAACCGATAGATGTGCGTTTCCAACGTGTGCGTGGTGACGCCCGAATTGTAGCCCCAGACTTCCTGCAGCAGCGTCTCGCGCGACACCGGCCGCTGGCCGGCACGATAGAGGTAGCGCAGGATCGAGGTTTCCTTCTCGGTCAGGCGGACCTTGCTGCCCTTGGGATTGAGGAGAAGCTTTGAGCTCGGCCGGAAGGTGTAGGGGCCGATAGTGAATACGGCGTCCTCGCTCGCCTCGTGCTGGCGCAATTGCGCGCGGATGCGCGCCAGCAGCACGGCGAAGCGGAACGGCTTGGTCACGTAATCGTTGGCGCCGGATTCCAGCCCGAGGATGGTGTCGGAATCGGTGTCGTGGCCCGTCAGCATAATAATCGGCGCTTTGAAGCCGTTTTTGCGCAGAATGCGCACGGCTTCGCGACCGTCGATGTCGGGCAGCCCTACATCCATGATCACGAGGTCGATCTGGCCGGCCTTGGCGGCCTGCACGCCTTTGCTGCCGTTCTCGGCGGCGACGGCCTCGAACTCCTCGTGCAGCGAGAGCTGTTCCGTCAGCGCGTCGCGCAACTCGGGATCGTCGTCGACAATCAGAATTTTACGCGTGTTCGGCATTTAATCTAAAGCCCCGTCGCCGCTTTGCCGCACCATCTGGCGCGGAGTAAACGTTGGAGGATACAGGAGCAAGCTCGGGTTGGGAATCGGGCGGCAGTGCCATGCGACGGACCTCACTTCACTCCATCCGGGTCACATCTCGACCCGGCCGGCGCACGCAGGGCTGGCTCGTCGCCGGCGGCAAGACCGTACCGGTTGCGCTCGGCCGCTCCGGTATCAAAGCCGACAAGCGCGAAGGCGACGGCGGCACTCCGGCCGGGCGGTTTCATCCCGTCCGTTTGTGGTGGCGAGCTGATCGCTTACCACCGCCGCGTACCTTGCTTCCCCTGCGCCGGATCCGGCCCGAAGATGCCTGGTGCGAGGACCCGGCCGACCGCCGTTATAATCAGCCATTCCGGCGGTCGGCCAATGAACCAGGCGACCGGCTGCGCCGCGGCGACGGCCTCTACGATCTGATCATCGAACTCGACCACAATACGAGACCCCGCGTGGCCGAGCGCGGCAGCGCCGTATTCATCCACGTCGCTCGGCCAGGATTGACGCCGACGCAGGGTTGTATCGCCCTGACCCGAAAGGATTTATTGCGGCTTTTGCCGGCAATCGGCCGAAAGACAAAAATTACAGTTCACTTTTAGCGGACGGGTCGTTCGCCGAAAATCGCCGTGCCGACGCGTACGTGGGTGGCGCCGAAAGCAATCGCTGTCGCGAAATCGGCGCTCATCCCCATCGACAATAGGCCCAGTCCGTTACGCCGGGCGATCTTGGCGGTGAGCGCAAAGTGCGGCGCCGGGGCGTCGTTACGGGGCGGGATGCACATCAGTCCCGAAATGGCGAGGCCGTGACGGTCGCGGCAGGCGGCGAGAAAGGCATCCGCCTGATCCGGCACTACGCCGCCCTTTTGCGGTTCGGCACCGGTATTGATCTCCACGAACAACAGAGGCTGGCGGCCTTGCTTGGCGATCTCTTTACCGAGCGCATCCGCCAGGCTTTCCCGGTCGACCGCATGGATCGCGTCGAATAGCGCCACCGCCTCCTTGGCCTTGTTCGACTGCAAGGTGCCGACCAAGTGCAATTCGACACCCGGATGCCGCGCGGCAAGCGCCGGCCATTTGGCCTTCGCCTCCTGCACGCGGTTTTCACCGAAAACGCGTTGCCCGGCGGCGATCACAGGTTCGATGGCATCGGCTCCGAACGTCTTCGATACCGCCACCAGCGTGACGGTCGCAGGATCGCGGCCGCAATCGCGGCAGGCCCGTGCGATTTCCGCACGCACGGCGGCGATCCGGCTTTGGGGATTTATACCTTCCATTCAGTCAATGCCCACGCGAAACAATTCAAATTTTACCGATCAACCGAAGCCCAGTTTTACGCATGTCCGGTAAATTACGTATCCGGGGCAGGGGAGTTCGGATGTCCGACATCCAAACAAAATCACAGAAATCGGCGCGGCGGAACAAGCCGATCCTGAGCATTCGCGCCCGGCTGGTCGTTCTCGCCATCTTGGCGACTGCTCCGTTGATGCTCGAGCGGGTCAATGGACTTGAACATGCTCGCACCAATCACACCGACCGCGCCCACGCGGACGTGATCGATCTCGCGCGGCGCGGTGTCGAGTCGCAGCGCGAAAGTATCTACTCGGTTCGGGCGCTCCTTCAGATCGTCTCCCGAGTCTATGCCAAGGTGCCGCTCGATTCGTCGAACTGCAACCAATACATGACCGACTTGACGGCCAACATTCCGTGGGTCCGCGATCTGTCGATTGCGGCGACCGATGGCCGCATCAAGTGTTCGACCAATCCGTTGGCGATCGGGTTGAACATGTCCGATCGCTCCCACTTTCAGAACGCACTGAACTCGCGTGAATTCGCGCTCAGCGACTATATGATCAATCGGCTCAATCAGGTGCCGAGTCTGGTCGCCACGTTTCCAATCATAGTGGACGATGGTTCCGTTGGCGGTGTCGTGCTCGCGGTGATCAATCTGCAGTGGATCAGCGACCTCGCAGCCGCTGCCGCGCAACATTCCGGCGCATCGGTCTTCCTGCTCGACAGCGGCGGTACGCTGATCGCCGGCTCCGACGACCAGCAGCCGTACGTTGGCAAGCGGTTTGACGGCAACGCCCTGGCGCAACAGATGCTCAACAGCGACGAAGGCACGATAACGGGGCCTGGCTTCGATGGCGTGTCGCGCATCTTTGCCTATGTCCGGGTGCCATGGACGCAAGCTCGCCTCGCCGTCGGCCTCGATGAAAACGCGGTCTACAGCGCCATCGATCACGACATCGACCTCGCCTATTTGCAGCTTGTCGTCATCGGCATATTCGTCGTGATTCTCGCCTGGTTCGGCGGCGAGCAGCTTGTGGTGAAACCGATCAGGTCGCTGGTGCGCACCGCCACGCGTTTTGGCCGCGGTGATCTGCACGTGCGCGCGACGCAAGAGCCTTGGGTCGCCGAATTCGCACCGCTAGCCGCCGCGCTTGACGATATGGCGGCCAAGCTCGCCGGGCGGGAAGAGGAATTGCAGATCGCCAATCAGCATCTTGAGGAAATGGCGAGCCTCGACGGTCTGTCCGGCCTCGCCAATCGCCGCGGCTTCGATCGCGAGCTCGAGCGGGAATGGCGTGGCGCCATTGAAAGCCGAACGCCGATTGCGCTGATGATGATCGACATCGATCATTTCAAGCTCTTCAACGACCGTTACGGTCACGTTGCCGGCGATACCTGCCTGCGCGCCGTTGGCGAAACCCTGTCGCTGGTCACACTGGAAGAGGCCGTGCTGGTCGCACGCTATGGCGGCGAGGAGTTCACACTTTTGCTGCCGGGTCTCGATATTGAGCGCGCCACAGCGCTTGCCGATGAGGCGCGCAAAGCAATCGAAGATCTCCAGATCAACCATTCGGAATCGCCTTGCGGCTACGTCACCATCAGCATTGGCGTCGAGTCCATGGTACCCGAGAAGTTCCAAACCTCGGCCGACTTGGTCGAGGCGGCGGACACCGCGCTCTATGACGCCAAACGCCGCGGCCGCAATAATGTGGTGGCGCACACCCGCGCGCTCCTGCGCGTGGCGTCTTAGCGTCGGCGCATCAGGAATTTCGCTTTTTGCGCTTTGGCTTTGTTCGCCGCTTTGTCGCTTCTTTTATCGGCTTCTTGGGGGGCGCCCAGACCATGCCTTCGAGCTTCATGCCGTCCGGATCGGTGAAATAGACGGCGTAATAATTGCGCCCGTAATATTCGCCGGGCGGATCGACGATCTTCATGCCGTTTTTTTTGAGGAAGGCGCCGAGCGCGTCGACATCCTCGCGGCTTGCCAGCTCGAATGCGTAGTGATGGAAGCCGATATCGCCTTTGCGATATTTGTGCTTTCTGCCCTGCGCGTCGGCCGCGGCAATCCACAACAGCGTCTTGCCGTTGCTCCAGCCGGCCATGTCCTCGTAATTGTGTTTGAGCCTGAAGCCGAGAAAACGCAGCAGCCTGCCGTAAAATTCCTTCGAGCGCGCAAAGGCGCCAACGCTCAGAACCAAGTGATCGATGCCGGCGATTTTTGGCATTGGGGATGGTCCGATTGACGGTCGCTCACCGCTTGCTTTGAACGATATGGCCGCCCAAGATGCGCGGCCTCCTCCGCAGGAACACCATGCCGCGCACTTTGTTCGACAAGATCTGGGACTTTCATTGCGTCGGCCAGCGCGCCGACGGCCGCGACCTCATCTATATCGACCGGCATGTGCTGCACGAATTGCACGCCCATCACGCCTTCGCGCAATTGGAAAAGCAACAGCGCAGCGTGCATCGGCCCGATCTCACCTTCGCGGTGCAGGATCATACGGTGGCGACTAAACCCGGCCGTGACGACAACACCAATCCGTCGGGAACGGCTTTCATCCAGGCGATGCGTGAAGGGTGCCGCCGCAACGGCATCCGGCTTTTCGATATTGACGATCCGGAGCAGGGCATTTCCCACGTGGTAGCGCCGGAACTCGGCATCGTGCTGCCCGGCGCCACGCATGCTGTTCCCGATAGTCATGCCAGCACGGTCGGCGGCGTCGGCGCGCTGGCGTTCGGCTGCGGCACCAGCGAGCTTGCGCACATCCTCGCCACACAAGTGATGGCGCTCAAACGGCCGAAGCGCATGCGGGTCCGGCTCGACGGGCGGCTCGGCGCGCATGTCAGCGCCAAGGACGTGGCATTGCGGATCATCGCCGAGATAGGCGTCGCCGGCGCGCGCGGCCATGTCGTGGAATATGCCGGCTCGGCCGTTCGCGCGATGCCGATCGAACAGCGTATGACATTGTGCAACCTCAATATCGAAATGGGCGGGCGATCGGGCTTCGTCGCGCCCGATGAAACGACTTTCACCTGGATTGCGGGACGGCCTTTTGCGCCGCAGGGCGCGCAATGGGATATGGCGCTCGCGAACTGGAGCACGCTGACCACCGATGAAGACGCCGTATTCGATCGAGAAATTGTACTCGACTGCGCGGTGCTCGGGCCGCAGATCACCTGGGGCACCGATCCTAGCCAGGTCGTCGATATCTCCGGCAGCGTACCGGAGCCGAGCGCGGTCGATCCAAGCCGCCGCGCCGCCGCCGAGAGCGCCTTCGCCTATATGAACCTTGAGCCAGGGACACCGCTCGCCGGCCTTCCGGTCGACCGGGTTTTCATCGGCTCATGCACCAATAGCCGGTTGCCGGACTTGCAGATCGCCGCTGCTATCGTACGCGGACGCCATGTCGCCAAGGGCGTTGTCGCGATGGTCGTGCCCGGCTCATCGAGCGTGAAACGCGAAGCCGAGGCGGCAGGGCTCGATCGCGTCTTCCGCGACGCCGGGTTCTTTTGGGGCGAATCCGGCTGCTCGATGTGCGCCGGCGGCAACGGCGATCGCGGCCAGCCCGGCGAGCGTTGCGTCTCGACCACCAACCGCAATTTCGAAAACCGCCAAGGGCTCAAAGTCCGTACTCATTTGGCAAGCCCTGCCACCGCCGCGGCGACGGCGATCGCGGGCCGCATCGCCGACGTGCGTCAGCTCATGTCTATGTCGGGAGCGGCGTGATGGTGCCGTTCACCACGCATACCGGCATCGCCGCGCCGCTTCTGACGGACGATATGAACACCGATCAGATCGCCCCGATCATGCACTCGCGCAGCCTCAAAGAAGATTACAAGGCGATGCTGTTCCACCGCGCGCGTCACCGCGATGACGGCAGTGAAAATCCGGATTTCGTTCTCAATAAGCCGCAATTCCGCGCCGCAGGCATCCTGGTAACAGGGAACAATTTCGGCGCCGGCTCGTCGCGCGAATCCGCGGTGTGGAGCATGCTGGCGAATAACATCCGTGTCATCGTGGCGAAGAGTTTCGCCGATATCTATCGCGAGAACTGCCTGCAGAACGGCCTTCTGCCTGTGGTGCTCGACGCCAACGATGCCGAGGGATTCATCTCGCGGGTCATTGCCGCCGACGGTGCGGCGCCGTTTACCGTGGATCTCTTAGCGCAGCGCATCAGCGGGCCAGGCGGTGCCGATATCATATTCGAGATCGCGGCCGCCGACCGCACGCGGCTGCTCGAAGGTCTCGATGATATCGGGCTCACGCTCAAGCATCTGGATCAAATTGTGAGCTGGGAACAACGTGCGGCAGCGGCGCAGCCATGGTTGCAGATGACGCAGGACAGCCGCTAGCAAACGCGGAATCATGAAGGGAGAGCGCGGGATGAATGCGCGAAAGAAATTTAAGGCGATCCTGTCGGGCAAACGCCTCGTGCTGATGCCCGGCGCCTATGATGCGCTTTCGGCCCGCATCATAGAGGCGGAGGGTTTCGAAGCGATCTGTGCCGGCGGCTATGCGGCCATTGGTTCGATGTTGGCGCAGCCCGATATGGGTCAATCCAATATGCGCGACTACGCCGACCACTATGCACGCATCTGTGCCGCGGTGGAGGTGCCGGTCTATGTCGACGCCGATACCGGCTTCGGCGGCGTCAACAATGTGCGGCAGATGGTGCGCGCCTTCGAAGCCGCCGGCGTTGCCGGCGTTTTCATCAGCGACCAGGTGTTCCCCAATCGCTGCGGTTATCTGCCGGGTAAGCAAGTGATCCCGTCCGAGCAGATGCTGGCCAAGATCAAGGCGGCGCTCGATGCGCGGCGCGATGCCGATTTCGTTATCGCCGGCCGTACCGACGCCGCGGGCGTCGACGGCCTCAACGCTGCCATCGAGCGGTGTCAACTTTTCATGGCAGCTGGCGCCGACATGGCAAAGCCCATGGGCGTCGACGCGATCGACGATATCAAGCGGGTGATGCGCGAAGTTGGCGGGCCGCATATGGCGACACTGTCGCAGGCCGCCGGACTAAAGCGGCGAAGCCTAGAGGAACTCGAAGCGGCCGGTGTGGTTGCCGCGACCTTTCCCTCGATCGCATTGTTTGCGGCGGCGCATGCCGTCCGCAATGTGCTGCGCATCCTCAAGGGGGAGAATTCGCTGACCGCCACCTTCGATCATCTGCTGCCGCTCGACGACTACTACGAACTGGTGGGTCTAAAGGCGCTCTTGGCGCGGGAGGAAAGCTACGACAAGGCGGCTGCAGCGCTCGCCCATAAGCGTGCAGCAGAATAGCGCCCCTGCAAATCGCGGGGGGCCAAAAGAAAAGGGCCGGCACAAGGCCGGCCCATCCCCATTCACTAGCCTTTTACGGCTACCCCTTGGTAACGACCGGCGGCGGAGCCTTGCCCTTGCCGGTAGCAGCGCAGCCGGCGATGCTAAGGAGAGCAAGCACCGCGGCCGTTGCTAAAACGAACTTCTTCATGAGGAAACTCCCCCTTGTCATGACACGATTAACCATACAGACGGGGCACAACATCCTCTAGTGCTGAAAAGACACAGTCCCAATTTGATTGCGCAGAAACCGCGGTTCCAAAGGCGTTTGCCGTTAAGGTTCGATTAGGAAACCGCCGCAAGGACTTACGGCGTGGCTCTATGCCGGCAAGCTGGCGCCCTCACCGCCCGCTTGCGGCAGTTTTGTCCAGGGCGTTGTGATTCGTTGAAAATGCACGGCGAGCGTGGCAAATATGCCGCACTGCGGGAAATCTGCAGCCTCCGCCGAACATTTGCCACCGGGCAAAGCTCAATTGTTGGTACCATTTGCGGCGTTGGATGCGATGGAGCAAAGCCGAATCGAGCGCCGGGCTGGTCGGTCGCAAAAACCGGTACCTCGATGGCTGGTTAGTCGGAGGGCATCATGCGGCACCATCTAAAAGGCGGTTGTCGGGGTGTTCGCCTGGCTGGGCTGGTCGCCTTTGCCGAGATCGCCGGGTTGCTCATGGGCCTCTTCATAGGCTTTGGCCTATCCGCGGCCCGCGCGCAGGACGCTCCCAAACCGCAGCAGATCGTGCGGCCCGCCAATACCAAAACCCCCATCGTCACCAGCGGCTCCGGCCAATACTACATCGAGTTTCGCTCGCGCTACGCGTGGGACTACGGCCACACCTATCTGGTTCACGGCCGCGTCGGCGAAGCGCCCACCAAGGATAGTGTCGCCGGTCTGTCTCCGGTCGGTGACGATGCGACGGCCTGGGTGATTGGGCATTACGTTCCGGTGCCCGCCGAAACGGGATGGACCGATGGCGATCTCGAAGACAAATACGTCTCAGCGCGCTATCGCGTGCTGATGAATAAGGATCAGTACGATCGAGTCGTTGCCTATATCAAAGAAAAGCAGGCCGGCTCACATATGTGGAGCGCCGAACTGAACAATTGCAACGCCTTCGTCGCCGACATCGCCGAATATATGGGCCTGAAAGTGCCGTCGTCGTCGTTGATCTATCCGAAGGTCTTCGTGACTCATCTTCGCTTGCTCAATACGGGTCATCCTGAAGCGGCGGATACGCTGGTCAGCGATAACGTCAAAGAGATGAGTAATCCGACGCGCGATGGCCGAGCGATGATCAACAATCACGTCTACAAGCTCGGGCCGGATGGCCTCCCGACATCGGCGGTCGCCGCGGCAAAGCCGACGACGCCGGCGCCGAAAGTGACCATCGGCTCGGTTCAGGTGTCGAGCAAAACGCAGAGTCCGGCGACTGCCTCGGCGCCCTCTCAGTAAACCAGCGGACAAACTGTGCAAGCATCAAAACTTGCGGTAATTGCCGCCGTGGCGATCGGTTTCGCGCTTGCGGGCTGCGCCACGAATTCAACTTCGACCCCGGCAACTGCGACTAGCGACGCGGCGCCCGCCGCCGCCAACGGCCCTCAGCGCGATCTCACACCGCCGGAAAAGAAGGCGATCGTCGACGCAGTCTCGCCGTCGCTGCGGGATCCGGCGTCGGCGAAATATCGCTGGGCGAAAATTCCGATGGTCGTGACCGATGATTCGATCAACTACTGCGCCACCGTGGACGCCAAGAGTCCCTATCCTGCCTATAACGGCAAGCAGGCCTATATTGTCGAAGCCCATATGATCGGTGGCCACGTTTCGTCGGCCGTCATGGGTCTCATCGCCGGTGGCAAGGACGCGGCGATCGTCGCTAAAATGTGCGCGAAGTACGGGCTCGATCCCAACAACGCCAGCTGACGGCGCTGGCTTTCGACTTCACGCTCTAAGCGCGCTCCGTCCATTCCTCGGCGCTGGCGCCGGCGAGCGATTGCACCCGCGCCTCGTCGGCGGCAAGCTCGCGCGCCGGCCCGGAATAGACCACGTGCCCATCGTCAAGCACGTAGGCGTGATCCGCAACTTCAAGACTCATGCGCACGTTTTGCTCGACCAGCAAAACTGAAATCCCTTCGGTGCGCATTTGCGCCACGATGCGGAACACCTCGCGCACGATGAGTGGCGCAAGCCCCTGCGACGGTTCATCGAGAATCAGGAGCTTGGGATTGAGCAACAAGGCGCGCCCGATCGAAAGCATTTCCTGCTCGCCGCCGGACAGTTGGCGCCCGCGGTTCGACTTGCGCTCCTGCAGCCGCGGGAATAGCCGATAGATGCTGGCCGGCGTCCACGGTCCGGGCCGCTCCAGCGGCACCAGCAAATTCTCGTCGACGGTAAGATTTGGAAAGATCCGGCGGCCTTCCGGAACATAGCCGACGCCCATCGCGGCAACGCGAAACGGCGGCCAGCCTGTCGTGTCGGTTCCGAAGATCGTCACGCGTCCCTCGCGCGGCGGCGTCAA
>Ga0181537_10000836_pt1 | contig 28673 bp, 32 predicted proteins | sample PEATcosm2014_Bin_39_FD_119765 | JGI IMG/M metagenome (GOLD analysis project Ga0181537, IMG submission 119765) | Peatland microbial communities from MTU Mesocosm Facility, Houghton, MI, USA - PEATcosm2014_Bin23_10_metaG | ecosystem: Environmental > Terrestrial > Soil > Wetlands > Peat | place...
CGCGGCGGTAGGAATTCTGAGCCGGTTGGATGTGGCCACGCTGCTCGAATTATTGCCCGTGCGGTTACCGGAATGGAATCGCTTTTATCACGACGTTACGGTTCGGCAAATCGCTTACGGAGCGGCAATCGACCGCGGCCGCACGCTGCTCGAACTGGCCGAGGTTCTCGACCCGCTGGTGCTGCCGGAAGCTGTCGATGAGATTGGGATGAGCGGCGATATCACTGCAGCCCAGCCCCTGATTGCCATGGCACGTCCAGGAGAAGCTGCTTCGCGGTCGCCCTTCATACAGTTGAAAGCCATCGAATCGCTCGGACGGCTGCGTGATCCTGAAGCGGTGGCTACGCTGCGCGAGATTCTCGAAGCCAAGAAAACTTTTGGCTGGATCCACCACCGCGAGCTGCGCATCGCCGCGGCGCAGGCTTTGTCCAAAACCGATCCACGGTACGGGCCGCAAGTGCTATCCGATAGTGGTCTGGAGCCGGCAGAGCTGGCGATTGCCCCTCTGGATATGGCCCCGGCATGCCCGTGGGTACGGCAACGCCGCTACGAACGCATGGTGCTGTCGCGCACGGTGGGCGGGACCATTGGCAGTTCGTGGGGAAAATCGCGAATCATGATCCGCGAGCTCAGCCTGGGCGGCGGCATGGGGACGAAGGAAGATAATCTCCGCATCGGCAGCGAAGCCGATCTCGAAATCTCCCTCGGCATGCGGACCAAGGTTCGCGCGCATGTGCTGCTGCGCCGCGCCCGCGTCAACGAAGTGGGATTCGAGATTGTGAACACCGATCTCGAGAGCCGTTACCGCCTGCGCCGACTGCTGGTGGAAGCCATGAACCAGGCTGCGCAGAATAAGGGCCAGGAATGGGGCGGCGAGCGCAAAGGGTAAGAAAAGCTCCAGAGTAAGAGAAAAAGGCCTCCATTCACTGGAGGCCTTTTGACTCCGGGTTGGATTTTCCTATTACTTTACTTTCAAGAAGATAATCGCCAGCGTGTAAAGGGCGAGCGATTCGATCAGCACCAGTCCCAGCAGCAGGGCGAACTGGATGCCCGGTCTTGCGGCAGGATTGCGAGCCAGTGCCTCGGTCGCGGCTGCTGTGGCTTTGCCTTGGGCCAGGCCGCAAACTGCGGAGGCGATGGCCATTGAGAATCCGGCAGTGATCGCGACCCAACTGGCGTCAGTCATCGTCCCGCCCTGCGCAAATGCAGGCATGGCGAAGCAAAGACCAGATAGAGTCATGAACAGATAACTCAGCTTACGCATTGTTGTTCTCCTCGTACTAAATTTCCGCCAGTGGGTGGTTGACGCCATACCGTGCAGACGCCCTCACGCTTGCGGACAGTTCTAAAATCGTAGCTCTCAGTTCTCAGAAAAACCGATGGCAGCAACACTTACTGGCCCCTGGCCACTGCTTCTCAGTGCTCTTCGGCGACTGCGCCGGAGACGTAGATGATCGACAACAGCATGAAAACGTAGGCTTGCAAAACCGCGACCACCATGTGCAGGCCCATGAAGACGATGGGGACGCCGATCGGAATCATGGAAAGAAAAACCAGGGTGATCAGATCGCCGGCGAAAATATTAGCCCAGAGACGAACTGTCAGCGACAGCAATCGCGCGGTGTGGCTGACCAGTTCAATCGGAAGCATTAGCATCGCCAGCGGAATCCGCGCGAACAGCGGCATGCCTTCCATCGGCGGACCGAAGAAATGCAAGAGGTATTTCGGTCCCGAGTGCTTGAAACCCTGGGCATGGTAGTACAAAAAAGAACAGATCGCGCAACCGAGCGGCACCACCGGAACTCCCGTGGGCGACTCGAAACCCGGAATCAGGCCGATCAGGTTACAGGCGAGAATGAAAATAAATACGATGGCAAAGAACGCCGTATAAGGCTCGCTGTGATGGCCGATAATCTCGCGGCTCTGGCCGAGCACGAATCCTTCAGTGCCTTCGAAGATGTGCTGCAGGGCTCCGGGTGAATCCACTGAAAGGCGTGACCGCAGCAGCAGAAACACGGCGATCAGCAGGAGCGCCACCAGCAATTCCATGGCGAAGGAATCGGTGATGGGAGCTCCCGGATGTTTGGGCGTAATGTGCAGCAGTCCGAGCATCGCCGTGACGGGGCCGGCCAGAAAGCGGTTCAGGATTTCGGTGAACCAGAGTTGTTCAGGCATAAAACTAGCTTTTAGCTTTTGGCTCTTAGCTTATTCCGCGTCCCTTTGGGTTGGGCGGATCTTGCTAAGCGCCACGAAACACAGCTACATACAGCTCATGTACGGCTTCGCAGGCAATCGCTGCGACGGGCAAACACAGGCCCACAAAGAAGCCCCTGAGGCTCGCGGGAAAACTGGTTAATATAACATACGCAGCCGCGCCCAGCAAAACATAACGCAGGAGGAAGCGGGCCACCATCCCGCTGGCGGGCTGCGGTTTACCGCCGTTGGTGACGCGGTCGGCGAGCCCGGCGACGCCGCGCTTCAGCCAATGAAAGTTGAGGTAGGCAATGCTACATCCTAAGGTGAACCCCAGCCCGGACCAGCGTCCGAACCTCCAACAGGCTGCTGCCGCGAGCGTCACCGCCAGGACGACCATGAAGCCGCGGATTCGTTCCACCGCTCCGGAATAGAAATCGTCGACTGGAGCGGCCGCGGTGCTTACCGCGGCGTCCGTCTCATCGAGATTCGGCCCACCAGGGTCGTCCGATGCTGGCATTGCTGAATCCATCTGCTTGAAATTCCTCAGCGCATATCGCGGGAGACAGTTCGTAGCAGCTCAATCAGACCCGCGGCAATGCCAAGCAGCAAGCCCACGATGCTGATCCACGAAGTGTGCAACCAGTGGTCGAGCAGAGAACCCAGAAACCAGCCCGCAATGGTTGCCGCGGGCAAAGTGAACGCCAACTGGCTGTAGCGGCCGAATTGCAGCCAGAAGCTCCGTTTCTGTTCTTCTGGACTTTCCTGGTCGGGTTGTTTTGGCATTTGTAGCTTTGCCCGCTTCTGGCAGGCCGTGAAGTTCGCCTGGTCTCGCCTGAACCTGAAGTATAGCCTTTTACAGCTCGCTCATAGGGCAGGCACCTCGGGGGGGGTGAAGGGCTCCCCGAAAAGACGATCTTTATCGCAGCGCTGAAAGCGCTACGCGCCCCCAAAGCTGACCTCAGCAAACCTACGCCACCCGAACCTGCGACAAGCAGAACTGCAGGCCCCAAAAACTGCGGTTATCCGAAATCCTGGTCTTCGGGATCATGGTCTTCGGGATCATGGTCTTCGAGATCATGGTCTTCGAAGTTTGGTCTTCGCGATCTGGTCTTCGGCTGCTATACCTCTTTCGCCATGCGCACGATGGCCAGGGATTCCCCGTTCGCCAACGGGACGGCCAGATGCTCCAGCTCTATGTAACCTTTGACCCGGTAAAAGGGGACGCCGGTGAGGGTTGCTCCCATCTCCAGGCGGGTAAAGCCGGCAGCTTTCGCGGCTGTTTCGCAGGCTTCAAGAATCAAGGTGCCGACACCGCGGCGTGCCCACGCTGGATCGACAAAGAAGGCGCGAATTTTGGCGGCATCGCAGCGGGGGTCGAGTAGATCATCCTCGCGGCCGGTCCAGCGGTCGCCGCCGTACAGCGTTTTGCGCTTGCTCCAGCCGCCGCAGCCGACCAGAGTCCCGTCTGACTCGGCGGCATAGTATGTGCAGTCCGCGATGAGCTGGCTGTCGACGCCGTAGACCGTTTCGAGCGCGCTTTCCAGTTGGCTGGGCGTGTAGTCTCCGGCCTGCAAGTGGCGGACGGATGCGTCGATCAGCCCGCGCAGGGCCGGAACGTCTGCGGGAACGGCTTGGCGGATGAGAACTGGCACGCGAGTATCTACAGGGTGAGAGTCTATCCCAGGCCAGCGGCCGTCGGAACCCGGGAGATTCTCATTAGGTCTCGGGAAGGGGAGGACAGCCAAGGCAAAGCGACGGAAACTTCCTTGCTAGTGGTGCGGAGGCGCAAGCGAGCCTTCGAATGCGCTCAGAGTTTGTGATTTTTTCGAAGTTGCCAGAAAGTGCAGAATGTTCTCTAGCGGATTACTTTTGCGATTGCGGGATTCTGAGCAATGCCTAGAGCCCAGTTCACCACCTGGATGAAGCGGTCGGGGAGGATGCCGATGAAGAGCGTGGCGAAGGCTGTCACGGTGAGGCCGGCGCGCATCGCGATGCCCACCTGGAGGTGTCCTTCATGCGCTTCGGCTTTGCCCATGAACATGGCGTTCGCCATTTTCAGGTAGTAGTAGAGGCCGAAGACGGAATACAGAACGCCCAGCGAGGCCAAAGCGTAATGTCCGGATTCGATCAGGCTCAGGAAGATAAAGTACTTGCCATAGAAACCGGCCAGCGGCGGAATGCCGGCCAGCGACAGCAGGAACACCAGCATCAGCACGGCTTCGATGGGTGCGCGCGAGTAGAGGCCGTTAAGATCGTCGAGTTCGTCGCCAATGACATGGCGGTGGCGCAGCGAGGTGATCACGCCGAATGCGCCCAGGTTCATGAAAGTGTAGGCCAACAGGTAAATCAGAATACCCTTGATTCCGTCGGGGCTGATCTGGGTCGAGGTTCCCGCGATCAAACCAAGCAACATATAGCCGACGTGCGCGATCGACGAATAGGCCAGCAGGCGCTTGGTGTTGGTCTGCGTGAGCGCGGCGAAGTTCGCTCCGGTCATGGTCGCGATGGAGACAAAGACCAGAACCGGGACGTAGATCGGACGCATGGCAGCGAGCCCGCCCAGACCCCAGACCCCTGGGATCAGGCTGCCCATCAGAATGCGGAAGAGCATGGCAAACCCCGCAGCCTTGACTGCGACGGACATGAATCCGGTGATGCTGGTGGGCGCGCCTTCATAGGCGTCCGGCGCCCACTGGTGAAATGGGACGGCCGCAATCTTGAACAGCAGGCCGGTCATCGTGGTCAGCAGGGCGACGATGGCGATCGGCTTCTGATTGCCTTGCAGGATCAGGGGCAAACGCCGGCCAATCTCGTATAGGTTCGTGCTGCCGGTGAGGCCATAAATCAGAGACAGGCCATACGCAAAAATGCCCGAGGAGAACGCGCCCAGCAGCAAATATTTCAAGGCAGCTTCGTTCGAGCGGCGGTCGCGGCGCAAGAAGCCGACGAGCACATAAGTGGAAATTGCCATCAGCTCGAGGCCGATGAAGATCAGGACGATGTCGAAACCGGCGGCCATGCACATCATGCCGGCGACCGAGAGCAGCATCAGGGCATAATATTCGCCGTGATTTTCGTGCTCAATTTCCATATAGCGACTGGACATTAAAATCGCAACCGCGGTGGCCGCCAGGAACAAATAGAAAAAATAAATGGCGAAACGGTCGATCAGCACGCTGCCCGAGAAACCCACGATAGCGGGAACTCCGTTGCGGTGCGTCCAGGACTGGATGTTGTACACCGAGGCGGTGGCGAAGAGCACCCCCATCATGGCCACGACCGGGTTCATCCACTTCTCCTCTGCAGAGAGCCAAAGATCGAACATTAGGATTGCGAGCGCAAACAACGCCAGCATGACCACCGGCAGGGCGGCCAGATGGTCACTCAGCGTGAATGAGAACGCGCCGCCCACTAGTTATTCCCTTTCGCGGGCTTGGCGGCCGGTGATTTCTTGAGCATCGCTGTAACCGGGGCAGACACCGCCGGTATTGCCAGCTGAGTTTCGGGCTGGACAGCGGCATTCATCATGCCCTGCGGCTGGATATCATTTTGGTGCACGGTCGCAACCAGGTGATTGACGGGCTGCTCCAGAATCTGAAAAAACGGCTTGGGATACAGGCCAATCCAGAACGCGGCGATGATAAGCGGAACAAAGGTAAGAACTTCGCGGGGCGTAAGATCGTGCAGCTTTTCGTTTTTCGGATTCGTAACTGTGCCGAAGAAGACGCGCTGGTAAAGCCACAACAAATAGGCGGCGGCGAGAACGACACCAGGCACCGCCCATGCGGCCCACTTCCAGTTCTCCATGAACGTTCCTTGGAGAATGGTGAACTCGCCGACGAAACCGTTGAGCAGCGGCAGTCCCATGGAAGACAGGAACATGATCATGGTGATGGTGGCGTAGACCGGCATCACGTTGGAGATGCCGCCATATTCAGAAATCTCACGAGTGTGGCGACGCTCGTAAAGGATGCCGACAATCAGGAAGAGCGCTCCGGTGGAGATGCCGTGATTGATTTGCTGCAAAACCGAGCCACTTAATCCCGCCGAGTTCAGCGCGAAGATTCCGAGCGTGCAGAAGCCCAGATGGCTGACGGAAGAATATGCGACCAGCTTCTTCATGTCTTTCTGCATGAGCGAAACCAGCGCGCCGTAGACAATGGCAATGATGGAGAGGCCGATCATCCAGCCCCGGACCGTCACGTTAAGGAACGTTGCCGGACTCGACAGCACCTGAGGAAAGAACGGAAGTGAAAAGCGGACGAAACCGTACGTTCCCATCTTCAAGAGAACGCCGGCCAGGATGACCGAGCCTGCGGTGGGCGCTTCCACGTGGGCGTCGGGCAGCCAGGTGTGAAACGGAAACATCGGAACTTTAATGGCGAATGCAACGAAGAACGCGAAGAACAACCACACTGCCAAGTGGAACGGGATCTGCGGCGCGGTGGTATATAGCTGTTCGATGCTGAACGTGTAAACGCCCGCGAGAGTGTGGTGATTAAAGTAGAGGTACAGAACGCCGAGCAGCATCAATACGGAGCCGGCCAGGGTGTAGAGAAAGAATTTGACGGCAGCGTAGAGCTTGCGCGGACCGCCCCAGATGCCGATGAGCAAATACATGGGGACCAGCATCGCTTCCCAAAAAACAAAGAATAGGAAAAAGTCGAGCGCCATGAAGACGCCAAGCATGCCGGTCTGCAGCACGAGAAACCAGATGTAGTATTCCTTCACGCGATTCTCGATCGCGGTCCATGAAGAAAGAATCGAGATCCAACCGAGCAGCGTGGTGAGCATGATGAGCAGGAAAGAAATTCCGTCGATGCCCAGCATGTAGCTCGCGCCGATCGAGGGAATCCAGTTGTTGAGAGCGCCCTCGGTGAACTTGAATCCGGGCCCGAAGCGCTGCGCCCAGAACCAGGGAACCAGCGGAACTGAGACCAGGAGGCCGGCGAGCGAAAATAGGTTCGCGATCCAGCGGATGGCGTCTTTGTTCTCCTTGGGAACGAACAGGAGCACAAGCGCGCCCACGAGCGGCGTGAAGAGGATGATCGAGAGTATGTGGTTATACATAGTCTGCTTCTAGCTTCTAGCTGCGAGCTTCTAGCTTCTAGCCCTGACGCCTAGCGTTTGGCTCGGAGCTCGGAGCTAGAAGCTGTCTTCAGTGATACACGTAATAAAACACAAAGCCTACGAGACCAGCGGTCATCACCAGCGCGTACCACTGCACCTGGCCCCATTCAAACAGACGCGCGGGATAACTCAGCATGCGCGCGAGGATCGCGGGGCCGTTCACGCCAACACCGTCGATGATCCACTTGTCCCACCAACTGGAGATCGTCGCGAACAGGCGCGTGATCCGTCCGGCGCCGTTGACCGCGCCATCGATCACATGGGAATCAAACCATGAACTGGCTTCGCCGAGTCCCATCACGCCCAGGCGCACGTCGCCGACCTTGCGGCGTCCGGTGAAAACATAGTCGTCGCCTTCGTCGACGTAATACTTGTTGAGCAGCGTGTTGTAGACCGGCGGCGAGGCGGCGGCGATGGGCTCGGCGTATCCCTTGTCGGCGTGGCGGTAACTTCTCCAGGCCATGCCCCATCCGAGACCAGCGGCGCCCAGGGATGCTGCCATCAGCAGCCATTCCGTGCTGGTATTGTGTCCTTCTTCTTTCGCTCCCTCGTATAACTGACCGGTTTGTCCCTCTACCTGAAGCACGCGAGCTTCCGGCGCGAAGACCGGTTCGAGGAATTTCGTGAAGCGGTCGGAACCTCCCAGGCTTTGCGGCCAACCCAACCATCCCGCGACGATGGCGCAGAGCGCGAGGGTTACCAGCGGAACCGTCATCGACGCCGGTGACTCGTGAATGTGATGCTCCACGTCGTGGCTCATACGCGGGCGGCCGTGAAACGTGAGGTACATCAGGCGGAACATGTAGAAAGCGGTCATCAACGCGGTGATGAAGCCGATGCCCCAGAGGATGCGGTATGCGCCACCTTCGCGCGACCACGTCTCCCAGAGGATGGCGTCTTTCGAGAAGAAACCAGCGAACGGGAAGATACCTGCAATCGCGAACGTGGCGATGAACATGGTCCAGTGCGTAACGGGGATGCGGCGGTGCAGGTCGCCCATGTTGCGCATGTCCTGCTCGCCGCTCATGGCGTGAATCACAGAGCCGGAACCGAGGAAGAGCAGCGCCTTGAAGAATGCGTGCGTGAAAACGTGAAAGACCCCTGCGGCGAAGGCTCCCACGCCGAGCGCGAGGAACATGTATCCGAGTTGCGAGACCGTGGAGTAGGCCAGCACACGCTTGATGTCGTTCTGCACCAGTCCGATGGAAGCGGCGAAGATGGCCGTCAGCGCGCCGACGATGGCAACCGTCTTCATCGACATGGGCGCCAGCACGAACAGCGCATTCGAGCGCGCCACCATATAAACGCCCGCTGTGACCATGGTCGCGGCATGGATGAGCGCGGAAACCGGCGTGGGGCCTTCCATGGCGTCGGGCAGCCAGATGTAAAGCGGAAGCTGCGCCGACTTGCCGCAGGCTCCCACAAAAAGAAGAAGCGTAGCGGCAGTGATGTAGGTCAGCGTTTCAGGCGAGAGATTCCCTGCGCGGGCAAGAGTTGTGACTTTGGTGAATTGCAGCGATCCGAAGATCCATGCGATGAAGAACATCCCGAGCAGGAATCCGGCATCGCCGATGCGGTTGACGATGAATGCTTTGTTGGCCGCGTCGCTGGCCGACTTGCGGTGGAAATAGAAACCGATCAGCAGATAGGAACACAGGCCAACGCCTTCCCAGCCTACGAACAGCAGCACATAGTTGTTGGCCAGGATCAGGGTCAGCATGGAAAACATGAAGAGGTTGAGGTATCCGAAGAAGCGGTAGTAGCCGCCTTCGTGCGCCATGTATCCGGTGGAATAAATGTGGATCAGCATGCCGACGCCGGTGACGAACAGCAGCCAGATGCTCGATAGCGGATCGAGCAGGAACCCGGCATCGGCGCGGAATTCGGCGGGCGCGCCGGATTGCGTTTTGTACGTGAGATGGCCAGTGTCGCTGCCGAGCCACGTGTAAAGCGTCTTCTCGTAAGGCTGATGGAAATGTTCCGGAGACGACGACCAGGCGGAGTATTGCCACACCGCGCCGCAAGCCATGAGGAACGCCAGCACGATCGTCCCCACGCACACCGCGCTCACCGTAGTCTTCTGCAGCTTGCGTCCGAAAAAGAACATGACGGCAGCGCCGAAGGCGGGCAGCAGAGGTATGAGCCAGATGTGGTTTAGAAATAGCATTCGGTACTCGAGATGCAGCATCTAGCTGCTAGCTCCCAGCTCAAACCTTGACGGCTTGAGGGTTATCTAAGAGTTAGAAGCTAGAGGCTGCGTTCCTACCACTTCAGCAAATTCACTTCGTCCACATTGATCGTCTCCTTGTTACGGAAGAAGGCGATCAGGATTCCCAGGCCAACCGCGGCTTCAGCGGCGGCATCAGTGATTACGAAAATCGCGAACACCTGGCCGTGCAGGGCGTTGGCTCCCTGAATGCCCTGCCAATAATGCGAGAACGCGACCAGGTTCAAGTTCACGGCGTTCAGGATGAGTTCGATCGACATCAGAACAATCACAACGTTTCGGCGCGTGAGGACACCGATAACTCCCAAAAGAAACAGGGCGGCGCTGAGCACCATGTAATGCAGCGTCGAGATGTGGAGCATCGTGTCCATATATCAGCTCGCAAGCTCTTAGCAATCAGCAGCCGGCAATCAGCATTTGGCAATTGGCCGTTCTGCGATTGCCGATCGGCGAAGCCTTGGGCCCGGCTAAATGCCAACCGCTAACTGCTAATTGCCTATTTCAAATCCTCTTCTTTGCCATCACTACCGCTCCGATGATCGCCACCAGCAACAGTAGGGATGCGATCTCGAAAGCGAACATGTACTGGCCATACAAAAGTTTCGCGATGTCTTGCGTGTTTGTCCCCTCCAGACCCGTGGGCATTGGGCGGTCCGGGAAAATTCCCTTCCCTTTGGTATAGATCGTGATGAACAGGCCGCCCAGGGCGCCGGCGGCGGCGATGCCCACCAACCACTGCTTGTTAAACTGGCGCTCTTTCTGCACCCGCTCCAGGTTTACCAGCATGATCACGAACAGGAACAGCACCATGATGCCGCCGGCGTAAAGAATAATCTGGACGCCAGCGACGAACGGCGCATAGAGCATCAGGTAGAGCCCAGCTTGCGCCAGCAGGGCCGCGATCAGCGCGAGCGCCGAGTGCACCGCGTTCCTGCGCGTGATCACCAGGATGCCGCCAATGAGCATGGTTGCCGAGAGCAAGTAAAAGAAAAACGGTGTCGCGACTGGAGGATTCATAGAATGCCCGCCACCCAGTGCCCAAGTTCCGAACGCATTCCCATGACGGCGGTCAGGATCAACAATCCCAATCCCATGGGCAACAGGATTTTCCATCCCACTTTCATCAGTTGGTCAAAACGGTAACGCGGGAACGTGCCACGATACCAGATATAGAGGTACATGAACGCGGCGACTTTAATCGCGAACCAGTAAATATCCTGCACGCGAACGAAAACCGCCGGAACAAAAAGAGCGAGACCGATCAGGCCGAGCACCGCGCCGAACCCGGCGAGGCCTATGGTCTGAACTCGGAAATAGGGATGCTTCGGCATGCGCGCCGTGCTGAAGAAGCAGATTGCCGCCAGGAACAGAAACGTGATTCCGGGGAACAGGTTGAAGACCAGCTCCCAGGTCGCACCGTGCAGCAGATTCGGGAACGGACGCAGCCATCCACCCAGCCACAAGGTAACCGCGATGGAGGAAACCGCGATCATCGCGGAATATTCGGCCAGGAAAAACAGCGACCAGCGGAAGCCGCTGTATTCCGTGTGAAAGCCAGCGGTCAACTCCGACTCGGCCTCGGGCAGATCGAATGGGGCGCGGTTGGTCTCCGCAACCATGGCAATCGCAAAGATGAAAAACGCGATCAGGCCCAACGGAAAAAACTTGAAGACGAACCAGACGCCCTGCTCCTGTTGCGCCTGCACGATGCCAATCATGCTGAGCGTGCCCGTGTCACCCGCGCCCGCGACACCAGCGCCGTAAAGTCCGAGTCCGTGCAGGCTGGTCATCAGGATCGCCGAGACCACCGCCAGGCCCATTGCCACTTCGTAGGAAACCATTTGCGCGCTCGAGCGCAGCGCGCCAATCAAGGGATAGTGTGAATTCGAAGCCCAGCCCGCCATCACGATGCCGAGCACGCTCAACGACGAAACTCCCAACATGAAAAGGATGCCGATATTCATGTCGGTGATGGCGTGCGTGGGACCGAAGGGAACCACGACGAAGACCGTGAACGCCGCCAGCACCACGATGAACGGCGCGATCCAGAACACGAAGCCGTCGGCTTCGGCCGGCATGATGTCTTCTTTCAGCAGCAGTTTGATGGCGTCGGCGATGGGCTGCAGAAGGCCGTGCGGGCCCACGCGCATGGGACCAAGGCGCACCTGCATGTGAGCGAGAATTTTGCGCTCCAGCCAGTTCATCGCGATCACCGCAACGGACAGGCCGAGGAAAACAAGGACGATGTAGACGAAGGCCCAAAAGAAATTCCCCGCGGCGCCGGGCGTCTGGGTACTGCTGAGGTAGGACTTTATGTAATCGATGACGGGCTGCATCAGCGGTCCACCTCGCCGAGAACAATGTCGAGAGTACCGATCACGGCGATCACATCCGCCACCATGGCTCCGCGGCACATCACGTCAAGCGCCTGCAGGTTCACCAAAGAAGGCGGGCGCACGCGCACACGATACGGCTGCGTGGAACCGTCACTCACGATGAAATATCCGAGCTCGCCCTTTGGAGCTTCGATCGAGTGATAAACCTCGCCGACCGGGGGCTTCATCACCTTCGGAACTTTCGCCATGACGGGCCCTTCGGGCAGCCCGTCGACAGCCTGCTGGATGATGCGCAGCGATTGCCGGAACTCCGCCATGCGCACCAGATACCGGTCATAGGTGTCGCCATTTTGTCCGGTGGGAATTTCGAAATCGAAATTCTTGTAGTTGGCGTAAGGCTGAGCCTTACGCAAATCCCACTTCACACCGCTCGCGCGCAGCACCGGCCCGGTAACGCCGAGGGCGATCGCGTCTTTCGCGGAGATGATGCCTACACCCTTGGTGCGCTCCACCCAGATGCGGTTGGTTGTGAGCAGCTCTTCGTATTCGTCGATTTTCGGCGCGACGAACGAAACGAAATTCTTCACATCCTTCTCAAAACCGTCGTAGGCTTCATACTGCAGTCCGCCGATGCGAAATGCGTGCGTGGTGAGGCGCGCGCCGCAATATTTTTCGAAGATCTTGAGAATCTCTTCGCGGTCGCGGAACGTGTAGAACAACGGCGTGATAGCGCCGATGTCAAGCGCATGGGTGCCCAGCCATAGCTGGTGGCTCGCCATACGGTTCAGTTCGGTCAAGATGACACGAATGTATTGCGCGCGCGGCGGCGCTTCCACTCCCAGCAACTTTTCGACCGTTTCGCAGTATCCCAGGCCGTTTGAGATCGCCGCCACGTAATCCATGCGATCGACGTAGGGATTGAACATCGTGTACGTGCGGTTCTCGGCGATTTTTTCGACGCCGCGATGCAGGTAGCCGATCACACACTCCAACCCCATCACCTTTTCGCCATCCAGCCGTAGAATGACCCGCAGGACACCGTGGGTCGCAGGATGCTGCGGGCCCATGTTGATGACGAGCTCGTTCGCATCGAGAAACGTCTTGTCCGGCGTTTCCAGATCGAGCGGCGAGAGTGTGTTTGGGTCGGTCATTAATTCTGCAGTTCTGTCGTCGCGATAGCTCCGCTTTACTGTCCGCTTTCAATGCCCAGGTTGATCTGCACCCACTCATTGTCCTGCTGCAGGATGCCGTAATCCTTGCGCAGGGGATGTCCCTTCCACCCGTCGGGCAGCAAGATGCGCTTCATGTCCGGATGCCCGTCAAACTTGATGCCGAACATGTCGAACACCTCACGCTCCAGCCAGTTTGTTGTCGCCCAGATAGGGACCGAACTCGGCACGGTCTCGCCATCGGCGATGCGCGTGGTCACCCGGATTCGTTCGTTGTGCGAGAACGAATAAAGCACCCACACCACATCGAACTGCTTTTCGCGCTGGGGATAGTGCACTGCGGTGAGATCGACGCAGTAATCGAACTGCTCTTGGTTGCGCAGAACCTGCAAAATTTCAGGGATGAGCGAGCGGTCCACGACCATGTAGTTCTGGCCGAGATGCGTCAGCGGCTCCACCCCCGAACCATATTGTTGCTTGAACCTTGTAACCATGGGCGAATCCCACGGCGTAGGCACGGGCGCGGCCGGCTTCGCGGGAGCAGCGGGTTTCGCAGCCGCCGAAGCAGCGGGTGCTGCAGCCGCGGGTTTCGAAGGAACCGATGCCGCGGCAGGCTTGTCGGGAGGAGTTTTAGTCTCCGATTGAACCGAGCCGGACTCAGTCGCTTTGACTCCGCCTGGGGTCGCGGGCTGATCCGCCGTTGGCTTGGGCGCATCATCTGGCGGCGGTGAAGACGGGGATTTGGTTTCGTCCGGCATAGCTCGCGAACGCGCAGACCTCGGCGCCGTCTGCGTTGAAAAGAACGTTAACTTTTATCAGCTTGGAGAAACGGTGTCAACGGCGCTCGGGCATGGCTTTCATCCGACCGGAACTGCGAGAATATGTGCGTGACACCAGTCAAGTTGAAATCGGGCAAATGGACCCTGAACCTTGGTCGCCGCTTTCCACAATCGCCTCGCGCGCACCAGAGATCGAGTTCATCCGATTGCTGGAGCACTGGCTTTTCTTCTGTCGCTATGGGCATTTTGCGGCGTGTCGACCGGCCAGACGTCCGGGAAAACCCTGCCTCTTGGCTCCGACTCCATTCATGCAGGCGACGTGTGTCTGATGCTTGGAGGAACAGCCGAGTCAGGCGACTTCTTCAAAGGGCTTCGCGGCCGTGATACTGGCAAGGGGCGGATATTTCAAAGGCGTCGGCAAAGGATAACGTCCTTTCCCGAAAAATTGTCGGTCGACATTGATGCAGGATTCGGCAGGTGCTCAGGCAAGAAATCGCAGGGCTGCGATCGATGCGACTTCCGATTCGATAGCGAGTTCATGCGATCCCTCCGATTCGAGGCTTACTGGAAGCGGGGGCTCGACATGCGAACAGCGACAATCATTACCGACAGCAGGGACCAATCGTATGATCTCGCGCAGTATTCACAAGCCGTAGAACTCTGGAAATATCAGCTCGCCGTCAGATCCGAGAACGCTCCACTTACCGATGTTTTAGTCATCGTCATTCTCGCCACCGACGGACGAATCGTAAGCCGTCTCTCCGGCAAACTCTGAAATCGCGTTGCTGCCGCGGTAGGTCAACAACCATGCTAGACGCGCAACTGCGCCTGATACGCCTCAATCAGCGAACGGATACGTTGCGCATCCACTTTGCGGTGACCGTGGCTGGTGATGGGGTCGGTTCCGCCGGTGGATTCGATACGGATCTCCGACCAGAACACGCCGGTCGAAATATGTACGGACGCCACTTTCGACATGGCGATGCTCTCTTCGTTGCTGCCGAAGAAACGCGACTTCACTCGGCTCACGCGCTGTGGACTCACGACCAGCCGCGTGGGAAACAGAAAGTTGCCATGCGTCCAGCGACTGGCGCTGAACGTGTCCGTGGGGCCGCTGCCTGAGGAAATAGCCGGCGTTACACCCATTCCAGCGCGCCTTTTTTCCAGACCCAGATGTAGCCTACGATCAGGATGGCCAGGAAGATCAGCATCTCGATCAGGCCGAACAATCCGAAAGCCTTGAACTTCACCGCCCACGGAAACAGAAAGATCGTTTCCACATCGAAGACCACAAAAAGAATCGCGATGATGTAATACCGAACCGTATAGCGGCCGCGAGCGCTGTCGATAGGATCGATGCCACATTCGTACGGCATTAGCTTGGTCCTGCTGGGATTATCCGGACGCACCAGCTTCGCCGCCAGCAAGGTTACCGGCAGCATCACGCCAACCAGGGCAATGAAGATAAAAATGGGAACGTAGTTTTGCGGCATAGGCTTCGTTCAACGCTGAAAGCGAACTAATAGTATCGCTGTCTCCACGCACCTTCAAGCCCCAGCTTGCAATTCTTCTTATTCGGGTCCCCTGAATCGAGGCACAGGAGTGATTCTTGATCGGGCTTCACGGTTTTTCCCAGTGGGTTCGGCTGAATTGGCCGGGATCGAAAGTAGCTGGGTCGAGCGTAACGTTGGTTTGAATATCCGAATATTCCTCGGTGAAAACAATTTTGTCGCCGACCATCACTTCGACACGCGCCGCCACCCAACCGCCTTCCAGTTTGCGGTAATCTAAAAACCGGATATCGTCGAGCGTCTTGGGATCATTCTGAGATGGCTCGATCACCCGCACGAACAGTAATGTGTCTTTCTCTACCCAGAACTGCTTCGAGGTCAAATCGCCTTTGTCGGCGCCAACCACGTACGCGGGACGTCCTTCCCAAACATCTTCTCGCAACTTCGTCAGGTCATAGCCTTCGCCTTTTACAACATTGATCGTGGTTTCCGGTGGCTGACGATAAACATCAAATCCCAGGACTAACAATATGTTCACGTTCACACGCGATCCTGAAACCTTGCCGCCCCGAAACAAGGTCACGGTTCCATCGACGAACAGGGCCCCGTTTCCGTCGCTCGGTTCCCCAAAATCAATGCGCAGTTTCCCGGGCAGAAGCGCCGCCTCGTGCCACATATCGACTTTGCTGGCTCCGTCGGGTTTGTAGGTGGTGGTCTTTTGGGTGAAGGTTAGCGTGCTGTACCACGTCGCCTGGTAGCGGTCGTGCATGGCGCGCAAAAGGCCTTCGCCGTTTGCGATCTGCTGGGCATTTGCCAGCGTCAACGTCGGCAAAACGATAGCAAAGCAGAGCAAAACTCGTCTCATGAGGTTCCTGTCAGTTTGGGATGCAGGAAGATACCGATACTAGCCTACAACTCAGCAGCATTTGTCAGGAAGCAGGAACACGGTTCGGGCGAGGCCGGATTGCAACGTGGCCTCATGATAGTAGCGGCTGAGGATAACGTCTTTCGAGATCAGCAGGTCGGGATTCTGCCGGACGAACTCTTCCCACTCCGCTCCGCCGCCGCGAGCCATGCGTTCGCGGATCAGAAAGAAAAAGGAATAGGTGATCGTCTCGTGATAGAGCTGCGACTTACCGCGAGCCTCGGCGAATCGCTTCAAGGCTGCTGCGAATCTCTCGAGCGCCTGCAAAACCGGATACTGAGAGAGATATGCAAACGCCAACTGGACATGATCAGCATGATGAAACGAATCGTCGGGGGAGAGACCGCGTTCGAATCGATCAATGAGTTCTACGCCGGTCATGCTTCAGCCTTTCTTGTCTGCGGCTCCTGGTGGAGCAAATTCTCTCCTGGCGAACTTTCGACGACCCGTTCTATCCAGAACCGATATGCTTCCGAGCGCTCCCACGATGCGCTCCAGATGTCGCAGGTTGGCGTCTACCGCGAGTATCCTATTGTTTTCCGGCACCGCCAGTGGCCCGTAAGTATGCGACTGCGCGAGATGAACCAGCGTCCGCACTTTTCTGGGCGGACACGAGCTGACATGACGGCGGATCAGCGCATCGATGAGCGTCGACTTCCCGACGTCCGACGTGCCTTCCACCAGCAATGCCTGGAACGCGACCATGCCGTCTAGCCCAGCCGCTGTGGCGCAGCCTTGCCGACTGCAACCGCCCATGCCGCCGCGGCGTAGATCGCTAGATTGCCGACGTTGTAAGCACCGTGTAGCAGGTGAATCACGATCGCGAACCCGAAGACAGCCACGAGTACCCAACCACCACGGATGGCAGTACGCGGGATCAAAAGCAAGACTGATCCGAGGATTTCGCCGCAGCCCAGAATCAGCTGCACAAAATTCGGCATGTGAGTTCGCGCGAAGTCGCGGCCCGCACTGGGGAGAAGAAACAACACCGATTCGATCAGAATCACTATGCCCAGGGTCCACTGCAGCCCAGTGAGGGCAATCTTGCTGCGTTGGTCGGCCATGTTCCTCCGCTCCCTTTTTTATTTTTCGGTCGCCCGCTTGCGCGCTGCCCTGCCCTTGATCTCTTTGAGCCGATGGCTGGCGCTGGAGTCGAGATCCAGTTCGTAGAATTTTTTCAACGCCTGGATGCGTTCGAGCGAGGCCGGGCTGAACGGCGTCTTCCCGTCGAAGGCATGCAGCACAATGCCCTCCAGCAGATCGCCCAGCGTCATGTCGTTGTACTCGGCGAACGCTTTCAGGACCTTAACAATCCTCTTCTCGATGCGAACGCCGGTCTGCACCCGTTCCACCACCAGCTTCTGCTCGTCCACCATGCGTACCAATGTACCACAGTACATGGGTACACGCGAGGTCAGCGGTTCACCAGGATCACTCGGACGCGGCGGCCGCTCGGCCCATGCACGTTCCTGCCCTCGGGTTGTTTATAATCTCGTTTCACCGGTTTTCCTTGATCTCTTGGTGATCGATCTCTGTGCCGCCTTTGCGGCGCGATTCCCTGCTCATAAGGACACTCTTGGCACTCGACGACGAAATCTACGGACTGCGGCGCGAGAAACTGAAGAAGATTGAAGCCCTCGGACAGCCCACCTACCGCAGCCAATACGAGTTCACGCACACCGTCCCGCAGATTCTGGCTGAGTATTTGCCGAAGACAGCGGAACAACTGGAAGATCCGCGCGTCAAGGTGCGCGTGGCCGGACGCCTCATGGCCATCCGCCTGATGGGCAAGGCCGGTTTCGCCCACCTGCAGCAGGGCGGGCAGAAGTTGCAGATCTACATAAAGAAAGATGCGGTCGGCGAAAAGGGTTTCGAGTTGTACAAGTTACTCGACATCGGCGACCACATCGGCGTGAGCGGCTATCTGTTTCGCACGCGCACTGGCGAACTGTCGGTGCATGTCGAGGAAATCACATTCCTCAGCAAGGATTTGCTGCCACTTCCTGTGGGCAAGGCAATCGAAGCCGATGCGGCTTCCGCCGGCCCCGCCGAGAGATGGCACGGGTTTGCCGACGTCGAACTGCGTTACCGGCCGCGCTACGTCGACCTCGTCGTCAATCCCGAGGTGCGCGAAGTTTTCCTGAAGCGCAGCAAGTTGGTGCAGTCGATGCGTCGCACACTGGACTCGCATGGATTCATCGAGGTCGAAACTCCGATGATGCAGCCCATCGCGGGCGGAGCTGTGGCGCGACCGTTCGTCACACATCACAACACGCTCGACATGGACTTATACCTGCGCATCGCGCCCGAGCTTTATCTCAAGCGGCTGGTCGTTGGCGGATTCGACCGCGTCTACGAAATCAACCGCAACTTCCGCAATGAGGGATTGGGATGGCGGTGGAATCCCGAGTTCACCATGCTCGAGTTCTACCAGGCTTATACCGATTATCAAGGAGTGATGGACCTGACCCAGGAAATCATCACGCAGGCGGCGAAAGACGTGAACGGCACCACCAAGGCGAAATGGGGCGATCAGGAAATTGACTGGGCGAACTGGACGCGCATGACCATGCGTGAGGCGATCATTCACTATTGGCCCGAAGCTGCAGGCGCAAAGCCCGAGATGAGCCAGTTCGCTTCTGCCGACGGAGCGAAGCATCTGGTCACGCGCTTCAATCAGGCGAGCGCGCACATGGCCTACGATCCGGCCGCGCCGCTGGGAAACACGATCGCTAGCCTCTTCGAAGCCGTAGCCGAGGAGCATCTCACGCAGCCTACGATCATCTACGAGTTCCCTACTGCGATCTCTCCACTCTCCAAGCAGAAGCCGGATGAACCCGACTGGACCGAACGCTGGGAAATCTATGCCGGGCAGATGGAAATTTCGAACGGCTTCAGCGAACTGAACGATCCCGAAGACCAACGCCGCCGTTTTGAATCGCAATTAGAGGAGCGCGAGCGCGGCGATGAAGAAGCCCACCAAATGGATGAAGACTACATTCGCGCGCTCTCCTATGGGATGCCGCCGGCCGGAGGGGTAGGCGTGGGCGTGGACCGCCTGTGCATGCTGCTGACCGACTCGCACACCATCCGCGACGTAATCCTGTTTCCCTTGTTGAGGCCGGAGAAAGGCTCAGCCATAGAGGACCCAGGGGAAGTACAGCGAAAGCCTTAACTATCTTAAGATTAATATTGCTCGTATTAAGCTTCCGGATATTAACCTGGCAGTACCCTACTATGCACTAGGAATAGTGCAGTGGCATTTCTATACTTTTGCCATCAGTTTGGGTTCATCATGGGCAGCGCTGCCGTAGCGTCCGCGAAACCTCTGGACACTGGGTCGGTGGCGCTTTGCTTTTTTGCAATTCTACCGAGAGATTTTATCGCGCTCTTTCCGGACGTGCCTTTGTCTGTAGCCGTCCGCGCTGCTTCCTACGCGGGCTGATCGGGACTGAAGCCGGGTACTTCTCACTCACCCTTACCGCCGCCAACCACCATGGGCAGAACGCTGCCCGCCTTCTTCGGTGTACGCTGCCGCTTCGAGCCTTTGCTCGCGCGCGGGCCGGGATCCACAATCAAATCCGCCAGGGTCGTGTGTTCGAGGATCTTCGCCGCGGCATCGCGCACGTCCAGAAAAACCTGGTATAGCGCCCGGTGCGGCAAGTCGCGACCGATCAGCACGCGCAGTTGCTCGGCATCGCCGAAGGGCGCCAGCGGTCCGTCAATCAGGCGGATGATCTCGCTCAACCGGATCTCGCCGGGCTCACGCCGCAGCTGGTAGCCGCCTTTGGCCCCGCGCACACTTTCCACCATCCGCGCATTCTTCAACTCCAACAGAATCAGTTCCAGAAACTTCTCCGGCAGATCCTCTTCATAAGCAATGTCGCGAATTTTGATGGCGCCCTGGTGGTGATGGCGAGCCAGCATCATCATGGCCTGGAGCGCGTACAGTCCTTTTTGCGAGATTTTCATAAGGCTTTCCGATTTTCCCATAAATGCGACTAACTAGCTATACTTTATCGACCTGCAAGAGGATGCATTCCGGTGACCCATCCCTGGGCCCGGGCGTTCGTGAATCCACTTTAAATTGAACGACTTGGCCGCGGCCGGAGGTGGGTGCGATGGCACCGCTGTGAACCACTTTGCAGTTCTTAGGATGACGGAGTTCCGTCGGAAGGTCTGTGCGATCAGGATTTTGGCGTCAGTCCGTCCCTGCTCCCACGCGGATCACCTGCACTGTAATGTTGTCGGGACCGCCATGTTCGAGAGCCTTGTTCACCAGCGCCCGGCAGCATTCCTCCGGGTCGAATTCGTTCACTGCGCTCACGATTTCGCGTTCGTTCACAACACCCCAAAGGCCGTCTGTGCACAGAACCAGCGTGTCGCTCGCCCGCAACGGAACCGGCTGCTGCGATATGTCAGCCGCCACTTCATTTCCTGATCCCAGGGCAGCCGTTAGGATGTGCCGTTGCGGATGCGATTCCGCATCTTCGGCGCGTACGATCCCGTTCTCCACCAGACGTCCCACATAAGAGTGGTCGCGGGTAAGCCGTGAAAGTACGGTCCCGCGGATCAAATAAAGCCGGCTGTCGCCAACATGGGCAAAGTAAAGTTCATACCCACGAATCACCAAAGCCGTGCACGTGGTCCCCATCCCGCGTAGTTCGGGATGCGTCTCCGCATAGCTCTGGATGCGCTTGTGCGCCGACGCAAACGCTTTGACCAGTGTCCCCTGAGGACCGTTCTCGAACGCGTTCTCGTAGATCTCCTGGACTGTTTCGACTGCCAAACGGCTGGCCTCCTGCCCGCCTTCATAGCCGCCCATGCCATCCGCGATCACCGCCAGGCGGCCTTTGCGAAGAAATTCGGCTTTGTCCTGCGGCTCCCAATACAGACAGGAATCCTCATTGTTTTCCCGTAGGCGGCCAACATCTGTCAGACACGCCACTTCCATCCCCGGTTTTACGTCCATGCAGAGAATCACCATCAGGCCACAGAGCAGCAACTCGGAATCCCACGCACCGAATTTGAGCTTCGGTCCGGGCAAGGCTTGGCCATTCTAATGCAAACCGGCTGAACAGACGATAGAAACTAAAGAGAGTGTGGAGGTTCGTTCCGGGGATCGCTCTGGGAATGGATCGCTGGCCCTTCGACGCGGCGCGGCAAACAGCCTTATGAAGATCCTACTGGTTGAAGACAGCAAGTTTCTGAGGTTGGCCACGGAGCGCGCCCTGTCCCACGCCGGTTATGAGGTCACCAGCGCAGCCGACCGGCGAAGAAGGCCTGCGCCGGGCGCGCGAACAACTGCCTGATCTGATTCCGTTGGATTTGCTGCCGCCGAAAGTGGGCGGGCTGGATGTGTTGAAAGCGCTGAAACTTGATCCGGCAACGGCGGCCATTCCACTGCGGATTGTAGGGCGAAGCAATTCCCTGCTAAGGTCTGATTTCAGGACGCATGAGCACGTTGCTCAGATTCGGGTCCAGCACAACCCGGTTCGTCCGTTGCATTATTGTCCAGTCATATTCGTATGCTGTTCCGCAGAGCAGGCATATCTGGTAGTGACGGTCATTGGCGCCGATGCGCGGCCACGCAAACCGATGGATGCACCAGTTCCCGAGAAAGCGCTTGAAGAGGTTCATTGCTTCGCCCCCTGATTGCGATCTCTCCAGTAATCAAGCCAGCGGTCGAAGAAAGGTTTCGACCGCCCGTCGATCATATGCTGCAGGTTCATCAGGAGCTTCGCTGTCGGTTGTGATTTGGATAAGAAGGCGTCCACGGCCTTCAATTTGTTTTTGGGTAGAGGCTCGTAGGCGGATAACATCATGATCGGGACAGTCGATTTAAGCCGCTTCATTTTCGCGGCCACGACGTCGCCGTTCATCCTAGGCATCTGGTAGTCGAGCACCACCGCGTCCATGGTATGCGAGCGGAACAGCTTCAGCCCTTCGTCCCCGCCGCTCGCTTGCAGAACTTCATAGCCGTTTTTTTCCAGCAACATCTTCCGGCCAATCAGTCCATTCCAGTGGTCATCAATACAGAGAATTTTTGTTTTTAGCCGAGACATGACTACTCACTTCCAACTGGCCAGGGTGGGTTAATGTTAGCGACGTTTTCCCAGGCAGGAAGCTTTTCATCGCTGCTCTTTTTTCATCGTGCTCTTGAAGTGGCGTAGGTTGATTGTTCATCACATCGCGCGCCTGTTTCAAATTACGAACGTGCAGTCGCGCAACAGTTACCGCGCAGCAAACCCGACTTCCGGGAAATCCTCACCAATCCTCACCAAGAGCCATCTCATTAACTCTTCGTCCATGTTATGGTTTCACCGGTCCGCCCGGAACGAACTCATGAATGCTCCCCTCCCTCGGCTAGTGGTCAATACGCCGCAATCGCGCATCAACTCCATCGACCTCATCCGCGGCGTGGTGATGATCGTGATGGCCATCGATCACGTGCGGGTTTATTCCGGTCTTCCCGCCGGAGGTCCCACCGCAGGAATTTTCTTCACCCGCTGGATCACCCACTTCTGTGCGCCCGCGTTTATCTTCCTGGCCGGGACCAGCATCTTCCTCTACGCTCGCAAGCACTCCGATGTTTCCAGGTATCTGCTGATCCGCGGCGCCTGGCTCATCTTCCTTGAACTCACATTCCTACGCGTCGCATGGACCTTCAATTTCGATTTCCGGCATTACGAGTTGGCCGGCGTCATCTGGGTTATTGGCTGCTGCATGATCTTAATGGCCGGGTTAGTAAAACTGCCTCTGCCTGTGGTCGGTGCGATCGGTGTGATCATCATCGCCGCTCACAATCTGATGGATTCGCACCTCGGCAAGCTGCTCGATGGCCTCGACCAGAACCCGCTGTCCGGTCTCTGGAAAATCTTCTATGTGGGTTTTTTCGCGGGGCCGGTCCAGTTTGGCCCCAACGGACCGAACCTTATCGTCCTCTATTCGATCATTCCGTGGATCGGCGTTATGGCCGCCGGCTACGCCTTTGGCAATATCCTGACATTTGAACCCGCGCGCAGAAAGCGCCTGTGCCTAGCCATCGGACTTTCCGCCATCGCACTGTTTCTGATTCTCCGCGGATTCAACCTGTACGGCGATCCGCGGCCCTGGCATGCCTCCGCCGTGGGACGCAACGGCCCGCCCATGCCCGCGCTCTTTGCTTTCCTGAATACCGCCAAGTATCCGGCGTCTCTTGATTTCCTGTTGCTGACGCTGGGGCCCATCATCACGCTGATTCCACTGGTCGAAGGCCTCCATGGCGCCATCGTCCGCCGAATTATCCTTTTCGGACGCGTGCCCTTCTTCTATTACATGCTCCACATCCCGTTGATCCACGCGCTCGCGCTAGTCGTCTCGAAGATCCGTCTCGGCTTCGTCAGCCCTTGGCTCTTCGCCAACCATCCAATGGGCAATCCGGAAGCGCCAGAAGGCTACGTCTGGAGTCTTCCACTTCTCTACCTGATCTGGGCGATCGCGATCTTCCTGCTCTATTTCGCCTGCCGCTGGTTTGCCCACCTCAAGGCCAGGCGAAGCGACTGGTGGCTCCAGTACCTCTAAATGACCCACATAGAAGCGCCGCCCGTTCGACTTCGCTCAGGGCAGGCTCTCGGGTGTGCCATCGAGAGGATTGGGCGCTTTCTTACCCAACGACGGTCGGTATTGACCATCTCTCCAGAAGCCCGAAGCCGATACTTGAAGCATCTAGTTTGGTTCGAAGGCTCGGATCGAGAGAGCAGCAGTTCGGGAGGACAAAACATGTGGCAAGTCAAAAGCGTGGCGCGCTGGACTCATAAGCTCGCCATGCGCAGCCTGTTTCTGGCCGGCACGGCAACCTTGCTCGGCCCCTTGGGCCTGCCAAGCGCCAGCGCACAAGTTACCGTCGGCATCGGCATTCAGCCGGTCTGTTCCTACGGGTATTACAACTATGCACCGTACGGCTGCGCGCCCAGTGGCTTTTATGGGCCCGGCTATTTCTACAACGGCGTCTTCCTGGGCGTGGGCCCCTGGGCGAACTGGGGCTACGGCCACGGTTGGGGCGAACATCGCTTCAACGGCGCTGGAGGAGGAAGATATGTTGCCGGCCGTGGAAACGGGCATGGTTATGCGCGTGGCCTAGCAGGAGTTCGCGGCCATGCTGTAGCAGCACATGGTAACGCAGCGCATGGTGAGTCCCATGCGGCCCCGCACGCCGCTCTAGCGCACGGTGGAGGCGAACACGGAGGCGGCGAACATCATTAACCAGCAGGGCTGGCTTTTGCCGTCGCATCGAAGGTCGACACCTTAGCGCAACAAAGAACGGGCCGAAGCGGTGGAGCATATTTAGCTCCGCCGCTTTTGCATTTGCGCAGCCTTTCTTACGGAATCTCGCTGAGTTCGGTCATTTCCGACCCGCAGATTTTCATGGCAGGTGGCGGAAACTGAGTAAAATGTCTCGATGGAAGCCGCGATTCACAAGCTGAGCACTGGCGCAATGGTCATGGCGCTGCTAATGCTGCTGTTCGGATCCTTCATGTCCGTGGTCGGCTATGTCGGTCTTAGTGAATGGCGTTCGGAACGCGCCGCGCTGATTGCGTGCAACCTCATGTGGATCCTGACGGGTCCTGTGGTATTCGGATCTGCACTGTGGCTCTTTGGGTCACTAGGCCGCAATCCGCTGGCACTCCAAATCGGAGGAACGGCGCTTGTGGGATCCGGTGCAGTCTTGGTCACGGCTGCGGCGACCGGTGTGCTGCAATGCACTGGCCCGGCTTGAATGCGCCAAAAACTGATTTCCGGCGGAAGTCAAGTCCTGGTCGGGCTGCTCGCATTAAAAAAGGCAAGAAAAGCTAAGCCTGTCGCCGGCCCAACCTAGAGTCCTTCCGCAGGCGATGAGTCGGAACCGGGAGGTCAGACGATGAAGACAAGTCCTGCAATCTTGGCTCTGCTTATTTTGGCTTTTCTTATCATGGCTTCATTTTCAGTTTCAGCACAGCAGCCAACGCAGAGAGATCCCTTACTGGATCATATGGCTGGCCGTTGGATTCTTCAGGGGACCATTGCCGGGCGTGAGACGACGCACGATATCGAATCCGAATGGGTGCTCGGCCACGAGTACCTGCGACTCCACGAAACATCGCGCGAGAAGAACGCGCAAGGTCAGCCCGCGTATGAAGCAATCGTCTTTATTGAATGGGGCGAATCGTCAGGTGAATACAAGTGCCTGTGGCTCGACTCGACCGGCGGCGGCTGTCTCTCAGCTCCTATTGCCCAGGGCAAACGCGGGAAGGACGAAATCGCGTTCTTTTTCAGTGACAAAGATGAGAAAAACAGCGGCGTCCGCACAACATTCGCCTACAGCAAAGGTGCCGACACTTGGAACTGGCTTATCGATAACGAAACCGGTGGCAAGGTAAGGCCTTTTGCGCGAGTAAGTAAAGCTCACCCGGAAATAGGAAATACAAAGCGAACCATGTTTCGGGCACGCCGCAGTCACAAGCCAGCGCTCAGGACTGAACCGCTTTGCGGCGCCCGATGTGGTGCTCAGGCCTTCCGCTTGAATACCAGCGGCCGGTGGAAATGCCAGGCTTAGACGTTACGCTCGTAATCCACAAGTTTGCTTTCGTGCCCTCTCCTCAACCGCATGTGGAGAAGCGAAGTTGAGAGCCGTCGTGTAGCCGTTCTCTTGTTCGAACGCCATCGGCCGAATCAATGCGATCGGTTCAAATGCAGCAGTTTCACCCAGTGCTGCAACGTGCGGGGCCGCCGCTCTGGCGGCTGGTTTCCATACCACAAGATGCAGGCACTCAATCCCAATAGAACAAGCATGGTGGCGTCCAATATCCATCGCCTCGAAGCGGCCGACGCCGCCACTCGATCAACCGGAACAACCTCAACAGCGGGCGCGTTGCCGGGTTGAGCCTCCGCGATTTCCTCCGGTGCGCTCCCCTGCACCGGCACTGCATTCGCGGCCGCCTGCCGGCTGGCTCGCAAGCTTCCCACCACTACCATAACGTTCGTCACGAGTATCACGGCGAAGGCCAGCGCCGAAAGGAAGCTGGCTTCGCTGCGCGCCGCCGCCACCTGTAGCGCGAGTACGACCGTGATCAGGCCACGCGGCATGATCCACAACATCAGCTCCCGTTCTTTTACTTCGACGTTCCGGAACGCCAGCCGACTAACTTGCAACGCCAGCCACCGCGCCGCAAACAACGCTCCCAGCGTTCCCACGATCAGCAGCGTGTGGCCGCGAAAGCTTCCCACATCCGCAATCGCTCCAATGAGCACAAAAAAGAACGAGCGCACCAGGAACGCCAGTTCGGAGTGAAAACTCAGCAGCGATTCCTGCGACTGCAAAGATACCGACTCCTCTTCCACTTCACGGAACCGCGGATCCATCCCCGGAAAGTTCGATAGAGTCAGCCCGAAGGTCAGCACCGCGATCAGCCCGCTCGCGCCCAGGGCCTCGGTGCCCGCATACAGAACCAGCACGATCGAGAAGGTCATCACCTGCCAGAAGCGGGCCTCTGCCATCACCGGCAGCAGACGCGACCATAAAACTCCCGCCGCAGTGGCGAAGACCACTGCCACTCCCACCTGCGTAGCCAAACTTTGCAGAACATGCTGCGCCACCGCGCCGCCCTGGCTCCCCGCCCCCAGCAACAGACCCACAGTCAGCACCGCGAGCACGTCACCCCAGGAAGCTTCGAGCATCAGCGTGACCCGCACCGGCTCACTCGCTCCAAGCTGCTGCAGAACCGGTAAGACTACGGTACTGCTGGTGCATCCGAGGACCGCTCCCACCGCCAGCGCCGTGGTGAGCGGCATTCCCAATCCCTTGTGGACAACCAGCCCAACCAGCGCAATGCTGAAGCCGTAAGCCAGCACCGCCAACAACAGACTGCCGGCAAAATGCTGCAAAGTGCGGCGCAAATCCAGGTCCAGGCCGCCCTCAAACAGCACCAGGACGATGGCCAGTGCCCCCAGCACATTGGTCGTCGAGGAAAGATGCGCCGGATCCACAAAACCCAACACTGGGCCCAGCACCAATCCCAGCGCCATCAGCACCAGAACGTCTGGCACGCGAGTCACGCGGAAGACGCGGTTCGCCAGAAACGCCAACATCAGCAGCGCGCCGACCAAGCCGAGGATGAGTGCGGTAGACACCGTTGGAAGGGGAGATTGAGCGCCGATTGTCGGCCGCGCGACGGCGGCCTGTCAAACCGGGATGACAGAACTCGTAAATTCGGAGTATGACGCCGCCAGTCTTCGATTTTGAAGAGCTGATTTTTAAGCGCGGAACTGGCTCATGTCGGATTGCGAGCCGAGAATCGTCTTTCCGATACAACCGGGCAAGTGAGTACGGTGGCCGCCGAAGCGGCACGACTGGAACTCCCCTGCTTTAACTTGGGATTGCTTCTCAAAAGATGACCGTGAACAAAGCCATCCCTGTGACGCCTCCGGTCCCCGCCGGAGCTCCCGGAAGGCCGCCCTTCAGCGATACTCCGAAGCTGATGTCGCCGGGACGCTGCGCGGCGATCTTCCCGGCGGCATCGATGGCCGCCTTAATCGGGGCCAAGTACGGAGTAAACGTCTGCACGGTTTTTCCCGGATTGGTGAAATCGACCTTGTTCGCATTCGCCAGAACACCACGGATCGCGCTCTCCCCTTGCTGGAACACGTTCGCCACGTCGGAAAGGTTCGGTGACTGGCGTCCGATGGTGAAAGTCATGGTCCAGTTCTCATTGGCAGGATCGACCTTGGCGGCAAACGTCATGCCCGAGATGGCGGTCTTTAACTCGAGTGAGCGATTCCAGCCCGCCGTGACCGTTACCTTCGCATCGCCCTTGCTCACCGTCGCGGTCGCCCCGGTGATTGAAATGCCTGCGCTGGCTCCATCTCCTACCCATGTGAGTGCCGTGGATGCGGAGCTGAGCGTCTTCAGGAGCTCCTTTAAGCGATCCAGTATCTCGGGGTCGCCGGCCCGCACGGGAGCCGCTCCAGCGTTGCCCGGAACCACGGGGCTGGGCGTGCCCTGCCAGTTGACAGGTAAAAAGCTGTGAGTCTCGGCCCATTTATGAATTTCCCAGGCGATGTCGCCATTATCCATGTCCGCGATTTGAGTAGACAATTCCAGGCGCGCCGTCAGAATGATGTCGCGCTCGGGGCGCATCCGCAGGCTATCGGTATTCTTCAACAACCAATCCCGGAGCACATCCGCCGGACTGATCCGCATCCGCATTAAGTTGCCGCCCATAACTAATTCCTCCATCCGACCGAAGCAGCCGCCTTTGGGGAGGCGAGATTATGTTGGGGCGGATTATCCTACCTTTCGACTGCAACAGCAAAGGAAAATGAAATGGGCCGTGTCCATCTTCCGAGCTTCTTTCTCAGTTCGTCCGCACCAACATCAAAGACA
>Ga0181537_10000838_pt1 | contig 28641 bp, 18 predicted proteins | sample PEATcosm2014_Bin_39_FD_119765 | JGI IMG/M metagenome (GOLD analysis project Ga0181537, IMG submission 119765) | Peatland microbial communities from MTU Mesocosm Facility, Houghton, MI, USA - PEATcosm2014_Bin23_10_metaG | ecosystem: Environmental > Terrestrial > Soil > Wetlands > Peat | place...
CAAAGCCGCCGAAATCGCCGCCGCCTCCGCTACTGCCGCCAAATCCACCACCGCCGCTAAAACCACCACCGCCGCCGCGGCCGGAACCGCCTAGCAACATCCCTAAAATAAACCACAGGAAGCCGCCGCCACCGCCGCCTCTTCGGCCACGCCCCACGAGAACGATGATGATGTAGATGACGATGATGAACAGAACGACACCAGCGCCGAAAGAGCTGCCGTGGTCATCGTCGGACTGCGGCGCGGCACGCACCAGCGGCTGATCCGTGAGGGTGACGCCTTTATCGTCGGCGACATATTTGGCAAGCTGCCATGCGGCAGTTTGAATCGCGGAGTCGTAATTGCCGGCGCGCAAAAACGGCACCATGGCGCGTCCCGCATCGCCCGCGCGCGCATCATTGATGACTGGTTCAAGCCCGTAGCCGACCTCGATGCGGTATTTGTGCTCGTCCGGCGCGACGAGCAACAGCACGCCACGATCGTCCTTCTTGCTGCCCACGCCAAGCTTCTTGTACAGATCGACGGCGTAGTACTCGATGGTTTGGCCATCCAGCGAGTGCACGGTAACGATGGCCATCTGCGCGCCGGTTTTCTGCTCGAGCTCGGTACACAACGCTTCGAGGTTGGCCTTGGACGCGGCGCTGAGTGTGCCAGCCAGATCGGTGACATAGCCGGACGGAACAATCTTCGAAATGTTCTCGGCCGAGCGAGCCGGACGTGCCAGCAAGGCGAAGCATGCGAAGAGCAGGACAGACGCGGCGAGGAATCGGGACAAAGGGATGCGCATGGGCGTTTAAAAGGGAGAACTACACCGCTCTAATGACTATAGGACGCGAACGAGCGAAGTGTAAAGGAGTCGGATGTGAACGGAGGTGAAAGGTCAGAGCATGATTGTGAAGTCGGATGGTAAAGGCACGAAGCCCGATGCGGGAATTAAGGCGAGGGATTGGGCAGCCTGTCCGTAGGGACAGGTAATAAAAAGGTACGAAAGGGCAGACGCGGCGTGGACTTAGTACCAAGAGTACTAATACTAGCAGCAGAGGCTGTGAGCGTCATGGAACTCTGCTTTGCGAAGACCCTGTATAACTGCCCGAATTGCGAAAGCCGCGCAATTCGGCGTTCAACCCGCGAGGGATTCGTGGAACGCGTATTTTTGCGCGCAACGCTGGTGTGGCCCTACCGCTGCGACGACTGCGATACGCGCTTCTGGGGTTTCCGACGCCAGGTTCCCGCAGCGGCGGACCAGCGCGACCTACAAGCCGCGTAAACTAAACAAATTAAACAACCTACGTATATGCTGGAACTCGTGTCCTTCATTCCTACCCCGGCTGACGCATGGTCCTTTTTCGGAAACGAAAATAGGCAGATGATCGCGCCGTGTCAAGGGTTGGGCAACTCCACTAGAAGTTGAACTTCGCCGTGACTTGCATTACGCGGCCTGGTACGGAGCTGACGACGTGGCCCCAGGTGGTGCCGATGTCGCTGATGTTGCCATCGACGGCCGCTGGCCCAAAGAACTGCGCATGATTAAAGACGTTGAAGGCCTCGAGGCGGAAGAGCAGAGACTTCGATTCGGAAAGCGGCAGAGTTTTGCCAAGGCTCATGTCGTAATTGTTGCTGCCGGGGCCGTGGAAAAATCTCCGGCTGGCCGTGCCGGGCGTGCCCTCCGCATTGGCGGAGAATAAGGCGGTGTTGAAGTAAAGCTGCTGATTCTTGCGAGGATCCCCACTGAGCTGCAGATTGCCGGGGGTGTAATCCGGTTGATCGATGCCGAAATTATTGATGCCGTTGGGTTCCGCGCCGAGCAGGGAATTGTCTCCCAAGCTGACCAGTGTTACCGGAAAGCCGGTACTAAATCGCGTGATGCCAGAGAGCGTCCAGCCTTGCGTGGCGCGGTTGGCGGGCAGGAACTTATCGAAGGGCAGCCGATACTCATAACTGACGACGAAGTTGTGGGTGAGATCGAACGCGGACAGGGCGCGGCTGAGCGAAGGGTTCAAGGGATTGACCTGTTCGCCGAGGTTGGAAGCGTTGTCGAGCGATTTGCTGTAGGTGTAACCGGCAAACACCTCGAGTGCTTTGCTGTTGTGCCGCAAACTCACCTGCAAAGCGTTGTAGTTGGAGTTGCCGATGGTGGACTGATAGGTGTTGCTGCCGAAGTTGGGGCCAAGCGGACCGCGCGTCCCGTTGATTATCTGGCCAGACGCGGAGGTGTAGACGTTATTTTCACCGAAAGGACCACAGGTGGCGGAGCCAGGAGCCACCTCGCTCTGCTGACTGAGACTCAGACACAACGCCGGGTCTCCAGGATTGGCTTCCTGCAGTACCAGCAAATGGTGCGCCTGCGTGCCGATGTAGCCGGCACTGACCACGGTATTTGCGCCCAGCTGGCGTTCCAGCGACAGCGTGTACTCCTCGGTGTAGGGAATGCGATTGGTGGTGGAATAGGCGGGGACGCCGGTGATGGGAAGATATTGCGACCAATCGATGCTCGAATTGGGGTCCGCGGCGGAAGCTTTCTGCGTGGCGAGAGTCACGGGAAACGGCTGCGGGTTGATCGCCCCATTGGACGCGGTGATAAATGGCGTGGCAAAAAGCGGCGGCGCCGGGCTCGAATAGGTAACGCCGAAAGGCGGGTTGGCCGCGAGGATGCCGATGGTAAGTGCCTCAATGGCCGTGTAATAGGCGCCGAAACCGGCGCGGATGCTGGTTTTACCCGGCTCCCCGAGAATTTTATGAAGAATGCCGTCTCCGCCGGCAGACGGCGACCAAGCGAGTCCAATGCGGGGCGAAAAATCGCGATTGCCGGGAGGCGCGAGCGTGCGGGACACTCCGGGATCGCCGGGAAACAAGAGCCCCTCCGGCGCGCCGGGAAACACGACGGACTGCCGGCCAGGAACGAACGTGGAGATACCGTTATACTTTTCGTACCAGGGCTCGATACGGTCCCAACGCACGCCGTAGTTCAGCGTGAGGCTGCGGCTGATGCGCCAACTATCCTGCGCGAAGAGTCCTAAATATTTATTCCGCCCATAAAACGGGTTCAATTGGCTTTGATTGTATTCGCTGGGTATGCCGATGAGAAAATCCGCGAAGTCCGAGCCGGTTTCGCTGCCGGTAAAGACGAAGTTGCCGTTGAATTGCGCTATGGGATCGGTATTGATCTGGTCGTAGTGAAACTCGGCGCCGAATTTCAGCGTGTGGTTGCGAATGATTTTGGAATAGTTGTCCAGCACCTGAAACGTGTTGTTGACCTGTTTCAACTCATTGGCGTTGGTGCCGATGGAAAAGGCGTTGAAGTCAATATTTTCCACGCCTTCACCCGCCGGGTTGAGGGGCACGATACCCTCCGTGCCGGTGCCGGTAACAAATCCCTGCGAAGCGAGACTCACGCCTTTGCCGCCGATCGGCTGCCCCAGGTCATTGTTGGCGCGCATAAAGCTGAAATGCAATTCGTTGACAGCCGTGGAACTTAACGTTTTTGTGTCTCCGAGGCTGAGCAATTGTGCGCGGCCGGTGTATAGCGCGTTAAAGCCCGGCACGCTGGCACCGCTTTGTGCCACGGGATAAGGATTGTTCAGGGAATACTGGTCGATGAAATAGTAGAGCGAGAGCGAGCCCCAGCGACTTTCATAGTCGATGCGCGCGGCGCCTTTGTCGTCGGTCAGAAGCTGGTTCTGTCCGGACGTGGAGAACGTGCTGGTGCCGGAATTGGGAGCGGGAATGTACTGCAGGAGATTTTCCGCGGGCGCGGACCATGCGCTTTGCGGGATGACCAGGCCAGGAAAGACACACTGCGCGGAGCTGGTGCAAGTTGTGGGATACGTCGCGCATTGCGGCGAGGAGGCTGCGCAACCTGGCTCGACCTCACCCTGAGTAAAGTAATAAGGCATGCCAGGGGAAACCCCGTACCCCAATTTTTGCGATAACTGATTCGCGAAATATGGCCCGCTGACAAGGTTAGGCGTAGTTCCCTGGACTGGGGCATTGCCATTGCAGGCTGAGACGCACGCGGCGGTGGAGAACGGGTTGTTATCGTTGCCAGCGTTTGCCAGATCCGAAAAGTTGCCAGTGCGGTCCCCCGCCGAGGGTACGGCGATATTTCCGGTGTCGACGCCCTGCTTCAAGCGCGTTCCCTGGTAATCCACGAAGAAGAACACTTTGCTCTTCACGATGGGCCCGCCGAACGTTCCGCCAAACTGGTTCTGCTGGAATATGCCGCGATCCGCGGAAAAGAAGTTCCTGGCGTCCAGGTCCGTATTGCGCAGAAACTCGAAGCCGTTGCCGTGCAATGCGTTGGTGCCGGACTTGGTGACCACGTTGATCTGCCCGCCGCTGTAGCCGCCATACTCGGCATTGCCACTGGCCGTCAGGATGCGGAATTCCGCGATGGAGTCGAGGTTGGGAATGATCGTCGTTCCCGAGTTGACGTCTTCTTCCGTGTCGCTGCCGTTCACGATGAAGGCGTTGGCAAATTCCCGCTGGCCGTTGATGGAGATGGTCCCGGGGTTGAGCTCGCCGGAGGGCGAGAGCGCGCTTACGCCCACGTCCTGCTGGGTTTCGGACGTCAGCGACGTGGCCGGTGCCACGCCAGGCTGCAGCGCCAATAGGTCCGTATAACTGCGCCCGTTCAGCGGGACGGCGGTCATCTTGCTTCCGCTGATCACCTCCCCGAGTTGCGTGTCCAGGGTTTCCGCATGTACCGCGGCGTCTTCCACGCGCACCTCGACGCTCTGTTCGCCCACTTCCAGCCGGGCATCAATCAGCACGGCGCTGTTTACGTCCAGCGCAATGTCCGTGCGGCGGTAGGTTTTGAATCCCGCGCGCTCGATGGCGATGTCGTAGCGGGCCACCGGTAAATCGGCGAAGACGTAGCTGCCGCGGTCGTCGGTGGTGCTGCTGCGCTGGACGCCGGTGGCGCGATTCGTCACCGTCACGCTGGCTTTGGCCACCGCCAGTCCGCTGGCATCCACTACATTTCCAGAGATGCTGCCGCCCGGGCCGGCTCCCGCCCACACCGCCGCGGGAACTGACGCACACCAGACCACCAGGATCGCGGCCAGCAGCTTTGCAGCCATCGGTATCGCGCTGGACATCCACCGTAAATATTGGGCAACCGCGGAGCGCCGCTGCATGGAAGAAGCTACTTCACCGCACATTGGAAACCGAACGTTCACAAAAAATTCTCCCCATCTCTCAAGTTTGCTGCCGGTCCTTCGATTCACTGCGACCGCGAAGCGACCACGACATCACGTCCCGCGTACATGCTCTTGCAAATCAGTTGCAAATAAATATACGACAAGTCTAGTCGTATATGTGGTCAGACTGATCCACGTCCCGATTCCTAAACCCGGGAGGTCAGCACAAGCAACGTAACACCAACAACCTGCGTCTCGGAAGCCTTGGTCCACAGCATCGTTGCAACTGTCTTGCAGAAAGCAATATACGACAAGCGCGGTCCTATATCAAGCTCTCTACAGCGAACGGCGCGAATTTCTCCTTGAGCGGCCGGCTCCACGGGTTAAAAGGTGTTTTTGTGGCGCTTGGAATCCAAAAAAAACGGGGCAGTCCGCAATGACGGACTGCCCCGGAACAAAGCTGAACGATGAAGCTAGAAGGTCAACTTCAGCGCGAACTGCACGAGGCGCGGGTTGTTGACGGTGGAGTTGACGAAGCCGAAACCTGGGGCGTTGATGTCGTTAACGGGCTGCCCAAATTGTGCGTGGTTGAAAAGATTGAAAAACTCGGTGCGGAAATTCAAGCCCATGTTTTCCCAAGGCAGCTTGAATTGTTTGATGATGGAGAAGTCCGTGTTCACAAAATCCGGGCCGTACACTGGGACGCGGCTGGCATCGCCAAGCTCGTTCGGGGCGGACCGCGGGAAGCAAGCAGCGTTAATGTATTGGGTTTTGGTTTGGCCGGCGTATGGATTGCAGCCGGCAACCTGATCCGGACGGTCGAATTCGTTGCCGTTGCCGCCGGTATTGAATGACACGCCAGAATCGTTGCCGCTATCGATCAGCGGAACGGCAAAGCCGGAAGCGATCCGCTCGATCAAAGTGAGCTGCCAGCCGCCGAGAAGTGTATTGGTGAGATTGTTCCAACTGTTGCCAAACTGTTTGCCCTGACCGAAAGGCAAATCGTAGATCACACTGGCGGTGAAGTTGTTATGCAGGTCAATCTGCGAAGGAGCCCAATCCAGCTTCTGCCAATTGGGGAGTGGGAAGTACGGGGCGCTCAACTCGGAGCCAAGGCCATCGGAAAGGCCGTTGTCGTACGTATGGGAGTAGGTGTAGGCGACGAGGGCGTAGAGACCGTGCCTGGTGGACTTGGTCTCCGCCTTGATCTGCAGGGAGTTATAGCTGGTTCTGCCAAGATCCCCGAATTCCAAAATAGCATTGAAATTCGTAGGGGTGTAGGGGGATATGAATTGGCCGCCGCCGGGAGCGCAACCCAGGGTGTAACCTGGAATGTTACCGCAAGCGCTTGGTCCGTCGGTATCGATGGCATTGCCGGCAACCAGAATGTGCGAGCCGTGAGAACCGGCGTAGCCCACCGTGAGAACGACGTTGCCGGGCAACTGATGCTCGACGTTGGCGTTGTATTGGTACACACGCCCGTGCTTGAAGTCTCGCGGCTGGTAGTAATACGTTCCGCTGAAATTCGAGAGTGTGGGCGGGGCGCTAAATAGCTCGAAACCGTTGGAGATGCTTGTGGTAGTGCCGCCGGGTCCGCAAGCGGGGGTAACACCGAAGGGCGTAACGGCCGGGCAACCGCCGAACTGGAAGACATCGCCTTCGGCCAAAAATGGCGGATTCTGCCAGAGACCCTGTGCGCCCTGACTCCACGCGGAATCGTGATAGATCGAGCCGCCCGCCCGCAGGACGGTCTTGTCGCTGCCAAAAAGCTTATACGCGAGGCCGACACGCGGTTCGACGCCCGTCCAATCCATGTGGACACCGGCGGAGCCCCCGATGCCGTTTTGATTGGCGACGAGGAGCTCGCCTAAGGGGTTGGTGGAGAGCGGAGGAGGAATGTAGTCTGCCTGGCGACCGGCAGAATCCGTGATCGGAGTCGTCAGGTCGTACGCAAAACCGAGATTGAGGGTTAGATTTTTGGTGATGCGCCAATCATCCTGGACATAAGGACGAATGATCTTCCAGCGGCGCCCGGTGACCGGACCGTTAAAGGTCTGATCATGTTCCGAGATGCTGACGTAGCCGAGGCTCAGATCGGCGATCGGGTTTCCAGAATAAATGCCGAGAGGAATCCAGAAGCCATCCTGGAACGCTTCGGTACCGACGTTCATTTGGTTGGCGCGAAGATCGATTCCGACATGCAGATCGTGCTTGCCGCGAATCAAGTCCAGAGAATCGGCGAAGCTGAAAATGTTGGTGCCGCCTTGAAAAGGGGAGTACCCGCGATCACCGGCAGAAAAGTAGGGTGGGTTGATCAACGTGGAGACGAGGCCGCAGCTATAAGCGCCTTTTATGCAGGTGGCGCTGCCGACCGCGCCAGTACATCCGAGGTTGGCGCCCGGAATGCCAACGCCTACAAAGTTCGCGGAATCGCAACTGCCCGTGCCCTGGGAGGTGATGTAGTCGAAGATGCGATTGTAGCCGAAGCTGAATTGATTGACCGTCGTGGGCGAGAAGACGTGGGTTTCACCGATAGCCGCGTTGCGGGCGTGATTGATGATGCCCTGGTTACTGCCGAAGGCGTTCGCTTCGACGAGCGCGCCAGGCCCGCCGCCGCCCGGAACGTACGAGACCGCGTTATCGTAACTGAAGCGCGCGAAGGCATTGTCCGCACCGGAGAAATTATGGTCCAGGCGGATGTCAAACTTGGTTTCATTCAAGCTGCGCACCGGCTCGCTGATGAAATTTGCGCCAGGCAAGTCGGCATTCGGCAGCGGGAACAGATTAATCAAGCCCGCACCGATGGGATTGATCAGCGCGGCGGGAATTTTGGAGCAATTCGCTCCGGCGACCTGGCTGCCGTTGGGATTGACGGCGGTCGGCAGACCGGTGACAGCGTTGCATTGGAAATCGGGGTTTGCCGCACCGACCAAGTAGGGATTGGTGATGGCCTGCGTCGCTCCGCCGACTCCGGAACCGGCGATCGGATTGCCTGAAGTGTCGACACTAAAATCTGCGTAGGGCTGTGCTGCGCTGGTATGCCAGGCCGCGGCGGGCACCAAACCTTCGAAGGGGATGGCGTGCAGCTGGTCTTTTTGCTCGCCATCGACGAAGAAGAACGTCTTGTCCTTCTGGATAGGGCCGCCAACGGAGCCGCCGAACTGATTTAGGTTGAATTTTTCGGCCGTGGAGACGAAGAAACTTTTGGCATCGAGATCGGTGTTACGAAAAAATTCAAAGAGCGAACCATGGAAATCGTTGGAGCCGGACTTGGTGGTGACGAGGACGGTGGGTCCAGCGCGAGAGCCGTATTGCGCGGAGTAGCTGTAGGTCAAGACTTTGAATTCCTGAATATCGTCGATGGAAGAGAAGGTGCCGATGCCGCCGGCCGTGAGTTCATTGTTGTCCACGCCGTCGAGCAGCCAATCGGTGCTGTTCGGCCGCGAGCCGCCGACGGACAAAGAAAAAGAGCCGCGCGCGGCCACTTCGCTGCTGGCGGCGGAGGTGAAGAAGCTGTTGGGATTGGACTCGGCGACGGCGCCGGCCGTGAGCGTGGCGAGCTGCACGAAATCGCGCCCGTTCAACGGCAATTGCGTTACTTCCTGCCCGGTGATCACCTGGCCGAGCGTAGGATTGGTGGTTTCCACCGCGACGGCTTCGGCAGAGACTTCTATCGTGGAAGCCACCGTGGTGGGCGCGAGGGTGAAATCGACTTCGCGCGCTTCGTCCACCTGCAGCCGCAAGTCTTTCGAGACGGCGCTCTGAAAACCACTGAAGTCCACTTTCACGGTGTAGATGCCCACGGGCAGCAATGGCACGAGGTAGTGACCGCTATCGTCGGTTCGGCCTTCGCGCACGGAACCGGTGTTCTGCGACGTTACAGTGACGGCGGCGCCGGAAATGCTCGATCCGGATTTATCCAGCACGTTGCCGGAAAAGCTTCCGGTGGCCTGCGCGTGCATCGCCGGCGCCAGGGCCATGGCGAAAGCGCAAGCCAGCGCCAGCCACATCAGACGCTGCGGTAGAGCGGCGGCGAGTAGCCTGACAACGCCAGTACCTGTGCCTTGCTGTGTTCTGCGGTCCATCGTTAAATGCCCCTTTCGTCAACGCCGCTGTGCGCGGCGTTACTTACCCTGAATTCGTGAAACAAATAATTGCAAAAATTTTTCGGCCTGCACATCGATACAGACTTTGGCGTTTGGCGTTACCTTTTCCAGGCCTTCGATCACGTAGCGGTCACCTTCCGGAAAATGATGCAGCACGTTGCGTTCGATTTCGTCGCGGCGGTTGGCCACGGTTTCGCCGCGGGTAAATTCACCACGAGTTTCCACGTCCACGTGCATCAGCGGGGCGGTGACCAGCGTGGCGTCGATGGCTACGCCGACGGCCAGCGGATCGTACATGGGCGAGCCGGTATCGCCGTACTTTTCGGACAGCTCCACGAGGAATTTGGCCACGCCGTAAATGAAATCGTTGATCGGGCCATGCGTGTGGCCGAGCTGCTCGAGTTGCTTGCGGCCGAAAAGCGTTTTGTCGCCCACATCCAGGCCTACCATGGTGAGCGGCCAGCCGGCCTGAAAGACGATTTGCGCGGCTTCCGGGTCGTTGTAGATGTTGGCTTCCGCTGCGGCGTTCACGTTGCCGCCCTTGATGGAGCCGCCCATGATGATCACTTCTTTTACCAGGCCAGCGATGCCGGGATCCTTTTGCAGGGCCAGAGCGATATTGGTCAGCGGCCCTACGGGAACTAGGGTGATTTCGTGGGGATGCGCGCGGACCAGTTCGATGATCAGATCGGGTCCGAAGCGGGGGTCGGCTTTACACTTGCTGTGGGGTAGCTCGATGTTGGCAAGGCCATTTTTGCCGTGCCAGAATTCCGCGGTGATCAGCTTTTGAAACAGCGGATGCTGCGCGCCGCCGGCCACGGGAATATCGCAGCGATCCGCAAGCGAGACCATGCGCAGAGCGTTCTCCAGCCCTTGCGCGGCGGTGACGTTTCCGGGGACCACGGTGATGGCGCGAACCTCGAGCTCCGGAGAGGTCAGCGCCAGCATGATGGCCATGGCATCGTCGGTGCCGGGATCGGTGTCGATGATCACCTGGCGAACCGCGGCACGCGACTCAGCCGCGAACGAAAGACCAAAGACCGCGCAGAGTAGGACGCCCGCGAATAAGCGAACGCCCACGCCGGCTCGTTCCGCCGTGGATCGAGCGGGGAAGGCCGACGAAATACGCATTTGTTCTCCCCCTCGAGCGAGAGAGAAATTTAGAAGCAGTTTGTTACGCAGTGCTCACCCCTTTAAAAGTTGAGCACAGGTTAGTGTCCCGCGGAGAGAAGTGTCAAGACAAAAGTAGCCGCTAAAATTTCACTGTAAACGATTCAAAAAAGGAAGAAGAGACACAAAAGTTTTCCAAAATGGAATTGCCGGCGAGTGCGCTCCAAGAAAAGAGTTCAGTCCTGGCATGCGCCGTGAATGTTTAGCCGGTGCGCGCAAAAATGATCAGGCTCAAGCCGACCAGGAAGCAGATAAACATGGCGGCGATGAGCTTCGATGTACCAGATGGCGCGGTGCGAAACTCCCGCCAGATGAACACGCCCCAGAACGCTGCGACCATGGTGGCGCCTTGTCCCAAGCCGTAAGAGATCGCGAACCCCGCGCGGCCACTGGCGATGATGTTGAAGGACATACCAACGCCCCAAATGATGCCGCCGAGTATGCCCGTGAGGTGCGTGCCCAAGCTGCCGTGAAAATAGTCCGCGTACGTGACCGGCTGACCGCGGAACGGTTTTTTCATCACCAGGGAGTTCAGCAGGAAATTGCTGACAAAAATCCCCAAAGAGAAAATAAACACTGCGGCGTAGGGACCGACCTTGCCCGGCTCGGGGCGCGTGAAATCCGGAAACATGGCGGCCGCGACGAAGCGATAGAAAAAGCCCATTAGCAAGCCGCACGCGAAGGAGAGGAACAGTCCTTTGGTACTCACGCCAGCGGCGGTGCCCGGGATTTTGCGATAGGCCATGGCGTCGAGCACGATGGCCAGGACCACCAGCAGCACGCCACCGCACAGGAGCGGCACATTGCCCACGGGATGCTCGAGATAATTTCCCGCAACGCCCAGCACCAGCGCCAGGCCGATGCCCACGGGAAACGCCACCGCCATGCCGGCAATATCGATGGCCGCCACCAGCAAGATGTTCGCGGCATTAAAGATCGCTCCGCCGAGCAGCGCGGATAGAACGCTGGATCGCGAAGCTTGCTCAAGGTCCGCCAGAAACGGGCGGCCTTCGCTGCCGTGACTGCCCAAAGTAAGACCGAGGATGAGGCTCAGCAGCAGAACGCCGATGGCGTAGTCCCAGTAAAACAGCTCGAAGCGCCAGTCTTTTTTCGCCAGCTTCTGCGTATTGGCCCAAGAGCCCCAGCAGAACATGGTGATGATGGTGAAAATGACCGCTTGCGAATAGGTTTGCAGTAGAAACATCTGGCTCCCTTGTGCGCGACGCTCTCTCCGGGACTATCGTGAAATGCCGACCGCTTGCCGTTGCCAAGCAACATCAAATTCTTCCCGCGAGGGATAGGATGTTTGCGTGCCCACTCTGGTGGTGGACATTGCCGCGTAAAGATTCGCGCGCGAGAGCGCGACCTTTTCCGGCACGCCCTCGGCAAGAAACACGGCGAAGCTGCCGATGAAGGCGTCGCCCGCGCCGGTGGTATCCACGGGTTGCACCGCGAAGGGCGAGATCAGCTCCATTCCTTCACTGCTGGCCAGCAGCGCGCCGCGTTCCGCGAGGGTCAGCACCACGCGGCGGAAGCCTTGCTGCAGCAAAGCAGCGGCGCAGGCTTCGGCTTCGTCCAGCGACTTCGCGGAAACGCCGGAGATGGCTTCGGCTTCCGTTTCGTTAGGGATGAAATAGTCGGCGTCCTGCAGACGAGCAAGGTCCGCTTGTTGCGCGGGCGCCGGGTTAACGATGCAGCGGATGCTATGGGTTTTGGCGAAGCGTACCGCGTGATAGATGGTCTCAAGCGGGATTTCAAATTGCAGGATGATGGCATCGACGCTACGCAGGGTGGACGCGGCGGCATCGACATCGGCAGGCGAAAGCGTGTCATTCGCGCCCTTTACCACGATGATGCGATTCTGCCCGCTGGACTCGACAAAGATGGGCGCCACGCCGCTGGAAACGCCGTCGACGATTTGCACCAGGCTGGTGTCGATCCCGCGCGAGGCAAAATTCTTTACCGTGGCCTCGCCGAAGAGATCGTTGCCCACTTTTGCCACCATCACCACCTCAGCGCCGCAGCAACGCGCCGCTACCGCCTGATTGGCGCCTTTCCCGCCGAATCCCAGATGGAAAGCTTTGCCGAAGATGGTCTCACCGGGACGCGGGAACGCGTCGGCAAAGGTGGTGAGGTCCACGTTGGCACTGCCGATCACCGCGATGCGCGGTCCGTTGGGCACGAGGCACTCCAAGGTTGCCGCGCGATGGGGCGCGAGTGACGCCGCTTTGCAAGGCCTGTGCCGGCAAAAGGCGCGCGCCCCTTCCGGGCAAACCGCGAGACTATATCATGTGTGCGAGGCGCGTGCGCTTCAACCGCGAGGAACTTCCTGCCAGAGGCTTTTCTGCAGCGCCAGGACGCGTGTGATTTCCGTTTCGATGGCTTTCGCGGTCACCGGTTTGGTGACGAATCCATCCATGCCGGCTTGCAGGCAGCGCTCGCGATCCTCCTCGAAGGCATTCGCGGTCATGGCCACAATGGGCAAATGTACGCCGGAAGAACGTTCGCCGGCGCGTATGCGTTCGGTGGCTTCCAGCCCGTCCATAATGGGCATCTGCATGTCCATCGCCACGAGGTCGAATTGCTGCTCGGACAGCAAACGCATGGCGATGGAACCATCGCTCGCGATGGTGACGTGGTGCCCCATTTTTTCCAGCAGGCGCGCGATCAAGCGTTGATTGATGAGGTTATCTTCCGCCAGCAGGATGCGCAGGGGTGCTTGCCGATCCCGGAGGGGGGCAGCCGAAACCGCGGGGGTCGGGTAGGCGGCGCCATCCAGTGTGGCGGCGACCGCTTCTCGCAGCACGGCGCGGCGGTAAGGCTTAAGAATCGTGCGTACGACGCCGAATCGTTCGCACGACTCCCTGTCCGCCGGATCCAGCATCCTTGAGTGCGAGACGATGATGGGCAAGGATGCGCCGGCGCGGTTGCGCACGGCGGCCAGAATGCCACGGTCTGCGCCGGCCACGGCGAAATCCTTGTCCAGCAACAGCAGGGCGAACTCCGCTCCCGGCTCACACGGCTCCTCGAGCAGGCGCAAGGCTTGCTCCGGCTGCGAGACGATGACGGCGTTTAACTTCCAGCGCTTGAACAAGCGTGCCAGCAACGCGCGGCTCACGCCGTTGTCTTCCACCACCAGGATGCGCCGTTCGCCGAAGCTGGCGGTCAACGGCCGATGCGCAGCGCCTGCCCCAGGCTTGGCGCGCTTCATTTGCACGGTGAAGTGAAACGTGCTGCCGCGGCCTATCTCACTTTCCACCCAGATGCGGCCCCCCATCAGACGAACGATGCGTTCGCAAATGGAGAGCCCCAGTCCCGTGCCGCCGTACCGGCGGTTGATGGACATGTCGGCTTGCGCGAAGGGCTCGAAGATTTTTTTGCGCTTATCCTCGGGTATTCCGATGCCGGTGTCGGATATCGCAAAATGCAGCACCACCTCGCTCTGTCGGCCCGCAGCTTCTCTGGCTTCAATGGCCACCTGTCCCTGAGAGGTGAACTTCAAGGCATTGCCCGTAAGATTCATCAGCACTTGCCGCAAGCGGGTTGCGTCCCCCTGCACGAGTTCCGGAAGATCCTCGCTGATGTTCCAAACCAGTTCGATGCCCTCCTGCTGCGCCTTGAGTGCCAGCGGCAGCAAGGCCTCCTCGATGCAGTCTTCGATCGAGAATTCCGCCACTTCCAGTTCCAGTTTTCCCGCTTCAATTTTGGAAAGGTCCAGGATGTCGTTCAGCAACGTGAGCAAAGATTCGCCGGAGCTCTTCACCATGCTCAGGTAGTCGCGCTGCTCGGCGTCCAATTTGGTTTCCAGCGCCAACACCGTCATGCCCAGAATGCCGTTCATAGGCGTGCGGATTTCGTGGCTCATGTTGGCCAGGAACTCGCTTTTCGCACGGCTGGCCGCTTCGGCATCTTCTTTAGCCTGGCGCAGCGCGTCTTGCGCCTTCTTGCGCTCGGTGATATCCACGAAGGTGACCACGGCGCCGAGCATCTCGCCGTCACGAATGAGCGGATGGCACCACAACTCCGAGTCAAAACTTGTGCCGTCCGCGCGCCACAGCACCTCATCCGGGGAGTGGAAGATCTTCCGGTTTACCAGGGACTGCGTGATCATGCAGTCCTCCGTCGGGTAGTGCGATCCGTCGCGCCGCGTATGGTGCATCAACTCGTGCATGCTGCGGCCGAGAACCTCCTCTTGCGCCGAGAAACGCAGCAGTCGCAGCAGGGTCTGGTTGCAGAATGTGCATTTGCCGTCAAGGTCCAGTCCATATACGGCCTCCCCGGTGGACTCCAGCAGTAACCGCATGCGGCCTTCCTCGTCTGCTAGGCGCTGCTCATTCACGTCACGCTCGCTAATCAGCGATCCCAGAACTAAACCCGCCAGCGATACGAACAGCATCAGAAACTGCAGAATGATCAGTTCGCGCACCGTTCGTTGGTTCCAACGCAGCGCCACGATGATTCCCAGATCCAGGCTCAAAATGGCCACCGCCGCGCCATGCAAGCCTCGCCGAACGGCCACCCAAATTACCGGAAGAAAAACCACATAGAACATCTCGTTGCCGCTTGAAACTTTTCCGCCAATCGCCAGCCACAGCGCGCCCAGCATGCCCAGGCCGAACAGGCCCGTCTCGCTGACGCGTCGCCAGCCACGCAGTTCATGGCTCCCCACGGCGCGTTCCACGCGGTGTGCGTCTTTGCCATCCGCACCGTACCGCAGGAGTCGCCGCACTCCGGGCAAAAGGTAGATCAGGCAAAATGGCGTTACGCAAGACACCGCCACCGCGTCGCCTACCCACCAGCTAAGCGCGGCGGGCACGTATTCTGCGGCGGCCACCGCGTGGTCGGCTACGAACAGTCGCGTGTCGGTAAATGCCACCAGGCCCGCCGAGGAGATGGTTACGAACAACAGCCACATCACGTCGCGCATGGAGCGCAACTGCGGGTCTATTTTGACCACCCGGCGCAAAATGGTCGTTCCGGTTGCATAAAAACTGACCAGCACCAGCAGGGAGGGAAAGTACGAATATGATGCCACAGGGGTGTGATAGTTCAGCGACGCGGCCAGACACGCGGCAACGAACATATACAACATGGCGCCCGGTCCAAACGCAATGAGCACCGCGACGCCGAGCCCGGTGGGCGGATACCAGGCGCTGATGCTCGGCCAAATTTGAAAGTAAACCGTTGAACGGTCCAGCCAAACGTACACGAGCACGAAGCAACAGCCCGCGATAAACCGACGAACGCGTAATTTCCGCTCCACAGGGGCCACGAGAGTCTCCGCTGCACCGATGTCGCGCCCTGGAATTCCGGGCGTAGAGTCGATGCGACTTGCTTTGCGCCAGACGCTCGCAGGGAAGGTGCGGCGAGGATCGTACAAAAAATCTGCACGGCGTCGGCCATGCTTCGCCGAATCGCTGGCGAGATTCCTCACCATGACAAGTCGTAAGGACACAAAGAACGATTCTAGGAAGGGAATTCCAATTTAGCCGAATCGGCGGGCACGCAGGAGCCGCCGAAGAATTTGCGTGCTCAATGCGTCATCGGGAACACGGCTAGCGCACAGAAAAGAGACCGTCCTTTCACCTTTGACTGGGTGGGCAAGAACCGGCCTCCGCCAAGATGCACCTGCATCACAGGTCATTGCGAAAGCCACCATAAACGCTGTAAAGTGAGTGAATTACCTACCCGTGCGCCCGTAGCTCAGCTGGATAGAGCGTCTGCCTTCTAAGCAGAGGGTCGCGTGTTCGAGCCACGCCGGGCGCGCCATTTCCAGCTTCATTGCAGAAATTTCATCCGCTTCAGCAAATCCTGAAATCGCGCATCCCCGCGCAGCGCATCAAAGCGCGGCCAGACCTTCAGCAGCGCCAGCCACAAATCGCGCTCTTTATAACCTTGCTCGAGCCACCGCATGGCCTCGTCCTTGTCCCCCAGCCCCACATACACCTCCGCCACCCATCCCGGCCGCACATACGATTTTTGCTGCTTCAGCCGTGCCACGCACTCCGCCATGCGCCTCCGCGCCTCCGCAGGTTTGCCCGCCGCTGCGAACGCCGTGGCCACATCCAGCCCTTGCTGCAATTTCTGCTGCTCCAGCGCCGCAATCGCCAACTCGTATTTTCCCTGGGCCTCGTACACCAGCCCTTCGCCGTACAACCCCAGCGCATCGCTGGCGTTTAGCTCCAAAATCCGGTGAAACAGCGCCAGCGCTTCCTCATAATGCCGCGCCTGAAACTGCACACGTCCCGCGCGATACAAAACAATCGGCGACAGCGGATCCAGCTCCGCCGCCCGCAGCGCCAGCGGAATCGCCTCCTCCTGCTTGCCCATCACGGAAAGAAAGAACGCGTACTGATAAATCCCCGTCACATATCCGGGGTTCAAATCGACGGCCCGCTGAAATTCTTTTTGCGCCGCCGCCCAGTCCCAATCCTCCGCCAACGCATACGCCAGCGCCGTGTGCGGCTCCGCCAGCGAATCGTCCAGCGCAATCGCCCGCTCTGCCGCCGCCTTGGCTTTCGGCACGCCTTGCGCCGCATTCATGTTGCCGAAGCCCACCAGCTCCACGTAGGTGTCCGCCAGCCCCGCATACGCCAGTGGATCGTTCGGCGCAATCTGCGTGGCCCGCAAAAAATACTCCTGCGCTTTATTCAAGTCGTCGCGCGTGCGCCGGTTCCAGAAATACCGTCCCTTCAAATACAAATCCTGCGCCTCGGGATTCACCGCCGCGCGATTCGCTAGCGCCCGCTCTTCCGCCGGGCTCACCGTGGTCTTGATCTCGCGCGCGATCGTCCGCGCCAATTCGCGTTGCAAACTCAAAATATCTCCCAGGTCGCGGTCGTAATTCTCTGCCCACAGGTGCGTATCGTTCGCCGCGTAGATCAGCGTCGCCGTGATGCGCACGCGATGGCCAGAGCGCAACACCGCGCCTTCCACCACGCCGTCCACATGTAACTCCCGCGCCAGCTCCGGCAACGACTTCTTCGCGCCCTTATATCGCATCACCGAAGTCCGCGAGATCACTTTTAGCGCGCGAATCCGCGAAAGCTCGGTGATCAGCTCCTCGGTCATGCCATCCGCCAGATATTCCTCCGCCGGATCGCCCGAAAGATTCAGGAAGGGAAGCACCGCTATGGACGTCATGGCCTCCGGCGCCGTCACCGGCTTGGGACCGAAGAGTGCCTCGCGCTTCACCACCGCCAACCCAAGCAAAACCACCAACGCCGTCGCGGCCAACACCCACCAGATCCACCGTCGCCCGCCGGCATCCTGCGGCGCAGTCGTTACTGAAGACGTTCTGACCGATTCCGGGACGAGCGTCCCGCTCGCGTCCGATGTCGTCGCCGACTTTGCTTCTGTAGCCGGTGCAGCTTCCGTCGCCGCCATTTCTGCGTCCGCCACCCGCATCCGCACTGGCACGCCCAGCCGGTACCCCACCTTCGGCACCGTCAGCAATATCGTCGACTCTTCCTCGCCCAGCGCCTTGCGCAGCTTGGACACCGCTGTCGCCAGTGACCCATCCACCACCGTCGTCCCGGGCCATACCGCCTCGAGCAACTCGTCCTTGGTCACCACCTGCCCGGCGCGCAGCAGCAACTGGTGCAACACCTCGATGGGCTTTGGCTCCAGCTCTACTACCGACCCGCGCACGCGCAGCTCCCGCCGCAGTTCGTGAAATTCGCAATGCGCAAAGCTCCAGCAACGCGCATTCGCCCTGGACTTTTGCCCGGCTGAGCCCTCGAAGTTCATGCACTTGGCGTTTCTTGAGGATTCTTTAGACTTCCGTCAGGACTTCCCATGGCCATAGGTGAAGAATCGCTCGCGGTGGTTGCCATTTCACTAACGAAAGGCGGATGCCAAGAGTGCGGGGCGGACGAGGCAAACGTTGCCGCACTTCGCTCTTGGCAGCCGTAGCCTGAAACTCTTGCAAGCATGGACTTTAGCACCCGCAAGGGCGTCCAGCAACGGGAACCGCGTGCGACAACGCCAACGTTCGCCACGCATGGAGTTGCCACGTCGCACCTGCGCGAAAACTTAAAATCTCGAGCCAAGGAGCATCGCCAATGAACCGCCAACGCATTAGCAGGCCCATCCGTCTGTCGCGATTCGCCGCCAATTTTTTCTCCGTGGCCATCTTCTCCCTGGCCCTCTTCTCGGGAGCTTGTGGGGGCGGGGCCGAAGGCAAATACCGCGATCCCAGCGGCACCATCAACGCCGAGTTCAAGGACGGTAAGGCGTACATCGCGCTCGGTGGCTACGCCGTCGATGGCACCTACACCATCGAGGGCGACAAGATCATCGCCAAAGGCGACTTCGGCCTGATGCTCCCGAGCCCCCTCGTTTTCACCATTAATAAGGATGGCTCCATCGACGGCCCGCGCAACACCATGATCCCCCGTCTCGAAAAAGTGAAGTAGCGCAAACAGGCCGCCTCCACTGTCGCTACAGGCCGCCGCCCGGCTTCCGCGCCGCCGCCTTTGTAGGGAGTCTCCCACCCGCCTCGCGGGATTGGGCTCCAAGTGAGCTGCCGGAGTCGAAGGTTTTACTACTCCGCGCAGCTGGGTACTCTTGCCAGAGTTTCGAGACCGTAATACCAGCCAGATGATTGAAATAGTTGAGGATTGCGGGAAAGACCAGATAGTTCTGTTAAATCTGAGGACGGCTTTTCCAAGCCGGCAAGCAGTTGCCCATGTTCCCCGAGAGTCTGCAGCACGCTAGTGGGCTGCTTGCCAACATTCGGATAGAAAGAGAGATTCAACAGAAGGTTATGTCTAAATACTGATTTATTTTCGGGAGTAATCTTACCTTCGGAGAATCCATCGTCGTGAACGGAGACATATACCCATTCGCTGTATCTTTTCCAACCGTCCCCGTCAAAATCGCTGACGCTGGCGCGCAATATCGCGCCAGCAGGCAGGTTTGTGGCACCGCGAAAGTCAACGCTTGAGGACTTGCATTCGTGTACGCTAGCCGCGATGTAGTACGTCGGGGCTGAAAGTTGTTTATGGGAGGCAGGGGCCGAACCATCTCCGACCCCCAGAATTGCGCCCGCCAGAACGATGCCCACCACGACGGTAATTTGTAGAATGCTCATCTGATCACCTCAATGCATGCAATTATCGACTTTTTGCGCAGCTTGCCCGGGCGTAAGACTGCAAGGCAACTCGCTAATCTATCAACTGTCCAAAGGGCCAGTTGCCTCTCTAGCAGTCCCGCACTCTGCCGCTCCTCATTGCCAAATAGGCCCCGCCATACTAACTTCAGGCTGGCAACGTCGCTGGCCTCGACGCACCAATGGCCGCCATCATCTACGAAGTTCTCGAATCCGCCACGCCCGCGCGCGCCGTGGCTGCCGCTCCCGCGCCCATGCGCATACCGGAGCTCGACGGCCTGCGTGGCGTAGCCATCGGCATGGTCGTCCTCTACCACGCCTTCCTCTTCCACGTCGTTCCCCGCCACGGCTCGCTGCTAGCGTACGCTCTGAAGCCGCTGAGCATCGGCTGGAGCGGCGTCGACCTCTTCTTCGTACTCTCGGGATTTCTCATCGGCGGCATCCTGCTTGACGCTCGCGACGCGCGCAATTATTTCAGCACGTTTTATATCCGCCGCTTCTTCCGTATCGTTCCCATCTACTACGCCACCCTGCTGGCGCTCTTGGCGCTGAGCATCGTCGCCCGCTACCACCCCGGCGTTCCTGCGGATTGGAGCATGGAGGGCCTTCTTTCGCTCTACGTCTTTCCGTTCTTCGTGCACAACATCTGGATGGCCGCCTGCAACACCATGGGGCCCGGCATGCTCCCGGTGTTCTGGTCGCTGGGCGTCGAGGAGCAGTTTTATCTGACGCTGCCGCTGGTGGTGCGCTTCTGCACGCGCCGCCGCCTCGCCACCATCGCCGTCGAAGCCATTCTGCTCGCCCCCATTCTGCGCCTCGCGCTCTACTCTTTTTGGCCGAATCATCCGCTCGCCTGGTTCGTGCTCATGCCCTGCCGCGCGGACTCCTTATTTTTCGGCGTGCTGGCCGCGATAGTACTGCGCAATGTTGCGTGCAAAGCGTGGCTCGCCGCGCACCGTGGTCTACTGCGCGCGCTGCTCGTGGCCTTCGCGCTGGGCTTGCCCTTCGTCACACAAACCAACATGCTCGCCAACGGTCTGTTCATGGTTTCGCTGATGCTTTCCTGGCTCGCCGTCTTCTACTGTCTCGTCCTCGTCTACGCCATGACCTTTCCCGATTCCTTGCCCGCTCGTTGCTTGCGCTGGCCTTGGCTGCGCTGGCTCGGCACCATCGCCTACGGCATGTACCTGCTGCATATCATGGTGCTGTCCATGGTCGTCGATTATCTGGGTGCCGCTTTGCACCTGCATTCGCCGCTGGCGCAATTGCTCGCCGCATCCTTGGCCATCGCCGTCACCTGGGCGCTCTCCAGCGTTTCCTGGCTGTACTTTGAAAAGCCGCTAGTCGCCCGCGGCCACCGTCTGATTTACGAAAGCAAGTCTTCCGTGGCGCCTGCGGAGTATTCCGCAGTTCCCGCCGTCAATTCCTGACGCGAATTCCGCTGCCGCCGAGAATCTCTAAGATCGCATTTCTCGCTTGCGTTTCATCCGTGCTAATTTGGGACCGGAGCCACCCGCAAGATCAATTTTTTCCGTATGAATCCACTGCAAACTTTGGGTCTGGCGCTGGGCGCGGGCTTTTCTTCCGGCCTGAACATTTATGCCACGGTGGCCACGTTCGGCCTTCTGCAGCGCTTCGGCGTAATCCAGTTGCCCGGCGAACTGCGCGTCCTCGCGCATCCGCTGGTGCTAGGTATCGCTTGTTTTCTATACGTCGTCGAATTTCTCGCCGACAAAGTTCCTTATCTCGACACGCTCTGGGACGCCATTCACACGTTTATCCGGCCGCCGGCCGCTGCGGTCCTGGCGTTTGCGGCAACCAGTTCCGCGGCCCCAGAATGGCGCTGGGGCGCCGCGCTCCTGGCCGGCGGCGTGGCCCTCGCCTCGCACGGCGCAAAAGCCAGCGCCCGCGCCGCGGCCAACGTCAGCCCCGAACCCTTTAGCAATTGGGTTTTAAGTCTTGGCGAAGATATCCTGGCGGTCGGTCTAAGCTGGGCCGCGACAGTTCATCCGCTGACCGCGATCGTGGTGGTCGTCGTGCTGCTCGTCTTCAGCGCCTTCGTTCTCTACCACCTTTTCCGCTTTGCCCGCGGCGCTTTGGAAAAAGTCCTCGATTCCTGATGTAGCGGCGGGTCTTTAGACCCGTGCCTTTGACTTTCGTTTTCGCGACGTCGAATCTCGCGCGACCGCGCGTCACTTCACGTACGTCGCCAGCCAATCCAAAAACGTCTTGTACCAGAACTGCGCGTTCTGCGGCTTCAAAATCCAGTGCCCCTCGTCTGGAAACACCACCAGCTTCGACGGTACGCCTTGTCGCTGCAGCGCGCTAAAAAATTCCAGCGACTGCGTATACGGCACGCGAAAATCGTTCTCGCCCGCAATCACCAGCGTCGGCGTCTTGAATTTCCCGAGTTCTCCCGCATACGTTACCGGCGACCACTTCTTATACGCTTCCGGATTTCCCCACGGCGTCCCCGGCGTATCGTGCTCGTTGAACCACAACTCTTCTGTCGCGTACATCGACGTTAAATCGTAAACGCCCGCGTGGCTGATAATCGCTTTAAAGCGTCCGGTATGCGTATCGATCCAGTCCGCCATGTATCCGCCATACGACCCGCCCGCCGCCGCCATGCGCGTGCCATCCGCAAACGGATATTTCTTCAGCGTATAATCCACGCCGGTCATCACATCGCTGTACGCTTTGCCGCCCCAATCGCCCGCAATCTCATCGGTGAACTTCTGCCCGTAACCCGTCGAGCCGCGCCGGTTGATCATCAGGCATACATATCCCGCGCCCGCAAATACCTCCGGGTTCCAGCGGTAGCCCCACGCGTTGGACCACATCGTCTCCGGCCCGCCGTGCAGCACCACCAGCAGCGGATACTTCTTCGTTGCGTCAAACGACGGTGGCCGCACCAGCATGGCGCCGATCTTGGCGCCGTCCGCACCGGCAAAGGAAAACGTCTCCGTCGCGCTCAAATCCAATTGCGCGAGCGCCGCGTCATTGTGGTGCGAGAGTTGCCGTACGCTCGTGCCGTCCGCGTTCGCGGCAAACACCTCGGCTGGCATGGTAAGACTCGTACGTTCAAAGGCCAGCGTCTTGCCGTCAGCGCTCAGCGAAATGCTCGTGTTGAAAGTTCCGGCCACCAGCTTCTTCGGCTCCGCGCCGGGCGTCGCGCGCATCACATACACCGGCTGCAGCGTCTCGTCTTCCGCCGTGAAGTAAATGTTCTTGCTGTCCGCCGACCACACCAGATTCGCGGCGCTGCGATCGAAATTATCCGTCAGGCTCTGAATCTTTCCGGATTGCCTATCGTAGAGCATCACGCGCCAGCGATCCGATTCGTACCCCGGCGTGATTTGTGCGTGATACGCGATGTATTTGCCATCCGGCGAATACACCGGATTGCCATCAAAGCCCAGATTGCTGGTGATCTTCTTCGCTTCACCACCGGCCACCGGCACCAGAAACAGGTCGCCGTTCGTGCTGGTCGCTTCCATCTTGTCGGTCACCGCCGTAAAGCAAATCTCCGCGCTATCCGGCGAAAAGTTTATATCTTCGGGGCCGCCGCGCTCATCGGGGGGTGTGTTGTAGTCCGCGCCGGGAATTAAATCGCGCGGCGCTCCGCTGCCGTCCACCGCCACCACAAACAAATGCGCGCGCTTGCCGTCCCACCAGTGCGTCCAGTGGCGATAGAGGAGCTGCTCATAAGAACGCGCCTTTACCTTGGACTTTTCCTTGTCTGCGTCTCGCGCGCTGTTGCAGGCATCGTCCTTACAATCCGGATACAACGCCGACGTAAACGCAATCGTTTTTCCGTCCGGCGAAAATTTTACGACGTCCGCGCCGCCGGAAAGGTGCGTCAACTCGCGCGCTTCGCCGCCATCCATGGGCAGCAAGTACACCTGCGAATTTCCATCGCGCGAAGAGAGAAATGCCAGCGTCTTTCCATCCGGAGACCACGCGGGCGAGGAATCGTGTCCGCCGCTGGTCAGTTGCAGCGCGTCGCCGCCCGAGGCGCGCACCGCCCAGATGTTCGTGACATTGCGGTTGGCGTCCATATCCGGCGTCGAGAGCGCATAGGCGATCCATTGCCCGTCGGGAGAAATCACCGGCTCGCTGACGCGATGCATCTTGATCAAATCATCAAAGGTGATTGCGCGCTTGGCGCTGGTTTGCGCCGCAGCACGAGGCGCACTCGCAGTTAGCGCGCAGCATTGCCAAACCACGGCACAGAGAATCATCACTCGCGAAATCGTACGCGTCATCCAATCGCTCCTAAGGGCGTGGGCGGGGCATGCCAACGCATGTTCCAGTGTGTACGGCAGATGTTGTCACGATTCGCGGGCGCTGCCAAGAAGTGGTTACACGGTGGTCATCGGGTACGGCGCAGGCCAGTTTGCTACAATGTCCGCACAGTTTCCCTCGTACACGTAACCTTGGAGAAATAACGCAAATGAACCGCTGGATTCTCGTCTCGCGCACCGCGTTGCTCCTGGTCTGCAGCCTCGCCGTTACACCGGCCCACGTTTCCGCGCAAGCGCAAAGCGCGTCGTCCACGAAGCCGCGTGCACGCGACCTCGGCGTCCCTTTCGATGGCACGCCTGGCCCGCTCAACGCTATTACCGATGTTGCCGGCGTCACCGTTGGCGAGACCACGCTCATCTCCGGCAGCGGAAAACTCGTCGTCGGGCAAGGTCCGGTGCGCACCGGGGTCACCGCCGTGCTGCCGCGCGGCAAAGACTCCATGAACAATCCCGTCTTCGCCGGCTGGTTTTCGCAAAACGGCAATGGCGAAATGACTGGCACAACGTGGGTCGAGGAATCGGGCTTCCTCGAAGGGCCGGTGATGATCACCAACACGCACAGCGTTGGGGTGGTGCGCGATGCGGTGATTCAGTGGCGCGTGAATCACGGTCACCCCGATCCCACATCGTATTGGTGGTCGCTGCCGGTGGTGGCGGAAACCTGGGATGGCTGGCTTAACGACATCAACGGTTTCCACGTCAAGCCGGAACACGTCTTTCAGGCCATCGATTCCGCAGCCAGCGGCGCGGTGCCGGAAGGCAACGTCGGCGGCGGGACGGGCATGGTGTGCAACGAGTTCAAGGGTGGAACGGGAACATCTTCGCGCAAGCTGGCGGCGAAGGACGGCGGCTACACCGTCGGCGTGCTGGTGCAGTGCAACTACGGCGCGCGGCCGAACCTGCGCATCGCCGGGGTGCCGGTGGGCAAAGAGATTCCGGAGACTCCCGCCTATGCTGCCGCGTCCTTCAGCACGCTGGACCGCGGTTCCATCATCGTGGTGGTGGCCACCGACGCGCCGCTGGTGGCGCACCAATTGAAGCGGCTGGCGCGCCGTGTGACTCTCGGCCTCGGTCGCGACGGCAGCATCTCCGGGAATGGCTCGGGCGATATCTTTATCGCCTTCTCGACGGCAAACTCCGGCGCCGCAGCCGTGGACCATGTGGTGGACCTAAAGATGTTGCCCAACGACAAGATGGAAGGGCTCTTCGCCGCCACCGTGCAGGCCACCGAAGAAGCCATTATCAATGCCATGGTGGCCGCGGAAACCATGACCGGCATCGACGATCACAAAGTGATTGCCTTGCCGCACGAGCGTTTGCGCGAAGTATTGAAGAAATACAATCGGCTGAATCCGTGAAGCCATTCGCGTCCGCGGGGAATCTAACCGCTTGCAGCTTGTCCCAGCGAATGCGGCGGATGCACGCGTAACCAAATAAGCGCCATAAAACCATCGTCATGAAAACACCGCGATGAAGACGTGTCCATGAATCTGCTGAAGAGTTTTCGCCGCCCAAAGGATTCGCGTGCGCTCGCGGCGTGGCTGCTTGTCGCGACGAGTGTGCTGGTGTGCGTGGCGGTGTGCGCTTGCAGGCGCGGCGAGCCGGCGCTGGCCATCACACACGTTACGCTGATCGACATGACGGGCGCGCCGCCGCAGCGCGACGTGACGGTGCTGATCGTGCGCGACAAGATTGCCGCGGTTACGCCATCAGAATCCGATGACGTTCCCTGGAGCGCCACGGTCATCGATGGCCACGATAAGTACCTGATTCCTGGGCTGGCGGACATGCACGTGCACCTGACGGCGGCGGGCGAGCCATCCGGCAGCCGAGAGTTCATGATTCCGCTGCTGCTCGCGAACGGCATTACCACGGTGCGCGACATGGGCGGTTATCTCGATGCGCTGTTGCCGCTGCGGCGAGAGATCGAGTCCGGTAAACGCGTGGGGCCGCGCATCGTGCTGGCGGGGCCGTACCTCGATGGCAATCCCCCGGCGTTTCAGCCTTCGCTGGTGGTCACCAACAAGGTGCAGGCCAGCGACGACGTGAAGGACCTGATTCGCCGCGGCGTGGATTTCATCAAAGTGCAATCGAACCTGAGCCGCGACGCGTACTTCGCCATCGCCGAGGCCAGCAAGGCGGAACATATCTCCTTTGTGGGGCATGTGCCGGATCGCGTCACCGCGGCGGAAGCTTCCGAAGCGGGGCAGCGCAGCATCGAACATCTGACGGGCGTGCTACGCGGGTGCTCGAGCGACGAAGCGAAGCTGATGCACGAACAGTTCTCGGCTGCGGCGGGAAAGGAGAAGCACGCCTCCTCCGCGACGCGGCAGGACGATTGGGACGGTGAGTTGCTGCAGACGTTTTCCGAGGAACGCGCGCACGCGTTGCTCGGGGAGTTTCTGGCCAACGGCACGTGGCAGACGCCCACGCTGGTGCTGCTGCACAACGATGCGTATCCTGGCGAGCATCAGCCGGACGCGAAGGATGCGCGCCTGAAGTACGTGCCGCAGTCGGTGCGCGAGCGCTGGACGCAGAGCCTGGCGCAGACGGATGCGCATGCCACGGCGCGCGACTACGCCGAGCGTGCGGGGCTGATGGACAAGTCCGAGTACGTGGTGCGGGAGATGCAGCGGGTTGGCGTGAAGGTGCTGGCCGGTACGGATTCGCCTGCGCCGTTCGTGTATCCGGGATTTGGGTTGCACGATGAGCTGGCATTGCTCGTGGAAAGCGGGTTGACGCCGATGGCGGCGCTGCAGGCGGCCACGAGTCGCGCGGCGGAATTCATGGGGAAGCGCGCGACCCAGGGAACGATTGAGAAGGGGAAGTTCGCGGATTTGCTGTTGCTCGATGAGAATCCGCTGGCGGACATTCGGAATGTGGGGCGGATTGATGCGGTGGTCGTTCGGGGAAAGGTGCTGGATCGCGCGGCGCTGGATGGAACGCTCGCGGCGGTGGAACGATACGCGGCCGGACACTAGCGAAGCAATCAATCGGAGCCCTGCACGGCTGTTGTAGGGGCGCAGCATGCTGCGCCCCAGCCTGCCCAGTCGTAAGCCATAAGGGTGTTTTACCTCAGCGTTTCTCAGCGTTCTATGTGCCTCCGCGGTATCTTTGCTTTTTCCATGCTTCCCCCAACGCCATGGCTGGGGGGTACCGCGAAGTCCCCCAAGATGTACAGGCCAAGCGGTATAGGCGGGTGTGGGGCTGCGGCGTATCGTCGGAGGTGATTTGACTGGAGGAGGACTCCTATGAACATCGGAAAGGTACTGGGGGCCACGGGTCTGTTTTTGTTAATGGGCGTAGTGGGGCCGGCGGCTTGGGCGCAAGACGACAAGCCGGCGGACCGGCCAGCCGAGAAGCCAGCCGAGAAGCCAGCGGAACATCCGCGCGATACGCCGGACAAGCCTGCCGAGAAGCCGCACGACGACGCGCATCCGGCGGCGCCAGCGAAGCGAGATGAACATGCCAAGGTGGACGCGAGCCATGCGCAGGGCGGCGCGCACCGCATTCCGGACGAGAAGTTCAAAGCCCACTTCGGGCAGCAGCACCACTTCCACGTGGGGCATCCGCGGATGGTGGGCGGACACTACCAGTTCGCCTACGGCGGATATAACTTCTATTTCACGCAGCCTTGGCCGTCGGGGTGGGGCTATGACGACGACGTGTACATCGTGGACATAGACGGCGTGTACTACCTGGTGGACGCGGTGCATCCGGGCGCGCAGCTGTCGCTGGACGTGGTGCTCTAAGAGGGCGCCGCGTTACGAACGCAATCTGGGCGGGCCGCTGCCGATCTTTCTCGGGGCGGCCTGCCCTTTTCTTTGGACGGTCCCAAAGTGGCGACCTTTGCCGACACTTTCCCACATGCAGGAACGCCACTGGACGAAGTGCAGGGTTCTCTCTATGGGCGGCGGGAGCGCCAAGTGAGAGGATTCACGACGTTAAATGGAGGCATCGCCGCTTCGCGTGGGGCGCTGCGTCCCGGAAGTACTTGGGATGGTGGAGAGTTAGAGCCAGCGAAAAGGAGAAATGCGATGCCAATTTTGACGTGGGTATTTTTGGGGCTGATTGCCGGATTTATCGGCAGCAAGATCGTGAACCGGACGGGCGAGGGATTGTTGCTGGATATCGTGCTGGGAGTTGTCGGCGCGGTGGTCGGCGGATACCTCTTCAATACGTTTGGTCATTCCGGCGTGAGCGGATTGAACCTGTATAGCATCATGGTGGCGGTGGTTGGGGCCATCGTGGTGCTGGTGGTTTATCACGCGCTGGTGGGTGGGAGGCGGCGACTGGCGTAGTTTTCCGGGACAACATAAATTGCGGAGGCCGCCCGGAATTTTCGGGCGGCCTTTTTTGTTTTGGCCGGAGGTTTTAGGGGTGCTAGTCAGAACCGTTGTTTTTTTGCAGAAGAACAGAAGTTTCTCCGATACGCAAAGAACGGCGAGCGGAGAACTTGGGCGTGCTTTACCGGAAATGTGCGGCGATGGCTTGCGACCTGCGCGAAGTCGCACCTATAATTCTGCGTCTTGCTTTTGGTAGCACAGGCACTCCTGCCTGTGCGCGTTGGATACCGCAATTTGCAAACGCTGCACAGGAGGGAGTGCCTGTGCCACTGAAGCAAGCGGGGAGAATTTGTGCCTGTAGGAACAGCTTTTCATGAACGGACGCTGGCGCTTTGCGAGAGTTTGAATTATCGCGAGTGGTCGGGGTACTACACCGTGGGCGTGTACGAGATGCACCACGAGCACGAGTACAACGCCATCCGCAATTCGACGGCGCTGATCGATATTTCGCCGCTCTTCAAG
>Ga0181537_10000839_pt1 | contig 28618 bp, 28 predicted proteins | sample PEATcosm2014_Bin_39_FD_119765 | JGI IMG/M metagenome (GOLD analysis project Ga0181537, IMG submission 119765) | Peatland microbial communities from MTU Mesocosm Facility, Houghton, MI, USA - PEATcosm2014_Bin23_10_metaG | ecosystem: Environmental > Terrestrial > Soil > Wetlands > Peat | place...
TGCCAAAGCGAAGCCGGGCAGCCTTAATTTCGCTTCCGGCGGCAACGGCAGTCCGCAACACCTTGCGATGGAGTTGTTCAAATCATCCGCCGGCATCGACCTCGTGCACGTGCCGTACAAAGGCGCGACGCCTGCGCTGCTGGATGTGGTGGCGGGTCAGGTTCCGGTCATGTTTACCGCGTGGTCGGTAGCCGCGCCGTTTGCAGGGGAGGGCAGGCTCAAAATACTCGCCGCCGCGGGCGCTGTGCGTATTGCATCCTTTCCGAAAATTCCGACCATGGCGGAACAGGGAGTGCAGGGTTTCGATTTTTCGACCTGGGGCGCGCTTATCGCGCCCGCGGGAACGCCGAAAGAAATCATTGCGCTGTTAAATCGCGAAGCCATCAAAGCCCTGGCTCATCCGGACGTGCACGAGCGCCTGGTGGCGCTCGGCTTTGAACCCATGGGAAACTCGCCTCAGCAGTTTTCTTCAGAGTTAAGGAAAGACTACGCGAAAATGGAAAAAGTCATTCGCGAGTCCGGGGCGAAGATCGATTAGGCGCAGGCAGCCAATGCCCTTGCCCGCGCGGCCCCGAACAACCGCCCCGCTCAGGCTGCCTCTTCCACGATCAACGCCGATTCGGAGTTTCGCGCCAGGGCCGAAGCACGTGCGCGGTACGGCCTGACTTCGCTCGTAATCGGCGTTACCGGATCCGGCGTATGGTCTGCCCAACGCATCGCGGCGTCGGCGTGCGCCCTGAAGTTATCGTCAAGGCCCGAACGCTGCATGGGACCGATGACGTTCATCATCGCGACCACCGCCCACGGCAACAGCACTGTCGCAACGACGATTGCTGCAGGGAGGTGCTGAAAAATTTGTACGGTACCCATGATGATTCTCCTGATGCTTGATGCGTTAATCGGTTTTGCTGTCGGCGCGAACAGTAACGCCGCCGTGTTGCAGCAAGATTAATCGAGCGCAGTGCTTCATCACAACGGGTGTGCGACGAATCGCGGCGGCAGCACGATGAAACGCATTTTTTGGCGATGAATCGCAGCACGTATTGCGCGCGAATATCGCCGATCGAACTTGCAATCGGGAAAAAGTTCGCGTGGTTCCGGTTATTCAAAAATTGAATGACAAAACACAAAAGCGTCATCGCGCAGAGCGCGTGTTGCAAGCATGCAGCGGAAGCGTCACACTCTTGAGACAGGGCCCGGGTGCGCCGGGGCATTCAATAACAAATACCAGTCACCACAGGAGGAACGCACATGAAAAACTTCATGGTCCACGGCATTCGGCTGCTCTGTCTGATCCTGACCATCGGCGCGGGCGCAGTGAATGCGCAGCAGGACGCCGCAGCGGATAAACGGTTTCCGCAGCTCAAGGTTGAGGAGTTGCAGGGTCAGCAGCGCGCGCTGGCGGATGAGATCGTGAAAATCTCGAGCGTGGGAATCGCCGGTCCCTACAATCCCCTGCTGCGAAGCCCGGTGATGGCGGAGCGCATGTTCAAACTGCTGGACTACCTGCGCTTCAATACTTCGGTGCCGAAGCGGCTTAACGAATTTGCGATCCTGATCCAGGCGCGCCTGTGGACTTCCCAGGTCGAGTGGTATGCGCACTATCCGCTGGCGATCAAGGCGGGCCTCGCGGAGTCGGTCGCAGCGGATCTCAAGGGAGGCCGCCGCCCGGCGGCGATGCAAGCGGACGAGGCCGTCGTCTATGATTTTTGCATGGAGCTCTCGACCAGGCACGAAGTGAGCGACGCCACGTTCAGGAAGGCGAAACAAATGCTGGGAGAGCAGCAGGTAGTCGATCTTACGGTGCTCTCCGGCACCTACATCACGGTAGCGATGATTTTGGCGGTGGCGGAGGAGGGCGTGCCGCCGGGGAAACCTGTGCAGTTGCAACCGTTGCCGGCGCGCTGAAAAAAACGCCGTTCAACCGGCGGAGACGGTGTGAACGGCGGAGGTGAAAAACGCTGGCGCTAGTGTGGTGTGCGCCCGATCATGCGGGCGCGGCTGCCTCGCTTACGCGGCGTTGAGCACCGGTGAATATGCGGTGTTACTGCGCGCTGCACGGCGAGCAGCGAACTGGAGCACGCGATTGTTTGCAGGCAGACTCACGGCACGCGTCCAACGCGCGGCCGCTTCGGCGCGGATATTCCATGCGGTGTCGACTCCGGTCCGGGTCCGGGCGCTGACCGCGTGCATCAACATGACTGCGGCCCAGGGCAGGATCAATGCGGTAACGACGACCGTGGCAGCATCGAGTTGCTGAATCATTTGCAGGGTTTGCATTTTTTCTCTCCGTCAGTTGCGGCAATAGCGCCGTGTTGAGTGAAGATTACGGATCGCCAACGCCGCACTCAATCGCATTGCGATGAACCGCAGGGAATGTGCGATGAAACGCCGCTCGCGCGGATAAACGGAGGCAAAAACCGCCGCACCGGGTCGGTGCGCGGGGTGCCGGGGCGATAAATCGCCACAGTTACAGAAGGGTTACGCCGGCGCCGATGGCAGTTAACCAGAGCGGCAGGGTCAACATGCCCACGAGAGTCCCCGCGGAAATAACCGAAGCAGCGATGCCGCCGTTCGCCCCCATGCGCACGGCCAGGATATAAGCCGAGGTCGCGGGAGGAAGTGCCGCGAACAACACGGCGCAATGCGTCGACAGCGGATCGAGTTGCAGCGCGTAAGCGAGCGCAAAGGCGCAAGCCGGGACTGCGAGCAGTTTGACGCCGAGCCACCAGGCAATGAGACCGCGGTAGCCACCCGAACCTCTGAGCCTTAACGCCGCGCCCACCGCCAGCAAGGCGAGCGGCAAGGACGCGCCGCCCAGGCGGTTGAGTATCTGCCATGCCGGTTGCGGCAAATCCAGTCCCAGCACGCCGAAGAGTATTCCACCGACTGTCGCGATAATGAGCGGGTTCTTCGCGAGCTCGCGAAATATGTTGGCCGAGCTGTGTGCAAGCGTCCACACGGCAACTACGTTGACCAGCGGTATGGCGACGCCGAACAGCAGGCTCATCGGCGCCAGGCCGGCGTCGCCGTCGAGCCGGCTGATGAGGGCGAGCCCGATATAAGTATTGAAGCGGAACGCACACTGGTAACCCGCGGCGAAGGTCGGCGCATCGGGCTTGAACATGGGCTTGGCGAGCCAGCCCAGCAGCATGCCGGCGGCGGTTGCGCCAATGCCCGCAACCAGCATCGGCATCGCGGCATGAAAATCGATATGGGCGCGCGCGTTGGAAGTAAACAGCAGAGCGGGAAACAACACGTAGTAAATGAGGCGCTCGGCCCCGCTCCAGAACGCCTCACCCTTTTCAAACCAGTGCTTGAGCGCTAGCCCGAACAGGATGAGCGCGAAATCCGGGAGCAGCAGCAGGGCGATCGACACGTTTGTTATTCGCAAGTTTCGGGCGATTGTAGCCGATCGCCCCCGCTCACCATCACGGCCTCCGCCCTCCTTCAGCGGACGGCAAGCGAAGAATCCTAACCCGTCTGCGCCAGGGCTTGCGCCATCGCAGGGTGTCCGTGCTCGCGCGCGAGGTCCGCGGGTTGCTGTCCATTGTCCATTTTCGACGACTTGTCCGCGCCCTTCGCGAGCAGGAGATCGATCAGCGCCTGGTTGCCGCGCGAGGCAGCGAGATGCAGCGGCGTGATTCCCGTCGCGCCCGCCGCATTCGCGTTGGCGCCATGCTCCAGCAGCAGGCTCACCAGCGCCTGGTTCTGCGCACCCGACAGCGCAGCGTGCAGCGGCAGGTTGCGCATGTAGTTATTTCCGTAGGCCGACACGCTCGCCCCGTGTGCGAGAAGCAGTTTTGCAGCCTCGACCTGCCCGAAGAACCCCGCAAGGTGCAAAGCCGTCCAGCCGTCCGCGCTTTGCGAGTTGACCGCCTCCGGCGTCGCCGCAAGAATCTGCTCTAGCCGGGCGGTGTCGCCGAGCGTGGTGGCCTCGAATACGTCAGGCGCGAGATGACTCGCGACAAGGCTGGCAAGTTCATTGGCGCCGCGATAGGCCAGCATCATGGTGAGGCTCACGCCGGCGTCGTCGCGGATGGCCGCCAGCGCGGGGCTGGCGTTCACCCGTTGCCTGACTTCGTTCCAGTTTGCCGCGCTAACCGCGGCCAGGATCTGCGCTCTGGCATCCATTGCACTCTCCTCAACAAAGGTTCATAATACTTAGCATTGCTAACTAAATATACAGCATGAGAAAATCGAAAGCAAGCCCTGCTGCCTACCCGCCCGATTTGCTGCAGCTCGCGGAGCGCCTGCATTTTGCCGCGCTGCATCTGCTGGTGTTCCTGCGCCGGGAGGACCTGGCCTCCGGCGTCACCGCCTCGCGGCTCCAGGCGTTATCCGCGATCGTGTTCGAAGGACCGATTTCCTTGACCGACGTGGCGCGCATCCAGCAGGTGAAAGCGCCGACCATGACCCGGTTGGTGGCCGCACTCGAGGACCAAGGTCTGGTAACGCGCGGCGCGGATCCAGGGGATGGGCGCGCCGTGAAGCTCAGCGCGACGCGCCGGGGGCGGGCACTCATGCTGGCCGCGCGCCAACGCCGCCTCGATCGGCTGGCTGGCGCGCTGGCGGCCATCGACCCGGGCGGGCAGGCGCGCATCGCGAGTTCGCTCAATGCCCTGGACGAGGTCGTAAGAAAACTCGCGACCCCGGTTCACTCAGACTAGAGAATAGAGGAACGGGCCGATAGCGCTAACTGACGAGTGCTGCGGAGCGCGCCAGCAGAAAGTCGCGCACCGCCGGATCTTCCGTGAGCCCTATCGCACGCTCAAATGCCTGTAGCGCCTCTGCCTTGCGACCGGCGAGCGTCAGCAAATGGCCGGATAGCGCCCAATAAGGCTGGTAGGTGCGGCTAACTTCGGGGTCGAGCTCGTGCAGCAAGGCAAGCCCTTGCTCGGCGCCCTGGGCTTTGGCTACCGCCGCGGCGCGCCCCACCATGGCCCCGGCGGTCGGCGCCAGGCGCACCAGCCCTTCGTAGAGCAGGGCGAGCGCCTGCCAATCCGTGTCTCCCGAAAATGCCCGCTGCGCGTGCAGCGATTGAATGGCGGCTTCGAGCTGGAAGCGGCCGGGCCGCTTCAATTTGGCGGCAGCGGCCAGTTCGGCCTCGGCTTCGGCTATCAGCTCATGGGACCAAAGCTTCGTGTCCTGATCGTATAACTGCACAAAAGCGCCTGCAGGCGTGCGCCTGGCGTTGCGCCTGGCTTCACAGTGCAGAATCAACGCGAGCAACCCTCTTGCCTCAGGTTCCTCCGGCATCAATCCGGCGATTAGGCGCGCGAGCCACGCGGCTTCAAATGCGAGCCCCCGCCGGCGCGGATCGGCGCCGGCGACGTCGTCCCAGCCGCTGCCGTAGGCGGCGTAGATTGCGGCGAGCACGGCGTCGAGGCGCTCGGGCAATTCACTGCGCTCGGGGACTTCGAAGCGGATGCCCGCGTCGCGAATCCTGGTTTTTGCGCGGGTCAGGCGTTGGCCCATGGTAGCGGGCGCGACCAGGAAAGCGGAAGCAATGCGCGCGGCGTCGAGTCCGAGCACTGTTTGCAGCATAAGCGGGGTGCGCGCCAGCGCGTCGATTGCCGGGTGGGCGCAGATGAACATAAGTTTCAAGCGTTCATCCGGAAAGCAGTCCGGCTCTTCGGCTGCCTCCTCATCCCCGGCGAGCAACATCATCGCCGCAGGATCGTTGCGCACCCTGTCGTGCCGATGCTCGTCGATCAGCCTGCGCCTGGCAGCGGTGAGCAGCCATGCGTCGGGCTTGTCCGGCACGCCTTGCACCGGCCAGGTTTCGAGCGCGGCGGAGAGGGCATCGCCAAGCGCGTCTTGCGCCGCCGCGAGATCGCGAAACCGGTACGCGAGATAGGCGACCAGCCGGCCGTAAGAGGCGCGCGCCGCGAATTCCGCGGCGGCGCGCGCGGTGCCCCTGCCGGCTTCATCCACGCCGTCAGGCGGGTTGCTTGTAAGTCAGCACCGGTCGCACTTCAACTGCGCCAGTGCCGGCGCAGGGCATACGCGAGGCCCAGTCCAGCGCGGCGTCGAGATCGGGCACGTCGATGATGTAATAGCCGCCGAGTTGTTCCTTGGAGTCGGCGAACGGTCCGTCCTGGACCAGTCTCTTGCCATCGCGGACCCTCAGCATGGTGCCGGTTTCCGGCGGCTGCAGGCCGTTACCGCCCACCAGGACGCCCGCGGATTTCAGGGTTTCGGTATAAGCCTTCCATGAGGCCATGTAGGGTTGCCACTTCTGGGAATCTTTGCGGGCCGCGAATCCCGCCTGGTCTTCCAGCGCAATCAACATGAATTCCATGACTTTCCTTCCGCTTTGATTGAGGGTCGCGCATCGTGTCCGCGCACGACATCGACGGGCCGCAAACAGCGATTTCGACCGGGCGGCGAAAAAATTACTTCAACGCCTTGAACCGGATGCGTTTGGGCTTGGCGCCTTCCTCGCCCAGGCGCTTTCTCTTGTCGGCCTCGTATTCCTGGTAATTGCCGTCGAAAAAACTCACCTTGGAGTCGCCCTCGAACGCGAGGATATGGGTGGCGATACGGTCGAGAAACCAGCGGTCGTGCGAAATCACCAGGATCGAGCCCGCGAATTCGAGCAACGCGTCTTCGAGCGCGCGCAGGGTCTCGACGTCGAGGTCGTTCGAAGGCTCGTCAAGCAGCAGCATGTTGCCGCCTTCGAGCAGGGTCTTGGCAAGATGCAGGCGGCCGCGCTCGCCGCCCGACAGGTTGCCGACCTTTTTCCCCTGGTCGGTGCCTTTGAAGTTGAAGCGCCCGATATACGCGCGCGAGGGCATTTCGAACTTGCCGACGTTGAGGATATCGGAGCCGCCCGAGATGAATTCGAACACGGTCTTGTCGGCCTCGAGCTGGTCGCGCGACTGATCGACGAAGGCCATTTTCACCGTCGACCCGATGTCGATCTTGCCTTTGTCCGCTTTCTCTTTGCCCGCGATCATGCGGAACAGCGTGGATTTGCCGGCGCCGTTAGGCCCGATAATGCCGACGATGGCGCCCGGCGGCACGCTGAACGTGAGATCGTCGATCAGCAACCGGTCGCCGTAGCCCTTGCTCACGTTTTTGAACTCGATCACTTTGTCGCCGAGGCGGTCGGCGACGGGAATGAAGATTTCCGAGGTCTCGTTCCTCTTCTGGTATTCGTGCGACGACAATTCCTCGAAGCGCGCGATGCGGGCCTTGGACTTGGCCTGGCGTGCCTTCGGGTTCTGGCGCACCCATTCGAGCTCCTTCTTGATCGTGCGCTGGCGCGCCGACTCACTGGACTCTTCCTGCTTCAACCGTTCTTCCTTCTGCCCCAGCCAGGAACTGTAATTGCCTTTCCACGGAATGCCCTGGCCGCGGTCGAGTTCCAGTATCCACTCGGCCGCGTTGTCCAGGAAGTAGCGATCGTGGGTCACAGCGACCACGGTACCGGGAAATTTCTGCAGGAATTGCTCGAGCCAGTCGACGCTCTCGGCGTCCAGGTGGTTGGTGGGTTCGTCCAGCAGCAGCATGTCGGGCTTGGAGAGTAGCAGCCGGCACAGCGCGACGCGGCGCTTCTCGCCTCCTGAGAGCGGGCCGATTTTCGCCTCCCACGGCGGCAGGCGCAGCGCATCGGCGGCGATTTCGAGCAAGTGGTCGGATTCCCCGCCGCCGCCGGCCGTCGCCAGGATCGCTTCGTATTTCGCTTGCTCGGCAGCGAGTTTGTCGAAATCCGCGTCAGGCTCGGCGTAGGCCGCGTACACGGCATCGAGCTTGGCCTTGGCTTCGAACACTTCGCCGAGGCCCTCCTCGACGGTCTGTCGTACGTCCTTGGCCGGATCCAGTACCGGTTCCTGCGGCAGGAAGCCGATTTTCAGGTTGGGCATGGGCGTCGCTTCGCCCTCGATATCCTTGTCTTCTCCCGCCATGATTTTGAGCAGGCTCGACTTCCCGGAGCCGTTCAGTCCCAGCACGCCGATCTTGGCGCCGGGGAAAAACGACAACGAAATATTTTTCAGGATAACGCGTTTCGGCGGCACGACCTTGCCGACGCGGTTCATGGTGTAGACGTATTGGGCCATTTGGATTCAGGGGGGATTCAGGGCGGGATTCAACGATCGAGGGACGCCATCATAGGGCAATTGGCGATGGTCTATGCGGCTCAGCGCTGACAGGTCGTGCAATAGTAAGTTGAACGCTGACCTTGTGTGATCTGCCTGATCGGCATCTTGCAAACCCGGCACGGTCTGCCGGCGCGGTCATATACCGACGACTCGATCTGGAAACAGCCGAAACTGCCGTCGCTTTGCACGTAGTCGCGCAGCGAACTGCCGCCGGCGCGGATCGCCTGCGCGAGAACCTTGCGCACCGCCATGGCGAGCCGTTCGCAGCGTTCTAGCGACAACTTTCGCGCGGGAGTCTTAGGGTTGATTCCCGCCAGGAACAGGCTTTCGGACGCATAGATGTTGCCGACTCCGACCACCACGTGGCTGTCCATAAGCACGTTTTTGATAGCCGCGCTGCGATTGCGCGTAGCGGCGTATAGCGCCGCCGCGGTAAAGCTCGGTTCCAGCGGTTCCGGCCCCAGGTCGCGTAACAATTTGTGTTTATTCACCGCGCCCTTTTCCCACAGCACCGCACCGAATCGGCGCGGATCGGTGAGGCGCAATACCGTGTCACCCAGTTCCAGGTCGAAGTGGTCGTGGATTGCCGCGGGTTCGTCGCGATTGGTGATGCGCAAGCTGCCGGACATGCCCAGGTGCATGATGAGATGGCCCTTTCCACAGTCGAGCAGCAGGTATTTGGCGCGGCGCTTCACGGTGTCGACCGTGAGCCCGGTGAGAGTGCGGGCGAGACCGCGCGGCACCGGCCAGCGCAGGCCGGCGTTGCGCACCGTCGCGCCGGTAATGGTGCGGCCGGCCAGATGCGGCTCGATACCTCGGCGCGTGACTTCGACTTCGGGGAGCTCGGGCATGATAAAAGCGTGAAGTAATCGGCTTGTGGACCTGCCGAAATATACCTAAACTACAGCTTATCCCAGCTTATCCTCCTTATCCTCCGTATGCAGCCGAATTATGTATGGCCGAGGCTTCGGGAACCCACAGCGTTGCTACGCGTCAAATCGAAGTCCAGGCGGACTGTGCGCCGGTAACCGCGCGTATTCCGCGGTTTAACAGCAAGAGACCGGCCCACCCCTGCCGGTAAGCCCGATGACCCTGAGACCCCATATTTCCCCCGCGCTGCTATTACCCGCGCTGCTAGTGGCAGTTTCCCTGCTGGCGGCCTGCGCACCCATCCAGCCGCGTCAGGCGGAGGAGGTGCAATCCGCCGACGCCACGCCCGCCGCTGCGGACGCGGTTCAGGTCGAGGTGCGCGCGCCGGTGGCGCCGGTCGCCAAGGGACCTGAGCTGCCGAAAATCGACCTCGACGAGCAGACCATGTACGAGTTGCTGCTGGCCGAGATCGCGGGTCAGCGCGGCGACATCGCCGTGGCGACCCAGGCTTATCTCGACGTCGCGCGCCGCACCCGCGATCCGCGAATCGCCAAGCGCGCCACCGAAGTCGCCTTGTTCGCGCGCAACGGCGCGGCAGCGACCGAGGCTGCAACCATCTGGGTCGAGACCGATCCCAACTCGTTGCAGGCTGCGCAGGCACTCACCGGCATTCTCGTCAACACCAACCAGCTCGACCGCGTCAAGCCGGTGATCGCAAGGCTGCTGGCTGCCGACACCGATAACCGCGGCGCATCGCTGCTGCAGTTGGCGCGACTCCTCGCAAGGGTGGCGGATCGCGTTGCCGCGCTAAAGCTCACCCAGGAATTGACAGAACCCTACCTGCAAATGCCGGAAGCGCATTTCGCCATTGCACAAACGGCTCTCTCCGCCCACAACGACGATCTCGCCCTCACCGAGGTACGCGAGGCTGAGAGGCTGAAGCCGACCTGGGAACTCGCCGTGCTGCTCGAATCGCAGATCCTGCAGCACGATTCCGACGAGGCGGCCGCGGTCAGGCTCAAGTCCTACCTCAAGGACAATCCCAAGGCGCGCGAAGCCCGCATGACGCTGGCGCGCCTGCTGGTCAGTGACAAAAAATACCCGGAGGCGCGCGCCGAATTCGAACAGCTGCAGGAGATGTTCCCGGACGACGCGGATATCATTTTTGCGGTTGGCATCCTGTCGCTGCAGCTGGATGACACGAAGCTCGCTGAAGCCAACCTGCAGCGCCTGCTTACCCTGGATTATCACGACAAGGACAGCGTCCGCCTGTACCTGGGCCAGATCGCCGAAGACCGGAAGGATTACCCGGCGGCGCTTGCGCAATACGCGGCGGTGGAACCGGGCGAACACTACATCCTGGCGCAGATCCGCTATGCCAATGTGTTGTCGAAGGAGGATCGCCTGGAGGACGCGCGGGCGTACCTGGAGGCGGTCGAGCCGAGAAATACGCAGCAAAAGGTGCAACTGGTGCTGGCCGAAGCGCAATTGATGCGCGAGGCAAACCAGGTACAGCAAGCCTTCGATTTCCTGGATCAGCGCATGAAGCAGATGCCGAACCAGCCGGACCTGCTCTATGACTACGCGATGCTGGCGGAAAAACTCGACCATAACGACATTCTCGAATCGAGCCTGCGCAAACTGATCGCGCTGAAACCGGACCATGCCCACGCCTATAACGCGCTCGGCTATTCGCTGGCGGATCGCAACGTGCGGCTCGACGAGGCGCTGCAATACATCGACAAGGCGCTGCAACTCGCGCCGGATGACGCCTTCATCATCGACAGCATGGGCTGGGTGCAGTACCGGCTCGGGCATTACGACGCTTCGCTGAAATTCATGCGCCGCGCCTACACCACGCGCCCCGATCCGGATATCGCCGCGCACCTGGGCGAGGTGTTGTGGACGGTCGGCCAGCATGACGAAGCGAAAAAAGTCTGGCAGGATGCGGCAAAAAAGAATCCTGACAATGAAGCGCTGCTAAGTACGATGAAGCGTTTTGAGCCCTAAGAAATTCTAGTGGCTTCAAAGTCGGAGCTGTCGCTGGAGACCCGCTCCACAATGTTTTTTCAGCGGTTCGTGCTTGCGTGCGCCACCGGCATTCTCGCAGCTTGCGCGAGCCTGCAGCAGTCACCTCCCTCTCTTTCAGCGAATGCCGCCGACGCATTTTCCATTTCGGGCCGCATCGCTTTGCGCGAGCACGACCGCAACTTGTCCGGCGGAATCCGTTGGCAGCACAGCAAGGAGCGCGACGACATCCTGCTGTTGTCCCCGCTCGGCCAGGGCGTAATGCAGATCGTGCGCGACGAGTCCGGCGCGACCCTGCGTACCGCTGATGGCAAGGTGTACCAGGCGCCGGACGCAGAGGAGCTCGCCGCCACGGTGACCGGCTGGCATCTGCCGTTGTCGGGGCTCGCGTTCTGGGTGCGCGGGGTGCAGCGGCCGGGGTCCGCGGCGCACGACAAGCGTGACGAGGCCGGCCGCCTGCAGAACCTCGTACAGGACGATTGGCGCGTCGATTACGCGGCCTACTCCGATGCGCCGAACGATCGTCTGCCGCGGCTTATGACCATGACGCGGCCGGAATTGGAATTGAAGCTCGTGATCGACGACTGGGAGCGGGCGCCGGCTGCGGATTCGTCCGTGCCGTTTTGATTCCACGCCGGCGATGAAGTATTTCCCGGCGCCGGCCAAGCTCAACCTGTTCCTGCACGTGGTGGGACGGCGCCCGGATGGATATCACCTGCTGCAAACCGTGTTCCGCCTCATCGATCACGGCGATGAAATCGGTGTCGTACAGCGCAGCGACGGCAGCATCAGGCGAGTGAACGCAGTTGCCGGCGTGCCGGAGGCGAGCGACCTCGCGCTGCGCGCCGCGCGGTTGCTCAAGCAACGCACGAAATGCGAGGCCGGCGCTGAAATAGAGGTGGTTAAGCGCCTGCCATTGGGCGGCGGCCTGGGTGGCGGCAGCTCGGATGCGGCGACTGTCCTGATCGTCCTCAACCATCTTTGGCAGACCGGGCTTTCCCGCGCGGAACTCATGCGAATCGGCATGGAGCTGGGAGCAGATGTGCCGTTTTTTGTGTTTGGCGAATCCGCTTTCGCCGAGGGAATAGGCGATGAACTGACTCCCGTGAGTCTTGAGCCCGCCTGGTACGTCGTGCTGGTGCCGGGCGTGGCCGTTGCTACCAGCGAGATTTTCGCCGCGCCGGAACTCAAGCGCGACAGTCCGGCCATCCCGCCCGCGGAATATTCGGCAGGCTGGGGCAGCAACGTTTTGCAGGACGTCACCTGCGCGCGTTACCCGGAGGTGGCGCGTCATCTCGATTGGCTCCAACACTATGGCGACGCGCGCATGACCGGCTCCGGAGCCTGCGTATTCGCGGCGTTTCCCAGCGACAGCGCGGCGCGCGAGGTGTTGGACCGGCGGCCGGCGGGGATGCAAGGGTTTGTAGCCCAGGGACTTGACCGTCATCCCTTGCGCCAGTTGACCCATTCCTGAAGCCCTCTGCCCGCTGGCGGGCCAAGGGTGCCCGGTCCGTATCGCAACACCCGCTAAGTCCCTGTTTAACCCGATAATCCCCTCACATTTCCTAGCCAAGACCCGGTAGCCTAGGCTATAATGCCGCCCTTTCGCCCGGGTGGCTTCGGCATGGTTTTGGCTTCGGCGAAGGAAGGTTCGTGTTGGGGAGTCGCCAAGCTGGTTAAGGCACTGGATTTTGATTCCAGCATGCGAAGGTTCGAATCCTTCCTCCCCAGCCAGCAAGACGTAACCGGGTAGTTGCGGGCGGTTTGCGCACCAGCGCATCGTGGTTTTCTAGACTTTAGCTTCGAGTGGCAAGCCTCCAGACATGGCCAATGATCGCCTGATGGTGTTTACCGGCACCGCCAACCCGAAGTTGGCGGCGGATGTCGTCAAGTATTTGAACATCTCGTTGGGGCGCGCGACGGTGGGGCGCTTCTCCGATGGCGAAGTGATGGTCGAGCTGATGGAAAACGTCCGCGGCAAGGATGCTTTCGTATTGCAGTCGACCTCGACCCCGACCAATGACAACCTGATGGAAATCATGGTCATGGTCGATGCTTTGAAGCGCTCTTCGGCGGCGCGCGTGACCGCGGCCATCCCGTATTTCGGGTATGCGCGGCAGGACCGGCGGCCGCGTTCGGCGCGGGTCGGCATTACCGCGAAAGTGGTGGCGAACATGTTGCAGGCGGTCGGCGTCGATCGCGTATTGACGATGGATCTGCATGCCGACCAGATCCAGGGATTTTTCGATATCCCGGTGGATAACGTGTACGCGGCGCCGATATTGCTGGGCGACGTATGGAAGCACGATTATCCGAACCTGATCGTGGTCTCCCCCGACGTGGGCGGCGTGGTCAGGGCCAGGGCGCTGGCGAAACGGCTGGAATCGGACCTCGCGATTATCGACAAGCGGCGTCCGAAGGCGAACATGGCCGAGGTGATGAACATCATCGGCGAAGTGAAGGATCGCACCTGCGTCATCATGGACGATATGGTGGATACCGCAGGCACGCTCGCGAAGGCGGCGCAGGCGTTAAAGGAGGCCGGCGCGGCGCGCGTCGTGGCTTACTGTACCCACCCCGTATTTTCGGGCCATGCGGTACAGCGGATTGCGGAATCCGAGCTCGACGAAGTGGTGGTGACCGATACCATTCCGTTGAGTGAGGAAGCGCGGAAATGCAAAAAGATCCGCCAATTGTCGGTGGCGGGTCTGCTGGCGGAAACGATTACGCGAATCTGCAACGCGGATTCGGTAAGTTCATTGTTCATGGACTGAAAAGCGGGGCGGGATTCGGGATTCAGGATTCGGAGAAACAGAGAAGTTTTTGGTGGTCGGCAAATTATCGCGGACCGTTTTTAACAGCGTGCGCTGGTCGCGGCTCACGCTTTAGTGGAGTTATCATGAAAATCGAAGTCAGCGCGCAAGCGCGCAAGACGCAGGGCACCGGAGCGAGCCGCCGCCTGCGCCGATCCGGGAAAGTCCCCGGCATCGTATACGGCGGAAAATCGGCAGCGGCTGCCATCGAGCTCGATCACAGCTCGTTGTTCCAGCAGATGCGCAAGGAAGCCTTCCACGCCTCGATCCTGAGCCTCAACGTCGACGGCAACAAGGAAGACGTGCTGCTGCGCGCCGTCAACATGCACCCCTGGCGCCTGCAAATCGACCATATCGATTTCCAGCGCGTGTCGGCGGATTCCAAGATTCACATGAAAGTGCCGCTGCACTTCGTGAACGCGGAAATTTCCCCGGGGGTCAAGGAATCGGGCGGCGTGGTCAGCCACGTGCTGACCGAGCTCGACATCTCCTGCCTGCCGAAGGACCTGCCCGGCTTTATCGAAGTCGACCTCTCGACCATGGCTATCGGCCATTCGGTGCACGTCGCGGACTTGAAGCTGCCCGAGGGTGTGACGGCGGTAGTGCATAAGAAGGAAAATCCGGTGGTGGCCACGGTGCAGATTCCGCGTGCCCTGGTGGTGGCGGAAGATACCGTCGTTGCCGAAACCGCAGTCGAAGGCGAAGCCGCCGCAGGCGGTGCTGCCGCACCCGCGGCTGCAGGAGGCGCTCCCGCTGCCGGCGCCAAAGCCCCGGCTGCAGGTGCCAAGGCTCCGGCCGCAGGCGGCAAGGATGCTGCCAAGCCGGCCGCTGGCGCCAAGGCGCCCGAGAAATCAGGCAAGAAATAATCTCTCGGGTAACCATGCAGGCCCGTTTTGCGCCTCCGGGGTCGAACCGGGGAACGCAAAGCGGGCCTGATCTTTTATGAACCTCACTCCGATCAAGCTGATCGCCGGCCTCGGCAATCCGGGCCGCGAATACGCGGTGACGCGGCATAACGCCGGCTTTGCTTTCATTGAACGCCTGGCCGAAGTCTGCAAAGCCGCATTCAAGCCCGAGTCCAAGTTCTTAGGCAAGACCGCCCGCGTGCCCGGTCTCGGCCATGAAATGTGGCTGCTCATGCCGCAGACCTTCATGAACCTCTCGGGGCAGGCGGTGGGCGCGCTGGCGAATTTCTACAAAATCGCGCCGGCGGAAATCCTGGTGGTGCACGACGAGCTCGATCTGCCGCCAGGCGGCGTAAAAATAAAATTCGGCGGCGGCGTGGCGGGTCACAACGGCTTGAAGGATATCGCGGCGCACCTCGGTACCCGGGACTTCTGGCGGCTGCGCATCGGTATCGGCCATCCGGGCGACCGCGACCGCGTGGCCGACTATGTATTGCAGCGCGCGAGCCGCGAGGATCAGGAGTTGATCGATGACGTCATCGCGCGCAGCCTCCAATTGTTTCCGCAAATCGAGCGCGGCGATTTCGAGGCCGCGATGCTGAAGCTGCATACAAAAACATGAGCGCCGCAGACCGCATGCTCGCCATTCGCGCCGGCGCCCGCGCCAGAGCGCACATTGCCAGGCACGGTATGCAACCCGCGGACGTCGCAATGATCCCGGCCGCGGCCGGCGGCCCGAAGGGGCTCGCGCTGATCGGGCTCGACAAGGCCATTTTTTGCGAGTGGCTGCCGCGCACGCCGCGCGAGCGCTGGCTGCTCGGCGCGTCGATCGGCGCCTGGCGCATGGCGGCGGCCTGCCGCCCCGACCCGGCGCGCGCGTTAGACCGCCTGGTCGATCTTTATTGCGACGAGCAGGTGTACACGGAGCGGCCGCCGGCGATTGAAGTCTCCGAGGTCTGCAAGCGGCTGGTGACGCGACTCCTGGACGGCGATGACCAGGCGGTATTGGCGCATCCCCACCATCGGCTGGCGATCCTGACCGTGCGCGGCCGCGGCCCGCTTGCGCACGAGCATCGCGCAAGCCTGCTGGGGTGGGGGTTGGCCGCGGCGGCAAATGCGCTGGGCCGCCGTCATCTCGCGCGCCTGCTGGAACGTGGGGTATTCGCCACCGCAGCCGAGCGAGTACCTTTTTTCCGTCACCGCTTCGACGCATTCGAAAACCGGGTGGCGGCGCTCTCGCGCGACAACCTGCACGCCGCCTTGCTGGCTTCGGCATCGATCCCGGTGGTCCTGCGCGGCGTGGAAGGCATTGCCGGTGCGCCGGCTGGAACCTATTGGGATGGCGGACTCATCGATTATCAGCTCGCCTTACCCTACGCCGAGGCGCCGGACCTGGTGCTCTATCCGCATTACATCGAAAGCATCACGCCCGGCTGGCTGGACAAACCCTATCGCAGGAGACGCGCGACGCCATCAGCGCTCGATAATGTGGTGACGGTCGGCCCATCGCGCGAGTTCATCGCCAAATTACCCAACGCGAAACTTCCCGACCGCTCGGATTTCAAGCGTTATGGGACCAATGCAAAAGCGCGGGCGCGCGCCTGGCGGGATGTCGCCGAAGCAGGCGAGGAACTCGGGCACGCTTTCCTGCGCTGGTGCGAAAAACCGGATCCCGCCATGGTGCGCGGCTTCGGAGAAAGTTAAGGAATAACGATGAGTCTCAAAAGCGGCATCGTGGGCCTGCCCAACGTCGGCAAGTCCACACTGTTCAACGCCCTCACCAAGGCCGGTATCGCAGCGGAAAACTATCCGTTTTGCACCATCGAGCCCAACGTCGGCATAGTCGAAGTGCCCGACCCGCGCCTTGGCCTTCTCGCGGCCATCGCCAAGCCGCAGAAAGTGTTGCCGGCCATCGTCGAGTTCGTCGATATCGCGGGCCTGGTTGCGGGCGCGTCGAAAGGCGAGGGCCTGGGCAACCAGTTCCTGGCAAACATTCGCGAGACCGACGCCATCGCCCACGTCGTGCGCTGCTTTGTGGACGACAACGTGGTTCACGTCTCCAACAAGGTCGACCCGATATCCGACATCGAGACGATCAACACCGAGCTGGCGCTGGCCGATCTGGCGACGGTGGAGAAGCAGCTATCGCGTTACGTTAAGGTGGCAAAAACCGGCAACGACAAGGAAGCGCAGCGCATCGTGGCGGTATTGCAAAAATTGCAGCCGGTGCTGGATCAGGCAAAGCCCGCGCGGACAGTGGAGCTTGCGCGAGAGGAGCTCGAGGTCGTGCGGCCGATGTTTCTGCTGACCATGAAGCCCACGATGTATATCGCCAACGTGGACGAGCACGGGTTCAAGGATAACCCGCTGCTCCTGGCCGTCGAGGATTACGCAAAGACGGAAGGCGCGCCGGTGGTGGCGATCTGCGCGGCGATGGAAGCGGAGATTGCCGAACTGTCGGACGAGGACAAGAAGGTATTTCTAGCCGACATGGGTCTTACGGAGCCGGGGCTCAACCGGCTCATCCGCACCGGCTACCAGCTTCTGGGCCTGCAGACCTATTTCACTGCCGGCCCCAAGGAAGTCAGGGCCTGGACCATCCACGTCGGCGACACCGCGCCGCGCGCGGCCGCGGCGATCCATACGGATTTCGAAAAAGGCTTCATACGCGCCGAGGTGATTCCGTTTGCGGATTTCATCGCCTGCAAGGGGGAGCTGGGCGCGCGCGACGCGGGCAAGATGCGGCTCGAAGGCAAGGAATACGTGGTGCACGACGGCGACGTCATGCACTTCAGGTTCAATGTTTGAGGCCGGCTGCTACTTTTTCTTTTTCGGCGGCGGCCCTGGCCGTTTGCAAAAGCCCAGCGATCCTTCCTGGCATACCACGCCGTCGATCCAGGTCGCAGCGTAGAAGTCCGCGAATTGCAGCCGCGCGCCCTGAATCTTGGCGCCGAACAGGTTGGTGCCTTTCATGTTGGCGTTGGCAAGATTGGCGCCGATCAGGTTGGCCGACATCAGGTTCGCGCCCTGCAGGTTGGCGTTGGCGAGGTTGGTGCCCTGCAATGAGGCCCGCTGCATGTTGGCGTTCTGCAACTTGCCCGAATTGACGGTCGCCGATTGCAGGCTTGCGCGCTGCAGGCTCGCGTATTGCAGGTTGGCGCCGGGCAGCTGCGCAAAGTTGAGAACCGCGTCCGTGAGGTTGGCGTTCGAAAGGTTGGCGCCGGATAAATTCGCGTGTTCGAGGTGAGCGCCGGGTATCGGCGCACGCTCGAGGTTGGCGCGCGGGCATTGCGTCCGCGGCTTGATCAGGCAATTTCCCACCTTGCTGGGCGCGGGCGGCAGGGAATCCATCTGCTGGGGAAATATCCGAACCGGCGCGGATGCTGCGGGTTTGGCCGGGGCCGCCAGCGCGGCGTCCGACGCAGAAAAAGCCACGCAAAGCACGGCCCATAGCGCGGCTGCGCGGCGCTCGGTGCTGCCCGGGTTGTTGGCTCCTCCCATTGTGTCGGCGTTTGGCGGCGGCTCAGCGGTCGATGCCGCCCATGCAAATGTACTTGATGGCGACGAAGTCTTCGATTCCGTACTTCGAGCCTTCGCGGCCGATCCCCGATTGCTTGACGCCGCCGAACGGCGCCACTTCGTTGGAAAACACGCCGGTGTTGACCGAGACGATGCCCTGCTCCAGCGCTTCGGCGACGCGCCATACGCGGCCGATGTCGCGGCTGTAGAAGTAACCTGCAAGGCCGAATTCGGTGTCGTTTGCCATCGCGATGGCCTCAGCCTCGGTCTTGAAGCGAAACAGCGGCGCGACCGGGCCGAAGGTCTCTTCACGCGTGACTTTCATTTTGGTGTTGACGCCGGTTAGCACCGTGGGCTCGAAGAAAGTGCCGCCGAGCTTGTGCGGATGGCCGCCGATTTCGACTTTGGCGCCTTTCGACACCGCGTCATCGACGTGATCCTTCGCCTTGTTGAAGCCCTGGCTGTCGATCAGCGGGCCGATGTTGACGCCGGTCTCGACGCCGGCGCCGACCTTCATGGTCTTGACCTTTTCCACCAGTTTTTGCGCGAACTTGTCGTAGATTGCGTCCTGCACCAGGATGCGGTTGGCGCACACGCAGGTCTGGCCCGCATTGCGGAACTTGGACGCGATCGCGCCGTCGACCGCCTGGTCGAGATCGGCGTCGTCGAACACGATGAAGGGCGCGTTGCCACCAAGCTCCAGCGAGACTTTCTTGATCTGCTCCGCGCTGGCCCGCATCAGCAGGCGGCCAACTTCGGTGGATCCGGTGAACGTGACCTTGCGCACCAGCGGATTGCCGGTCATTTCGGCGCCGACTTTGGGCGCGTTGCCGATGTCGCAAGTGACGATATTGAATACGCCCTTGGGGATGCCGGCGCGCTCGGCGAGCACCGCCAGCGCCAGCGCGGAATAGGGCGTCTGCTCCGCCGGTTTCAGCACCACGGTGCAGCCAGCGGCCAGCGCGGGAGCGGTCTTGCGCGTAATCATCGCCATCGGGAAATTCCAGGGCGTAATCGCGGCCACCACGCCGATCGGCTGCTTGATCACGACCAGGCGGCGGTCATTCGCAGGCTGCGGAATCACGTCGCCGTAAATGCGTTTGCCTTCTTCGGCAAACCACTCGACGAAGGAAGCGCCGTAGACGATTTCCCCATTGGCTTCGGCGAGCGGCTTGCCCTGCTCGGCGGTCATGATTTGCGCGAGGTCGGACTGGTTCGCGAGCATCAGGTCGAACCACTTGCGCAGGATTGCGGCGCGCTCCTTGGCGGTCTTGGCGCGCCAGGCGGGCCAGGCCGCATTGGCCGCGGCGATCGCGCGCCCGGTCTCCGCCGCACCCATGTCGGGGACGGCGCCCAGGATTGAACCGTTGGCGGGGTTGTTGACGCTGAATGTGGCCTTGTTGTCGGCATCCAACCAGGCGCCGTCGATGAAGGCTTGAGCGCGGAACAGGCTGGGGTCGGCAAGCGCCGGCGCGCCCGCGGTATTGAGCTGGGAAGCTTTTTCCTGAAGCATGGCGAACCTCACTGACGGAAGGAAACACGCGCTGCGGCAATGCGGCAGCGCCATTGCAGGCAACGCTCGGGGGATGCCCAAATTATACACCCGCGCAAATTTGACAGCGCCGCCGGCCAGGGGTTTTGCCCGGCCCCGAGGGGGTTCTAGGTGTCCCAGCGCACAGTGGCGCAACATGACTTCGGCTACACTTAGGGTGTCGATCAATGCCTCGGCTTTGACACCGTTTAAACGATTTCATGGTGAATCCCGCCCCCGTCACCCGTGCTTCCGCCTGGGAAGCGCTTGCCAGTCATTGTCAGTCACTGAAAGCCATGCACCTCCGGGAGCTGTTCGCCCGCGACCCGCGGCGTGCAGAACATTTCTCGCGCGAACTGCCGGACTTCCTCGTCGATTACTCCAAGCATCGGGTTACCGAGGAAACGCTTGAGCTGCTGCGTGCGCTGGCCCGCGCCTGCGCGCTGCCGGCATGGACGGCAAAGATGTTCGCTGGCGAGTTGGTGAACACCACCGAGCATCGCGCCGCCTTGCATGTGGCGCTGCGCGAGCCGCTTGGCGGTTCGCGCAAGCTGGGAACGGTGGACATCAGCGCAGAAGTCGACGGCGTGCGGCAGCGCATGCGCAAGGTGTCGGACGATATTCGCGACGGCGGCTGGGTGGGGGCGACCGGAGAGAGCATCAAGGACGTCGTGCATATCGGCATCGGCGGCTCGCTCCTGGGCCCGCAACTCGCGGTTGAAGCGTTGACCGCGTACGGGCATCCCAGGCTCAGCATCCATTTTCTCGGCAACGTCGACAGCGCGCCGGTGGCTGCCTTGCTCTCTGAACTGGATCCGGCGAGGACGTTGTTCATTATCGCGTCCAAGACCTTTGCCACCGAGGAAACGCTGACCAACGCCGACACCGCGCGTGTGTGGCTCGAAACCAAGCTCGGCAGCGCGGCCGTGCCCCGGCATTTCATGGCGGTGACCGCCAATCGCGAAGGCGCGCTGGCGTTCGGCATTGCCGGGGACAGCATTTTCGAGTTCTGGGACTGGGTCGGCGGCCGGCTTTCACTGTGGTCCTCGATCGGCCTGCCGATTGCGATTGCGATCGGCATGGATCGCTTCGAGGAAATGCTGGCGGGCGCGCACGAAATGGACCGGCATTTTGCCGAAACGCCGCTGGAGCGGAACCTGCCCGCGACGCTTGGGCTGCTTGCCGTCTGGTACAACGATTTTTTCGGCTGGGGAACCCACGCGGTGCTGCCCTACGACGAGGGCATGCGGCTCCTGCCCGCCTACCTGCAGCAGTTGGAAATGGAAAGCAACGGCAAGTCAGTGACGCGCGATGGCACGCCTGTCGACTGCGACACCGCGCCCATCGTGTGGGGCGGCACCGGCACCAATTCGCAGCACGCGTTTTTCCAGATGCTGCACCAGGGCACGCGCATCGTGCCTGGGGATTTCATCGTGGCCGCGCAAAGCGGCGCGCCATTGCCGCGCCACCAGGACCTGCTGGTGGCGAATTGCTTTGCGCAGACCGAAGCGCTCATGCTGGGGCGTACCGCTGCCGAAGTCGAGGGCGATCTGGCTGACCTGCCGGATGGCGAGCGTGCCGCCCTGCTGCCGCATCGCGTGTTCCAAGGCAACCGGCCCAGCACTACCATCCTTGTGAAACGCCTCGATCCGCGCGCGTTCGGCATGCTGCTCGCGCTCTATGAGCACAAGGTGTTTGTGCAAGGCGTAATCTGGGGCGTGAATTCTTTCGACCAGTGGGGGGTCGAGCTTGGCAAGAAGCTCGCCAAGAACATCGTGCCCGAGCTCGACGGAGAATCCGCGCGCGAGCCGCACGACGTGTCGACCGCGGGATTGATCGCCAGGTATCTCGACTGGCGATAATTTAACTTACTCGTTATCCAGTTCGATCCCGTTAAACGGCCAGCGGCAGCCGGTATTGAAGCCGGCGTTGAACCGGCGCATGCGCGATTCGAGTTCAGTCATGCTTTGCGATTGCCTGAAATACCGGTCCAGACTGTCTTGTTCGCGGCGCGCAAACCAATCGCCGATGGTGCGCGCCGCGGACAGAATCAGGTTTCGCAGATAGATGCAGCGCGCCGCCCTGGCGCGCTGCAGGACAATCTCCAGGTCCGGCAATTCGACATCCGGCGCGTCGGCGGAAGCGCTCAGCGCTGGGCGGGGCTCTGGTAACGTCAACCTTAGGACTGTCCCGGTTGCGGACGACGGTGTGAATCGCGGCCTCGCGGCTTTGGTAGCGGTGATGTTCATAGTTATGTCCCTCACAGGCAAGATCTGCAGAATCTTGTCGCGCTAGGCGATTAATGCGAATCCGAGGTTTTTCGCGATCAGGCCGAATCCCGACGTCGCCAGCAGCAAAAACACCACGCGGCGAAAATTGAAGTCGGAAATCTTCCGGTATATCCGAACCCCGGTGCCGGTACCCATCAGCACCAACGGCACCATCAGCACGAACAGGGTCCAGAACTTCGCGTCGAACAGATCGGGCCGCGTGCACAGCAGAATGCCCAGGGAAACGAGTTGCATGGCCAGGGTGAACGGCTGCGCGACGCGCCGGGTTTGTTGCTTCGATGTATTGGTGAGTCCCAGCCAGATCACCACCGGCGATGAGGGAAACGCCGTAAAACCGCCGACGGCGCCGCCAATCGCGCCCACCAGGACCGGCGCCAGGAGTCCCGACGGCTTAGCGATAGCCGGAGAGTGTGCAGCCTGCGTCCTGCCCAGGGAATACAGGCTGAATGCCGTGAGCAGGCCGCCGAACACCAGCAGCAATGCGGTCGTCGGCAACGTCGTCAGAATCCAGATGCCGACTGGCGCTCCCGCCAGCCCGCCGAGTATGTAGGGCAGCGGACCCGTCTCCCAGGAGCTTCGATCCTTCGCCATTTCTCCAAACAGCGAGCAAAGCGAAAACAACTGGTTGGCGGTGGAAAGTGCGAACAGCAGCGGCACGCATTGCGTCGGCGGCAACACGAATAGACAAGTGGCGCCGATCGCGGAGAAGCCGAACCCGGACAAGCCGCTGACGACGCCCGAAAGACAAAGGATCGCCGCTATCGATAAGAGCGTTCCCACCGGCATGGCGCCGAGCAAAGTGTGGAAGTCGTACATGAGCCCAATGATGGCGAACGCGGCTTGCCTGTTCCATCGCAGGGTCGGCAGAAAATTCGCCGAATAATCGCCTTATGCGAGCGAAAAAAGTCACCGAGCAACGCTTGTCAATGCCGGATTTCAACCCACCGGGACCGGTGGTGAGGGGATAAAGTCACTTTCACGCCCGCGGGCGCAGGCAGTTCGCGCGGAGTACGCGCGGGACGTGAACAATACCGTGCCGCCCCCACGTCATTGAGGAACAATGCAGGAGCGATTTGGCAAAGAGCCGGCCCGCCCGTCCGGGCCTGATGCGGGGGCGGCTGGCGGAGGCTTACAGCGTTCCCGGAAAGGCGCCGCCGTCGAGCAGGATGTTTTGTCCGGTAATGAACCCCGCCTGCGCACTGCACAGATAGGCGCAGGCGTCGCCAAATTCTGCGGGATCGCCGAAGCGCCCGGCGGGATTCGCGGCCCTTCTTTCTTCGGCGACCTCTTCGATGCTCTTGCCCGAGGTCTTCGCGCCGGTCTCGATATTCGAGCGCAGGCGCGCGGTGTCGAAGGGGCCCGGCAACAGGCCGTTGATGGTGACGTTGTGGCGTACCGTTTTGCGCGCAATGCCCGCGACGAAACCGGTGAGGCCGGTGCGTGCGCCGTTGGACAGGCCCAATATGTCGATCGGCGCCTTGACCGCGCTCGACGTGATGTTGACGATGCGGCCGAACTTGCGCGAAATCATGCCGTCCACCGTGGCCTTGATGAGCTCAATCGGCGTCAGCATGTTGGCGTCCAGCGCCTTGATCCAGTCATCCCGCGTCCAGTTGCGAAAATCCCCGGGCGGCGGCCCGCCCGCGTTGTTTACCAGGATGTCCGGCTGCGGGCAGGCGGCGAGCGCGAGCCTGCGCCCTTCGGGTGTCGTGATGTCGGCCGCCACCGCGATGACTTTGGCGCCGCTGTCCTTGCGGATATCCGCTGCCGCGGTTTCGAGGGTATCCCGGGTGCGCGCGACTATCGTGAGCTCGACGCCTTCGCGCCCCAGCGACATCGCGCATGCTCGTCCCAATCCCTTGCTCGCCGCGCATACCAGCGCGGATTTGCCGCGAATGCCGAGGTCCATGGGCCTTCCTTGTCTGTCTGGAATGAAACGAAAAGACGCTAAACCGCAGCGAGCTTCGCAAACTGCAGCGCCAGCCATTTTACGCCGACGTCGGCGAACTTGACCTGCACCCTGGCATCGGAACCGCTGCCTTCGGCATCGACAATGACGCCGCTGCCGAATTTGGGATGAACCACATTCTGGCCAATGCGCCAGCCGGGTACTCCCGCGCCCCCTCCGGGCGCCCTTGCCGCGCCTCCCGGCGCGCGTGCGCGGATGTTCGATTTTTGGTAAGCCGGCTCGGCGTAACGCTGCGGTGGAAGAATACGCTGCGACAGCCACTTCAACAGGCCCTCGGGCAATTCGTCGAAAAAACGCGAGCGCACGTTATACCGCGTCTGGCCGTGGAGCATGCGGGTCTGGGCGAACGAGAGGTATAAGCGCCGGCGCGCACGCGTGATGGCGACGTACATGAGCCTGCGTTCTTCCTCCACGCCGTCGGGCTCGTTGGCGCTCTGGTCGTGGGGGAACAGGCCCTGCTCGAGGCCGCTGATGAAGACCGAATGAAATTCCAGTCCCTTGGCGGAATGCACCGTCATCAACTGCAAAGCGTCGCTGCCTTCGCCCGCCTGGTGCTCGCCAGCTTCCAGCGCGGCGTGGGCGAGGAAAGCGGCGAGGCTGCCGTCGTCCTCCTCAGCCACGAAGCCGGTGGCGGCGTTGACGAGTTCGCCCAGGTTTTCCACGCGGTCCGCGCCCTCTTTCTCGTTCTTGTAAAACGCCACCAGCCCGCTTTGGTGAATCGTGTGCTCGATGATCTCAGGCAGTTTGAGATCCCGGGTCGCTTCGCGCAGGTCGTCGATCAGCGCGACAAAAGCGCCGACGTTGCCGCCTGCCTTTCCCGCAAGCAGTGGCACCGCCTGGTGCAGGCTCGAACCGCGCGCCGCTGCGATATCCTGCAGTTGTTCGAGCGAACGCGCGCCGATGCCGCGCGCCGGAAAGTTAACCACTCGCAGGAATGCGGTATCGTCGTCAGCGTTGGCAATAAGCCGCAGGTAGGCCAGCGCGTGCTTGATTTCCTGGCGCTCGAAAAATCTGAGGCCGCCGTACACCCGGTAAGGAATGCCGCCGTTGAACAATGCGTGCTCGATCACCCGCGACTGCGCGTTCGAGCGGTACAGCACGGCGATTTCCGAGCGCCGCAGGCCGTCGGCGACCAGCGCGCGCACCTCGTCGACGATCCACTGCGCTTCCTCGGTGTCGCTCGTGGCCTCGAACACGCGCACCGGTTCGCCGTGGCCCTCGGCCGTCCACAGGTTCTTGCCGAGCCTGGTGTGATTGTTTCCGATCAAGGCGTTTGCGGTGTCCAGGATATTGCCGTGCGAACGATAGTTCTGCTCGAGCTTGATCACGGTCTGGATGTGGAAGTCGCGCTCGAAATCCCGCATGTTGCCTACATTGGCGCCGCGAAATGCATAGATGCTCTGGTCGTCGTCGCCCACCGCGAAAATCGCGTTGTCGCGCCCGCACAGGATCTTGAGCCAGGCGTATTGCAGGCGGTTGGTGTCCTGGAATTCATCGACCAGGATGTGCTTGAAGCGCGCGCGATAGTGCTCGAGCAGAAGCTCGTTTCTGGAAAGCAGTTCATAGGAACGCAGCAGCAACTCGGCGAAATCGACCACCCCCTCGCGGTTGCACTGCGCGTCGTAGGCGGCGTAAATCTCGGCCAGCCTGCGCTCGTGTTCGCTGAAAGTTTCGACCTTGTCCGCGCGCAGCCCCGAATCCTTGGCCGCGTTGATGAAGTACTGCACCTGCCTCGGTGGAAACTTCTCGTCGTCCGCGCCGAGCGCCTTCAGAGTGCGCTTGATGGCGGACAACTGGTCCGCGACGTCGAGGATCTGGAACAATTGCGGCAGGCCGGCGTCGCGATGATGCGCGCGCAACAGCCGGTTATTGAGGCCGTGGAAAGTGCCGACCCACATGCCGCGCGTATTGATCGGCAGCATGGCGGTGAGCCGCGTGAGCATTTCCTTCGCCGCTTTGTTGGTGAAAGTCACGGCGAGGATGCCGCCGGGGCTGATCTGGCCGGTCGATATCAGCCAGGCGATACGGGTGGTGAGCACCCGTGTCTTGCCGCTGCCCGCGCCGGCCAGGATAAGCGCCGACTGGTTCGGCAGCGTGACCGCTGCCTGCTGCTCGGGATTGAGGTGGGAGAGTAGTTCTGACATTGCCGCGATTCGCGCAAATTATATCAGCAACACCGCTCGTTCCCGGGACAAAAATATGCAACGCAGTGTGCTTCCCGCACAGGCGAGACGTTACAATCGCGATTTTTCTCGCGCGTCCGCGAGATTCTGTTCATGAGCAACCTGTCGCTGTATCTTGCCTGCGTCTTGATCTGGGGTTCGACCTGGATCGCGATCACTTTCCAGCTGGGCCAGGTGCCCTCCGAGCTTTCGGTCGCCTATCGTTTCGGCCTGGGGGCGCTGATCCTGTTCGGCTGGTGCTTCGCCAGGAAAAGGCCGCTGTATTACGGCTGGCCCGAGCATCGGGGGTTTATGCTGTCGGGAATCCTGATGTTCGGCGTAAATTACGTCTTGGTGTATTACAGCGAAAAATTCGTAAGCTCGGGCCTGGTCGCGGTGTTGTTTTCGACCATGGTGTTTGCCAACCTGTTTTTTGCGCGCATTTTCTTCCGCACCGCGATGCGCGGCGAAGTGGCGGTCGGCGCCGTGCTCGGCGTGGCCGGCATCGCCTTGATATTCTGGCCGGAGATCGCGCGCTTTTCGCACGGCGGCAATGCCCTCAACGGCCTGGGACTCGGCCTGCTTTCGGTGCTCACCGCTTCGCTTGGCAACATGGTGATGGTGCAAAACCAGCGGCGCGGAGTCCCGGTGGTGCAGGCCAACGCCTTCGGCATGCTGTACGGCGCGGTTGCGGTGTTGGGCTACGCCGCGCTGATGGGGATGCCGCTGGATTTCGAGGCGACGCCGAGGTACGTGGTGTCGCTGCTCTACCTCGCGGTATTCGGCTCCGTCCTCGCCTTCGGCGCTTACATGACGCTGGTCCGCCACATCGGGCCCGGGCCTGCGGGCTATACCGCGGTGGCGATCCCCGTGGTCGCGTTGTTGATTTCGACCCTGATGGAATCGTTCCAGTGGCACGCCATCACGTTTCTCGGACTTGCGCTGTGCCTTGGCGGCAACGTGCTGGTGTTAAGAACCGAGCGCAGCCGCGCCTGAGTAAAGGCCGCGCTCAGCCAGATACGCCCGGTGCGGTCACGCCGAACTGCCCTTTGAGCGTGTCCGCCAGGCGTTGTGCTTCCGCCTTGCTCGGCAGTTGTGAAATGCGCACCTGGTAGCGGCGTTTTTCCGAGTCGCCGATCGGGTAGATTTCTGCAGGATAACCGCCGGCCCGCACCGAGTCGTAGAGTTTCAGGGCATCGTCTTCGCTGTCGGTAACGCCGAGCGTTACTTTCCACTTGCCTCCGCGCTTGACCGCGCCGGTACCGCTGGCGATTTCGGTTTCGGCCGACCACACGATCAGTTGCTGGGGATCGACCGAGGCGATCGGCAGCGGCTCGGCGTTTTTTGGCACCACGTAAAACGTGTTGGCGTAGTTCATGTCGATCGGCGCGTCGTTGCCGCGTGCGACCGAAATCTTGCCTTCGAGCAGGCATACCAGGTCGCGGTCGGCGCCGGCCTTGCCCCAAAGGTCAGTGCCGCGAATGCCGGCGGTGATGGTGGCGATTTTCACGTCCACTTGCCGTGGGCGCAGCTTGGCGAGCACGTCCGTGGTAAAGCGGAACGCGCCGGCAGCGACCTCCAAAGTCGCGGTGAACAGGTTGTCCTTGCGCATGCCGAGGTTATTGAGTTTGAGCGTGCCGTTTTCGCCGAGCTTCACCACGCTCCCCTCGCCCATTTTGAGCAGCACGCGCGACCTGGCGCCGGTGCGCACATTGTCGCCGTCATGCAGTTCCTGGCCCGGCATCAGCGGCTGGGTCTTGCCGTCGCGTTCGAGCCACGCCGGCATCTGCACGCCTTCCACCACGGCATTCGGCGCCGCGGCAGGGGCTTTGGGTGCATTGGTCGCGGCGAGCGCGGATGCGGTCAGACCGGCGAGTAGCGAGGACAAAAACAGGGTGCCGATCAGCCTGGGGGCGGTGCGTCTCATGATGAATCTCCTCGTGCGTGATACTGGAATCCGACGTATACGCGGCGAAACTGCCGCTGGATGCGATGGGAGCGCCGGGCTTTGGGTATAATTTGACGTTTTGCGCCGCCGAAGAGAGGTATGCCTACCCTACCGGGCCGTGCGGCGCATGATCGGATCTCCCATGCGAGCGTATTATCATCCTGCCGTGGTCGAACGCGAAGCGCAAGAGCGCTGGGAGAGCGCGCACGCGTATCGGGCGGTTGAGGTCGCGGGCAAACCCAAGTATTACTGCCTGTCGATGTTCCCCTATCCTTCGGGGAAACTGCACATGGGCCACGTGCGAAACTATAGCATAGGCGACGCCCTCACCCGCTTCCACCGCATGCGCGGTTATAACGTGATGCAGCCGATGGGCTGGGACGCATTCGGCCTGCCCGCCGAGAACGCCGCCATCGCCAACAAAGTCCCTCCGGCCAAGTGGACTTACGACAACATCGCGTACATGAAGCAGCA
>Ga0181537_10000840_pt1 | contig 28606 bp, 31 predicted proteins | sample PEATcosm2014_Bin_39_FD_119765 | JGI IMG/M metagenome (GOLD analysis project Ga0181537, IMG submission 119765) | Peatland microbial communities from MTU Mesocosm Facility, Houghton, MI, USA - PEATcosm2014_Bin23_10_metaG | ecosystem: Environmental > Terrestrial > Soil > Wetlands > Peat | place...
GCGGCAGGTACGACAGGCCGAGCTTGGCGCGCCGGTGGATCGGCATATGGGCAAGGCTGCGCGAATCGATATAGATGCTGCCCGCATCGAGCCCGACCAGGCCGACCATCAGGTAGAAGCAAGTAGTCTTACCGGCGCCATTGGGCCCGAGCAGGCCGACGACTTCGCCGCTCGCGACTTCCAGCGACACGTCTTTCACCACTTCGCGGGCCTTGTAGCGCTTCTTGAGGCCGACCGCCTTCAGTTTACTCATTCGGAAATGCTCATTCGCCATCCTCGTCCGCGCCGGCTTTGCCGCCGACCACCCGGTGCACGACGTCAGCGGAGAAGCCACGACTCATTAGGAAACGCCCCTGCTTCGCGCGCTCCGCCGCGCTTCGCGCCGGCGAGGCAAATTTTCTGCGCCACACGTCGAGGGCGCGCGCCTCCTCATCTGCGCGCAGCACGCGCACCGCGTCCGCCGTCAACTCCGGCGCCACCCCCTTGTTGTCGAGTTCGGCCGCAATACGCGATGCGCCGAAGCGCGCCGCGCGGCGATGGACGAGGGAATCGGTGAACCGCTTATCCGATTGCAGGTTCGAATGAGTCAAGCTATCCAATAGCAGGTCGAGTTCGGCAGCGGATTGCGCCAGCGGTTCGAGTTTGCGGCGCAGCTCGAAGCGGCTCATTTCCCGCCGCGCCAGCAGCGCCAGCGCGCGCGCGCGCAGCGCGTCCGCCAAAGTTGTTCTCCGGGGCGCCGCCTCAGGCGGCGGCAGCCTCCGGCTCGCCCATCTTGGCGACGCCGACCTGGGCGCGGATCTTGTTTTCGATTTCGAGCCCGATCTCGGGATGCTCCTTGAGATATTCGCGCGCGTTGTCCTTGCCCTGGCCGATCTTGTCGCCCTTGTAGGCGTACCAGGCGCCGGACTTCTCGACGATTTTGTAAATCACGCCGAGCTCGATGATCTCGCCCTCGCGCGAAATGCCCTCGCCGTAAAAAATGTCAAAGTCCGCCTGCTTGAAGGGCGGCGCGACCTTGTTCTTCACCACCTTGACGCGGGTTTCGTTGCCGACCACTTCCTCGCCGCGCTTCAAGGCGCCGGTGCGGCGGATGTCGAGCCTGACCGACGCATAGAACTTGAGCGCGTTGCCGCCGGTGGTGGTTTCCGGGTTGCCGAACATGATGCCGATCTTCATCCGGATCTGGTTAATGAAAATGACCAGCGTATTGGTGCGCTTGATGTTGCCGGTGAGCTTGCGCAGTGCCTGCGACATCAGACGCGCCTGCAAACCCATCTGCGGCTCGCCCATCTCGCCCTCGATCTCGGCCTTGGGCGTGAGCGCCGCAACCGAGTCGATGACCACGATATCGATGCTGCCAGAACGCACCAGCATGTCGGCGATTTCCAGCGCCTGCTCGCCGGTGTCGGGCTGGGAAATCAGCAGGTCGCTCACGTTGACCCCAAGCTTCTGCGCATATTGCGGGTCGAGCGCATGCTCGGCGTCGATAAAGGCCGCGGTGCCGCCGAGTTTCTGCATTTCGGCGATCACCTGCAAAGTGAGCGTGGTCTTGCCGGACGATTCCGGCCCGTAGATTTCCACCACCCGCCCGCGCGGCAGGCCGCCTACGCCCAACGCGATATCGAGGCCCAACGACCCGGTCGACACGACTTCGATGTCCTTGGCGACGTCGGCGTCGCCCAGGCGCATGATCGAACCCTTGCCGAATTGCTTTTCAATTTGCGACAGCGCCGCAGCAAGCGCCTTGCTCTTGTTGTCATCCATGGGAATCCCTTCACGAACAATGAATAATTGTATATTGCTTTACGCGCCGGATGGCGGCCGCGCTGCATTTAGTTATTTTCGTCTAAACGCAGGTATTTGCAGTCTAAACGCGCGAAGTCAAATTCGGTTACAGCGAATCTTCAAGCACGCTGAGCAGGCCCTGCAGGGCGTGGATTACGCTTTGCCGGCGCACCGCCTCGCGGTCGCCCTCGAACCGCCGGCGCTCGCTGGTTAGCAAGCCGGCGCGCGTACACCAGGCAAAGCAGACGGTGCCGACCGGCGTCCGCTCGCTGCCACCGCCGGGACCCGCCACACCGGTCACCGACAAGGAAACCGCCGCCGCACTGCGTTCAATGGCGCCCTGGGCCATGGCGCGCGCGGTTTCCTCGCTTACCGCACCCTGCGCCGCGATGAGCGCGGCATCGACCCCCAGCATTTCAGCCTTGGCCTGGTTTGAATAAGTGACGAAGCCGCGATCGAACCACTCGGAACTGCCGGCGATCCGGGTAATGGCCTCCGCAACACCGCCGCCGGTGCAGGATTCGGCGGTGGCCAGCATCAGGCCCTGGCGCTTAAGAGCGCTGCCCGCGAGGGTTGCGAGGGTGGTGATGGCGTCGGCGGTCATGCTTAGGGTACGAAGAACTTCCAGAGTGCGATGACAAGCAGTGTATAGAAGGCCGCGACGATGTCGTCGAACATGACACCAAAGCCGCCCTTGAGCGTCGAGTCGAAATAATCGATGGGCGGCGGTTTCACAATATCGAATACGCGAAACAACGCAAAGGCCACACCCTGCCATAGCAGTTCGTCGGGAATGAGCACCAGCACCAGCCAGAATGCCACGATCTCGTCCCACACCATACCGCCATAGTCCGCGATGCCCAGGTCGCGGCCGGTACGGCCGCAGGCCCAGATCCCCGCGATGAAGCAAAGCGCGATCACCAGCAGAAATCCGAGATCGCCGTAGCCCGGCTTCAGCACCCAGTACATGAGAAGCGCCGCCAGCGTGCCCGCGGTTCCCGGCGCGACGGGCGCAAGCCCGCTGCCGAAACCAAAGGCGATGAAGTGCGCCGGATGCGCCGTGACAAAACGAAAGTCCGGGCGCGGATTCATCGGAAATGGTCGTAGCCGCCGGCGGCGATGTCAACCTCGATGCCAACCGGCTTCCCGCCGGCGTCGACTATGCGCAGGCCCGGCTTCTGTTCGATGCGGCCGGCCATGCTTATCGGCAATTCGAGATTCGCCGAAATGGCGGCAATCGCCGCGCGGGCCGATGCCGGCGCGGTAAAGCACAACTCATAGTCGTCGCCGCCAGCCAGCATCCAGTGCATGGCGCGCGGGTGCGCGGCCTGGCGCGAGAACGCCGCCGAACGGGGGATTCGCTCGAGTTCCAGGCGCGCGCCACAATGCGATCGCTCGAGTATGTGCCCGAGGTCCGCCAGCAGGCCGTCGGAAATATCGATTGCGGAATGCGCAACCCCGCGCAACGCAATCCCGGCGGCGATCCGCGGCTGGGGACGGTGCAAGCGCTCTTCAATCGACGCCCGGTCGGCGGCGGGGATTTCGATTTCCCCTCTGAGACTGGCGAGCGCGAGCGCGGCGTCGCCGAGCGTGCCGGTAATCCAGATATCGTCGCCGGCCCTGGCTGCGTCGCGTCTGAGCGCGGCTCCGGCGAGTACATGGCCGCCGACGGTAATGCAGATATTGAGCGGCCCGCGCGTGGTGTCGCCGCCGATGAGTTCAACCTCGAAGCGATCGGCAAGCGCGAACAATCCACTGGCAAATGCTTCGAGCCAGGCGTCATCCGCGGCGGGCAGCGCCATTGCCAGCAACGCCCAGCGCGGTGTAGCGCCCATCGCTGCCAGATCGGACAGGTTGACGGCCAGCGCCTTGTGGCCCAGCCAGTCCGCGCGCGCGCCTTCGAGAAAGTGCACGCCCGCAACCAGCATGTCAGTCGAGACCGCAAGCTCGTGCTGTGCTGGCACGCTCAACAGCGCGCAGTCGTCGCCGACGCCGAGCAGCGCGGCGGTCGCGGCATTCGGCGCCGGCCGCGTGAAGTGGCGGCGAATCAGCTCAAATTCGGATGGCATGCCGGACAGGCAGGCGTGGTATTCCGCGCGGGCTGCTAAGCCGGTGCCGCGCGCATCTGCACTTCCCCGCTTTGCAGTTTCTGCGCAAGCCGGTCGAGCACGCCGTTGACGAACTTGTGGCCGTCGGTGCCGCCGAAAGTCTTCGCCACTTCGACCGCTTCGTTGATCACGACCTTATACGGGGTGCCGGGCTGGTACATGAGCTCGTAGGCACCCATCATCAGCACGCCGCGTTCCACCGGGCTCAACTCGGCGAACTTGCGATCCAGCAGCGGCGCCAGCGCCGTTTCGAGGGCTTGCGCGTTGGCGGTCACGCCTTCCAGCAGGGTCTTGAAATAATCCCGGTCGACGCGGTTGAAGTCGCTCGCTTCCGCCAGTTGCTTCGCGATGTCCGCCACCGCATTGTTCGCCACCTGCCACTCGTAGAGGCCCTGCACCGCGAATTCGCGCGCGCGCCGGCGGCTCGACTTCATAGCTGGAACAGCAGGTTCGCCATCTCCAGCGCGGTCCGCGCGGCGTCCGCGCCTTTTTCGGTCATGCGCGAATACGCCTGGTCCTCGTCGTCGGTGGTGAGGATCGCATTGGCAATCGGCACCCCGGATTCCAGTTGCACCTGCATCAGGCCGCGCGCGGATTCATTGGCGACGATTTCGAAATGGTAGGTTTCACCCCGGATTACCGCACCCAATGCGATCAGCGCGTCGTAATTGCGGGTTTGCGCGAGCTTTTGCAGCGCCACCGGAATTTCGAGCGCGCCCGGCACCGTAACCAGGATCATGTCTTCGCCGCGCACGCCGCATTTGATCAATTCGTCACGGCAGGCGTCGAGCAGGCCTTCGCAAACGTCTTCGTTAAAGCGGCTCATGACAATACCGATGCGCACCCCCAGCCCGGAGGTGTCCGGTTCGATTTCCCGGATGTCTTCGAAATGCGCCACGCCTATTCCCGTTCCGGATGGGACTGGTAACCGCAGACTTCAAGGCCGAAGCCCGCCATGCTCGGCATTTTGCGCGGCGCGGCCAAGAGCCGCATCCTGCCGACGCCCAGATCGCGCAGGATCTGCGCGCCGATGCCATAGGTCCGAAGATCCATGCCACTGCCGGCCCGCCTGGCTTCCGCGCCCGGCACAACCCGGCTGCGTTCGATGAGTTCGCGGCCCGCATCCTGGCAATTGAGAAACACCATGACGCCGCGGCCGGCACGCGCGATCGCGGCAAGCGCGGCATCGATGCCCCAGCTGTGGGTGCCGGGGCCCTTATCCAGCAGGTCCACCACCGACAGCGGTTCGTGCACCCGCACCAGGGTTTCGTCGCCGCGGGTGATGGCGCCGCGGGTGAGCGCGAGGTGGGTGCCGCCCGTCGCCTTGTCGGTATAGGCCACCAGCCTGAACGTGCCGTGCGCGGTCGCGATTTCCCGCTCGCCTGCGCGCAACACCAGCGACTCGTTTTGCGAACGGTAGTGAATGAGGTCGGCGATGGTGCCAATTTTGAGCCCGTGGCGGCCGCCGAATTCCACCAGGTCGGGCAACCGCGCCATGGTGCCGTCTTCCCTGAGGATTTCGCAAATCACCGTTGCCGGCGTGAGGCCGGCCATCGCCGCGAGATCGCTTCCCGCCTCGGTGTGCCCGGCGCGCATCAGCACGCCGCCGTTTTGCGCCATCAGCGGAAAAATATGTCCCGGCTGCACCAGGTCCGACGGTTTGGCGTCCGGCGCGACAGCGGCCTTCACCGTGCGCGCGCGGTCTTGCGCCGAAATTCCCGTGGTCACACCCTCGGCCGCTTCGATCGTGACCGTGAAATTGGTACCGTGCGAGGACCGATTGTTCGCCACCATCAACGGCAGGTTGAGCTGGCGGCAGCGCGCTTCGGTCAGGGTAAGGCAAATCAGTCCGCGGCCGTGGTGCGCCATGAAATTGATGTGCTCGGCACTCACGAAATCGGCGGCGAGGATGAGGTCGCCCTCGTTTTCGCGGTCTTCCTCGTCGACCAGGATGACCATCTTGCCGTTACGGATATCGGCAATGATGTCGCTGGTCGGACTGATGGTCGGACCGGCTGCCGCGCCGGGCGCCGCCGTCTCCCCCACTGCGGCGAGCCGGGGACGGGAATTACCGATGTTGCGGGAGTCGGATTGGGCCATGGCAATGCGCGAGCGCGCCCATAGAGGCGAAGCTGCGAATTTTACAGTAAGAACGCGCCGCCCGGATGAAAGCCGGCGCGCAGTGCCCCGGGTTGCAAAAGCCTCAGGCAGCGGAAAAGTGGGGGTTTTCGATGACGCCGAGCACGTTGCCGTAGGGGTCATGTACTGTCGCGACCTTGATGCCTTCGCCCACTTCCTGCACGGCGACTTTCACCTTGGCGCCCGCCGCGAGCAGGTGATCGAGCGCGGCCTGCGCGTCTTTCACACCCCAGTAAGCGACCACGTTTTCCACCGCCGTGCCGGCGGGCGCGTCCGGTTGCAATCCGAGCTCATAGCCGCCCACGTTGAAACCGACATAGAACGGCTGGTCGAAATAAGGCGCGACACCGAGAACTTTCGCGTACCACTGCTTCGCCTGGTCGACGTCGGGAACCTGGTAGATCGCGGTGCGCAGGCCGAGGAACATTTGCTTCCCTTCGTGTTATGCCAGTTTCCTGGCTTGGGTGCTGATAATGAAAACGCCGATCAAAACCAGCGCCGAGCCGCCGATCTGCAGTGCGCTCACCGGTGCGCCCATGATCCAGACGTCGCCGAATATCGTCGCCACCGGCCCCAGCGCGCCCAGCATCGAAACCTTCATCGCGCCGATGCGCTTCAAGGCTTCCGAGGTCATGAAAATCGGCAGCACGGTCGACAGCAGGGCAATGGCGCCGCCATAGGCATAAACCTGCCACGGAAGATCGAGCTTGGCAAGCGGATGCAGCAGCAGAAACTGCGCGATCACGCACAGGCAGGCCACGGTCATCGCATACGCGGTGAAACGCGCGGAGCCGACGCGCGAAATGACGTCGGTGCCCGCGATGAGGTACATCGCATAAAGCAGTGCGCTCGCGAACACCAGCACGCCGCCCAGGCCCAGGTCACGGTTGGTTGCGCCGCTTGCGAGGTCGTGCAGAAACACCAGCACGATGCCGGCATATGAAATCGCCAGCGCCGAAAACTCCCGCCGGCTGGCGCGGCGTTTCAGAAACAGCACCGAAATCAGCAGCACCATGGTCGGATACAGGAACAGGATTAGGCGCTCGAGCGACGCCGACACATACTGCAGGCTCAAAAAATCGAGGAAGCTCGAGGCATAGTAGCCGGAGAAACCCAAGGCCAGGATCGCCGCCGCGTCGCGGCGGGAGATCGGCGCCTGCGACAGATCGCGCCGCGACCACAGGGCGACGCCGATGAAGAACGGCAGCGAAAAAACCATGCGCAGGGTAATCAGCGTTACCGGATCCACCTGGTAGCCGTAGGCAAGTTTGATGAGAATGGACTTGCAGGAAAACAGGATGGCGCCGCCAATCGCGAGCAGAACGCCGGTGATCTGGTAAGCCATGGGTTAAGAAACGCTCCGGAAATACCGAGTGAAAGGCCGAGGCGGCAGGGTCTATGTGTTAAAATTTCCCCCGATTCTATTCTCCGATCACCATCCGCGTGATCATACCGAGGAAGTCATGGCCGGCCACAGCAAGTGGGCAAACATCAAGCACAAGAAGGCGGTCACCGACGCCAAGCGCGGCAAGATTTTCACGCGCCTGATCAAGGAAATCACGGTCGCGGCGCGCCTGGGCGGCGCCGATCCCTCGATGAATCCGCGCCTGCGGCTCGCGATCGACAAGGCGTCGGCCAACAACATGCCGAAGGACACGGTGCAGCGGGCAGCGCAACGCGGCGCGGGCGAGCTCGAAGGCGCCAACTACGAGGAAATCCGCTACGAGGGTTATGGCATCGCCGGCGCCGCGGTGATGGTCGACTGCATGACCGACAACCGCACACGCACGGTCGGTGAGGTGCGCCACGCCTTCGTCAAATACGGCGGCAACCTCGGCACCGACGGCTCCGTCGCTTTCCTGTTCAAGCACTGCGGCCAGTTCGTGTTCGCGCCGGGCACCAACGAAGAAAAAGTGATGGAGGCGGCGCTCGAATCGGGCGCCGAGGACGTATTCACCAACGACGACGGCAGTGTCGAGGCGATTTGCGCGCCCAACGATTTCGAGGCGGTCAAGGCCGCGTTCGACAAGGCCGCGCTCAAGCCCGAAGTCGCCGAGGTGACGATGAAGCCGACCGTGGACACCATGCTTGCCGGCGAGGATGGGACCAAAATGCAGAAACTGCTCGACGTGCTGGAAAACCTCGATGACGTGCAGGAAGTCTATACCACCGCAGTGATCGGGGACTGATTTGCCGGCAACGCCGCTACGCATCCTTGGCATCGATCCCGGGTTGCGGGTGACGGGTTTCGGCGTCATCGAAATCAGCGGCGGCAGGCTCACCTACATCGGCAGCGGCTGCGTCAAAGTGCCGGCGGGCGAGCTGCCGGAGCGGCTCAAAGCCATACTGTCGAACCTGCGCGAAGTCATCGCCTCCTACCAGCCATCCCAGGTCGCGATCGAAAAAGTCTTCGTCAACGTCAATCCGCAATCCACCCTGTTGCTGGGCCAGGCGCGCGGCGCCGCCATTTGCGCCGCGGTGGTCGAAGGACTGGGTGTTGCCGAATACACCGCGCTGCAGGTCAAGCAATCGGTGGTGGGCAACGGCCACGCCAAAAAAGAACAGGTGCAGCAAATGGTGAAACGGCTGCTGAAACTTCCCGCGGAACCCAGCCCCGATTCCGCCGACGCGCTCGCCTGCGCCATTTGCCACGCGCACGGCGGCCAGGGCCTGGGCGTGGTGCCGACGGCAAGCTTTCGCGTGCGCGGCGGACGTCTCGTCTAGTCGCGGTGCGGCGCCAACCCTGCGCGCAGGCTCGCCGGTGAGCCGCTTCCTGTTTGCCTGGGAACTCGGCGGCGGCCTCGGCCATCTCGGCCCCCTGTTGCCGGTCGCCCGCGGATTGCGGGCGCGCGGGCATCAGGTGGCGTTCGCGCTGCGCGACTTGAGTGGCCTTGCCGCCCTCGATCCCGCCGCGGAACTGCAGGCGTTGCAAGCGCCGGTCTGTATCCGCAATTACCCCGGGCTCGCCGAGCCCCCGCTCAATTACGCAGAAGTCCTGATGCGTTACGGCTATCTCGAACCCGATACGCTGGGTGGGCTGGTGAGGGGCTGGCGCGAGCTGGTCCGGCTGACAGGTGCAGACGTCATCGTCGCCGACCATGCGCCCACGGCCATCGTGGCGGCGAAAACCCTGGGTCTGCGCTGCGCCTTGACCGGCAACGGCTTTTACGTGCCGCCCATGGTATCGCCGACGCCGAGCATGCGGCCGTGGGTCAGCGTGCCGCCCGCGCGCCTGGCTGACAGCGACAGGCGAGTGGTCGATACCATGAATGCGGTGTTCGATGCCTTTGGCTCGGCACGCATCGCGCATTTGCATGAGCTATTCGACGTCGATGCCATCGTCATGACCGCGTTGGCCGAACTCGACCAATACACGGGCCGCGGCGAAGCTGACCTCAAGCGCATGGTGTTTTGCGGGCCGGTCGCCTCGATCGGCGCGGACGCCGCGGCGCCGGTGTGGCCCGCAATCGAAGGCAAGCGCATTTTCGCCTACCTCAAGCCGGACTACCCGCATCTTACTGCCGTGCTCAACGCGCTTGCCACGAGCGCCCAGCCTTGCCTGATTTACGGGCTTGGCAGCGGTCCAGGGACTCTGGCGGCGGCCGCAAATTTAGCATTTGCGACCCGTCCGGTCGACGTCGAGGCCGCCGGCCGCGAATGCGCCATCGGTATTTGCCATGCCAGCAGTACGACTACCGGCGCCCTGTTGCTCGCCGGCCGGCCTTTGTTGCTGCTGCCGATGCAGCTGGAACAATTCCTCGCCGGCAACCGCGTAGCCGAGCTCGGCGCGGGCCTCGTAATCAATCCCGAGGATCAACAACCCGATATCCCGGGGCAGCTCGCCCGCCTGCTGGCAGACCAGCAATTGAGCGCAGGCGCCCGCCGTTTTGCCGAGCGTTATCGCGACTGGTCTGCTGATAGAATTCTCGACAATATTGTCAGCCGCCTGGCGTCGGTTGCGACGGCCTCACGCCCGAATCTCGCCGGGATTTAACTATGATCGGACGCATCAGCGGCATCCTGCTGCAGAAAAACCCGCCGCAGCTTGTGATCGACGTGCAGGGGGTGGGCTACGAGGTCGACGTGCCGATGAGCACGTTTTATAACCTGCCCAAAAGCGGCGACAGAGTCGTCCTGTTCACCCACCTGGTGGTGCGGGAAGACGCGCATCTGTTGTTCGGCTTCCTCACCGAGGGCGAGCGCGCGGCGTTTCGCCAGTTGCTGAGGATCTCTGGCGTGGGCGCGCGCACCGCATTGTCCGTGCTGTCCGGAATGAGCGTCGACGAACTCGCGCAGGCGGTGGTGCTGCAGGATGCGGCGAGACTCGTCAAGGTACCCGGGATCGGTAAAAAGACCGCAGAACGGCTGTTGCTTGAACTCAAGGGCAAGCTCGCGGCGGATCCCGCCGCGCCGCCGCCCGCGGGTGGCAGGGCGGGTACGGGAAGCGACGTACTGAACGCGTTGCTCGCGCTGGGTTACAACGAGCGCGAAGCTCTGTTTGCAGTGAAAGACCTCGCCCCGGAATTGCCGATCGCCGACGCCATTCGCCAGGCATTGAAAAAACTGTCCAAATCCTGATCCCGGCCGGTACGCGGCCCGGAGCGGTGTGGCACCGGGCGGGAACAGAGGAATAGCGGGCTTGCGCGCCATCCCCCGGCCGAATTTGAGTATATTCTTGCGACGTCCATGATCGAAACCGACCGCCTTATTTCCGCCGCACCGGCGTCCGCCCAGGAAGAGCAGTTCGAGCGGGCGTTGAGGCCGCGCCTGCTCGCCGACTATGTCGGCCAGGAGAAAATCCGCGAGCAGTTGTCGATTTTCATCGAAGCGGCCAGGGCGCGGCGCGAAGCGCTGGATCACCTGTTGCTGTTCGGGCCGCCGGGTCTCGGCAAGACCACGCTCGCGCACATCGTGGCGCACGAAATGGGCGTGGGGCTGCGGCAGACTTCGGGTCCCGTGCTGGAACGCCCGGGCGACCTGGCGGCGATTCTCACCAACCTCGAGCCGAACGACGTGCTGTTCATCGACGAAATCCATCGCCTGTCGCCGATCGTGGAGGAAATTCTCTACCCCGCGCTGGAGGATTTCCAGATCGACATCATGATCGGCGAGGGCCCCGCCGCGCGTTCGGTGAAGCTCGACCTGCCGCCTTTCACCCTGATTGGCGCCACCACCCGCGCCGGCATGCTGACCAATCCCCTGCGCGACCGCTTCGGCATCGTCGCCCGGCTGGAATTCTATTCGGCGAACGAACTCGCCCGCATCGTGATGCGCTCTGCCGGGCTGCTCAACGTCAAAACCGCGGACGAAGGCGGATTCGAAATAGCCAAGCGCGCGCGCGGCACGCCGCGCATCGCCAACCGCCTGCTGCGCCGGGTGCGCGACTTCGCCGAGGTCAAGGCGAACGGGGAAATCACGCAGGCGGTCGCCGACGCCGCCCTCGCCATGCTGGACGTGGACAAGCTCGGCCTCGACGTCATGGACCGCAAGCTTCTGCTGACGGTGATCGAGAAATTTTCCGGCGGCCCGGTCGGCGTCGACAACCTGGCCGCGGCGATTGGCGAGGAGCGCGACACCATCGAAGACGTGCTCGAGCCCTACCTCATCCAGCAGGGCTACCTGCAACGCACGACGCGCGGCCGCGTCGCCACCCTCAGCGCCTACCGCCATTTTGGGCTGACCGAGCCGCGCGCGGCCGCCAACCCCGACCTGTTCGACGGCAGCCCGTCCGCCTGATTCGGCGCGGGGGCTCAGGTAAAATGGCGCAGGCTTTGCGGGCGCAGACTAGGGGCAGACATCGAGTACAGCGCGGCATCGAAATTGCGCAGCCACGAGCTGATGGTCCGGGTCTATTACCAGGACACGGATGCAGGCGGTATCGTCTATCACACGCGCTATCTCGACTACATGGAGCGCGCGCGCACCGAGTGGCTGCGCCACCTGGGGGTCGACCTGCCGGGGCTGGCGGCGGAACACGGGCGCATGTTCGTGGCGAAATCGGTCACAATTGATTACCTCAAGCCTGCAAGGCTCGACGCTATGCTTACCGTGCGCACGCAGCCGGCGAAAATCGCGCGCGCCTACCTCGACCTGAACCAGGACATTTTTTGCGGGTCTATGCAATTGACTTCCGGCCAGGTGCGGATTGTCTGCGTCGATACCGCGAGCCTCAAGCCCTCCGCCATTCCGCGGGAGGCGGTGGAGAGAATTCATAACACGGGACCGTCCGCATGAACGTTACCCAGGATCTTTCGGTCATCTCGCTCATCACCGAAGCCAGCCTGCTGGTGCAGCTGGTGATGGGGCTGCTGCTGTTCGTCTCCTTCATGTCGTGGTGGTACATCTTCCGCAAGATGTTCGCGATTCGCGCGGCGCGCATTCAGACCGACCAGTTCGAGAGCGAGTTCTGGAGGGGGTCGGATCTCAACGCGCTCTACCAGAGCGCGGTCAACGAGCGGCATTCGACCGGGGCGCTGGAGCGCATTTTCGAAGCCGGCTTCCGCGAATTCGTGAAGCTCAAGAAACAGTCGGGCGTCGATCCCGCGGCCATGCTCGACGGCGCGCGCCGCGCCATGCGCGCCTCCTACCAGCGTGAAATGGACGTGCTCGAACGCCACTTGAACTTCCTGGCCTCGGTCGGATCGGTGAGCCCCTACGTCGGCCTGTTCGGCACCGTGTGGGGCATCATGAACGCGTTTCGCGGCCTCGCCAACGTGAGCCAGGCCACGCTCTCGCACGTGGCGCCCGGCATCGCCGAGGCGCTGGTCGCCACCGCCATGGGCCTGTTCGCCGCGATTCCCGCGGTGGTCGCGTATAACCGTTTTGCGCACGACATCGACCGCCTGGCGATCCGCTTCGAAAGTTTCATCGAGGAATTTTCCAACATCCTCGCCCGCCAGTCGCACCGCTAACATGCCGCGTCCGCGCCGCCTGATGAGCGAAATCAACGTCGTGCCCTATATCGACGTGATGCTGGTGCTGCTGGTGATTTTCATGGTGACCGCGCCGCTGGTGAATCCCGGCGTGGTGGAACTGCCCTCGGTCGCCAAGAGCTCGAACTCGCCGCCCTCGCCCCTGGAGATCGTGATCAAGGCCGACCACAGCCTGCTATTGCGCGAGCGCGCGCCCAACGCCTACGAGAAGAGCGTCTCCAGCGCCGAACTGATCAACTTCATCAAGCAAAAACAGGAAAAGAATCCTGACCAGCCGGTATTAATCGCGGGCGACAAGGACGTGAATTACGGCGCGGTGCTCTCCGTGATGGACGAGCTCAACAAAGCCAACGTGAAAAAGGTCGGCTTGCTGGTGAAACCCGCGCAAAAATGAACGCGGCCGCACTCGAGATCTATGCCGATCCGGGCAAGTTTCCGGCCGCGGTACTGGCGATCATGGTGCACCTTGCACTGTTCGTGTTTCTGTATTTCGGCGTGCAATGGCATAGCGTCGAACCCGATGCGGTGTCGGTCGAGTTGGTGGAGAGTCTGCCTCCGGTCCGGCCGGCGCCGCCACCGCAAACCGTGGTGGCGCCCATTCCTCCGGAAAACATCCCGGAGCCGCCGCCGCCCGTACCCGAGCCAAAAGTCGAACCCAAGCCCGCGCCCGCGCCGCCGCCCATCCAGAAAGTGGAGCCCAAGGCCGCGCCCAAGCCCGACATTGCCTTGAAAAAGGAGCAGGAGAAAAAGAAGCTGCAGGAGCAACAGCGCGAGGAGCAGAAAAAACTCGACCTCGCGAAGCAGAAGCAGGAGGCGGAACGCAAGCAGGCGCTGAAGGAGCAATTGCGCAAGGAACAACTGCAACTGCAGGCGCAGCGCGAACTCGCGCAGGAACAAAGCCAGCGTGAAGCGCAGCGCATCTCGGCTAAGAACCGCGCCAACGACGAATACGTGGGCAAGATACGTTCCAAAATCCGCGCCTATATCGTGATCCCGGAAGGCATCGTCGGCAATCCGCAAGCGCTATTCGACGTGGTGCAACTGCCAAGCGGCGACATCCTGAGCGCGAAGCTCAGAAAGTCCAGCGGCAACGCCGCCTACGACGCCGCGGTGGAGCGCGCGATCCTCAAATCCTCGCCGCTGCCCAAGCCCAACCAGCCCGAATTGTTTCAACGCGAGCTGAATCTCAGCTTCAAGCCGCAGGACAGCAATTGAACCCCCGGCCGCTCCCGCTGTCACAAAGCGGACCAAGAGGCCTCATGTATAATTGCCCTGCGCAGTCGGTATCCGCTGCCCCTTCCCGATTTTCTCCTTAGCCTTACCCCGCCCCAGCATGCCGACAGCGTTGAATTCAGCCTGGATCAGGGCGTTTTACATCGCCTTGCTGTGCGTGCTCGCCGGCCTGGCTGCGCCCGCGCGGGCCCAGCTCACCATCGAAATAACCGGCGGCGGCGCCACCCGCATCCCGGTGGCCGTCGCAACCTTTGCCGGCGACGGCCTGCTGCCGCAGGCGCTGGCGGGGGTGGTGCGCGCCGATTTGGAACGGAGCGGACTGTTCCGCATGGTCGATCCTGGCATCGGACCCGCGCCCACCGAGGCCCAGGCCATCAGTTACGGCGACTGGAAAACCCGTGGCGCCGACGCCCTGGTGGTGGGCAGCATCAGCCCGACCGCGGATGGGCGCTTCGAAGTGCGCTTCCGCCTGCACGACATCGTGAAGCAGGCTCAATTGGGCGGGGTCGCCTATACCATGGCGTCGGCGCAAGTGCGCACCACCGCGCACCATATCTCCGATTACGTGTACGAAAAACTGACCGGCAACCGCGGCATTTTCAGCACGCGCATTGCGTATGTCGTGCACCGGTCGGCAAGAACCGAACAAGGTGTGGCGCACGGGGCCGATTTCCTGCTGCAGATCGCCGACGCCGACGGCGCCAACCCGCAGACCGCGCTGGTCTCGAAAGAGCCGATCATTTCTCCGACCTGGTCTCCCGACGGCACCCGCATCGCCTACGTTTCTTTCGAGAACAAGAAACCGGTGGTCTACGTGCATTCGCTGGTGACGGGAAACCGCAGCGTGCTGGCGAATTACAAGGGCAGCAACAGCGCCCCGGCGTGGGCTCCCGATGGCGCCCACCTCGCGGTGGTGCTGTCGCGCGACGGCGGCTCGCAGATGTTCCTGCTGCGGCCGGACGGCAGCGATCTCAACCGGCTCGCGAGCTCGTCTGCCATCGATACCGAGCCCTGCTTCTCGCCCGACGGCCAGAGCATTTATTTCACTTCTGACCGCGGCGGCAGCCCGCAAATTTACCGCATGCCGGCGACCGGCGGCGAGGCCACCCGGGTCACTTTCGAAGGCTCTTACAACGTCACGCCGCGAGTGAGCCCGGACGGCAAGAGCCTTGCGTATATAGCGCGCAACGGCGGGCGCTTTCAGCTCATGCTGCTCGATCTGGCGAGCAAGCAAACGCAGGTATTGACCGAGGGCGGCGCCGACGAGTCACCAAGTTTTTCGCCGAATGGCAAGATGATCCTGTATGCAACGGCGAGCGGCGGCCGCGGCACCTTGTCCGCGGTATCGAGCGACGGCCGCGTGCGCCAGCGCCTGAGCGTGCAGGCGGGCGACGTGCGCGAGCCGACTTGGGGACCCTACGGCAATTGAAGGCAGAAGGCAGGGAAAACATGAGCGAGGCAGACCAACCATGGAGACCATCATGCGCAAGATTCTGACGAGTGCAATACTGGGTGCAATGGTATTTTTGCTTGCCGGGTGTCCCAATCCCCCGGTCGCCCCCGAGAAAGCGCCGGTTGACGAGAGGACGGTGACGCCGCCCGCCCCCACCAGCGATACCAACAGCAATCCGGTTGCCTCGTCCACGGTGGACTCGAGCGGACTGGCTGATGTCAAGAAGGGCGTGCTGGCCAAACGCAGCATCTACTTCGAATTCGACAAATACGATATTCAGGAACAATACCGGCCGCTGGTCGAGGCGCATGCCCGCTATCTGGTCGCGCATCCGGACCGCAAAATGCTGATCCAGGGCAACTGCGACGAGCGCGGCAGCCGCGAATACAACCTGGCTCTGGGCCAGAAGCGCGCCGATGCGGTGAAACGGGCCCTGATCCTGCTGGGCGCCAAGGAGACGCAAATCGAGTCGGTGAGCCTGGGCGAGGAAAAACCCAGGGCGCTTGGCCACGATGAAGCCTCGTGGGCCGAGAACCGCCGCGGCGACGTGCTGTACACCGGCGAGTATTGATGAAACCGCTGCGCATTTTCCTGGGGCTGGCGCTGGCCGTCGCATTCTGTGCGCCGGCGCGCGCCGGCCTGTTCGACGACGAGCAGGCGAGGAAGCAAATCGCCGATCTCACGAGCCAGGTCAAGGCGCAGGAAGAGGCTAGCGCGGCGCGCCTTGCCAAGCTGGAGGCAGAAAACGAGCAGCGCGGCCGCGCCATCATCGATCTTTCCAACCAGATCGACTCGCTCAAGTCCGAGATCGCCGCGCTGCGCGGCCAGATCGAAGTGCTGCTGAACGACGCCGATGGCGCGCAGAAAAGACAAAAGGACTTTTACGTCGACCTCGACAACCGCTTGCGCGCCCTCGAGAAACCCGGCGCACCCGGCGGCGATGCGGCGAACGGCGACGCCGGCAAAACCGCATCGCTCGATCCTGCGGAAGGCAAGGTCTACGAAAGCGCGCTTAACCAGTTCAAGATCGGCAACTATCAAGGTGCGATCGCCGGCTTCCAGACCTTCATCCAGACCTGGCCTTCGAGTTCGAACGCGCCTTCCGCGCAGTACTGGATCGGCAACGCCTACTTCGCGCTGCGCGAATACAAAGCGGCCATCGGCGCGCAACAGAAGCTGATCGCCGCCTGGCCGGACAGCAGCAAGGCGCCCGACGCCCTGCTCAACCTGGCGAGCAGCCAGCTTGAAATGGGTGACGCCAAGGCGGCGAAGCGCTCGCTCGAGAGCCTGCTCGCGCGCTATCCCGCCTCATCCGCCGCGGAAACCGCGAAACAACGCCTGTCGCGCATGAAGTAGACGCGGTCCCGCGCCCGGTATAATCGCGCGCTCGCGGCCGTTGCGCCGCTTTGAACCGCTCAATTTGGAAAATTCGACCCTTGCCGCCGAAGTTGTGTGGTCGGCCTTCGCGCTCGCATTCGTGTTTGGCGCCGTGGCCAATCGCTCGAGGTTCTGCACCATGGGCGCGGTGTCGGACATCGTCAACATCGGCACCTGGACCCGCATGCGCATGTGGCTGTTCGCCATTGCGGTCGCCATTATCGGCGCACAGGCCCTGCAGTTGGCGGGGCTCGTCGACCTCGGCAAATCCATTTACACGACGCCCCGTTTCGCCTGGCTCGGCAACCTGGTGGGCGGCGCCCTGTTCGGCGTCGGCATGACATTAGGATCCGGTTGCGGCAGCAAAACCCTGGTGCGCATCGGCGGCGGCAGCCTCAAAGCGGTGATCGTGTTTGTCTTCCTCGGCCTCTCCGCGTACATGACCCTGAAAGGCCTGTTCGCGATCCTGCGCGTCGACGGGCTGGAATCATCGGCCGTGACCTTCGGCACCACACAGGACTTGCCGTCGCTGGCGGCGGCGGCCGGGGCCAACCTGACGCTCTCGCGCATCCTCATTGCAGGGATCATCAGCCTGGGCCTTATCGCATTCGCGTTTGCCGGAGAGGAATTCCGCGATTTCAACAACTGGTCCGCCGGCCTTGTTATCGGCCTCGTCATCGTCGGCGGCTGGTACGTGAGCGGGAATCTCGGTCATCTGGCGGAGGACCCCAACACCCTGCAAGAGGCGTTTGTCGCCACCAATTCAGGAAGACTCGAGTCGTTCAGCTTCGTCGCACCCGTAGGCTACACGCTGGAACTGCTTATGCTCTGGAGCGACAAGAGCAGGATCGTGACCTTCGGCATCAGTGCGGTGTGCGGCGTGATCGCCGGCTCCTTCGCCTACGCCGTCGCCAGCAAGACCTTCCGTGTCGAGAGCTTTCGCCAGGCCGGCGATCTTGTTTCCCACATCTCGGGCGGGATCCTGATGGGCTTCGGCGGCGTTTGCGCGCTGGGCTGCACCATCGGCCAGGGCATCAGCGGCCTGTCCACACTGGCCGTGGGCTCGTTCCTGACGTTTTTCGCGATTATCGCGGGTGCGGCGGCGACCATGAAATACCAGTATTGGCGGCTTGGCCAAGGCAGTTAGTCCCGCCCCCGTCTTCGTTTTGCCGCCCCGGGGAACATTTCGCCGGATACCGGCATACCATTATGTGAAATGCCCGAGGCATGCGGTTGACCGCACTTCGGTATTCTGCTAATTATGCAACGAGTTGCCGCGGCGCATCGGTGCTGCATTGCAAACAAAAAAACTAGATTTTTGAACGTATCCTTGGAGGAGCAAAAATATGTCAAGCATTCCGGCTGCGGCTGACGGTTCCGGTTCGGGCGTCGGTCTTCTGGCGAAGGAAAGGACAGTAGCCGGACCCGGCTTCAACCGCTGGCTGGTCCCACCGGCTGCGCTTTGCATCCACCTGTGTATCGGCATGGCCTATGGTTTCAGCGTGTTCTGGCTGCCGCTATCACGCGCTATCGGTTTGACCAAGTCGGCTGCCTGTCCCGCCGACATGTCGTTCATGACGCATCTTTTCGACACGACCTGCGACTGGAAAATCAGCGAGCTCGGGTGGATGTTCACCTTGTTTTTCGTTTTCCTGGGAGGGGCCGCTGCCATCTGGGGTGGATGGCTCGAACGCGTGGGTCCGCGCAAGGCGGGTTTTGTTGCCGCGCTCTTGTGGTGCGGCGGCCTGGTCATTGGCGCAGTCGCTGTCCAAACTCACCAGCTCTGGCTCATGTGGTTGGGGCCCGGCATGTTAGGCGGCATTGGACTTGGCCTTGGCTACATTTCGCCGGTTTCGACACTGATCAAGTGGTACCCGGACCGCCGCGGCATGGCGACCGGCATGGCCATCGCGGGCTTCGGCGGCGGCGCCATGATCGGCGCCCCGCTTGCGGATAAGCTGATGAAATATTTCGCCACCCCCACTTCGGTGGGCGTGATGGAAACCTTCCTGACCATGGCTGCGATCTATTTCGTGTTCATGATGGCGGGCGCCTTCGGTTACCGGATTCCGGTGACGGGCTGGAAGCCGGCCGGCTGGACGCCGCCACCTCCCAAGGCCGACGGCATGATCACCCAACGCCACGTGCACGTGAACGAAGCGCCGAAGACGCCGCAGTTCTGGCTGATCTGGATGGTACTGTGCATGAACGTTACTGCCGGCATCGGCATCATCGGCATGGCCTCGCCCATGCTTCAGGAAGTTTTCGCCGGTCAACTGATCGGCGTGCCGGTTGCGTTCAACGATCTCACTGCCGCACAAAAAGGCCAGATCGCTGCGATCGCCGCAGGCTTTGCCGGACTTATCAGCCTGTTTAACATCGCCGGGCGTTTTTTCTGGGCTTCGCTCTCGGATTACCTCGGCCGCAAGCTCACGTATTTCATATTCTTTGTCCTTGGCATCCTGATGTACGCCTCCGCGCCCTGGTCCGGCCATGCCGGCCAGATCGCACTGTTCGTCGGCGCTTTCTGCGTCATCCTGTCGATGTACGGCGGCGGCTTCGCCACCGTGCCCGCCTATCTTGCGGATATGTTCGGCACCCAGATGGTGGGCGCCATTCACGGACGTCTGATCACCGCGTGGTCTGCTGCAGGCATCTTTGGCCCGGTAATCGTCAACTACCTGCGCGAATATCAGCTCGATCACGGCGTAGCGCGTGCGCAGGTGTATGACACGACGGCCTACATTCTGTGCGGACTGCTGGCAATCGGCTTCATCTGCAATGCGATGATCAGGCCGGTAGCCGACAAGCATTTCATGACGGACGCGGAACTGGAAGCCGAGCGCAAGCTCGCGCACGACGCAGCTACCGCCAGCGCAGTCGGACCCGCGGCGGGGCCGGCATCGAGCGCAAAGAGCAGCCCCGCACTGCTGGTAGGCGCCTGGCTGTTCGTTGGCATCCCGCTCGCCTGGGGTGTCTATATCACTCTTGACAAGGCCTGGGTGCTGTTCAAGTAAGCAGCGATACAGACAAACGGGGCCATCGGTACGATGGCCCCGTTTTTATTTTCGGCAAGAAGGATTATTCGCGCGCGAGCATGCGCTCGACGTAGCGTGCAATCAAATCGACTTCGAGGTTGACCTGCGCGCCCGGTTTGAGGTCCTTGAGCGTGGTCACTGCGAGCGTGTGCGGAATCAGGTTGACGCTGAAGGCGCTGCCGTCAACGTCGTTGACCGTCAGGCTCACGCCATCCACCGTGACCGAGCCTTTTTGCGCGATGTACTTTGCCAGCGCATCAGGCGCCCGCACCTCGAGTTCCATGCTCTCGCCAACTGGCTCGAAGCGCAGCACGGTGCCGACACCATCGACGTGACCCGCAACCAGGTGGCCACCGATGCGATCGCCGAACTGCAAGGCTTTTTCCAAATTGACCGGACCTGCGCGGTCCAGCCCCGCCGTGCAATCCAGCGTCTCCTTCGAGGCTTCGGCGACAAAGCGGTTGCCGTTTTTCTCGATGACGGTGAGGCAGCAGCCGGATATCGCGATGGAGTCGCCGATGCCGACGTCGGCCAGCCCGAGTTCGCCCGCGTCAATGACGAGGCGCTTGCCGGCTTCAAGAGGAGAGGTTTCGACGATGCTGCCGACGGCGGCGACGATGCCCGTAAACATCAGCCCGCCGTCACGTAAGCCAGGGTCTTGACGAAGTTGTCCGCCGGTTGATAGCCGACGGTGCGCGCGTCGCCAAGCTCGCGGCCGCGCGCATCGAAAAAGATGATTCCCGGCGGCCCGTACAGTCCGAAACGCTGGAGCAGGGCTTTGTCCTCGGCATCGTTTGCAGTGACGTCGGCCTGCAACAACAACATGCCGGAGAATTGCGCCTGCACGCGAGCGTCGCTGAACGTGTAATGCTCCATTTCCTTGCAGGACACGCACCAGTCAGCATAAAAATCCAGCATCACGGGTTTGCCCGCCGCCGCGATACGCTGATTCAGCTCTGCCACCGACTTGACGCGCTCGAAACGCGGAGCCGCTGCGGCTTGCTGGGACGAAGTGGCAGCAACCCGCAATCCGGACAAGGGTTGCAGGATGTCGCGGCTGCCAGACATGGCGCCCACCAGCAACGCGACGCCCATCACCAGGGCGATCACTCCCACACCCTTCCAGAACCGATGCGCACCGCGTGCGTGAGGAGGCAGCGGATCGAGGGCGTGCAGGTAAATCCCGCACACGATGAACAGCGCCGCGACCGCGAGCATGGAATAAACCGGCGGCAGCACCGGCCCGACTATCCAGATCGCGAGCCCGAGCAGCATGACGCCGAAGAAACGCTTGACCGAATCCATCCACGCCCCGGCCTTGGGCAGCAGGGTGCCGGCGGAAAGACCGACCAGCAACAGCGGCACGCCCATGCCGATTGCAAGCGCGAACAAGGCCGAGCCGCCGAGTACCGCGTCATGCGTCTTGCCGATGAACGCGAGCGCGCCGGCGAGCGGCGCCGCCACGCACGGCCCGACGATGACTGCCGACAGCGCACCCATGAAAAATGTGCTGCCCATCTTGCCGCCGCCGAAGCGATTGCTGACATCCGCGAGCTTGCTTTGCCACGCGGTGGGCAGTTGCAATTCGTAAAAGCCGAACATGGACATGGCAAGCACGACAAACAGCAGCGCGAACGCGCCCAATACCCAGATATTTTGCAAAGCGTTCGACAGCAGGGTGCCCGCCAGGCCCGCGGCGATACCCGCCGCGGTATAGGTAATCGCCATGCCGAGCACATAGCTTAGCGACAGCAGAAACGAGCGCGAACGCGTGAGGCCCGCACCCTCGCCTACGATAATGCCGGAAATAATCGGCACCATCGGCAGCACGCAAGGCGTCAGCGCGAGCGTCATGCCGCCCAGCAGAAACACCGCAAGAATCAGCCAAAAGTTTCCGCCTTCCAGTACCGCGAGGAAACGCGAATCTTCTTTGTCGGGCGCCGCCGGCCGCTTGGCTGAGGCGTTGTCCTGAGTAACCCCGGACGACACGGCCTGGGCCGGTTTGGCATCGGCCGCAGGCGCGCTGGCCGGCGCGGCGGGAGAAGCAACGACCGGCGCCGCAATCGCTTGCGCCATCGGCGTCGACACCGGGGCGGAGGGCAACGCCGCCGGCTTGTCCATTTTCGGCTCGGCCAGCGAACTGGCTACCGCACGCATCGATTGACCGGGCTTCGCGAGCAGCGCGGCAATGCTCTCGCCAGCCCCGGAATTGGGACCGCCTGCGCTGGTCCCGAACATCGTGATATCACTCGAACGCTCCTGCGGGGGATAGCAGATGCCCGCATCGGCGCAACCCTGGTAGACCGTCTTGAGCTTCACACTGCCGCCGGCCCCCAGCGCGCTGGCGTCGACCGGCAAACGAATTTTCAGGTTGCCGCGATGAGTCTCGACCTTGCCGAAATATTCGTCCTCGTGCACCTGGCCCGCCGGAAATTGCGGCGCACCGAGTTTTACCGTCGCGGGTTCGGCGCTGAAGTGAAACCGTTCGCGATAAAGATAATAGCCATCGACGATCTTGAAGCTGATTTCGACGGTATTGCGGTCGAGCGCGCGCGCCGCGTATTTGAACGCGACTTCCGGCTCGAGGAATTCGTCCGCCGCCAGCGCGCGCGTCGCGGGCAGGCTGAGGCCGATCAGCGCACCCAGTGCGGCGATCCGTGTGAGCGACTTCGCGATGCCGTAGCAGCGGATTAAATTGGCCATGGCTGGATTCGAATTATGCACTGCCGGTTTACGCAGCGCCCGGGGTCCCGGATTCAACTGCCGTCTCGGCGGCAACCCAGTCAAGATAGGCGGGAAGACCCTGCGTGACTGGGACAGCTATGATTTCCGGAAGTTCGTAGGGGTGCAGTTCCAGAATCGCTTTCTCCAGCGTCGCGTATTGCCGCCCAGTGGTCTTGATCAGTACCGGCAGCTCGTCCGCGCTCTCGACTGTGCCCTGCCACCGATAAACCGAACGCGCGGGAGCGAGCAAATTCACGCAGGCCGCGAGACGGCGCCCGACCAATTCCTTCGCCAGCTTCTGTGCGATCGCCTGATCCGGAACCATGGTGAGGACCAGCAGGATGTCCATCGCGGAAAATTTACGGCGCAATACGCAATGCGGCGGATTGTACCCGTTTCGCCCGCCAGCCTCAGGCGGCGGGCCGCCACATCGAGACGATGATGTTGCGGATAATGTGCAGCCGGCGGTGAAAAAAATGGTCGGCTCCCGGGATCACGACGACCGGCAGTTCCTGCGGCTTCGCCCACTCGAACACCGCGGCGAGCGGCACCGTCTCGTCGAGCTCGCCGTGAATCAGGATGGTATCCGGCGGCACGGTCTCGGCCGCTCCGCGCACGACCGAGGTGCCGACCAGGACCACGCGCTCCGCTTCGATGCGCTGCGCTACCCGCGTCTGCACGAAGGCGCCGAACGAAAACCCGCCGAGCACCAGGGGCATGGCGCCGAAGCGCTCGCGGCCGTAGGCGATGACGGCCAGCATGTCGTCGGTCTCGCCGCGACCTTCGTCGTGCAAGCCCGCCGACAAACCCACGCCGCGAAAATTGGGCCGCAAGCTCACGTAGCCGAGCTCGTAGAACACGCGCGCCAGTGTCTTCGCCACTTTGTTATCAAGGCTGCCGCCGAACAACGGATGCGGATGCGCGACCAGCGCGATGCCGCGCGCGGCGGGAAATTCCGCCGGGTAATCGATCACGGTTTCAATGGCGCCGGCGGCGCCTTCGAGCATGACGCGCTCCTCCGCCGGACGCGTCATGGTGTGCCGCGCGGCGCGCGCCGGCCGCAGCAGAAAAATTCGCGAGGCTGGTGGAAACGCATGCGGAATTATAGTCCGAGGCCGGCCGTTGGCGGCCGGGCGCGACTCAGCGGCGCAGGGATGAGCCGGCCCACAGCATGGCGCAAAACGGCCACAGCAGCGCGACGAAACTGGTGAGGCCGTCAAAGTTGAGGAACTGGCCCTGCTGCCATTCCGGCAGTGACGAGTTGTGATAGGGATTTTCCGGAACCAGGTTGACCAGCATGACGGCGGCGCCGAGCAGCAGGACCACGACGACGGCGAGCACCGCGCGCGGCAGGAGTGGCAGCACGAGCAGCACCAGCAATCCGATGGTCACGCCGTCCTGCGCGCCGGGCGTGAGCCACACCAGGAAATTTTCCGGCTTGTGCAACAGGGCGCTGGCGAGTCCCTTCGCCAGCAGGGTCAGCACCACGGTCAGCGCTACCATGGCCCAGGCGTGCGCCCGTTCGCGCGAGAGCAACGCCGCCAGTCCACCCAACGCAACCAGGTTGAGCGCGACGATCGCAGTTTCCATGACACGGAACAAATCGGCGGAAAACGGCGCGAGGTTGAGGCCGAGGCCGGCGCGCAGATCGCCGTTGCCAAACAGCAGCAGCGCCGGGTTGGCCTGCGACAGGATCCACAATACCAGCAGCACCAGGCCAAGGTCGGTATGCCGCCCCGGGGCGAGCCAGGCTTCGCGCAACGCCCGCATCTGCGGGCTTAGCACCGTGGGCGCAATGCGGGCGCCGATGAGCGCGCCCAGCAGCGCGCCTCCGGTATTGCTCAAGACGTCGAGGTTCGACGCGATGCGGCTTGGCAGAAAGGACTGCAGGGCTTCGAGTACCAGGCTCAGCAGGCATCCTGCCGCGGTGGCGGCGAGAATGGCGAGAGCCGGCCGCGAGGGCATGTTGAACGCGAGCACCAGCAGAACACCGAGCAGCGCGTACGCCGCGACATTGGTGACGACGTCGAACCAGGTGAAATAGCGCGGCATGGGTGCGAACAGGAAAGCCTCGATCGGCACCCCCTGGTCGCGCCAGCCGCTGAACGGATACAGGCTGGCGTAAATGATCAGCAGCAAGTATGCGATCAGCAGGTAACGGGGCAGAAACAGGCGGCTCTGTGAAGGTTCTTCGACCATGGTCAGCTAGCGGTATTCAAACCCGTTCGGCATGCCCATGGGCCACGCTCGCGCGCCGCTCGGATCGGCGCCAAGCCGCGCTCAGGCCGCCGGGCCGCCGCCAGGCCCGGCGGCGGGCACCGCGGCATGGTCCGGATGATGCGGCTGACCCTGATGGTGGGCGCCGGCGGGAACGTGATAAGCCGCTGACGCCGCCAGGTGCCCGTGACGCAGGCGGTCGTGCAGGGTCGGATCGTGTTGCACAACTTGCGGCAGCAGCGAGCCCGCAAGCATGCCGAATATGCTCGCCAGCAATCCCGCGAATTGCGCGGGCAGCAAAGGATCCTCGCCGCCGGCGATCAGCACCGCGAGCCAGATCGCGAGCCCGAGGAAGATCGAAGTCAGCGCGCCCTGGTTGGTGGCCCGGCGCCAGTACACGCCGCATACCAGCGGAACGAACGCGGCAACCAGCGTGATCTGGTACGCGTTCTCCACCATCTTGAAAATGCTCTCTTTCGAGAACATGGCGTAGAGCGTCACCAGCAGGGTAAAACTCACGGTGACGATGCGCATGTTCAGGAGCAGCTTGCGGTCGGTCATTTCCGGCATCATCGGCTTGAGGATGTTCTCGGTAAACGTGACCGAGGGCGCGAGCAGGGTCGCGGAAGCGCAGCTCTTGATGGCAGATAGCAGCGCGCCGAAGAACATGACCTGGGCGAACAGCGGCGCGTGCTGGATGATGAGCCGCGGCAGGATCAACTGGTAGTCTGTCTGCATGGTGTCCGCGACCATCTTGGGATCGATCATGGTGGCCGAGTAAGCGAGGAACATCGGCACGAAGGCGAAACAGAAATACAGGCTGCCGCCCAGCACCGTCGCCCACACCGCGATTTTTTCGGTCTTCGACGACTGCACGCGCTGGAACACGTCCTGTTGCGGAATCGAGCCGAACATCATGGTCATCCAGGCCGCTGCAAAGGCGATGATTTCCTTGAGGTCGAGCTGAGGCCAGAATTCGAACTTGCCGGCGGCGCGCGCGTGCTCCACCACCACGCCGACGCCGCCAACCATGCCCGATACTTCGTTGCCGATGTAGAGCATGCCGATCACGATGATGATCATTTGCAGAAAATCGGTGATGGCGACCGCCCACATGCCGCCGAAGATGGTGTAAATCAAAATGGTCCCGGAGCCGATCCACATCCCGGCGGTGCGGCTGAGCGCGCCGTCCGATACCACGTTGAATACCAGCCCGAGCGCGGTGATTTGCGCGCCCACCCAGCCGAGGTAGGAAATCACGATGGCAATCGTCGTCAGCACCTCCACCGAGCGGCCGAAGCGCTTCTTGTAAAAGTCGCCGAGGGTGAGGAGATTCATGCGGTACAGAGGTGCTGCAAAAAACAGCCCCACCAGGATCAGGCACATGGAAGCGCCGAAGGGATCGGTCACCACGCCGTGGAGCCCCTCCTTGAGGAAGGTGGCCGGGATGCCGAGCACCGTCTCGGAACCGAACCAGGTGGCGAACACGGTCGCTGTCACCATGTAAAACGGCAGGTGGCGGCCGGCAATGGCAAAATCCTTGGTATTGTGGACGCGGGTCGCGGCGTAAAGGCCGATTCCGACCGAAATGATCCAGTAGATGATGACGAACCACAGCAGCATGGCGGAATCCGGTTGGGCGGGTAGGGCCGCTACAGGGCGAAATTATAGCCGAGCGGAAGGTCCGCGCTAAAGCCCATTGTGCTGTGCGATAACGGACCGAAATGGGTCTCACGGGCAGGTCTCACAGGCGGGTCTCGCAGGCGACCCAAAACGGTGCAAGCTCAATTGCCGTGCATTTTTAGCTTTCGTCAGGGCATACTGGATATTCTCGGCGGCGCTGAATCCGGGTACGATCTGAACTTTGCCTACCCAGCGCGCTCCAATTTTTCATAATAATAATAGACGGAACCTGTAGTACACCCACCATAAAAAGGAGGCAGTCGTGTCAGAAAATCATTTGGAGGAGAAATCCCAGCAGCCGGAATCCGCGGAGTCCCCGCAGCCGGCAGCGCCGATGCGCCGCAGCATTTTGAAGGCGGCGGCGGCTGCGGGAATCGTGCAGGTTGCGGCACCGTGGGTCATCAAGGCCCGCGGGGAGGAGCCGGTCCTGATCGGCCTCGACAACCCGCTTACCGGAACTTACGCTGCGTATGGCGCCAACGAGCAGCACGGCTGCGAACTTGCCGTCGAGCAAATGAATGCCAAGGGCGGCATTCTGGGCCGCCAGGTCAAACTGCTGTCCGAAGACTCCACCAGCGGCGATGCCGGTACCGCCGTGCAGAAAGCGCGCAAGCTGATCGAGCGCGACAAGGTGAACTTCCTGCTCGGCAACGTGAATTCGGCGCTGGCCCTGGCGATGGCCCAGGTAAGCAACGAAAAAGGCGTGTTTCATATGGTGCCAGGCGGGCATACCGATGCGGTCACCGGCACCACCTGCCATTGGAACGTGTTCCGCATTTGCAATACCACGCAAATGGAAGCCAACGCCGTTGCCGGCACCTTGATCAAGGATTACGGCAAGAAGTGGTACTACATCACGCCGGACTATGCGTTCGGCCACACCCTGCAAGCGGGCCTGGAGCGTGCGTCGACCAAACTCGGCGGCACCAAGGTCGGCGCAGATTTGACGCCTCTTGGCACCACGGACTTTTCGTCGTACCTCATCAAGGCGCAATCGGCCAGCCCGGACGTCATTATTTTCCTGACGCAGGGCGACGACATGATCAACGCGCTAAAGCAGGCCGTCCAGTTCGGACTGGACAAGAAATTCCACCTGGCCGGCGCGCAGCAGGAGTTGGAGCCGCTTGAGGGCCTGCCCCCGGAAGCGCGTATCGGCACCTGGGTTTTCGAGTGGTACTGGAATCAGCCTGGCGTTCCTCACGTCGCCGAGTTCGTCGCGGCCGTCAAGAAGAAGACCGGCCGCGTGCCAACCGCCCGCACCTGGTTCGGCTTTGCCTCGGCCTGGAGCTGCGCGCTTGCGGCAAACGGCGCCAAGTCGCTCGACGCAGTCAAAATGGCGAAATTCCTTCAGGGCTACAAACTGCCGCCCGAGATCGCGCTGATGCCGGACGGCGCCTATTTCCGCGCCGGCCAGAACCAGCTTATTCCAAACCTGTATGTGGGCGACGCGCAAGCCAAGGGAAGTGCCGGACCGGACGACCTGTTCAAAGTGAATACTGTGGTCAAAGGCGCCGAGATCGCGGGCACGCTGGAGGAAACCGGCTGCAAGTTGACCTGGCCTTCCTGAGCCAGGCGCATAGAGTCCGCGACGCCGGGCGACTTCAAACACAACTCGGCTTCCCGGAGCGCGCAGCCGCGCTCCGGGAATTGTTTTGCCTGCGCGTCTTAAAACGCGGCCATGATCGACCAAGGGACGAAAAGGGGATTTATGCATGACGCAACTGATCCTGTTTAATGTTTTCAACGGGCTCATCGTCGGCGCGTTTTATGCGCTGATGGCCCTCGGGTTATCGCTGATCCTGAACCTGAGCGGCGTGATCAACTTCGCACACGGCGGTTTTCTCGCGGTTGGGGCTTACCTTGCCTATAGCCTGATGCCGTTCATCGGGTTCTGGGGCGCGCTCCTGCTCGCGCCCA
>Ga0181537_10000841_pt1 | contig 28596 bp, 24 predicted proteins | sample PEATcosm2014_Bin_39_FD_119765 | JGI IMG/M metagenome (GOLD analysis project Ga0181537, IMG submission 119765) | Peatland microbial communities from MTU Mesocosm Facility, Houghton, MI, USA - PEATcosm2014_Bin23_10_metaG | ecosystem: Environmental > Terrestrial > Soil > Wetlands > Peat | place...
CTCGCCGGCCGCAACGACGAAAAAATTAATTCCTCCACCGACGCCGCCACCGGCCTCACCATCTTCAGCCTCTACGGCGAAACCCTGCGCCCCACGGACGAAATGCTCAAAGGCGTCGACGCGCTCGTCTTCGATGTGCAAGACGCCGGCGTGCGTTTCTACACCTACATCACCACCATGGCCTACTGCATGGAAGAAGCCGCCAAGCGGCACATCGCCTTCTACGTACTTGACCGCCCCAATCCCCTCGGGGGAGAAATTGTCGAAGGTCCGATGCTCGATGCCGACAAGACCAGCTTCGTCGGCTACTACCCACTTCCGGTTCGTTATGGCCTGACCATCGGCGAGCTCGCGCAATTCCTCAACACCGAAAATCAAATCGGCGCGGACCTGCACGTCATCGCCATGAAAAATTGGCGCCGCAACTATTTCTTCGAAAGCACCGGGTTGCGCTGGGTGCCCCCTTCCCCCAATCTCCGCACCACCAAAGGCGCCATCCTTTATCCGGGCCTCGAAATTCTGCAAAACGCCGGAGTCTCCGTTGGTCGCGGCACGGAAACCCCGTTCGAGCACTTTGGAGCGCCGTGGATCAAGGGCGACGAGGTCGCCGCAGCCCTGAACGCCCGCAACGTACCGGGCGTGCGTTTTACCGCGCAAGCTTTCGTAACCGTCTCCGGCCTCTACGCCGGCCAACGCTCCGGCGGAGTGGCCATCAAAATTGTCGATCCGCAAGCCGTGCGTTCCATGCGCGTGGGCCTCGAAGTAGCCTCCGTGTTGCGGCAACAAAATCCCGCGTACTTTGATCCCAGCAAGCTTCTATTGCTCCTCGGAAATGCGGAAGCCGTCACCGCCCTGCAGAACGGCACGCCGCCCGAGCGCATCATCGCGGCATGGTCCCCGGCCGTGGCGGAATTTGACGCCAAACGCCGCAAATATTTCCTCTACAAATGACCACACGCAATTAAATGCGTGCCGCAAGAAAGAAGATAATGACTCGCAGCGGCGATCCTCTCGCTTGTCCGGGCGAACCTGGCGATGCCAAAAACAGCAATGTTTATGCTAAAGTTTCGGGGATGCGCATCGTCTCTCTACTGCCTTCCGCCACCGAAGTGCTCTTCGCCTTGGGCCTCGACCACGAGGTCGTCGGCGTCAGCCACGAGTGCGATTACCCCGCGCAGGCCCGCACCAAACCCGTGGTCATTCGCTCGCGCGTCCCGGGTGACGCCTCGCCCTTCGACATCGATTCCTTCGTTCGCCATCAAGTCAAAACCGGCCAAAGTTTGTACGTCGTGGATGCCGAAGCCCTCGAAGAACTGGCCCCGGACCTAATCATTACGCAGGATTTGTGTCACGTCTGCGCCGGTTCGCCCGATGATTTGGCCACCGCCCTTTCGCGCTTTGCGCGCCGCCCTGAAGTTTTGTGCCTCAACCCGCAAGATCTCGGCGACGTGTGGCGCGACATCCTCTGGATCGGCGAAGAAACCTGCCGCGGCCGCCAGGCCGAAGCGCTGGTCAAAAGCATCGGTGAAGACCTCGGCGAACTTTCCCAGGCGGTGCACGGAATCACCGCGCGCCCGCGCGTGGCCTTGCTCGAATGGCTGCAACCGCTATACGTCGGCGGTCACTGGGTGCCCGAAATGATTCACCGCGCCGGCGGTGAAGACGTCTTCGGCAGCCCCGGCACGCCGTCCTTCCGCATTTACATGGACGATGTGATCGCCGCCGCGCCGGACATTATTTTGATCGCTCCGTGCGGCTACAACGCGGAGCGCGCGCGCGAAGAATACCGCAACCTGAACGTCTCGGAGGAATGGAATTCCATTCCCGCGGTGCGCAACAAGCGCGTCTACGCGCTCGACTCCAACAGCCTGGTCAGCCGTCCCGGACCGCGTTTGGTCACCGGCATCGCCGCCATGATCAAGCTTTTCCATCCGCAAATCACCATCCATCTCGACACTGAAAACGCCGCCATCCCAATCGCCGCCACAACTCACGCCGTCAACGCCTAGCGCATTCTGCAACCGAATCGCGACCAATTCGCGGACCAATACAGGTATAGCGGTTTCCCGCGTACCTGTTCCGCCGTCACCAGTCCGAACTCTGGGAAGCGGCTATCGAAGCTGTTGTTCAGATTGTCGCCCACGACAAAGAACTGGCCATTAGGAACCTCCGCCGGCTTAAAACTCGGCGAGGGCGAATCCGAGAAATCCTTACCGTTCGGCGTACCACAGACGCTCGGAGCCGCAATCGCCTTGCCGTTTACGAGGATCTGTCCTTGCGAGCCTTCCGTAACGCTGTCGCCGCCGATAGCGATCACGCGCTTTATCAATAGCGTTTCCCCAAATTGTACGTGCGAAATCATGACCAGATCACCGCGCTGTGGCGAAACCGATTCGTAAGCTCGAGGGTCAGCGACCATGCGCTCGCCGGAACAAATCGTGGGGCACATCGATACAGAGGGAACTCGGTAAGCCCTGAATCGAAGCCGCAGTTGACCGGGGTCCGGGAAGGCAGCGGCGGCAACCATGAGCGCTGCCACAACGAAATATCCAAATCTCTGCCGCGGCTCTAATACAACCACCGGCCCTCGCGTTCTTGCCAATCGCGCGGCGTCTACGACCGTGAGGATTCGTGCCGCGACGCTCAAAAAGAATATCGACAGCAGACCAAGCGGACGTAGAAGCACGCGCGTATTAACAACCATGAAGCCGACGGCACAGAAACTCGCGGCAAGTGCCAGGCCCCGGAATGGCCGACGGTCGTAAAGTTGACCAAGTCCGGGAATGACCAGGCTGAGAAGCGCGGCGAGCCACGCTTTCATGGGCTTTGCGGCATTCTCGACCGGCGTTCCGGGTTCTTCAGCGCTTACCTGTGCGGCGGAATTGTTACTTTCGTCCATCGGTCACAGTTCCTCGCTGCCACATTTTGTAAAACGGAAGTCCCGCCGCGATGATCAGCAGCCCAATCGTAGAGCGGCCGGGGCGCCGCAGCCATTCGCTTGCCGTCAAGGCCAGCGCGCCCAGCACGAAAAACGCGGGCAACCACGGATAGCCCGGACAGCGAAACGGACGCGCCAGATGCGGTTCGCTGCGGCGCATGCGGAACAGCGCCACCACCGCCAGCCCATAGAAAATCCACGTCGCGAAAATGAAAAGATTGGTCAGTTCCTCGAAGGATCCCGTAAGCGCCATGATGCTCGCGAGTACGCCCTGAAAGAGCAGCGCGCGTGCCGGCGTGCGATATTTCGGATGAATGCCGTCGGCGATTTTGAAAAAGATTCCGTCGCGGGCCATGGCGTAGGGAACGCGAGCGCCGCTCAGTACGGAAGAATTCATCGAGCCCAGTGCGGAGATCGCCATGGCCACCGTGATCCACAGCGCTGCGCCGCGACCAACCACTTGCGCCACCACGTCGGAAGCGATGTGCTTCGACGCGGCCACACTCGAGAACGGCAGTACGTGCAGGCAGGCCGCGCTGAACAGCAAATAGATGATCGCCACGAAGGTAACGCCGCCCACTAGCGCGCGCGGAAAATTGCGCTGCGGATTTTCCACCTCCGAGCCAACCAGATTTAAATCTTCCCAGCCGTCGTAAGCCCACAGCGCCGCGGCCAGCGCCGCCAGGAACGCCCCGAGCGTCACGCCGAGGCTTTGTCCCGGGGCGGGCCAGAAGGGGTCGGCGGCGCGCGCTGGACCGGCGGGCGCAAACAACGCCACGCCAATAACCACGCACACCGAAACAATTTTTATGGCGGTTAGAAACACCTGCACCAGGCCGCCTAGACGCACGCCCAGATAGTTCACGCCGGTCATGGCGAGCAGCCACAAAACCGCGCACGGCTGCGCCCAGGTGAAAACGAAATCGTACGGCGCAATCCAGTGCGTCAATCCGGGAATAGCGATGTGCACGGTGAAGATGGGCGCGGCCACCGCCGGCAGAAGAAAACTGAGGAAGCGCATTAAGCCCGCGGCGATGGACGCCATCGAACTCGGCCGGCCGACCATCGAGTGCATCCAGCCGAAGAGAAATCCCCACACGGGGCCGAAGCCGCGGCGCAGGTACGCGTACTCGCCGCCAGCTTCGGGAAGCATGGCCCCCAGTTCGGCGAACGCCAGCGCACCGAAGAGCGACAGAATCGCGCCGACAATCCACGCCGCAAAGACGATGGAAACGGAGCGGCCTTCGCGCGCCATTTCCGCCGGCTTCAGGAAGATTCCCGTGCCAATCATGGTTCCCACGACGATGGCCATCGAAGACCACGCGCCGAGGCCACGCACAAGTTCGAGCCGGCGTTGGCTCACAGAGCTTCCACCAATCTGCTTGGACGCACACGGCTGACAATTGTGCCAACAAAAAACGTGGTACAGGAGCCGATCATCACGTACCAAGTGAACGCGACGCTGGTGAAGCGCAGTACGGAGAGCACGGTGGCGAGTCCGGCTAGCATGCCGCACAAGGCACCGGTCGCGTTGGCGCGGCGGTCGATGGTGCCCAGTAAGAAGAGGCCGAGCAAGCTGCCGAATGGCAGAGAGGCCACGGTCAGGCCGGTCTCGAGGAGCGAGCCCCAATGCACGAAGCCGAAGGCCATCAGCACTGCGCCCCAGCACAGCGTGGCGTAACGTGAAGTGCGCAGCAGCTTTTCCGAGCCGATGTCATGGGCGTCGTGTCGCGAGAAATCCAGCACGCTCGATGCGGCCAGGGAATTGAGCGAACCGCTGGCATTGGACATGGCGACCGCGATGATAGACGCCAGCAGTAAACCCGCCAAGCCTGGAGGCATTTCGCGCACGAGGAAGAGCGGAAGAATGCGGTCGGTGCGTTCGCCGGGAGCGAGCAGCGGCCAATGTTGCGCGAAGACGTACAGGCCGACGCCGACGAGCAGGAACACGGTGAACTGCACAAGAACGATTGCGCCGCTCGCGAGTAATGCGCGGCGACTGTCTCGCTCGCTGCGCGCCGCGAGCAGGCGCTGGACGATGGTCTGGTCGGTGCCATGCGTGGCCATGGTGAGGAAGGCGCCCCCGATGACGCCGGACCACAGCGTGTACTTCGTTGCCAGATGGAACGACAAGTCGAAGACCTGCAGCTTGTGTCCAGATGCGGCGGCCACTTGCGTGAGTTCGGTCCATCCGCCAGGGATGCGGTGCAGCAGCACAAAGAGGGTCATGGCACTGCCCGCGAGATACAGGCAGAGCTGTGCAACATCGGTCCAGATGACGGCGCGCATGCCGCCCTCGAAGGTGTAGAGAATCGTCAGTGCCATAACCAAGACCACAGCTACAGTCTCGGAGGTGCCCAGCACCACACTAACGACCAACGCAATCGCGGAGACGCGCACTCCTTCGGCGATGGCGCGTGTAATCAGAAATGTTCCGGCGGCGACTTTGCGCATCCGTGAACCGAAGCGCGTCTCGATCAGGGCGTACGCGGTGAGATATTGGCCGCGGAAGTAGCCAGGCAACAAGAGCACGACGATGAGCGCACGGCCGACGAGATAGCCAAAGATCAACTGCAGAAAGGCGAGATTGCCAAGGTAGGAGATGGCTGGCGTGCCGATGATGGTCAGCGTTGAGGTTTCCGTAGCCACGATAGAGAGCGCCAGCGCCCACCACGGTGCGGACCGTCCGCCGAGGAAGTAATCTTGGGCGTTGTGCTGGCCGCGACGGAAGTGCAGCCCCAACACCGTAACACCGAGCAGGTACGCCACCACAATGGCCAGGTCCAAGGGATGGATGGGCATCGGGAGAGTGTACCCGCTCTCCGCCACCAAACACTACGCCGCCTTTGGTAGCACGCCCCGCTTCTTGTGGCACAGACTTCAGTCTGTGCGCTTTTCCCCAACTCCACCGCGATTTTCGCCACCACACATCGCGGGGTTGCGCCGCCCGAACGTCGAAATCCCTCCTCCGTGCTTCCACTCTCAAAGCAGAAGGCGACTCTAAGCTGAAACTAGAAGCACTAGAGAACAAAATCCATTTACATAAATCAATCCACGCCAACATGGATCATGACTTAGCCAGTCCAGTCGGCGAGGGGAACGGCGGGGCGGAGGTTGCGGAAGGCGCGGTCGCTGGTGACTAACGTTGCGTCGGCGGAGAGGGCATGGGCTGCGACCAAGAGGTCCATTGCGGATAGGGAGCGGCCGTGTTTGCGCGAGGCGGAATATAGGCTGGCGTAGGATTTGGCCGCGGACGAGTCCCACGGGAGGACGGTTACGGCGAGAAGGAATTGGTTCACGGCGACGGCCAGTTTTGTGGCTTCGGGCTTCAAGGCCAAGCCCGCAAGAAGTTCGGCTGCGGTGATCGCCGAGATGCAAATTTGGCCCATGGGGATTTCGCGGAGACGTTCCCGCACCGCCGGTGGATTTCCGCGGAGGGCGTAGCTGACGGTGTTGGTATCCAGTAGGAAGCGCGGCATGAGTGGTTAGTGTTAGAGGCGCGGCTTTTTCGGACGGCGGCGATCACGGCGGGCGAGAAAATCCTGGGGGATCTCCGCGGCGTCGGCCAGCGCGAAGATTTCGTCCCAGGAGTTGGGGACGCTCGAGAGGATAATCTCGCCGGTTTCGGGATCTTTGCGAATGTGGACTTCCGCGGACGAGAACCGAAAGTCGGCAGGCAGGCGGACGGCTTGGCTTCGGCCGTTCATGAAGAGTTTGGCGGTGCGGGTCATCTGTCGAATCTCCTTGCTGATGGCGGACTCAACCGGTGTGATATACCACGGTATATTACAGCGCTGGTGATGTCAACAAGACCGAGGAGAGGAGGCAGCGAAGATCGCGCCAAGGTGGCACAGACTTCAGTCTGTGCGCCTTTCCCTCCCTCCACCGCGATTCTCGCCGCCACCCATCGGGTGGTTGCGCCGCACGAACGTCGAAATCCTTCCTCCGTGCTTCCAGCTGAATGCACACCCGCGACTCCGACCTGCAGCTAGGAGTACTAGAGCATCACGTCCATTGACATAAAACTAAATCCACGCCAACATGCAACATGAATTCGCCTGCCCAGTCCGACGTCTTCCGCCCCTCTACCCTCAAAAATTTGCCCGCCGCCAACGCCCAATTTTTGCCCCTTTGTTTTGATAACGATATGAATTGCTCCCCTCGCAACCCTTTTGCTTTGATAACGATACAAATTCCCCTACCGTACACCAAAGCTCTACGCCAAACCTTTCGACAAATCTCGGCTAACCTTTTACCCCACAATGACTTGCGCCCATTTCCAGTGCTCGCATCGCGCACGCCACATCAACCTGGGACTCTCGAACTGCCCGTCTCGCCAGGTCTCCACTTGGCCTTCGCAAGTGGACGCGGTATTACACGAGACGACGGGCGTGGGGTATTCTGGCCCCTTCAGGTGGGGCGTCAGGCGGGGAGCTAGGTGGACGAGCAGATAGAAAAAGATCGGGCGTTGGCGCTGACGGCGTCTGGGGAGGAGCTAGGGCGACTGGTGTTTCATGCGGACACTGGCGTGTTGCTGGCGCTGGTGGGGAATCCGGCGCTGGAGGAAGCACAACTTTGCGCCATGCTGGAGCGGAAGAATTTGCCTGCCGACGTGCTGGAAGAAGTGGCGCGGCGCAAAGCTTTGACCAAGAGTTACCGCGTGAAGAAGGCGCTGGCGTTTCATTCGCGTACGCCGCGCTTGGTAGGAATGCGCTTGTTGAAAGAGCTGTACGTGATGGACCTGGTGCAATTGACGCTGCTGCCGGCTATCCGCACGGAGCTGAAGATTAACGCTGAGGAGCAACTGTTGGCACGACTGCCGCAGCTTCCGCTGGGGCAGAAGATTACTCTGGCGCGGCGCGGACCGGCGCGGCTGGCAGGTTCGCTGGTGGCGGAAGGGCATCCACAGTTGCTGGCCGTGGCGCTGGAGAATCCGCGGCTGACGGAAGCGCAAATCTTGAAAGCCCTATCGCGGGAGAAAATCCCCGAAGCGGTGCCCGCGGCTATCGCGCGGCACGGGAAATGGTCGCAGTCGTACAACGTGCGCATGGCGCTGGTGCGCCAGCCACATGCGCCGCTCGCGAGCGTGCTGGCGTTTTTGCCGGAGCTTACGGTGTCGGATCTGCGGGAACTCGCTGCGCCAGGGATCGTGCCGGAAGCGCTGCGGAAATATTTGCAGGCGGAAGTGGCGCGGCGAATCAGCCGTGGGCAAAAAAGCGTCGGGGAACAAGGTTCTTTGTCAGGAGAACGTTGAGCCAGGGTTCGCCAGAGCGCGCGAGTGGCGAAAACAGTACAAGACGTTCGGCGGTGGTAGGCGGCTGACGACGGCCGGCGTATGCTGGGGACATTGGCGCGGGTTGATCGGTGTGGTACCGCGTTACGAAATTTCCTAGCGTGGGTGTAGCGGTCTATGGCCAGCGGCGACCTCTTATCGCGACGGACGGAGCGCAGACGCGCGGCGCGCTTTGCGTTTCGCGCGGAACTGGATATTGAGTGGGGCTCGGCGGTGTTGCGCGGAGCGGTTCGCGATATCAGCGCCAGCGGCATGTTCATCGAGGCGACGGACCCATTGTGGGTGGGGGCGGGGTTTACGGCGCGGATCAAGGTGGAGCGGCCGGTACAGATTGATTGTTTTGTGAAGCGGGTCGAGCCGGGTAGCGGGATGGGCGTCAGCGTGGACCTTTCCAAGCCGGAGAATCAGCAGCGGTATCATGAATTGTTGGCGCAGTTGGCGGGGCCGCGGCCTTGAGGTGCGGCGGGAGATTCATCCCGCATATGCCGCGGGATGGAAAAGGGTAGGCGCTCCGAGGGAAAACGGCGTCCGGGCAAGCCGGGGCACAGTGCGTTTATACTGATGGCGATGACCAGGTGCGTCGATTGTGGGTCGCCGCGTGTGGCTGACCAGTGTGCTTCGTGTGGGCTGACTTCGGCGGCTGCGGAGTTGGTATTTCGGCGGCGGCTGATCAATCGGACGGCGGTTTTTCTGGTGGGTTCGCTGGCGTTTCCTTATGCCAGCCAGTTTTATCCGCCGCTGGATTTGGATTTGATTCTGGTGTTTTTTGGGTTGCTGTTTTTTTTGGCGCTGACCATGGCATTTTTTCTGGAGCGGCGCGCGCGCGAACGTAAAGAATTGGAAGTCCTCAAACGCATTTACTACGGATTTATTCCTTTGCCGTGGTTATTGGCTGGGGCGTTGCTGTTGAATGGGAAGCTGGATTCACCGCGGAACATTATTTATCACCCCACCGTGGTGGAGAGCCGGTTCTACATGAAGGGATTGGTGCGCGGAAGCCGGCGACTGATTGTGCACGGCTGGCGGCCCGGGCAGAGAATTGAGCGGTTGCCGGTGGACGCCGACGATTACGACCGGTTTCAGGTGGGGGATGCGGTGTTTGCGGGCGTGGAGCCGGGGGCGCTGGGGATACCGTGGTTTTATGGGGTTTACCGGCATTAGCGACGTGCCGGAATAGGGCCTATATGTTGGGTGCGGGCGTAGCGAGCGTCCCGCTTCTGCGACGTGTCCAATAGAAAGCAGATTCCTCGGGCAAACCCGGCCCTCGGAATGACAGGTTCGCGCTATATGCGAAGTTCGCTACGGAGTTCCAGACGAAGTTCTAATACAAAGTTTTGCCATCGGGGCGCAACGGGACTTGTAGTTCTACGATGGCGCCTTGTTTGGGGAGTTGGAAGCGGAGGCGGTCCATGCCGCCGACGTTGCGTTCTTTCCAGTCGCCGATGTCGAGAGGGTCGGAGGGCTTGTCCGTGGGCGACCAAGTGACGTTGTCGCCCTGCATGACGACGGTTTTTGGATCGACGTCGAAGACTTCCTGCTGGCCGAGGTCGATAAGCAAATAGCGGTGCCAGATGCGGAGGAGCCAGACGCCGCGTTTTTCCGCGTGGTACATGTTCCAGGAGAGCGGTGGGCCGTCGTTGATTTTGACGATGGCGAACTCGACGGATTTCCAGAGCGGTTTGGTTTGCGGGCGGGCTGTGGTGCAGGCCAGCGCCAGCAGCAGGGTTACGATGATGGCCCGGAGCAGTGTGGGTTTTGCGTTCATGAATTAGCGGAAGTGAGCGACCCGACTCGCTACGGCGGGCATGCCGTGCCCCTACAACTACGAGTGGCAAGTGAAGTTTACGCTGCGCGGTGCTGGCGCGGCAAGTTGTGCGCGGGATGCTGGGCGCCGACTGAAAAGACGTTTTTAGTGGAAAGAAGTGATGAGTGGACCTTCACGGACGGCGCTCAGGGTAAACGAGTGTCGAGTGGCGAGTCTAAAAAAACCACCGGAATAGTGGCATGGAACATTTTTATTGTGCGGCGGGAGTGGCGCCGCTTTTCGGGACGCGCGATAGCTTGGCGAAGTCTTTTACGTACGCGCGAAGGCCGAAGGCGGGAGTGATTTTGGAGTAGCCGGCGACGAGCTGGTCGCGGTAATGGTCCTGACTCCAGTCGAGTGGATCGGCGGGGTCGAGATCGAGGACCATCAGGTCGGAATCGTTCATCATCAGCTTGCCGATGCGGACCTTTCCGCCGTGAAAGGCCATGTAGTTGCCCTTGTCGAGCGGCGCGGCGCGTTCGCCGTTGCCAAAGGTCATGACGATCTGATCGGTTTCGAGGTGCACTTCGGTTACCGCGCCTTGCAGGTGGGGCGGGGGTAAGAGCTTGCTTAGATCCAGGATTAAATCGTCTTTGTCGGCTTCGATGCCGGGAATTTTGCCGCCCAACACGCTGGCCAGCTCGATGCCGAAAAGATTCATCATGCCTTTCACGGGCAGGTGAAAGGCTTTCACTTTTTCGCTGTGCATGCGGATGCGGCCGTCGGGGGTGACGCTGGGCGTGCCGACAGTTTCAAAGGGCAGGTCCCCTTTGTCGTGCAGCTTGCCCTTGAGGTGCAGTTGGTTGTCATTGATGGCGATGGAGACGTCCTTCACCGGGGAGTCTGGTTTTGCGAACGTGTAGCTGTTCAGAACTTGCGCCATGGCCCAGGGCGAGACGCTGATGCGCGCGGATTTGATGCGCACGCTGAAGGAGGATTTGTCGTCCATGACGGGCATGAGATTGTCGCCGGTGGCGAGGACTTCGCCGGTGAGGTACTCGATGTGCGCGCCGGCAGTGTCGGAAATGTGAAAGAGGACGTTGCGCATTTCGGTTTGCACGGTTTCGGATTTTGGCGGGGGCGGCGCCGCCGGCGTGGCCGGTTGCGAAGCGGCGCTGTCCGGTGGATTCGCGGTTTTATGGGAGCAGGCGGCGGCGAGGAAGATTACGGCGGCGAGGCAGAGCGCCAGCCGTGACGCGTGCCGGCGCGCAGCGTGTCTTGCAGGGAGAGAAGTTAGCGAAATTTGCATGGTATGGACTCCCAACGGCGCCTGGGCTTGGCGCGTTTTCCAGTGTGACACAAAATCCCGGTGAGACCGCCAGTCCCGCGAAAGCGGCGCGACAGGTATAATGCCCAGCTAATGATTGCGGCCGCCTCTCTCGCCAAACGAATGTACCGGATGTTTGCGCGCGTATTTCCGCGCTGCGGAATGATTTCGCAGGCGGTAGCGTACAACCTGTTTCTGGCGTTCTTTCCGAATTTGCTGGTGGTGGTGGCGATTGCGAATAGCCGCTTTGGCGACAAGACGAGCTTGCTCTCGTTGATTACGGACTTGACGCGATTCTTGCCGCCGGGGAGTCAGGATATCGTGGCGCAGTTTTTGGTGAGGCGCGGGCCGGACACCTGGAAGATTGCGACGGTCGGATGGGTAGGGACGCTGCTAGCCGGTTCACAGGTGATGAGGCTGGTGACGGAGGGTATTCACCTGGTGTATGAGGATGAGCAACGCCCGGGGTTTATCCGGGCGCAATTGCGGGCCATGCTGTTGCTGCTGGTGACCATCGCGCCGCTATTATGCGCGGCGGTGCTGGGCGTTTTCGGGAAGCAGTTACGGCGGTGGTATACGTGGGAATTCGGGCATACATTCGCGTCGCAGAGCTGGTGGTCGATATTTTTCACCGCGGTGACCATCGTGCTGGCGGCAACGTCGTTGACGGTGATTTATTGGGTGGCACGGCCGCGCAGAGAAACTCTGCGGCAAGTGCTGCCGGGGGCGATGGTGGCCACACTGCTGTGGTGGCTGGCGGACGTGCTGTTCGGGTACTACGTGCGGCGGGTGCCGTACAGCGTGGTGTATGGCGGGCTGGCGGCGGTGATTGGTTTGTTGATTTGGATGCAGGTGTCGTCGATTATTATTTTTCTGGGGGCGGCATGGAACGCGGAACTGGCGCAGGTTGCGATGAGTTCGGGGAAGAGCAGGAAATAGGCTGATTGACAGGCGCCCCGCAGAGCGGCGGCGGTCTTATGTTAGGTGCGTTGAAACGTTGAACTTCCAGTACTTGCGGCGTATAGTCGCGGTATCACCGCGCGGATTGAAAGACTGCGATTGCCCCTGATCGCAGGAGGTTGCTAGTTCGGGGTCCATCATGCCTTGCCGTCTGCGGTCCAGTAGCTTACAACGTGGCTTTTTTGTGGCGTTTTTGTTTTTGCTTGCGCTGAGCAGTGGTGCGTTTGGGCAGTCGTCTGCGGCCGCTCCGGGCAATGGTGCGCCGACGCAGCCCGCGGCGGCAACTCCGGCGACGCCCGGGGCGAGTGCCACACAGGCAGCCAACGATGCCAAGGCCGAAGAACGGCCCAAGGACGAAGTGGCAACGCACGATACGCCGGCCACGTTTCAGGTGCGCGTGAACCTGGTGCAGGTGCGCGTGGTGGTGCGCGACCCAAACGGAAAAATCATCCCGAATTTGCACCGCGAAGATTTCCAGATATTTGATAATCGCAAGCCGCAACTGATTTCCACGTTCAACGTGGACACCGCGGAAGCGAAGAGTGCGCCCGTGGCGGAGGCGGACGCCACGCCGGAAAAGACTGCCGAGGCGGAACACGCCGCGCTGCTGGCCAAACTGCCGCAACGCTTTGTGGCGATCATGTTTGACGATGTGCACCTTTCGGTCGAGGACGCGGTGTTTGTGCGGTCCGCGGCGACGGATTTTCTGAAGTCGCTGGCGCTCGAGGATCGCGTGGGGATTTATTCCTCGTCCGGGCAGATCAGGCAGGAATTTACCGCGGACCGCGAGGTGCTGAAAAAAACGCTGCTGGGAATACTGCCGCACGGGGTTGCGGCGGGCGGCGGGTTTCATCCGTGCCCGGAAATTTCCTACTACCAAGCCGATCAGATCGTGAACCAGAATAACCAGCAAGCACTACTGGTGGCCGCGGAAGACACGGTGCAGTGCGAGTATAACGGAGACGAGACGAAGCTGGCTTTCGCAATGCAAACCGCCCCCATTGCGGCGCAGCAGGCGTTGTCCATTGGCGACGACGAGAGTACTTACACCTACAGCCATTTGTTCGACGTGACGAGGCGTTTGTCCGCCATGCCCGGGCAACGCGTGCTGGTGTTTATTTCGCCAGGCTTCATTCTGAGCACACTTTTTGATCAGATGAGCGATCTGATCGAGCGCGCGAATCACGGCAAAATTACCATCAATACCATCGACGCGCGGGGACTGTATACGCCGGACCTGAACGGCGACATTGCCGATCCGCCGCGACTCAACCCCAAAACCGCCGGGATTATCGCTTCCTACCGCGCGCAGGCGCAGTTTGCGCAGGAAGAAGTGCTGGCGGACATGGCCAACGGGACGGGGGGCACGTTTTTTCACAATCGCAACGACATCGGCGAAGGTTTACGGCAGGCTGCGGCCGCGCCGGAGGTGAGTTACTTGCTGGGATTCTCGCCGCAAAATTTGAAGATTGACGGCCGATTTCACGAACTGAAAGTGACTCTGGCGGACAAGAGGAAAGTGTCGGTCCAAGCGCGCCGGGGGTATTACGCGCCGCGGACCATCAAGGATCCGGCAGCCGCGGCCAAGGCGGATATTCAGGAAGCGATTTTCTCACAGGATGAAATTCGCGACATTCCGGTAGACCTGCAAACGCAATTTTTCAAAACGGATGCCAACGCCGCGAAAATTGCGGTGCTGAGCCATTTTGATTTGCGCGGGGTGCATTTTCGCAAGGTGAATGGGCGCAGCGACGATAATCTGACCATCGCCACGGCGATTTTTGACCAGAACGGGAATTTTGTGACAGGCGGCGAGAAGATTGTGGAGATGAAACTGCTGGATACCACGCTGGATCGCCTGAACCGATCCGGCCTGACAGTTAAATCGAGCTTCGATGTGAAGCCCGGAACGTACATGGTGCGGCTGGTGGTGCGCGACGCCGAGGGCGCGGAGATGGCGGCCCGCAACGGTGCGGTGAGCATTCCGTATTAGGCGGTGTAGGCGGCATTAGGCAGTGTTAAGCGAGGGGCCCGATGAATATACGCAAGCGAACTGTTAAATGCGCATCCTATCTATTCGTTCCGTTGGCCTGCGGATTGGTGTTCGCTGCCGGCACACTGGCGCAGGATGCTTCGCCAGCGCCCGCGGCCCCCGCGACTGCAACTGTCGTCGTGCCAACTTCTGCGCCAGCCGCGGCCTCCGCGCAAAGCGCCGCGCCTGCTAACGCTGGTCAGACGGCTTCGCCGGCGACAGTAATACGCACGGAAACGCGGTTGGTGCTGGTCGATACGGTGGTTACCGACAAAAAAGGGAAGTACGTGCGGGATCTCACGCAGAGCGATTTCAAGGTTTTTGAAGACAACAAAGAGCAGGGAATCGTCAGTTTCACTCCGGGCACGGACATCACCGTGCACACGCCCGGCCAACGGCGCTATCTGGTGCTCTTTTTCGACAATTCCACGATGGATGCCCCGGAACAGATTCAGGCACGCGGCGCGGCCGCGAAATTCATCGACGCCAACGCCGATCCGGACCACCTGATGGCGGTGGTGGATTTCGGCGGCGCACTGCGCATCGTGCAAAACTTCACCGCCAACACGGCCACGCTGCAGGCTGCGGTCTCGGGCGTAAAAGGTTCGGCGGTGGATCCCAATGCCACCGCGCCGGTCACCGTTGCTTCGGCCGGACTGTCTTCGCTCAGCACGGCGGAGGCCGACTTCGGCGCACGCTCCATGCTGCTCGCCATCCGTAGCCTGGCGAAGAACCTGCGCAGCGTGCCCGGGCGTAAGATGCTGGTGCTATTCTCCGGCGGCTTCCCGATGACCGCCGAGAGTGAGTCCGAGCTTACCGCGACCATCGACACCTGTAACAAAGCCAACGTGGCCATCTATGCGCTGGACGCCCGCGGGCTGGTCGCTGCTGCGCCTGGTGGAAACGCCAGCAGCCAGCGCCTCGCTCCCGCGCGTCCGACGCAAAATTCTCAGGCGCGCCTGGTTCAGGCCAAGTATCTCGCCAGCTACCCGGCGCCAATTCCAGCGGCTGACCCACAACGTCCCGGCGGGGGCGGCGGCGCTGGTGGTGGTACCGGCGGTGGGCGCGGCGGTACTGGCGGCACGGGCGGGACAGGTGGCACGGGCGGAGGGCGTACCGGCACCGGTGGAGGCACGACTGGCGGCGGCCGCACCGGCACGGGCGGTGGCACGAGCACGGGTGGGGGCCGCACCGGAGCTCCCGGAACCTACAATTCCCCCTACACGCAGCCGCGCTCGATCGTCCACCATTCCGCCCTCGACCGCAACTAACCAGCAAATTCTTGCGGCGCTGGCGCAAGGCACCGGCGGGTTCACCATTTTCAACACCAACGATCTGCTCGGCGGATTGCAGCGCATCGCCAACGAGCAGACGGAGTTCTACATCCTGAGCTACACGCCGGCAGAGAGTCCGGAGGGCAGCTGCCACACGCTGAAAGTGAAGGTCGCGCGAGGCGGGACGGACGTCCGGTCACGCAGCGGTTATTGCAACGAAAAAGTCGTAAATCCGCTGGAGGGCAAACCGCTGGAGAAACAGCTCGAAGCTCACGCGCGGGACGCCGCCGCGGCGCAAGCCGGCTCGATTCACGGCGCGCTGGAAGCGCCGTTCTTTTATACCGGGCCAAATGTGGCGCGCGTAAATCTATCCATGGAGCTGCCTTCCGAGGCGCTGAAATTCAACAAGGACAAAGGGAAGTATCACGCCACGGTGAATGTGCTGGGCATCGCCACCAAAGCGGATGGAAGCGAGGGCGCGCGATTCAGCGACACCGTGAACCTCGATCTCGAAAAAGAGGATTGGCAACAATTCACCAAGGTGCCGTATCACTACGAGAATCAGTTCGACGCCGGAGCGGGCGACTACAAGTTGACGGTGGTGCTCAGCGCCGGCGGCGACGCTTTCGGGAAGTTTGAATCCCCGCTGCAGATTCCGGCGTTTGACGGCAAGCAGCTCGCGCTCGGTGGAGTGGCGCTGGCCAATTCCATGCAGCCGGTGGGACAGATAGCCACCGGGCTGGACTCCGTGCTGCTCGAAGACCGCACGCCGCTCATCGTCAAGGGCATGCAGATCATTCCGTCGGGTAACAACCGTTTTAAGAAGGCCGACAAGGTGGTGGTGTATACGGAAATTTATGAGCCGCTGCTCGCCAGCGAAAAGCCGCCCATCGTCGGCATGGGCTACACGATCACGAACGTCGGCACCAATCAGGAAGTGTTCAACACCGGCAAGCAGGCCATACGGGCGGATGAATTCATTCAGAAAGGCAGCCCGGTGATTCCGGTCGGCCTGGTGGTGCCGGTAAAGGATTTGCCCGAAGGCGGCTATCGCCTGAATATGCAGGCTGTCGACGGAGCCGGCCATAAAACCCCGATGCGCACTGTGACCTTTGAGTTGACGAACTGACGCGGCGGCTCTAGGCGCGCTGGCCTCGCGTAGGGCCCACCACGCGGAAGTGGTTATCTCTTATTGCTGTCCCGTCGTACAGGAGCGCAGCAACCTAGTACAGGGATGTGGTTTGCCGCACAGGCCCTTGTTGGCCCGCAACTTCCGACCCGTCTCCGGGTTATCATAACTATGACCGAGCACGCCGATTTTGTGTGTCCCGCCAGGAGACCGTCATGAGCGAGTCGCCCCGTGTTAAGGCCCGCGCTGCCGCAGTCACAGCGTCCGTTCAGGTCACCCCGAAGTCGCTCTTAGCCGCAATTTTATCCGTAGCCTGCGTGCTCTCGCTGGGCATCGAGCTTCCGGCGGATGCCGCCTCTCCGACTGGTGCCGACAAAACGAAAAAGGTGAAAATCGATCCGGCGCTGAAAGGCCTGCCGATCACCGATTTGAGCGTGGACGAGGCCATTGAGCACGCCCTGAATCGCCTCGCGTACGGGCCCCGTCCCGGGGAAGTGGAGCATATTAGGCAGATGGGGCTCAGCAAGTGGATCGACCAGCAGCTCAACCCCAATTCTATCGACGACCGAGCACTGCAAGCGCGCCTGGAAAACTATCCGACGTTGACGCTTTCTTCGACGCAACTCGAGGCGGAGTATCCCCAGCCGAAGCAGGCAGAGAAAGCGGCTGCCAAGGCGCAAGCACAGGCGCAGAACGGCCAGCAAACGCGCGCCGATGCCGCTGCCGCCATCGTGGCCAAGGATTCGCAAGCTAATTCCGGCACGGCCGCCAACAACGTGGCACCCGAGATGAACGATAACGCTGCCGGCGCGCAGCCACCCGCGGCGAAGCAAACCAATCCCAACGCTCCTTCGCCCATGAAGGAAGATCCCGACGCGGCCAATCTGGCAACGCGTGGCGGCGGAGGCAAACGCGATGTCCTAGGCGGCGGGGATCCCAACGCCGTGCCGAAAGCCATTGCCGACGATAGCAAGCGTCCCGCGCGCGTCATCGAAGAGCTTTCCATGGCCAAAGTTACACGCGCCATTTATAGCGAACGCCAGTTGCAGCAGGTGCTGGACGATTTCTGGTTCAACCACTTCAACGTTTTCGCGGGCAAAGGGGAAGACCGCTACTACCTCACCTCGTACGAGCGCGATGTAATTCAGCCGCACGTGCTGGGCAAGTTTAAGGATTTGGTGACCGCCACGGCGGAAAGTCCGGCGATGCTATTTTATCTGGACAATTATTTGAGCGCCGACCCGCGCGCCGCCGCGCGCCAGGCTGCCGAACGCGCCGCCCGCCAGCAGATGCGTTACGGCCGCTTCGGAGGCCCGCCGCCGAATGCGCAGCAGCAAAACAAAAAGAAGCAGGAGCGCGGTCTGAATGAGAATTACGGGCGCGAGTTGATGGAACTGCACACCCTGGGAGTCGATGGCGGCTATACGCAGAAGGACGTCACCGAAGTGGCGCGCTGCTTCACCGGGTGGACGATCGAAAAGCCGCGCGAGAATCCGGCGTTCAAGTTCGATGACAAGCTGCACGACCCGGATACGAAAATCGTGCTGGGCAAGAAGATTCACGCCGGCGGCAAAAAAGACGGCGAAGAAGTGATCGACTTGCTCGCCCATCACCCCAGCACGGCGAAATTTATCTCCACCGAGTTGGCGCGGCGCTTCGTTTCAGACACGCCGCCGCCCGCGCTCGTCTCGCGCATGGCGGAGACGTTCCTGTCGCAAGACGGCGACATTCGTGCCGTGATGCACACGATGATTTATTCGCCGGAATTCTGGTCGCACGAAGCCTATCGCGCAAAAATCAAGACCCCGTACGAATTAGTGATCTCCGCGGTGCGCACGCTGGGCACTGATGTGGACACCCCCATGCCGCTGGTGCAGTGGGTGAGTCGCATCGGGGAACCGCTCTATCAGTGCCAGCCGCCCACCGGCTATTCGGACAAGGCGGAAACCTGGGTGAACACCGGAGCGCTGCTGAACCGCCTGAATTTCTCCCTGACGCTGGCCGGGAACAAGATTCGCGGTTCGCGCACGGATGTGACGCCGTTGCTGGGCGTGGACGCGGGCTCTGAGCCGCGCGTGGCGCTGACGCGCGCCATCGAGGTTTTCCTCGCTGGCTCGGCCGCGCCCACCACGTTCGCGACGCTCGAGAAGCAGCTGGACAATCCGCAGGTAGTGCAGGCCAAACTCGACGATCCGTCAAAGCAAACGGACTTGGGTGTCGTCACCGGCCTGGTTTTGGGTGCGCCCGAATTTCAGCGACGATGACTCGACGGCGTCGACTCAGCGGTGTTGAGCAGTGGCAAGATTTTATTGCTCGCGTGATTTGCGAGCGTCCGGCGTGGACCGCCGGGCAGAGAAGGGAAACATTAAAATGGGCAAGCACAACGGCATCTACGATTGCTGCGAAGGTTCGCGCAAAATCAATTTCTCGCGCCGCTATTTCCTGAAGCAAAGCGGTGTGGCCATGGTGGGCATGAGCATGATGCCGGCGTTCCTGCAACGCGCCGTCGCCGCCACGCCGATGCCCAACAAGAAGCAACTCGTGGTGCTGTTCCAGCGCGGCGCTGCCGACGGCCTCAACATCGTGGTGCCTTTTGCTGAGCCGAACTACTATCGCCTGCGCCCGACCATCTCTATCCCGCAACCAAAACGCGGCGCCACCGACACAGTAATCGATCTCGACGGTTTCTTTGGCCTCCACCCCAGCCTCGCGCCGCTCGAGCCGCTCTTCCACAAAAATCAGCTCGCCATCGTTCATGCCTCCGGCTCGCCCGATCCCACGCGCTCGCACTTCGATGCGCAAGACTTCATGGAATCTGGCACGCCGGGCATAAAAGCCACCGACGATGGCTGGCTCGACCGCGCGCTGCAAACTATGCCGGAAGATCACGCGTCGCCCTTCCGCGCCGTGGCCATGGGCCCGAATTTGCCGCGCATGCTGCAAGGCAGCACGGGGGCCATCGCTTTGCCGGATCTGAAGCAATTTAAAATCCTGCCGCAATCCGCCGCTATGAATAACGTAGCGCAGGGCGGCTTTGAAGCCATGTATTCGCAGACCGTGGATCACGCCTTGCACGGCACCGGCGCGGAAACCTTTGAAGCCATCGACATGCTGAGCAAGATCGACACGACCAAGTTTCCGCCGGAAAATGGCGCGGTGTATCCCAACAACCGGCTGGGGCAGAGCTTGCAGCAGATCGGCCAGCTCCTCAAAGCCAAAGTCGGCGTCGAGGTTTTATTCGTCGATTGCGGCGGTTGGGACAATCACGTCAACGAAGGCGCGGCAACAGGCCAACTCTCCAATTTGCTGAAGGACCTGGGCAACGGTTTGGCGGCGTTCCATCAAGACATGGGAGACCGCATGGCGGACATCGTGGTCGTCACTATGAGCGAGTTCGGCCGCACCGCTAAAGAGAATGGTAATCGCGGCACGGACCATGGCCACGCCAACTGCATGTTCGTGATGGGCGGCGACGTAAAGGGCGGCCACGTGTACGGCAAATGGCCTGGCCTCGAGGATCATCAGCTCAACGAAGGCCGCGACCTGGCCTTGACCACGGACTTTCGTTCCGTCGTCGGCGAAATACTGACCAAACATATCGGGGTAAAGAATCTCGATCCGGTCTTCCCCAATTTTGACAACAACCCGCGCAAATTCACCGGCTTGATTCGCGCATAGCGCTTTTGCAGCGGTACCTGGTGCGCCCGACGTAGCGGGCTGCATTGCGTTGTTCACGCTCGGTGCTTATTTCCGTCTCAGAACCAATCGGGAAACATCTTCTCGATCAGCCCACTCTCCCAATACGCATAGAACCCGTCGTCACACTTCGGCGTCTCGCCGTACTTCTTCGCCGCATGCCGTCCCCAATGCGGCCGCGACCCATCCAGGTCCGTAAAGGGATATTCCTCCGACAATCCCCAGGTACTAAAAACTCGTCCGCTCTTTTTCTTGATGTTCGGATCCGCCGCCAGTGCGGCGATCGCCCGCCCGATATATCGTGGTGACTCCGAAATCATGAAATCATCGGGCGCGTCGTTCTGATCCGCCGAATTTCCGCCCTTCCGCTTCCCAATCTCTTTCCAGTTCGCCTCCGTCACTTTGAAATGCTCCAGCATCGCTTCCGAGCGCAAAAATCCCGGCGTCACCGCCACCGCCGCCACGCCTTTCTTCCGCAACTCCATCCCCATCGCAAACGCCAGCCGAATCACCGAGGTCTTCACCAGGTCATAGAAAATATTCCCGCGGTAATAAAATCCCTCGCCGTCCGTAATTTCAAAAATCACCGGCGTGCCGCGCTTTTCGTGGGCGGCGCCGATCAACAATGGCCCCGCAAAATGCGCCGTAATAATGTGCGAGTGCACCGCTTGCTTCAACATCCGCAAGCCATTTTCCAGATTTGCGCTCCAGAAGCCTTTGCCGAATTGCGTCCACGCATCCCCGCCCCAAACGTCGTTCACCAGAATGTCCAGTCGCTTGTGCTTCTTTTTCACCAGCGCAAAAAGCTTTTTCACTTCCGCCGGCACGGTATGATCCACGCGCACCGCAATCCCGCGCCCGCCTGCGGCCGTCACCAGCCCTGCGGTCTCCTCAATTGTCTCCGGCCGCCCCGGCGTTGGCCGTTTCTTGCCCTTCAGTGCGCGCGAACTCCGCCCCGTGCAGTACACCGTAGCGCCGCACTCGCCCAAGGCCACGGCAATCCCGCGCCCCGCGCCGCGCGTAGACCCCGCTACCAGCGCGATACGTCCCCGCAAATCCGGCGCCTTATACGTAACTTCACCCGTTGCCAAGTCCGCCATTTTCTCCCCCCAACGCGCTCACCTCGGCCGAGTCGAAAATCCCTGCCGCTTCCACAATTTTTCCCAATGCCAAATCCCATACGATCCCTCAACCGGCAGCCGGTACCCCAACTGATGCGCCAGCATAATAATCTGCCCGCGATGATGCGCCTCATGCCCAAACATGTAAGCAAACATCGCGCCCCCAGCCGGCCAGTCCTGCGACCAGCTACCCCGCGAATATTTCTTCACCCGCCGATTCTCCCCGCCCGCCAGCGCATCCGTCATCATGCGCAAACACTGCGTCGCGCTCTTCCGCAGTGCCGCGGCCGTTTGCTTCCTCGTGCATTTGTCCGGCTCCAGCGCCGCCGGACACTTCAAATGCGGCGCCGAGTTCCGGATCCAGTTCAACCGGCAGTTATGCAGATGCGCAAAAATCGCCGCAATCGTCCGCCCGCCCCGCATCCCCGGCAATTTCGCCCGCCAAGCCTTCGCCTCCAGATGCTCCAGAATGAGCTGGTTCATCGCATCGTTCACCGCGTACGTCTCCAGCAACACGTCGCGTATCTCCGCCAACCGCCCATCCGCATCGTCCCGTTTCGCCATTCGTCACGCTCCCGCTTCCCAGCGCGCCAAATTTTACGCCCGCCAAGAATCCCCCGGCAAACTCAGCCCGTGCGTTCTGCTTCCACCAAAAAAAAGACCCGCTCGACTTCAAGCGGGTCCGGCACTCCTTCATTCTGAATCGCGAAACGCAAAAGCGCGGGTCTAGACCGCCGCCCCGCGAATCCGCATCCCATAAAACGAGCGATACACAAAGAAGAACGACACCGCAAAAAACGCCGCCGCCAAAATGTGCGTCAAGTTCGCCCCCTGCGAAGCCGTCAACTGTACCGCCAGCTCCACCGCCAGCAACCCAAACAGCGTCGTAAACTTGATCACCGGATTCAGCGCCACGGAAGACGTATCCTTAAACGGATCGCCCACCGTATCGCCAATCACCGTCGCGTCATGCAGCGGCGTACCCTTCTGCTTCATCTCCACTTCCACGATCTTCTTGGCGTTGTCCCAGGCCCCGCCGGCGTTAGCCATAAAAATCGCCTGATATAAACCGAAAATCGCGATGGAGAAGAGGTACCCGATAAAAAAGAATGGCTCCACAAACGCAAACGCCAGTGTGGCAAAAAATACCGCGATGAAAATATTCAGCATGCCCTTCTGCGCGTACTTCGTGCAGATCTCCACCACTTTCTTGCTGTCCGCCACGCTCGCCGCCGCCGCCCCATCCAGCTTGATGTTCGCCTTAATAAATTCCACCGCGCGATACGCCCCGGTAGTCACCGCCTGCGTCGAAGCCCCGGTGAACCAATAGATCATCGCCCCGCCGGTGATCAACCCCAGCACGAACGGCGCATGCAGCAGCGAAAGCTTGTTCACGTTCTCGGAAAGCCCGTGCGTCAGCGCCATAATGATGGAAAAAATCATCGTCGTCGCGCCCACCACCGCCGTCCCGATCAGCACCGGTTTCGCCGTGGCCTTGAACGTATTCCCAGCCCCGTCGTTGGCCTCCAGCAAATCCTTCGCATGCGCAAAGTTCACATCAATCTTGTAATCGCGCTTCAGCTCCGCCTCAATCCCCGGAATCTGCTCGATCAGCGACAGCTCGTACACCGACTGCGCGTTGTCCGTCACCGGCCCGTACGAGTCCACCGCAATCGTCACCGGCCCCATGCCCAAAAATCCAAACGCCACCAGCCCAAACGCAAACACCGGCGCCGCAATCATCATCGCGCCCAGTCCCAGGTTGCTGATCAAATAGCCGGCGGACATCAGCACCACCATCGCCAGCCCGATGTAATACGCCGAAAAATTTCCCGCCACGAATCCCGACAAGATCCCCAGCGACGCTCCGCCTTCTTCCGCCGAGGTCACCACCTCTCTCACATGCCGCGATTCCGTGGACGTAAACACCTTCACCAGTTCCGGAATAATCGCCCCCGCCAGCGTCCCGCAAGAAATAATCGTCCCCAATTTCCACCATTGCGTCGCGTCCCCGCCAATCGTCGGAATAATCAGGTACGACACCACATATGTCAGCCCAATCGACACTAGCGAAGTTATCCACACTAGCGACGTCAGCGGCGCTTCATAATTCATGTTGTCTACGTTGCCGTACTTCGCCTTGGCGATAAATCCGTTCAGGAAGTACGCCAGCGCGCTGGCAATCACCATCACGATGCGCATCACAAAGATCCATACCAGCAATTGCACCTGCACGGTGTTCGCCAGCACCACCGCCTGCGCCATCGCTTCCGGCCCGGCCGTTTTCAGCGTCAAGCCCAGCGGCAAAAAGTGCGCCGGCCCGATCGCCAGCAAAATAAATGTAATCAGCGCCACGCCCGTCACGCCGTACGTCTCAAATCCATCCGCACTAGGACCAACCGAATCCCCCGCGTTATCTCCCGTGCAGTCCGCAATCACCCCCGGGTTCCGCGCATCGTCTTCCTTGATCTTGAAAACAATCTTCATCAAGTCGGACCCAATGTCCGCAATCTTCGTAAAAATTCCGCCCGCGATGCGCAACGCCGCCGCGCCCAGCGACTCCCCAATTGCAAACCCGATAAAGCACGGCCCCGCATAATCGCCCGGAATGAACAGCAGAATCAGCAGCATCATCAGCAGTTCCACGCTGATCAGCATCATCCCGATGCTCATCCCCGCCTCCAGCGGCGTGTGATAAATCGGATACGGCTTCCCGCGCAGCGAAGCAAACGCCGTCCGCGAATTCGCAAACGTGTTCACGCGAATCCCGAACCACGCCACGCCATAACTCCCGGCAATGCCAATCAAGCTGAACGCCAGAATAATTGGCAGCGTCACCGCCACGGACTTCCCCGGCACCGGCGACAACACGCCGAAGTACAGCACAATCACCACTGCGATAAACAGCCACAGCAGCAGCAAAAATTTCCCCTGCGTAATCAGATACGTTTTGCACGTCTCATAAATCAGCTCGGAAACATCCAGCATCGACTTATGCACCGGCAAATTCTTCAGCCGCGAATAAATAATCAGCCCGAACGCCAGCCCCAGCACGCAAATCGCAATCCCAAACAGCAGCAATTTGTGCCCGTCAATCGCCCCATTCAGAAAGCTCACTGTCGAAAGATCCGGCAGGTGCAGCGACGCCTCGCCGCCCACCTCATCCGTCTGCTGCGCAAACGTCGCGCTAGCGCCCCCCAGCATCGCCAGCATCCCCGCAATTCCCGCCGCGGCCACCCCACCCAACTTCCACTTCCATCGCCCATTTGTCAGCCATGCCTTCATGAACCGTCCTCCGTCCAATCTCGAGTTCCGGGCCACCACTCGACCAGCCCGGCCTGCCATCAAAATGTCTTCCGGCACACCAATTCAGCCGCACGCTGCCTGTTCACAGCGCCGGGGGAGCGTCTTTCGCCGGATTCTTCCACAGCTCCCGCTACACTTGCAGGGATTTTCTGCGCTTTGCGTACGCTGATTCCGTCCACCCCTCGACCCTCAGGCGGAACCCCGCGTCCTCAGCGCATGGGCTTTCAAACCCGCACTTTATAACATCCCCACGGCATCCGGGTCAAACGGCGGCGGCCAGCCCATCGCCAAACACGCGATACGCTGGCCGTCTGTTCCTGCATTTCCTGGCTGGACGTAACGTTTTGCCCTTACGCCATCAGCCGCAACACCCGTTACTGCTTGTCGTACACCTGCAGGTCGTGTTCCGGCTTGCCGTCGGCGGTCGTGCCGGTGCTGTCCACGGTGGTCACTTTGCCGTCGGCGGACACCGTCACCTTGGACGTGCCAATAACTTTGCCCGCCTTCTTCAGCGTTGCCACGTAATGGTTGGCGTCGACCTGCTTAGCCGAGATGCTGTCCGCCCCGTTGGGAATCGTGCCGTTGATGGGATTGTCTTTCCCGTCGAACTGCACGGAGAACCCGTAAGAAATGGTTTTGCCATCGCCGGAGGTCCCCGCAAAGGTGTACTTCACGCCCTTGCCATCGGCCACCACCGTGCGCGTAAGTTCCTTCGGCGTCGGTCCGGGATCGTACTTCGATTTATCTACATTCAGTTTCCACGTGCCCACCAGCGGACTGCTCTGTGCCGTCGTGGCCACCGCCAGACTTAAAACCACTGCGCCTACAAACAACAAAACGTGCTTCATTCTCTGTTCCTCCTCGGATTTGTGCATGCTCGGCGCAACCTGCGCGCCCGATCAAGTACTGCTGCGTTTGAGCCTCTGTGTTTGAATCTAGTTGTGTTTGGGCCTAATTACCGGGATTGGACCGACCAATCGGTAGGTTTGACGCGTACGGTACATCCCCCTAGCAGCGAAGTCAAACGGGTAGGAAAGTCGGTGCCGGTTCAGTTTCCGATTAGCGCTACGTTATATAAGGATTTGTGCATAACGAATTACTTAGAGCGTCGCATCGTCATCGAGAACCAGCACAATTCTCGCGAGGCTCCGGGAGGTCGCCTTCAGCGCGAGTCACCGCCGCGCATACATCACCTTGCCGCGCACAATCGTATAGCGGACTTTTGCAAATGCCCTCGCCTCCTGCGCAGGATCAGCGCTTAGCACCGTAAGATCGGCCTCCATGCCGCGCCCGATGCGTCCCAGGCGGCTCGCAGCACCGAAGCGCTGTGCGGGATTCGTCGTCAGCGAAGCCAGTATCTGTTGAAAGCTCAAGCCCGCGCGAGACATCAACGCGAACTCCTCTGTGGTGTCGAACCGTTCGATGTACCCTACGTCGGTGCCAAAAAGAACTTCTCCACCCGACTCGGAAAACCTCCTCAACTGCTGGATCGCCTTGTCCATCCACTTCTCGGCCACCTCAGAGCTGGCGCCATCCTTTTTGGCTTCCACGTCCCACAAGGTAAGCGTGGGGATGACGGCCGTGTGCGTCGCATTGAGCCTTTTCACGAAAGTGTCGCTCCAAACGCTTCCACTCGGGGTCGTGTGCGCCAGGATGTCCACTCCGCTCTGCATAGCCACTTCATTCCCCTCATCATTAGAGACATGGGCGAAAACGAGTTTGTGCGCAGCGTGCGCCTCGCCGACGATGCTCGTGGCCATGTCGAGCGGCATGGTCAAAATCTCGTCTCGCTCGATCGAACTTGCAAAAATCTTGATGCCGTCCGCGCCATCGTGTATTTGCTGCGGCACCCGCGTTGCCGCCTGCTCTTTCGAGTGGATCTCCGGCATCGCGATGTGATTGGTGTCCAGAAATTCCCGGATGTATATGGGCGTTCTCACCCAGAATGGCTCTCCCGTGGTCAGAATCCGCGGGCCACGCACTTCACCGCTCTCCATGCGGCGACGGATGATATTGGTATTCTCCAGAACGGAAGCGATGTCAAAGACACTCGTAAATCCCCAGTGCGTCAGCATCTCTTCGAGTTGTGCACTGAGCTGCTCGGACGACAGCTTCTCCGCGTGCAGTAACCCGGGAAGAATCAGGTGCACGTGACTGTTCCAGAATCCCGCGGTTATGATCAGTCCGGTGCAATCAACGGTCGGGGTCCCTCGAGGTATCCTGACGGTCGCGCTCGGCCCCACAGCATCGATCCGCCCATTGCGTACAAGAATGGACCCATGTTCGATGGGTTGTTCTGTAGGGGACAGATAAATCTTGGCGCCCACCAGCGCCAAATCAGAAGCAAAAGTTCCACCGCATCCCAGCAGCGCCCACAGCATCAGAAAAGGCAGGACAAATCGCGTTCGCACTGGCGATGCCCCCCCTTCCCCGTAGTCGCCGGAATGGCTTCTAACTACCACTGGAATTCCCATCCTATCCGTTTCACCCGCGTCGTGCGAACCCCTGGTGCCTCTCGAAACCGCACAAGTGGTGTTTGGCGAGTCGCTGGCCATAAAACCTTCCGGGGTTGCCTACCCTTCGCGTTTTTTGCGAGGCGTGGGCAGCTCACGGCCTACAGCGTCGCCTTAAGGTCGTCGCAGCCATTGACAAGTGTCAGGCTACAGGCTACACTCCCCCTGCGTGAAGATACGCAATATCGTCCATAAAGGCTTGAAACGCCTCTACGCGGAGGACCACGCTAAAGGCGTACCCCCCGATACCGTCGACAAGCTCCGCAAGATGCTGGCGTTCCTCGACGACATGCAAGACCCGGAAGAGCTTCGGGCCCTCCCCTCATGGAAAGTGCATACCCTCACGGCGACCGCAAAGGAACTTGGAGCCTCAGCGTTACACGCAACCGCCGGCTAACGTTCCGCATCGACACTGCGGAGCAAGAAATCTGCGATGTAAATTTGGAAGACTATCACTGAGAGGAAAGGACTAACACCATGCCCATGAAGAACCCTCCCCATCCCGGCGATTTCATCCGTACCGAGATCATCGAACCGGCCGGCCTGAGCGTAACCGCCGCCGCCGTTGCACTTCGTGTATCTCGCCCAACTCTCTCCAGCCTGCTAAACGGCAAAGCCAATCTCTCGGGAGATATGGCCCTCCGCATCGAAAAAGCCTTCGGTATAAAAATGGACACGCTAATGCGCATGCAGTCCTCCTACGACATCGCCCAAACACGCAAACGCGAAGCCCACATCCACGTCAAACGCGTAAATCACCTAGCCAGCGCCTGATTTCAGCCTCCTCTGCGATCCCCTGCGTCTCTGCGTTATCTTTTCTCTTCCTTCGATTTCTCGGATGTCGTTTGCGCGTGCGTACATTTGTTGACGTTGCCATTAGTCTTTCCCTCGGAGCGCCTACGCCTCTCCATCCCGCGAAGTATGCGGGACGAATCTCCGCATGGGCGGGTTTTGCATCCGCACCACCGACATACCGCACCACCGCCATTCCACACCTTACTTTTGACTCGATTGCCTCTGGGTCCGTTATTCGGACGCGGTCTTACCGCATTCGAATGATATCGCACAAATAAAATACTTGACAAACAACCTTTCCCATGCTATCGTGGGATGTGACACTCGCGCACCAGCCTCGCCCGCTCTTCCATCAAGCCAAATCCTCGCACTTGAACCACGCGAAAAACGCCCAATTTTTGCCCTTGTGTTTTCATAACGATATGAATTGCTCCCCGCGCAACTCCCGTCTTTTGATAACCATACAAA
>Ga0181537_10000842_pt1 | contig 28595 bp, 23 predicted proteins | sample PEATcosm2014_Bin_39_FD_119765 | JGI IMG/M metagenome (GOLD analysis project Ga0181537, IMG submission 119765) | Peatland microbial communities from MTU Mesocosm Facility, Houghton, MI, USA - PEATcosm2014_Bin23_10_metaG | ecosystem: Environmental > Terrestrial > Soil > Wetlands > Peat | place...
GCGGAAGCCACTTTGGCGTTTCCGGAGGTGCCGTTGGGAGCATTTCCGGTAGCGCCGGGAACACCGGCGGACGCCACCTTGCCAACGACCCCGGCATTTGAGCCGGACTTGAGACCGTTTCCGATACCTGTGGAGCCCACAACTCCATGAGGGGCGACTGCCGGCCCGTTCATGCCGCCGTAGGGATTGCCGATGGCCGCAACGGTGGCCGGCCGAGTGGCATTCGGATTGGGTGTGACGCCGAAGGTCTCGCCGAGGTGCACGGGCTTGGTGGACGGTTTGACGCTCTGGTCCTGGGCCGGCATGGCGGCCGTGAGGGCAGCTTTGGGCTGAGGAGCCAGAATGATGGAAGGCTTGGCCGCTTTGAGGACAGGCGTGTCAATCTTGGCTTCCATCTGGACCGGCTTCAAATCCGGCTTGGGCTCTGGCTTGGGAAGCTTGATCTTCGGTGGTTCATAATGCACCTCGGGCATCTTCACAGGCTCGGGCAGCACTTGCTTGGGCGGCTGTACCTTGATTCTGGGAGGCGGAGGTGGAGGGGTGGTTGGGACAATGAGTTCGGTGTACTCATATTTGTGCTCTTCCAACACTTTTTTGGCGGTAGCGCCGATGTAGATTGCCACGGCCAGGATCAATGCGTTAATCACCATACTGGTGAAAAAGGAGGCAGCACGGCCCTCGGGTTCGGGGAGCAAGCCGAAGCTGGTTCTTTCCGGATAGTATTTCATCTGCATTTTCTCAGTCCTCGCGTATGTCCGTCAGGACGGGGCAGAAACAGTGAAGCAACGCAGCCCATTTCAACAGCGGCTGCCAATTGTGCAAAAGGAAGGCTGCATTGTATTTGCTTTGATCCGGCCGCTGGGATAGACCCATTGCAGCATCTCAAAAGCCAAACTATCGACAAGTTTGATGGGGAAAGAGCAAGAATCTGCGGCCAAGGTGTCTTGATCCGGCCGTGGAAAGTCCCTGTAGTCGCAGTCAAACTCCGCGTTGCCCCGACTCACGCCGTGCAGATTCCCAGCAGAATAGACTTCGGACATTCCAGGCACTCCTGTGCATATCCAAAAACCTCGGCAAAAATGTTGCAATCCCTCGTTGGGGGTATAAGGACTGACCCAACTATCACTACTGACCTCATAAACCCAGAAACGCAAAGAAAGGTGCGTCAGTCTGTTTGACGCACAAGACCCACTACGGGGTTTGCCGTCTCCGGGACGGTCTCAAGGACAGAAGGCTCTTTGGCTTCTATTCCGTATAACTATAGTACCCTTACTCATAGTCTCCATGTATAAGAAAGTGCGAGGGGAAGGGCAAAAATTTATGAAGATTCTAGTTACCGGAGGGGCAGGGTATATAGGTGGTACTGTAGCTGGGCTCCTATCGGATAAAGGACATAAAGCCATTGTATTTGACAACCTGAGCCACGGGCGTCGCGACCTGCTGCCAGCGGGAGTTGAATTTGTGGAGGGGGAGTTGTCGGATCGGCCAGCACTTGAAAACCTTTTCATTTCGGCAAGAAGCGAAGGCGATCCATTTGACGGCGTGCTGCACTTTGCCGCCCTGATTGAGGCAGGCGAGTCGATGGTTCACCCTGAGAAGTTTTTCCGCAATAACACGGCATCCACGCTCACGCTGCTGGAAGCGATGCTGGCTCACGGACCCCGCCGGCTGGTTTTCTCGTCGACGGCAGCGGTTTACGGAGAACCGGAATTGGTTCCGATCGAAGAGAATGCCCGCCTTCTTCCTACGAACGCGTACGGCGAGTCAAAACTGCTGGTGGAGCATATGCTGGCGTGGCTCAACCGGATTCACGGGCTTCGCTATGCGTCATTGCGGTACTTCAATGTGGCGGGAGCGCCGGAAGGACCGGACGGGGTGGTGCGCGGCGAAGCGCATGAGCCGGAATCGCACCTGATTCCGCTGATACTGGATGTGGCCCTGGGACGGCGGAAGTCGATCAAGATTTTTGGCGAAGATTATCCGACGCCCGATGGCACCTGCGTCCGGGATTACATTCATGTCTCCGATCTCGCCGACGCTCATCTACTGGCACTGGACGCCCTGGAGCGGCAGGACCGGCTGATTCTCAATCTGGGGAATGGGCACGGATTCAGCGTGCGGGAGGTGATCGAGTCGGCGCGGCGCGTAACGGGGCACCAGATTCCGGTCGAACTTCATCCGCGCCGTGCCGGTGACCCCGCGGTTCTTGTGGCGAGTTCGGAGAAAGCGATCCAGGCTCTGGGGTGGAAGCCACGCTACAGCCAGATCGATGAAATTATCCGCACGGCCTGGATCTGGCATCAGAGGCGATACGCCGTTTAGGGCGCGAATAAAATTCACTTGACATTCGCCATGCTTTGCAAGCAGGGTTGGTTGCTGAAATCCAAATCTTTAGCCGGCGCGGCCAGAGCTGTCGAAAGGCAAGCTGTGTCCGGCTCCAATGCGAGGTTGCGCGACTATGGCATCGAACGCTACATCGAAGGTTACTGGCGCGAAAACGGAAGTGGCCCAGGGCATTCCTCGCGTCATCGTTGGTTCCGCACTTGGAACGATGATTGAGTGGTACGACTTTTACATTTTTGGGTCGCTGGCGACGGTGCTGGCTTCGAAGTTCTATCCACCGGGCAACGATACTTTCGCTCTGATCGCCTATCTGGCGACCTTCGCAGTGGGTTTTCTTGTGCGGCCTTTCGGCGCGCTCTTCTTTGGCCGGCTGGGCGACCTGGCGGGGCGCAGAATTGCCTTTATCATCACGCTGACGATTATGGGTTTCTCGACGGCCTCGATAGGTCTGTTGCCTACATATAAGGTCGCTGGCTGGTTTGCGCCGATCATCCTTATTCTCATCCGGGTGTTGCAGGGGCTTGCACTGGGTGGTGAATACGGCGGCGCGGCGGTGTTTGTGGCCGAGCATGTGCCGGACAACAAGCGCGGCTTTTACACCAGCTTTATTCAGATCACCGCGACGCTGGGGCTTTTCGTCTCCCTGGCGGTAATTGTGGCCACGCAACAAAGCATGACTCCGGCAACCTTCCAGGACTGGGGCTGGCGACTGCCCTTCCTGCTCTCGATTGTGCTGGTGGCGATCTCGCTGTATATCCGGCTGAAGATGAAGGAATCGCCGATATACAGCCAGATCAAGGCGGCGGGCATGAGTTCGACCAAGCCGCTGACGGATGCGCTGACCAAGTGGTCGAACCTGAAGCTGCTGCTGATTTCGCTTTTTGGCGCGACGGCGGGGCAGGGGGTGGTGTGGTATACGGGGCAGTTTTACGCCCTTTTCTACCTGCAAACGGTTCTCAAACTGAACGCCAAGATGGCGAACATCGACGTGGCGATTGCGCTTCTGGCGGCTATGCCGTTCTTCACGGTGTTTGGGGCGCTGAGCGACAGGATCGGCCGCAAGAAGCTGATGATGACGTCGCTGCTGCTTTCGGTGATTTTCTACGTTCCGATCTACAAGGGGATGCAGGAGGCGGCGGGCAATAACGTGGTGAGCGTCAGCTCAGTCAAGAACAAGGTTACGGGAAACATAACGCTGACGCCGCAGACGATCGATGCGGCGACGGGCAAACATGTGGCGGCGAAGGAGGCGGTGAACGCCAACCAGCCCCTGTTGGTGCTGTATGTCTGGCTGCAGGTGATCCTGGTTTGTATGATCTACGGACCGATCGCGGCCTACCTTGTGGAGGCGTTTCCGGCCAAGGTGCGCTATACGTCTGTGTCGCTGCCGTATCACATCGGGAACGGAGTGTTTGGCGGTCTGCTGCCGCTGATCGGGCTGGGGATGTGTGCGGCGACGGGGAATATCTATGCCGGTCTTTATTACCCGATTGGAGTGGCCGCAGTGTGCTTCATTTTTGGCATGATCATGCTGAAGGAGACGCACGGGACGCTGATTTGGGATGAGACGGGGAAGGCTGTTTGAGGTTTGGTTCCGACGGCCTTTCTGGGTCAACAATCAGGGCCTGCAGCAATCATGGCGCATCAAGGGCGCGAAGTACTCCACCAGGAACCAGGAGAGCAGAAACAGAGCGGCCATGCCGAGCATGGTCCACAGGAACATGCGCATGGGAAGGGTGGACATAAGCAGTTCACCCTGCGGATTTGCGGGCGACGGCCGGGAATACAAGATCCCGCTCATGAAGCAGACGCAGGCGGCGAGCACAATGTAAAGCAGAGCTGTGAGGAGGCGCTCTCGCCACTCGCTGCCAGGCACAAAGAAGGCGCTGACGAGCACCGGATAGAGCGAGAGCATGGCAAGGAAGAACGAAAGCGATCTGGCGAGTTCAAGAACCATATGGCGGCCCATTGCTTTACCAACGCCTGATCAATTTTATTCCCGAATTGGGCAGCAGAGCCAATTAGATCCGCTCGGCGCTGGAACGATTGAATTACCACGAGCAAGTGGACTATTCTCAGCGCATGAGGTTCCGGACTAAATTCGGCGCGCAGGGCTGGTGCCTTGTCTCTGTGGCCATCTTGTACGCATGTTTTGCGTACTTTGGGTATCATTTGCAGCGGTCGGTGTGGGGATTTGCGGCGGGGGTGTGGGTTTGGCTGGCTTTGCTGCGAATTCTGAGCCAGATTTTCTGCTACTGGGAAGCCGACTCAGAATCTTTCCGCGAGCACAATTTCTGGGTCAAGAAGGAAATTCCGTGGGAAGAAGTGACGCGCATAGGGAGCTTCAATCCGAAGCAGCCATCATCCTCATTTCTGGCGGTGGATTATGCCCGCGGCGCTCCCATGTCGGAACGCGGTCACATCGTGGCAAATCCCGCAGACCGGGAACAGTTCATCGCCGTCTTGCACCGCTTTGCACCCCAAGCAACATTCGAGGTATAGGGCAATGACTGACGAATTGGCCAGGCTCGAGAGGCGGGAAGAATATCTGCAGGGGCTCAAGCCCATTTGTAGTTTAGGCCACATTCGGCATGACTAAAATCATGCCCTGATACAGGCCTTTCCGTTGGATACTAGTCAGACGCAGCCTAAGGCGCCCAAATTCTATTACTTTCGCTTGGCACTTGCCGAGTGTAGCCCTGTCTCGTTAAAGTGACCGCACGCGGCATGGCGCGGATTTTCTGCTCCGAGTCTCTGCCGTAATCCGTAAGTTTCTTTCTTCCCCAGAAGGACGTTTTCATGTCTTCCGTACCCGTTGCCTCGATTGCCAGCCAGGATATCGATTCCACGCTTCGCGAAAACCGTGTCTTTCCACCGCCGCCGGAGTTTAGCGCCAAAGCCCACATCAAGAGCCTGGAGGAATACGAGGCTCTCTACAAGAAGTCGATCGAGGATCCGGAGACATTCTGGGCCGGGGTGGCGAAGGAACTTCACTGGTTCAAGCCTTGGAGCAAAGTTCTGGATTGGGAGTTGCCGTCGGCCAAGTGGTTTGTGGGCGGCAAACTGAACCTGAGCTACAACTGCGTCGACCGGCACGCGCTGGGCGCGCGGCGCGACAAGACGGCGCTGATCTGGGAGGGTGAGCCGGGCGAGATTCGACGCCTGACTTACGCTGAACTGCATGTCGAGGTGCAGAGATTCGCCAACGCGCTGAGGGCGCTTGGCATCCGGAAGGGCGACCGCGTGGCAGTGTACATGGGCATGACGCCGGAGCTGGCGATTGCCCTGCTGGCGTGCGCGCGCATCGGCGCCGTGCACTCGGTGATTTTTGGCGGCTTCGCGGCGAACGCGATTGCCGACCGGGTGAACGACTCGGCCTGCGTTGCGATTTTGACGCAGGACTCGAGTTATCGGCGCGGCGGCGAAATCAAGCTGAAGGCGACGGTAGACGAGGCGATGAAGGCCTGTCCAACAGTGCAGCATGTGGTGGTGTACCGGCGGACGGGGAGCCCGGTGCAGATGATCGAGGGGCGCGACTGGTGGTGGCACGACCTGATTGCGAATGCGCCGACCGAGTGCCCGGCGGAGCCTATGGACTCAGAGGATCCGCTTTACATTCTCTACACATCAGGGACGACCGGGAAGCCGAAGGGGCTGGTGCATACGACGGGTGGATATTCGGTGCAGACGTACCTGACTACGAAGTATGTCTTCGACATACGCGACGAGGATGTTTACTGGTGCACGGCGGATATCGGGTGGGTGACCGGGCACTCGTATGTTGTTTACGGGCCGCTGCAGAACGGCGCGACCGTGCTGATGTATGAAGGCGCGCCGAACTGGCCGGATTTTTCGCGATTCTGGAAGATTATCGACGACCACCAGGTGAGCATTTTCTACACGGCGCCTACGGCGATACGAGCGTTTATCAAGTGGGGCAGCGAGTTTGTGGAGAAGCACAAGCTTGACTCGCTGCGCCTGCTGGGAACGGTGGGTGAGCCGATCAATCCCGAGGCGTGGATGTGGTACCGCGAGAAGATTGGCCACAACCGCTGCCCAATTGTGGATACGTGGTGGCAGACGGAGACGGGCGCGATTATGATTGCTCCGATTCCGGGGGCGGTGCCTACGAAACCGGGCTCGGCGACGCGGCCTTTCTTTGGGATTCAGCCGGAGATTGTGAGCAAGGATGGACACCCGGTTCCGGCGGGCAGCGGCGGGCTGCTGGTGGTGCGGAAGCCGTGGCCCTCTATGGCGCGGACGGTTTATGGCGATCCTGAGCGCTATCAGCAGACTTATTGGAGCGACATTCCGGGGAGCTACTTCACGGGCGACGGCGCGCGGCAGGATGCGGACGGCTACTTCTGGCTGATGGGGCGCGTGGACGATGTGATTAACGTGAGCGGGCACCGGCTGGGCACGATGGAAGTGGAGTCGGCACTGGTGGCGCACCCGAAGGTGGCGGAGGCGGCGGTGGTGGGTCGTCCTGACGAGTTGAAGGGCCAGGCTATCTCCGCGTTTGTTTCGCTGGAGAGCGGGAACTATCCGAGCGAGCAGTTGAAGGATGAATTGCGCAAGTGGGTTTCGAAAGAGATTGGGTCGTTGGCGCGTCCTGACGATATTCGCTTTACGGAGGCGCTGCCTAAAACGCGCTCCGGCAAGATCATGCGGCGGCTGTTGAGGGACCTGGCTACGCATGGGGAGATCAAGGGCGATACGACTACGCTGGAGGATTTTACGGTGATTGCTAAGCTGCGGGAGGCGGAAGAGGGGTAGATTCCAGCGTAAACGCAGCAATCCGGTTTTTGGCGTTGTGAGCCAGTTGACACAAAGCACGACGGCTCCTAATCTCAAGTCATGCAAGTGGATCTCAGCGTCGAGCAGGAAGCCGAACTTTCACGCATCGCCGACGAGACGGGCAGAAGCGCTGAAGTTCTGGCGCGTGAGGCGGTTGATCGCTACCTGTCGGAAGAGGGCCGCATTCTTACTGGGGTTAGAGCAGGACGGGACGCAGCAGCGCGTGGCGATTTTGTTGAAACATCCGAAGTTTGGGCCAGAGTAGAACGTGCGCTGAAAGCCTGAGACCGTTCGAGGCCAAGACTGATGCAAGTGCGATGGACGACCCCCGCCGCGCGAGATCTTGAGGAAATTACCTTATATATCCGAAGGGATAGCGAGGATGCGGCGCTGGCTGTTGCCAAAGCCCTGTTTGACCCCGCCAATTCCCTCGAACTGTTACCCTCCAGAGGGCGCGTGGGAAGAATCGCAGGTACAAGGGAACTTGTGGTTCCCGGTTTGCCCTACATCGTCCTATACGAGATCGCGGATACAGCGGTCCAAATCCTGCACATTTATCACGGTGCCCGCGACTGGCCTGCAGAAGCATGATAGCGGGGATTGCCAAGCATCGTTAAGCGGAAGAAGGATAAACCATCCTGAAGGAGGCTTACATTCGTCGTCTTCGCTATGGTGTAGCCGCGAGCCTGGATGGATTTATTGCCGGACCGGGCGGCGAGTACGACTGGATTGTGCATGATCCGGCGATCGATTTTGCGGCGATGTTTGCGCAGTACGACACGTTCCTGATGGGGCGCGGCACCTATGAAGTTGCCCGAGAGAAGGGTAAGTCGTGGGACAGTTTTGGGAAGGGCTGGATCGTCGTCTCGACCACGTTGAAGCCCGAAGATCACCCCAATGTGACCGTTTTATCGAGTGATGTGGTGGAGGCGGTTGCCGCGTTGAAGGCGCAGCCGGGCAAGGATATCTGGCTCTTCGGCGGTGGTGTCTTGTTCCGTTCGATGCTCGATGCGGGGCTGGTGGATACGGTTGAAGTTGAGCTGATGCCGGTGATGCTGGGCGGCGGGATTCCGCTGTTGGCGGAGGGAGCGCGCCTGCGGTTGCAGCTGACCGAAAGCAAGGCGCTGCCGAGCGGGATTGTGATGCTTTCTTATTCCGTGGTTTCCGATTCGGCGTCATAGCTTTTTTTGACGGGTGATTGCTAATTATTCCCTAGCAGTGCGGACGGGGACGTCCGCACCACAGCCGGTCTGGAGACCAGCGCTACACTCCGGCGCTCTAATTGTCATGATCTTCACTTCGAAATGTCAGAAGTGATACACGAGGCCGATGGTGGCGCGGGCATCGCGGGTCTCGTGTGGGGAGTAGCCAAACGCGGCTGAATTCCCGGTGACGGAGAAGGATTGCATGACGACATCGCCGGAGGCGCGCGCGGAGAAGCGGTTAGTCACCTTGTATTCGAGTCCGCCGCCAAACCCACCGGCTAAGGAGATATTCGGAGTCTGGCTCGTTCCGCCAACATGTTCTCCGCCGATCAGTCCGTGAATGAAACCGCTGGTTTTTCCGATCAGTTCGGCGTGCAGTACCGGCCCGAAGAGAACCGACTCCACGACCGGCACATAAGTGCTGTTGGTGACCTCGGGGGTGGTGAAACCGGTCTTGTAGTAGTCGCCTTCCGCAGTGAGCCCAAAGTACTTGCCCCAATCGCGGGTAATGGAGACATTGACGCCCTGCAATCCGCTGCGCGACAGGGTGACCTCGTTGAGGCTGGTGTAAGCATAACCGGCGTAAAGCTCCCACTTGTAAGTGGGTTCATCTCCCTCGGCGGCGTGTTTACGTTCGGGAAGAATCTGGCTGCTGGCGGCCAGAGGCATGAGCACGGCCGGAACCACGGCCAAAAGTGAAATCAGGAACGTCCTCTTCAACTTGAAACTCCTCAAAAGCGCACTGGATGCGGCTGGCCGGTTTCCGGGAAACGTGCGGGACTGGGCCGGAAACCAAGCATCGCGATCTGGATTAAGTACCCTGGATGAAGTACCTTCATAGACTATCCTCTCCACCCTGCTTCCACGAAGTCCGTTGGCGATTCGCTCTTGCTTATCGGGATTTGACTCATCGGGACTGGACTGACTTGGACTGGACTCATTTGACCTGCACGAGTACCGGCGCGGAGAGGTTGATTACTTTGCCGGAGTTGGCTGTTACTGTGACGGGATTTCCGCCCGGAAGATAGCGGGAGATGACTTCAGGGCGCGACCAATCGAGTTCCCAGCCGTCTTGAATGGCTACAACGGTATATTGGCCGGGAACCACATCGCGAAGAGAAAAGCTTCCGTCGGAGTCGGACTGGTCGCGGCGTGCGAGGTCTGGCATAGAGGTGAGGTCGGAGGGCACGAGGACAATCATTACGCCGGGGACGCCGTGCCACCCCTGTGGCGCAGATGCGGTTATTGAGGCGTCTGGTACTTTGGCGAATCCCTGGATGCGGGTTGCGCTTTCGGTGACCGTGACTACGAGGGATAACGGCTGGTCGCCAAGGACGAACTGGCTTCCTGGATGGGCCCGGCTGCCCGTGGCAACGGAAGCGATGCGCAACTGAGTGCCGGAGGAGGTTTGAACCGCCAATTGCCAGTTGCCTTGCGGGACCGAGGGGAAGCTGAACTTGCCATGGACGCATGGGGTTGAGAATGGCTGGCGTGCGCCGTCGATGGATGAGATCAGCATTTGGATCTGTGCGGGTGGAGGAGAACCTGAGGCGGTGCGGAGTATTCCTGAGACCATGACTTTGGGTGTTCCCAAAGTGGCGTCAATCTGCTGGCTTGTTGCGGCGTCGAGTTCCGCGACGCGTGGAGGGTCGCCTTGCGTTAGTTCATAATGTCCCGGCGCAACGCCATAGAAATCCGTGGATCCGGTGTGCATTGCGTCCATTGATCCGGCGCTTACGACAGAGATGGGCATGCCTAAGACAGTTTCGCGCAACTCGGCGCGGGCAACCGAACCGTCTGGCTTGCGCGGAGTTTCAACCGCAAGACGGAGGGCAGGGACCGCGTGAAGGGTGATGTCGGCTTGTTCGCGGCTGCCGCCGGAGAGGGCGATCGGCGCCGCGGAGGATTCGTCGGTTGTGCCGTCGTAGAAGGTGATCGGGTACGCCACATCGAGCGATGCGCTTGCATCGGAGGCAGCCGCGCCATCGATTGAGAAGGACTGTCCTGGTTTGCGGGCCTGATGGAGGGCGTACCAGGGGTCTGCCTTGACTGCCACGAGATACTCGCCCGCAGGGAGTGCGCCAATTTCGTATGTGCCGGTGTCGTCGGTGGCGGCGTCGCTGAACTGGGTTATGTGTCGAGCCGGCTCGTTGGGCCGCGGCTTTTTGAAGAGCATGACACTGGCGCCCTCGACCGGGTCGCCACCCTCGGTGGTGACGACCCCGCGCAGGATGGCGCTGGGTGTGAGCTTGAAGGTGAGGCTTTCTGTATCCTGACCGGGGCCGGTGACGATGGCGGTGGAGTAGTTGTCATGCTCGTCGTAGGACGCGGAACGGAAGCCGCGTTTGGACGCGGCGAGCTGGTACTTGGCAGCCGCTAGAGCTTCCAGCGAGAAGTATCCTTCCGGGTCGGATTGGACCGCCGCAACCGTTTGGCTGTCCTCTTCAGTGAGCGCGGTGACAGTTGCATGGGGAACAGGATCGCCGGTGAGCGCATTGACCACTTTTCCTGCGATCCGATAGAGACCGTGCGGAGTGGGCTTGCGAGGCGCGGGCGAGGAGGGTGATGGAGGCGCTTGCGCGTATGCCCGCAGCGAGGCGAGGGCTAGCAAAAAGACTGCCGGCAAAAAGCGGAGGACTGATTGCCGCTGGACGATTCTCATTGCCATAGAGCATTCCTCCTTTTGCTGTGGTGCGATCCCACCCTAGCCACAAAAACAAAGGCGTGGCGAGGGTGGGGCACCCATAATTCACGCTTTAAGGGAAAATGCACTGGTTTCATTGCCATCAAGTGAATCGCCATCAGTGCTCCGTTACCTCCAGCGTCAAGGCGCTTGTGACTCCGGGAGAAAGTGTGACGGCTTGGCCGGAGTTTGGCAGTGCCGCCATGACCGCTGGGTTCCTGTACTCGAGGTGCACGGGAGAGTCAAAGATGTAGATGTGATAGTTGCCCGGCGTGAGTGTATCCAGGGTCAATGTCGCGCCGGATGAGGGGTGCATGGTCATAGGCGGGATAAACGTCGTGGTGTCGAAATCCGGGACTAAATACACGGTGTAGAACGGCTCCTCGCCGGGGCCGAATGCGGCCATTGCAGGCGGCAAGGTGAGGGTCAGAGTGGCGCAATCGTCGCGCAAGGTTAGTTCCACGGGCGGCACCGGACTGGCTAACAAGACCGTGAAGGGGTCGCGGGCGAGGTTCACGCCTCCGCCCGTCAACGGTCCCGCACACCAGCCTTTGCGCGGAAGATTTGTATTCAGCCAGTAAGCACCTGGCGGAGCTGTGAACTGAAGGGAATCCTGCGAGCTATCGATCATTGTCACGCTGTCACCCTGGGGCGATGGCATTCCTTCGGCGCGGTCGAGGGTCAAGTTGACCATTTCCGTGGGGCTGGCCACCGGGGCAGAACTGGCCTGGCCTACATCGTTGTGCAGGTAGCGGAGAACGACGGAAACGGTGGGCGTGGGCCCCAAGGGAATGGTCAATCCTGCGATCGCGCGGCCTTCCACACTGAACTCCACCGATCCGGAGACTGCGCCGTCATTTCGGTTTAGCAAAGTGGTAATGGGGCCATCGGCAAGAGCAATCAATCCCGTGCGACGAAAGGTCTGCATCATCATCACGTAGGTTCCGTTGGGCAGGTCGGCCTGGAGACCATGGGTTGCGGAGCCATACTGGGCGACGTAAGGAAGCTGATGGCCTGAGGCGTCCATGATGAGGGCCGTGTTGCCTGGCGGTGCAGGGTTGTTTCCGGGGCCAGGCAGCACTCCGGCCGCGGTGATGGTGTAGAAGGGTTCAGCGGTGAGGACAAAATTTGCCTCCGCCTGGTCGCCGGGGGAGAGCTGGATGTGCGCCGCGCCGGAGAAGTCGCGCGCATCGGGATAGAAGACGCTGGGGAATCCACTGCGGGCGATTCGAGAACCGCTTCCGGCATTTACCCCGGCTCCTACGGGTTCGCTCTCAAGCGCTGGCTGGGTGTAGAGCGCGTAGACGCCTTCCTGGAGTCCGGCAAAGCGATACATGCCGTCTCCGCTGGTTCTTGCCGGGCCGACTGGCACCCAGATACCGCGACCAGAGCGGACCACCCTCTTCAGCAGCATGACGGTCATGTTTTCCGCGGGATCGCCGGTTGAGAGCTCGATGCGGCCGTGAATGACGCAGTTGGGGGTGAGTGAGAAGACGAGGCCGGGCATTTGGGCAGTCACGTTTACGCTGTGTGCCGGACCCTCGGCCGGGTAGCCGATATCTTCTGTCGCATATGGGCGATCGTGAAATCCGGGCTTCACGATACGAAATGTCTGCGGGCCCGGAGGCACGCCGGGAATCTCAAATCGGCCTTCGCCATCGGTGAGCGTGCCGGTGCCTGCATCGCCTTCGATCCGCACCAGCGCGCGTGGAAGCGGCTGCCCTGTGGCCGCGTTCCGGACCTCGCCTTGTACGGTGACGCGGGCGGGTTCAGCGACAGGCTGTGTGGATTGCTGGAGGTTCTCATTCATCTGGTCCTGAATCTGATCCTGAATTGGGTTCTGTGCCGCGGCTTGGATGCCGGCGAAGAGAAGGGCGGAACCCAATTCAGTGAAGAGGCAGAGCAGAAAAACTAGCCGGCGAGGGCTCTGCGATGAGCCATGATCGCTGCCCGGCCGTGCACTTGTTGTTCGCAGGTCCACTCACTATTGTGACGGCTGGGGCTGGGGAAGGGAATCCGGGTCTTGAAGATTCACGCTTCGAGGCTGTGTTTGACTAAATGAACAAGTGATTGACAAGCTGGGAGGAGTTGTCCGCAGGGGCTAAAGCCCGATCGCTTTGTGGGGCCATTTTCGGCACGACTGAAGTCGTGCCCTGATACAGGGCCTGTCGATTAGGAATCCGTTGGGACCCGCCTAGCCGCGCTGGAGGTACCAGGGCAGATTGATGACTACGATCCGCTTGTTGCCGCGCAACAGGAGGATGACTTTGAGCAGGTCGGCGCGGCGATTGTGCATGAGGTTTTCCCACCAGTGCCGGACAACCAATTCGGGCACTAGCACGCATACATGGTGGGTCTCCGATTCGCACTCCGCTCCGAGAATGTAATCGACCACGGGCCCGAGGATGTAGCGATAGGGAGATTTCAAGACGATCAATTTGGGAACGCCCTTGCCCGCGGCGCGCATCGGCTCGGCCACATCCTTTTCCCATACGTTGCAGATATCATCCTGTTCGTCGCCAATTTGCACGTGGAGACAGCGGACGTCCGTGGCCATGGAGAGCCCGAAGGCGAGAGCTTTTTCGGTGACGCGGCTCCATCGGTCCATGGGGATGACGACAATGGGCTCCGTGACTTCAGAGGGGACAAACGGCATGTCAAGATATGTTTCTTTGTCGACGCGGACGTAGTGGCGCTTGACCGCGCGCATGAGCAGGATCATGACGATGATGAGGACCGCGGTGATCCATGCACCCTGGGCAAACTTGGCGACCAGCACGACCAGGGCGGTGATTCCGGTGGCTGTGGCGCCGAGGCCGTTGACGAACATGCGCAGCCCGGCTTTGCCTTTGCGCTTCCAGTGCATGACCATTCCGGCCTGCGAAAGGGTGAAGGCCATGAATGCGCCAATGGCATACAGGGGAATGAGCCGATCGGTGACGCCGCCGAAGATGATGAGCAGAATGGCGGTTAGGGCGACCAGAACATAGATTCCCCAGGAATAAAGCAGGCGGCGGCCGCGGAGCATGAAGACGTGGGGCATGTAATCGTCGAGGGCGATGGCGCGGGTGAGGCGGGGAAAATCGGCAAAGGCGGTGTTGGCGGAGAGAGCGAGAACCAGAAGTACGGAGGCGATGGTGAGGTAATAAAACCAGCCATGTCCCATGACCGCACGCGTGAGCATGGAGAGGACGCTCTCGTAGCCGGGGCCTTCGGGATCAGTGGCCGCAATGCCATACGAACGACATAACAAGGCGATGCCGCCGAGCAGTGCCGTCAGCAGAACGATGACCACGGTGAGGGTGATCTTCGCGTTCTTGCGGGCATCGTCGCGGAAGGCCATGACGCCGTTGCTGACCGCTTCGACGCCGGTCATGGCCGTGCAGCCGGAGGAGAAGACTTTGAGCAGCAGCCACATGCTGACCGCGGTTGTGGCTGACGGGATGGGCGGCAGTGTTGTGACCGGATGTGGATGGCCGCCGGTGTGCATGACCTGCCATGCGCCTACCGCGATCACGATCAAGAGCGTCGCGGTGAACAGATAGGTGGGAATCATGAAGACGACGCCGGTGTCGTGGACGCCGCGCATGTTCACGATGGTGAGGATGAACAGGACCAGCAGGCAGAGTTGCAATGTGTAGGGCTGGAGGTTTGGGGCGGCTGAGATGAGGGCGCCGACACCGGCGGAGATGCCGACGGCAGCGGTCAAAATGTAGTCGATCATGAGGGCGGCGGCGGCGAGTAAGCCCGCGCCTTCGCCGAGGTTTTCGCTGGCTACGGTGTACGAGCCGCCACCTTTCGGATAGGCGTCGATGGTCTGGCGGTAACTGAAATAAACAATGGCCAGCAGGAGGATGATAGCCGCACTTACGGGGACGATGTAATGCACGCCGAGCAACCCCAAGGGGATGAGCAGGGTGAGGGCGGCCTCTGGGCCGTATGCAGCGGAGCTGAGGGCGTCAAGGCCGAAGACGGGAATGCCGGCGATGGGGCCAATGTGCTCGGCGCGTTCTTCGCTACTGGCCAGGGGGCGGCCGAAGAGGAGAGTTTGAAAGCTTGATGTAATTCCCATGCAGGTATTAGTCCGGCAGCCGTGGAGTTGGGGAAGACAAGGGCTGTCGAGGGAATTGTCTCATGGCGCGAGAGGTTCGCTACGGTACGCTCCCACCCATCGGACAAGAAGTCGCCGCGGCGACACGTCCGATACATGGGGCACAGTTGCGTTCCCTGCGGGCCGGTTGAGGACTTTCAAGTTCAGCTGGCGGTATCCATTGGAACCGGTTGGTTCGCCGACGCCAATGGCACGGTAAATGAGAAGCGGCTGCCCTTTTCGGGCATGCTTTCGACCCAGATGCGCCCGCCGTGCTGCTCAATGATGCTCCGGCAGAGCGCAAGGCCAAGTCCAGTCCCACCACGGGCGCGCGAATCGGAGGCGTCTCCCTGATGGAAGCGGTCGAATATCCTGTCGAGCTTCTCCGGGGGAATGCCTCGACCTTGATCCTCCACGATGAAACAAACGTCGGCGGAGCCGGAGAGGCTGGAGTCGGAGACGCTGGAATCCGGGGCGCCGTGGCGTGAGGGGTTGGCATCGGAAATGTGCGCCGCCAGCCTGATCTGCGTCTCAGGCGGCGAGAACTTGATGGCGTTGGTAATGAGCTCTCCCAGCACTTTTAGGATCCGTTCCTCGTCGACGAGCACCAAGTCGTCTCCAGCTTCGATGCCGAATTGGATATGCGCCGACGCGGCTGAACGGTTGGCCGCGGCGGCAGCGCTGTGCAGGAGGTCGATTGTCTTCGCGGGTTTGCGGTTGAGGGCAAGTCTGCCCTTTTCCACGGAGTCGAAGTCGAGGATATCGTTGACGAGCTTGACCAGACGGTCGCAGTTGCCGATGGCCATTTCGAACATCTGCAGACGCTTTTCAGGCCGCTTATCGAGCGAGCCTGAGGAGATAAGGCCGAGGGACGCGCGCAGCGAAGTGAGGGGCGTTCTGAGTTCGTGACCCACGGTGGAAATGAACTCGTCTTTCATCTTTTCGAGGCGTCGGCGCTCGGAGATGTCCTGGAATGCCACGACCATGCCCGAGATCCGTCCGTCTTCAAGCATGGGGCTGGCGCTGTAATCGACCGGAATGGGTACGCCATCCTGGCGCCAGAAGACCTCGTCGCGCATGCGGATGGCCGTGGATTTGTGCATGGCCATCAAGATGGGGCTGGCAGATTTCCGATAGGGAGTACCGTCTGCATGGCTGCGGTAGACGGCTTCGTGCAGGTCACGCCCTGTCAGCTCTTCCGGCGTGTAGCCGAGGGTGCGAGCAGCGGCCTGGTTGACAAACGTCAAGCGGCCGTAAAGATCGATGCCATAGATTCCGTCACCGACGGATTCCAAAATGAGTTCGCGCTGCCGCGTAGCGAGGCGCAGGGCTTCTTCGGCCTCATGCTGTTCGGTTACGTCGATTCCATGATTGAGGATGAAGGGCTTTTCGCCGGGGAGTTCCATGCGCCGGCTGCGGAAGGCGATGCGGCGATAAGCACCGTCGCCGCGGCGAAGCCGCAGCGATCCCTGCCATTCCCTTCCGGTTTGCAGGGTCTTAAGGCACTCCTGGAAGGTTGCGGCATCGCTGCCATCGAGAAGCTCAGAGACAGCGCGTCCGGCGAGCGATTCGGCACGGTAACCCAGCGTCTCGGCGGTGAACGCATTCAGTGAAGTCAGCCGTCCATTCATGGAGCAGGTGAAGAGGAATCCCAGGCTGTTCTCTACGACTTGCTTGTAGCGTGTTTCGCTGGAGAGCAGCGCCATCTCGGCTTCGCGCTGCTCGGTGACGTCTTGTCCGCTGACGATGAGGTACTGAATGTCGCCGGTCGGCCCAGGGAGCGGACGCAGAGTCCAACTTACGTGGCGAACCCGGCCTCCTTGCGTGCGCCAATTGGTCTCGTGTGGCCCGGAGACCAAGCCGGCCGCGGCTTCGCGCAGTTTGTCCTGAGCCCAGCTGTGGTCCGCCATTTCCAGGACCTGTTCAATGAACGGCCGGCCCACGGCGTCTTCCTGGCTAAGCCCGGTCAACTGCATACACGGGTAATTGAGCCGCACGGTCTTCCCCGCAGTGTCAAGCAGAGCGGCAAGGAAGGGAATCGAGTCCAGGGTGCCAGCCACAAAGCACCGTTCCGTGGCGAGTGCGCGCTCAGTCAACTGCAATGCACGCTGCGCTTTTTCCTGGGCACGGATGCGGGCATAAAGTTCGAGCCGCGTGACCACCTGGTGAGACAGGATTTCCAAAAGTGTGAGGTGTTCCTTGCTGAAGCGGTCCGGCTCCCGAGCCAGAATCGCCAGGGTACCTGCAAACTGCTGAGAGCCGATGTTCAAGGGGGTTCCCGCATAGGAGCGGCAGGGCTTGCCGCCAAACGGCCAGATTCCCTCTCTCGGGAAGCGCGGGTCCTTTGCGGCATCCCGGATCAGCAGCGATTGGCCGCTCTCCAGCATCCAATGGCAGCCGGTCGTGGTTCGCGATTGCTCTGGGGCGGCGAATCCAAAATGCGACTTGTACCAAAGGCGCTTGGAATCCATCCAGCCGGTGTAAGCGTAGTCGGCGCCGCAGAGGACAGCCGCAAGGCCAACCAGTTCATCCAGGGCAGGATCGGGGCTACGGTCAAAAATATCGAAACCCAGCCGAAGAGAGGGCTCCAAGCGCTCCCCGAGTTGTGTATCTTGCATCGCGCACATCAGGCGAAGTCACCCAGCCTCCAGTATCGGGCAACAGGCACGGCTTCCTTCTGCCACAAACGAGGTAGATGCCTGTTTATCCGTATACAACGTAAGTAACTTATGGTAACGGACTTTAGGGGAATGGGAAGGTTACAAAAGAAACCGAAGATATGGAGAAGGCTAATTGCATTCATTGGACTTGCCGCATTCCTTACAGTTGAGCGAGTGCAGGGCCTGCCGACGGGACTTAATTCTCGCCAGCTTTAATTCCCAACCGGGAGCTTGCAGCAGTCTCCCGCACCGGCGGGTTCGTTGCTTCCTGCGTCGAGAGCCACTTTCCAGCTGCCGTCGGCCTGCTTACGCCAGACGGTGATGTACCGCCCGCTGGTGGTCACCGGGTTCCCATTCGCGTCTTTGCTGTGCCCCTCAAAGTGCCCCCATGTATACCCCATATCGCCGGATGGGCCCATCGCCGCATCGGTCGGGGTCCAGGTTAGCTGGTAATCTTTCGGCGACCAGTTAGCGGATTTAACGATGGCAACCCGTCCCACGACGGGAGCCTCGCCGTTGCTCAACTCAATGCCGTCCTCGGCAAACCAGTCGGCAAAGGCGGCTCCTCCGCGTTGGAGCACATCTTTGGCGAATCGCGCTTCAAGGTCGAACAGCAGCATCTTTCCGGGCTTGACGGTTGGGTCGCTCAGCGGATTGGGTGCACTTGAAGTTCCGGTTCCCGGTTCCAGCAACTGTCCGTGGAGTGTTGCGGTTGTTCCGATGATCGACAATTCAAGCAAGATTATGATGCAACTGGCACGCACGTTCGGGTCCTCCCCTGCATACTCTTCATCGCAATCGTACAACTACGGCCGGATGCGCTTGAGAAATGAAGAAAAAGGGCACGGGGCCATACTTCGTCTCCTCGATTCCATCCAAAGATTCATATGCCACGGATTCATCAGCATTGGTATACTTTAAGGATGTTCCGCTTGCGCTTTGCGCGGTTGGGGATCACGGCTGGACCGCGGCGGGTTTTTGGGTTGCCCGGCAATCTTCCGGGAGAAGGAAGTACATGGGAGCACTACTGGAATCCATCCATTCGCCCGCAGATCTGAAATGCATGACTCTGGCGCAGATGGCGGAACTTGCCGAAGAGATTCGTGAATTCCTGATCCAGACGCTGTCAAGGACCGGCGGGCACCTGGGCCCAAACCTGGGAGTTGTGGAACTGACGCTGGCGCTTCACACGGTGTTCAACACCCCGGAAGACAAGCTCCTTTTTGACGTAAGCCACCAAGCCTATATCCACAAGATACTTACGGGGCGCCTCGACCGGTTCGCGACGATTCGCCAGCCGGGGGGGCTGAACGGCTTCATGCTGCGCACAGAGAGCGAGCACGATTGTTACGGAGCGGGCCATGCGGGAACGGCGCTTTCGGCCGCCCTGGGAATGGCGGTGGCGCGCGATCTCTCTGGCGGCAAGGAGCACGTAATCGCTGTAGCCGGCGACGCCGCTTTTACGAACGGGATCTCATTTGAGGCACTGAACAATATCGCCGACCAGACCAAGCGGCTGATCGTTGTATTGAACGACAACGAATGGTCCATCGACCGCAATGTGGGGGCGATTGCGCGGTATTTCCATCGTATTGTGACCAACGAGCACTACAAGAACCTTCACGACCAGGCGCATCGCATTCTAGAGCGGTTCGGCGGCAAGACGGCTCTGACTGTGGCGCGCCGGGCTGAAGAGGCCGCGAAGGGATTGTTGTGGCCTTCAATGCTGTTTGAGGAGTTCGGCCTGCAATATTTTGGCCCGTTGGATGGGCACAACCTTCCGCTGCTGATTGAAACGTTCAAGTTTCTCAAGACGGCGGACCACCCGGTTTTGCTGCACGTACTGACTCAGAAGGGCCGCGGCTTTCAACCGGCGCTGGACGGGCAGAAGAAGTTCCACGGACTGGGACCGTACGATCCCGAAACGGGGAAGACGAAACCGGCCGGCCAGCTTACTTACGCCGAAGTTTTTGCGAATACGCTGGTGAACCTGGCCACGGACGACCCGCACATTGTGGCGATTACAGCGGCCATGCCCAACGGAACGGGCCTCGATCTGTTCCGCCCGCACCACCCGAATCGCTACTTCGACGTTGGCATCGCCGAAGAGCACGCGGTTGTATTTGCATCCGGCATGGCTACGCGGGGCTATCGTCCGGTTTGCGCAATCTATTCCACGTTTTTGCAGCGCGCATTCGATCCGATTGTTCACGATGTCTGCCTGCAGAAGCTGCCGGTAGTTTTCTGCATGGATCGCGCGGGACTTTCGGGCGACGACGGCCCGACACATCACGGGCTGTTCGACATCGCGTATCTTCGCGGGGTCCCGGAAATTGTGCTGATGGCTCCGAAGGACGAAGACGAATTGGCCGACATGCTGAAGACCGCTGTTCAGCTGCCGGGACCGAGCGCTATCCGTTATCCGCGCGGCGTGGTGGCTGGCGTGGCGCGCAAACCGGAGCCGCAGGTGATCCCGGTGGGCAAGGCCGAAGTACTGATCGACGGCTCGGACGTTGCCATTCTTGGGCTGGGAACGATGATGCCTTTGGCCAGAGAACTGGCCGCGCGACTTGAGCGCGAGGGGTATTCGGCAGCCCTGATCAATCCGCGGTTCATCAAGCCGCTGGATCGCGAGACGCTGGGCGCCTATGCCCGCCACGTGGCAGCGTTTGTTACGTTCGAGGATCATGTGAAGATGTGCGGTTTTGGCTCGGCGGTGATTGAGGCCCTCGATGAAATGGGAATGGCGATTCCGGTGGTGCGCATCGGCTGGCCAGACCAGTTCATCGAGCACGGCAAAATCGACGATCTGCGTGCAAAGTATGGCCTGACGGTGGACGAAGCCTATGCCCAGGTGCTGCCCTTGCTGGCACGGCGCATGATGCCAAAACTGGTGGCCAGTTAAGAGGAGCATTCTCAGGCGAAGAGGTAACCGCGCGGAAACAGGCCAGGAATTCCATCGGCTTGTGTCGACCTGGAGGATGTGAAAATCGGGTGGCCCCCCATTCAAACGCAAATAAGCTGTCCGAGTGAAGTCGAACGCTTGAATGTTCGCTTCAAAGCTCTGTGCGACAATCCTCAGCAGACCTGTTTTTCTGCGCGACAGACCTGTTTTTCTATGCGACTTTTTTTTGTTGTCTTGCTTTGGATGAGCTGGGCGGCACTGACCGGTGTTCCGGCGTGCACGCAGACACCGCCCGTTGTTGTTCCGAGGGTTCTTGGTTCTACTCCGCTGGTTCTGGCGGGGGGTACGGTTATCGACGTCACCGACTGGGGGCATTCGGCGCGCGATCAGCAGGATGCCATCGTGATTGTGCGCGATGGCCGGATCACAGACGTGGGCGCGCGCGGGGCCATTGCGATCCCCAAGGGCGCGAGGGTTATCGATTGCACAGGCAAGTTTTTGGTCCCCGGGCTGGTGGACGGCCTTGCCGGAATGAACTCGCAGGGCCAAGCCAATGCCAATCTTTACATGGGCGTGACCACGGTGGTGGTGCGCGGCGACGAACAGCATGGGCCGATTGACTTGTCAGCCTTTCCTTCGCCCCATCTGTATTTGATCGACTCCGTGGGCACTACGGATAACTGGAGCCTGCTGGCGCGGCGTCCGGAGTGGAGCGCGAAATTATTTGAGGGCGTCCGCCCCGCCGAACTGAGTCCCGAAGATACGGCGCGCCAGCTTGCCGACACGGCCAAACTCGGGACGCGCGTGCTTTGGCTTGGTCACGACATCACGGCCGCGAATACACAATGGATTATTGCCCGCGCCCACCAGATGGGCCTGGTCACCTACGGCGAATTCGCTTCCACTCCGTACAGTGTCGGCATTGAAGCCGGGGTCGACGTGCTGCTGCACATGGGACGCTATGAACTTGGCGTGATACCGGAGGAACTGCAACGTCCGCTGGTGGAAAGCCCATACGGACCCGCGGCGAGCACGGCTTACGACTACTCGGAGCGTCTGCCGCCTACGGATTTGCATCTGCGTTCCTACGCGCGATTCATTGCCGGCCACCATGCCTCGCTGATGCCTACCTTCAGCCTGTATTATTTGCAACTTCCCTCGCATCGGAACCTATGGAAGGAGCCCGGCGCGCGCCTGCTTGACCCGTCACGCATGTACCTGCCGTCTGACCCGGTGACCGGCGAAACAGTTTACACAGTTACCGGGTGGAACCGGCGCCTGCCCCTGGTGGCGCAGCACTATATTGAAGACGGTCAACGCAAAAAGGCCGATCAGGCCGCAATGCGGCTTTGGCGTATCAATCAAACGATTTTTTCAGCGTATCCACATTATCTGGCAGCTACGGGCGCATCCGCGATGGGCACGATGGCTGGCATTTCAATGCACACCGAACTCGAGATGCTGGTGCGCCTTGGACTGTCGCCGCGCGAGGCGCTTGCCGCGGCTACGAACAACTACGCTCTTCAGTTTGGCTGGAATGAACTGGGCCAGATCACTCCCGGCCGGCGGGCGGATATTCTGGTGGTGGATGGCGATCCAACGGCAAATATATGGAATGCGCGCCGCATCTCCGGAATTGTGATGGACGGCAATGTAGTGGACAGGGAAGCGCTTCTGGGCCTTAAGAAATGACGGGAACAAGTCATGGGAGGCAATGAAGCGCTCCCGGGGACCCGCATTGCTCCTTTTACCCGCATTGCTCCGCCAGCCGCACCACGGTGGAGAGTGCCTCAAGGAGCCGTTCCTGCCGATAGGCGAGGGCTTCATTGAGCCTTTTCCGCACGAGCCTGCCGCCAAGGAGTTCAACCAGGCGTCCGGGCAGGGCATAGTCGATGGTGTCTGTCACCCGTGTTCCATTCACATTTTTGCGGACCTCAGGATTCATAGTGTGAAAATGCCTGAATGTGTGGAACGGCCCTTGAATCTGCTCATCGCAAAAGTGGCTGTTCCATGCGAACTTGGTGATGCGTAACCTGGAGCGCATGCGTAACCGCGGCCAACTAAAAGGCTGAAAGCTGACGAGGATTTCCGAACCGGCGCCAGCAACATTGCCCGGTAAATTCCGGACGAGCTCGGGAACTGCTTTGAGCGCGGGTGGCGGCTCAAGTTGCAAATCCTCGATCTTCGTCTCAAGTTGCGGCGGCAAGAGAAGAGGAGAATTAGCCGGATCGGCGAAGAACGCAAAAACTAGCTCAACGCGGTACGGAACCCACTGGCTTACCTCGATCTGTCGCTCCATGATTTTTATCGTAAAACTGCGGATGTGGGGTGGGTGGGGTGAACTTTTGGGCCGGGGGGCAGATGCCAATTGTAACTGGCTCCCCGCGTTATCGTGGATAGTTGGATGCAATTCACTGTCCAAGGATGCGTTTTGCTGTGGACAATGAGTTGCGATCCAGACTCGGAGGAGATGACTTGGCGTACCTTATGACGCCCCGATGAGCCCGCCAGGAGAACTACTGCTCATGAGCTAACGTAAGATTAAATAGCCGTTTCCAAATTACCCCCGGATGGACATGACCGAATCCCTAACGCAAGTCTCCAAAAAGCCTCGCGGGCACAACAAGTGGCTCATCCTCATTGCGGCTTACAAGCTGGGGCAGGCGCTTCTATTTATCGCGCTAGGTGTCGGCGCCCTTCGACTTCTGCACAAAGACATTCAGGATGAGCTGACGCGGCTCATCGACCACCTGCGATTCAACCCGGAGTCGAAGCTGGTGAACTTCATTCTTGTGAAGTCATCGATCGTTACCGATCACATGCTGCGCGAGTTCAGCGCAGTGGTTTTCGGCTATGCCGCAATCGGCCTGATTGAGGGGATCGGCCTCTATTTAGAGAAGGTCTGGGCCGAATACCTTACTCTGGTCATCACAGCTTCATTCCTGCCCTGGGAGGTCTTCGAGGTCGTTCATCGGCTGACGTGGGTGAGGGCCGGACTTTTTGTGATGAACACGCTGGTTCTTCTGTATCTAGTGAAGGTGGTCACCGAGCGAGTGCGCGAGCGTCGGGCGATGTGGAAGGCGTAGGGGGTAAGAGATTGCGGCAGAACGTGCGGGGAAAAGTGAGAGGGTTCTAAGTTTCGCTTTTTGTTCCCCTATCATGTCGGGTACAAGCTGTCCAGGCCCGGACTCAAACGAGTAAACACAAGATATTGTGGTAACTAGCTTTTCTTAATCTATTAGAAGGTTTTCCCACATCTTGTCCCAAATTCGTTCATCTTCAAGCGATTTTAACCTCCGCTCAATCTGCAAATGGAGGTAGTATCGACTTGTTGGTGGTCAAAAGTGGAGTTGAGTGGAGCAATCTAAACCTCTCGGCGATCTTTCAAGGCAAGTTTAGCGCAGATTCCCCCTCCCACGAGACAATTCGGGCCCATAAAAGCCCAGGAACCAGTTCAGGTAACGGGAGAAGGGGAGTTGAGGGCAAGACGTCCGGACGTGAAGCGGAATGGCAATCAGGCAATCGGTTCATCCGTGGCGGAAGGCGATGGGGCAAGACAATGTTTCGGGGAAACCATACGGCGAAGGTCGATGAGAAAGGGAGGCTTAAGCTTCCGGCTGCTTTCAAGCAGTTGCTGGATGTGGCCAATGTGACCCAGGTCTACATCACCTCGACGGATGGCAAAGGCGCGGAAGTTTGGCCACTTCCCGAATGGGAAAAACGTGAACAGAAACTGGCGGAGTACAGCACGCTGGATCCCGCCGTTGCAAAGTACCTTGACCTGACCAGCTACTACGGGCATCAGGTTGAGATCGATAGCCAGGCGCGGGTTCTACTGCCGCAGATTCTTCGCAGCGCCGCCTCGCTGGACGCGGAAGTAACGGTCTTCGGCAAGTTGAATTTTCTCGATGTCCGCAACCGGGGAATCTTCGAGCGCGAGCTTGAGGCCAATGGAATTACGAATGAGGATCGCAAATCGCTGGCGGCGATTCTTAAACCGCAGAGTTGAACCGTAACCCCCCAGGGGGACGCATGACGAAAACGACGGATCGCCATGTGCCTGTTCTTTTTCAACAAGCGATCGACTTCCTGAGAGTGCGCGGAAGCGGGACGTATGTGGACTGCACGCTTGGGCTGGCAGGGCACGCCGAGGGGATTCTAAGACTACTTGGGCCGGAGGGGCACATTATCGGATTCGACCGGGACCCCGAGGCGCTGGCTCTTGCCGAGGTTCGGTTGGCGAGAGTGAGCAATGAGTTGGGAAGCAAGGCTCCGAGGATCACGTTGATCGGTGAAGCGTTCAGCACGATAGCGAGCCATGTGGAGCCGGGTACAGTGGATGGGCTTCTGGCGGACTTTGGGGTAAGCAGTCTGCAGTTTGACGAAGCGCGCAGGGGATTCAGTTTTCAGGCGGATGGGCCGCTGGAAATGCGTATGGATACGCGCCAGGGGCAAACCGCCGCACAGGTGGTAAACGAGGCTGACGAGCGAGAGCTTGCAGACCTCATTTACGAATACGGAGAGGAAAGGAGGTCGCGGAGAATCGCCAGAGCCATTGTGCGGGGGCGGCCGGTGACGACGACGGGGCAATTGGCCCGGATTGTCGCCCAAGCTGCCCCGGCAATGAAGCAGGAGCGAATTCATCCGGCGACCAGAACGTTTCAGGCTCTTCGTATTTATGTAAATCGCGAGTTGGATGAGATCAAGGCACTGATGGAGGCCGCACCTAAGTTGCTTAAGCCTTCCGGAAGGCTGGTGGTGATCAGTTTTCACTCGCTGGAAGATCGCATAGCGAAGGACAGCCTGCGGGAAGGCGCGCAGAAGGGCATCTGGGAGATTTTGACCAAGAAGCCGGTAGTTGCGGGTGAAGAAGAGATCGATCGTAACCCACGTTCGCGGAGCGCGAAGCTGAGGGCAGCCGAGAAGCAGGGACTAGGGGCTAGGGACTAAACCATCCGGAGGAAGACATGGCGGCAATGACCACAACCTATTTCGAAGCGGGGCGCGGTTGGGGCGCACGGGTAGCGGAGCGCAACGCCGAGCTCATGGCCCAGCAGCCGCAACGACGCCGTGGAGTGCGCACACCGGAGTTCCACTTCCCGCGCCACTTCGATAACTCCCGTCTGGTGAAGGCACCCGACCCCGTCAGGATGCGCGAGATGCGCATCTTCTCCGCCGCGATCGCCGCGCTTTTCTCGCTGGTGATGATTTACGGTTTGCAGCACTTTTATGCCATCGAGGGCGGCTACCGCGTTGAGTCAGAGAAGCAGATGCGCGATCAGTTGCGGGAAGAGAATCGCCAGCTCCGCTTGTCGGAAGCTCAGCTTTCGCAGCCGGGCCGGATTGATTTGATGGCGCGCCAGCTTGGGCTTCAGGAGCCACAGCCGGGACAGGTTGTGCATCCAATGGCTCATACGGACGGCGCAGCTCCGTCTCTTGCACAGGTCACTCCTCCGGCGCCTCCGGTAAAGTAGAGACACCTATTAGCTTTCAGCGGCTAGAAGCTGGATTTTGATGCAGTCAACCACGCGAGTCAACCGAAACCGCACCCACCCGGCGCGCGCGATTCCACTGAAGCGTGGACGCTTCTGGTTGATCAGCCTTTTTTTTCTGATTTGGGTGGTGGCGATTTGCGGTCGGCTCGTCTGGCTCCAGGTGGTTCGCCACAAGGAGTTCATGGATCGTGCAGAAAAGCAGCAACAGCGGACCTTTGAAGTGGCTCCTCGGCGCGGGGTGCTCTACGACCGTAACCTGCACGAGCTGGCAATGACGGTGCAGGTGGACTCAATCTACGCGGTGCCCACAGAGATCGACGACAAGCCGGGGGCCGCACATGTTCTTGCGGGCGTGGTGCATACCGATGCCGACGATACGCAGACCAGCGAGCAGCAGATTGCCGACCGGCTCGCGAACGGGCACAGTTTTGCTTGGGTTGCGCGGCGCGTTATGCCCGAGGTTGCCGCACGGGTGCGCGACCTTATCAAGTCGCACGGGCTCAAGGGCATTTATTTCCAGAACGAGTTTCAGCGCTTCTACCCCGACAACCAAATCGCCGCGCAGGTGCTGGGGTATGTGGGCGCGGACGATACGGGGCTGGGCGGACTGGAGCTGAAATTCGAGCCTCAGCTGCACGGGGCTCCCGGCCGCGTGTACACCGCGCTTGACGCCCGCCGTCATGTGCGAGGTTCGACGGAGCGCGAACCCGAGCCGGGCCAGAACATGGTGCTCACCATTGACGAGAACATTCAGTTCATGGCCGAGCGCGCGCTGGACAACGTGATGGACAAGATGCGCGCGGACAGCGGTACTGTTGTGGTGCAGGACGTGCACACCGGCCAGATCCTTGCTCTCGCAATTCGCCCTACGTTCAATCCAAATGTGGCCAGAAAAACGACGCCGGCACTGCTGAAGAATCATGCGGTAAGCGATGTGTACGAACCGGGTTCGGTCTTCAAGCTGGTCACCTACTCGGCCGCGCTTGAGCAGCATGTAGTGACGCCGGACGACAAGATCGATTGCCAGGGCGGACAAATGCAACTTCCTGGACGCATTATTCACGACGACAAAGGCGATCACTTCGGCGTGATCACCATCCACGAGGCGCTGGAACACTCGAGCGACGTGGCCGCTGTTAAGCTGGTGCAGAAAGTCGGGCAGGAAAAGTTCTATGACTATGTGCGCGGCTTTGGTTTTGGCCAGCGTACCGGCACGGAATTGCCGGGCGAGACGCGCGGACTTTTGCAGCCTGTGAAGCGTTGGGGCACAACGTCGTATGCATCGATTGCGATTGGCCAGGAAGTGGGTGTGACGCCGCTGCAGTTGGTTTCAATGGTCTCGACCATTGCCAATGGTGGAACCTACTTGCCCCCGCATGTGCTGATGCCCGTACCGGTTGATGCGTCGGGCCAAAAATCAGCCGCACCGCAGACGCCGCAGCCGTTTAAACCCGGCGGCGATTTGCCGAATCCGCTTCCTCCCGGCGCGCACCGGGTCATCTCTGAGATGACCGCGGCCCAGATGCGCAAGATGATGGAGGGCGTGGTGCTTTACGGCACGGGCAAGGCGGCGCAGCTGAATGGATACTCCTCCGGCGGCAAAACGGGCACTGCGCAAAAGATCGATCCTGCGACGCACACTTACTCGAAGACTATGCACGTGGCATCCTTTGCCGGCATAGCGCCGGTGAACAACCCGGTAATTTCAGTGGCCGTGGTGATCGACAACCCGAAGGGGGCTTCGTATTACGGCGCGGCGGTCTCCGCCCCTGTTTTTGCGGATGTGGCGCAGCAGATCCTGGAATACCTCGGCATCCAGCACGACATCGATCTACATGCGCCGCGCACCACAAAAGACAGAGCTCCATTGCGGATTGCCGAAGATGATAGCGAAGACAATCCAGGGGACATCAACGCACTGTATGCGGCGGCCAACGATCTGCCAGCCGACGATCCATTGCGCGCAGCAGCGAGCCAGCCAGCCGCGACGCTGGTGAACCAAGATTCAAGTCAGTCCACAAATGGCGGTCAGCCAGTAATTCCAGAGGCGGTGAATAGCGGCAAACCAAACACTGCGAGCGCTTCTTCCGAGTCACAGACGGCGAAGCCGCCCGCGCAACAGACCGCAACGGTGGCCGTGGTTGAGCCGAAGCGCTTCCAGGTGCCATCGCTGATTGGATTGCCGGTGCGCAAAGTGATTGAGCAGGCCGCCGCCGCCGGTCTTGCCGTGCAAATTACAGGCAACGGCACGGTGCGGGAGCAGGCGCCCGCTCCCGGGACCATGGTTTTGGCGGGGACACAAATCGTTGTCCGCTGCGGGCGATGAGCGACTAAATCCCGGCTGGCCAGCGGTCCGATCCCTCGAGCGATTCCCCTGTTTCGAGGAGACTCTTGAGGCTGGCGAGAAGGTGCGGCCA
>Ga0181537_10000843_pt1 | contig 28592 bp, 19 predicted proteins | sample PEATcosm2014_Bin_39_FD_119765 | JGI IMG/M metagenome (GOLD analysis project Ga0181537, IMG submission 119765) | Peatland microbial communities from MTU Mesocosm Facility, Houghton, MI, USA - PEATcosm2014_Bin23_10_metaG | ecosystem: Environmental > Terrestrial > Soil > Wetlands > Peat | place...
CGCCGTCGGCTTCGGCGGCGTGTTGGTCATTCTACGGCCTTGGGGCCAGAGTAGTTTTTCGATGGTGGCGGCCGCTGCCGCCGCTGTCGCGACGGTCGCCTATTCGCTCAACGCGCTGACGCTGCGCAGCCTCGGGCGCGGCAATTCCAGCATGTCGCTGGTGTTTTGGTATCTATTGTTGGTGAGCATCGGTTCCGGTCTCCTCAGCCTGGGTGACTGGCGTCCGATTCAGGGCGGCGACTGGGGCTGGCTCATCGGGGTGGGTCTCTCCGGGGCGCTCGGTCAAATTTGGATCACGAGCGCATTCCGACGCGCACCGCCCTCGGTCGTGGGCCCCTTCGAGTACACCTCCATTTTGTGGGCCTTCGCCATCGATTGGACATTCTGGTCCGTAGCTCCCTCCTTGAGCCTGGTGGTCGGCGCCGGCATCGTGATCGCGAGCGGGATATTCGTGGTCCTCGACGAGCGCCGCCTGGACCGGCTCGCGCTCACTCCCGCAACGCCGCCCCCCTGACGCCTGTCACTCCGGCCGCGCGCTGGACGTCGAGTGATAGCCGGCCATGGTGAACGGCTGCTGCGAATCCGCAATACTCGCGAGCACCAGATAATCGAAGTTCGTCGGATAACCATCCAGGGTCCGCGACACGGGACTGCCGGCGCCATCGCTCGTCGACGCGATGCAGCTCGCAAACACTGCGAGCGGAATCACCGTCGCCGCGATGCGCCGCGCGGCTGCGGTCATAAGCGCCCGGTGAAGACCAGGACCAATAGAATGATCAACACCAACCCCAGCCCGCCGCTCGGGTAGTAGCCCCAGCCGCCGCTGTACGGCCAGGTGGGAAGCGCGCCCACGAGCAACAGAACCAGAAGGATCAGCAGGATTGTGCCCAATGACATGAAGGACTCCCTACAACTCGAAGATGCGGCCCAAAAAACGATGTAGGGACGCTAAGTCAACGCGCCCGGCGGCGCAGTCGGGCCGTTTCGCTTTAATCTGTAGTCTCCTTCCTACCGGCCGGGAGGGCCCCTCGGGCACCTTTTCTTTCCGCAAGTCGACCCTATATCGGCCCCTACAGGAGGTTCGCATGAACGCAGTCAGACGCAGCAACGAGAGAGGATTCGCCGACCACGGCTGGCTCAAGTCCTTTCACACATTTTCATTTGCCGATTACTTCGATCCTGAGCACGTCGAATTCGGACCGTTACGGGTCATCAACGAGGATCGGGTACAGGCCGGTTCCGGGTTTGGCACCCACAGCCATCGGGACATGGAGATCATCAGTTACGTACTCGACGGGGAACTCGCGCACAAGGACTCGATGGGCAACGGCTCGACCATCAGGCCCGGCGATGTGCAGCGCATGAGCGCGGGGAGCGGCGTCCGGCACAGCGAATTCAATCCCTCCGACAGCAAGCCGGTGCATTTCCTGCAGATTTGGATCCAGCCCGCCGAGCGCAACATTGAACCGAGTTACGAAGAGAAGCGCTTCACGGCACAGGAAAAGCGCGGCCGTTTGCGCCTCATCGTCTCGCCTGACCGGGCCGAGGGGTCCGTGCTCATCCACCAGGACGCGCGCGTCTATGCCGGCCTCTTTACGGGTGAGGAGCGCGCGGAACTCGAAGTGGCGCCGGGACGGCTGATCTATGTGCACGTGGCGCGCGGGTCGCTGACGGCGAACGGCGTTGCGCTCGATGCCGGCGACGCACTGCGGGTGACCGACAGCAGCAAGCTCACGTTGGGCGGAGCGAAGGATGCGGAAGTGCTGGTGTTCGATCTGCCGGGCGCGCCGCATTGAGGCGCGCGGCATTCATGACGGGCGATCACAGACGACGCGACCAATACCAATAAAACGGCAGGCCGGCGGCGAGAATGCTGACGCCGAGCAGCGCTTCGTGCGGTGCGGCCACGAAGGTGTTGATCAGCAGCGCCGCCGTCGCGAGTAGAAAAATCGCGGGTACCACGGGATAGCCGAAGGCACGATAGGGGCGCACCGCGTCCGGCATGGTTCTCCTGAACACGTATACAGACGCGGTCGTCAATCCGTAAAACAGCCACAACGCGAAGATCACCGAGTCGGTGAGTGAGTCATAGGAGCCGGACGCGGCCAGGACGCTGGCCCAGGCGGCTTGGGCCAGAATCGCGCGCACGGGGACGTTCGAGCGGGGCGACACCCGCGCCAAGCCGCGAAAAAATAATCCGTCGCGCGCCATCGCGAACGGGATGCGGGAGTTGGCGAGCACGCTGGCGTGCAGCGCGCCGAACGAGGACACCACGAGTGCCGCCGCCATGAGTGCGACCGCGATCGGACCCAAGAATCGCTGCAACACCACGGTGGCCACGGAAGAACTCGTCGGCACGCTCGCGATCGCGACCGGAGTCAGCGCGTAGAAATACGCCACGTTGACGAACAGATACAGGGCCGCGACCGCCAGCGTGCCGCCGACGAAGGCGCGCGGCAGATTGCGCTGCGGGTCGCGAATCTCGCCGGCGAGCGGCGCCACGTTTTGCCAGCCGTCATAGGCCCACAGGGCGCCGAGCATCGCCGCGCCGAAACCGGCAACCCCGCCTCTCGCGCTGCCGGCCACGCCTTCGCAGGTGCCGGCGATTCCGGATCCGGCGAGGTGCGACCAATCGCCGGGGGCAAATCCGAATGCGCCGATTCCGATGCCCAGCACCAATCCCACCTTGGCAATCGTCAGATACAGCGCGAGGCGACCGCCGGCCGCGACCGTTGCGCAATTGATGAGCGCCACCGTCCAGATCGCAGCGAGTGCCACCAGCACCAGCCCGTTGACTCCGACTCTGTGACCTACGAGAGTGGTCGCCAGCTGCCAGCGATCCAAAAGCCCGCCCGTGGCGACATTCATGAATATCGCAAGCCCGACCGCGAGCGCGGCCTGCGAGCCCGCTTTCGCGACGGTGAACGCCATCCAGCCATAGAGAAAACCCACCAATCGGCCGTAGGCGCGGCGCAGGTAGACATAGTCGCCGCCCGCCTCCGGCATCATCGCGGCGATCTCCGAATAGGAGAAGGTGCCGGCCAGGGACAGCAGGCCCGCGGCGAGCCACACGACCAATACCGTCTTGGCGCTGCCGACATTGCAGGTCATGACGCGGGTTTTCAGGAAAACGCCGGCGCCGATCATGTTGGCGACATTGACGGCTGCCGCCGCCCAGACGCCGACTCCTCGAGTGAGTTTGCCGTGCCCCGCCTCGCTCGAGTTAATATTTCCCATCGGTGTTGTAGTATTCACCAGATGCCGACGGATTTTTCGCAATTCGGACCGTTTCTGCTGGCCGCGCTGGTGGTCTTCGTGGTCTTTCGGCGATTACGGCGGACCTTCGGACGCCAGTACTTGAGTACGACGCGGATGACGATACGCATCGTGCTGTTCTCGCTGATCGGCGCATCGCTCCTGCCGGCGGCGCTGCGCTCCGCGGCGTTTCTCGGCGCCGAGATCACCGGCCTGGTGGTTGGCGTTGCCCTCGCGGTCTGGGGAGCGGAGCGAACCCGTTTCCTGATGTACGGCGATCGTCTGCACTACGTGCCGCATACCTACACCGGCATCGCGGTCTCGCTGCTATTCCTCGGCCGGCTGGTGTACCGCTTCTTTCAGGTCTTCGCCGGCGCCCATACCTCCCCGGCAGCGGAGGCCGCGGACCCGGGTTACGGATTTACCGCAGCCTCGATGGTCCGCAGTCCGCTGACTGTGGGATTGCTGTTTGTGTTGATCGGCTACTATGTTTGTTACTACAGCCTGGTGCTGCGGAAATCCAAACAAATCAAGCCGGAGGATATTGAGATCGCTCCCGTCGCCCAGCCAAGCTGATCTTGGGGGGTGATCGGGATCGGGCAAACACGCGGTGTCCCGCGTGGCCCGCCGTCGTTTATCTAAAGAGGAAAAACAACGCCAGCGTCAAGAACGCCAACGCGATCAACAAAGTGTTGTGGCCCCATCGGGCTATTGTTCCAAGCATATTCAAATCTCCTGATCATTCGCTTTATTCCAACCGCCGGCTCTCCGGCGGCCCAAGCACTTAATGGGGCCGGAAATGCGCTTTTCCAGGTCATGAAGACCCCTTTTTCGGAGCGAATTGCCCCACATTGGGGCATGAAAGCCCACTTTAGGGCTTGAGGTCTTGACAATCTGCCGGCCGGCCGGGGCGCCCGCCGAATGCTCTTTTTGACCGGCCTGCCTGATTGACCGACGAGTGCTACTGACCGGTTTTGATGTGCGTCCAAACGCGCGTGCGCAACCGGTCGTAGTCCGGGCCGAGCTCGGCCGGCAGGTATAGCCGGCTGCGCAGCTCGGCCGGGGGATACACCGCCGGGTCGTTCAGGATCTCGGTCCTGACGAAGGCTCGCGCCGCGAGATTGTCATTGCCGTAATGGATATCGTTGGTGATCGCGGCAATCACACGAGGCTCCAGGATGAAATTCAAGAACTGATGCGCCGCTTCCGGATGCGGCGCCGAGGAGGGAATCAAAAACGCGTTGTACGTGATGTTCGAGCCCTCTTTCGGCAGCGTAAAGGCCAGCCGCGCGCCGGTGTGATCTTCGCGCGCCCGCGCCTGTGCCACCGAGTAGTCGCTCGACCAGGCGATCGCGATGCAGGTCTCGTTGGACGCCAGTTGATGCCAGTAGTCGATCGAATCGAAGGTCCGAATATAGGGCCGTACCGCCATCACCAGGCGCTCTGCCGCGTGCAGAACCTCTTCGCGGGGCGAATTCGGATCGAGGTGCAAATAGGCCAATGCGAGTTGAATCACATCTTCCGGGGAGTCCAAAAAGGTCACCCCGCAATCGGCGAAGCGCGCCACCACCTTGGGATCGAATATCATGGCCAGGCTGTCGGTGGGCGCATCGGGCATGCGCGCCTTCACCAGATCGATGTTGTAAACGAAGCCGTTCATGGCATGCAGGTACGGAACGGCGTAGCGATTGCCGGGATCGGCCTGTTCTTGAATCGCGAGCACCGCCGGATCGAGATACTTCCAGTTCGGCAGCTTCGATCGGTCGAGCGGCGCATAGACCCCCGCCTTGATCTGGCGGCCGTAGAACGCCGTCGTCGTGCTCACGATGTCGTAGCCGGAATGGCCGGCCAGCATGGCCGCTTCGAGCGTTTCGTTGGAATCGTACAAGGCGTAGACCACCTTGATGTGAGTGCGGCGCTCGAATTCCGCAATGGTGTCGTAGCCGATGTAGTCGGCCCAGTTATAGATATTGAGGACCTGTGCTTCCGGCGCCGGTGCCGCATGTTCGCGCCTGCCGCACGCCGTCAGGCACATCGCGGCCGCCAACCATGCGATTGCGAGCCTACGCGCGCGACAACTCAGCGCGAACCCAGTCATGGAATTGTTTGATGACGTATTCCTCCGGCATGACCACGCCGCGCACGTGCGGACCCGCCTTGAGTCCCCGCTGATTGAGTTCGCACACTTGCGCGTCCTCGGACATCACCCGGTTCGTGAAATCCACGATATTGCGCAGGTCGAATTGCGGATCGGCCAGAGTCCCGGGCGGAAACAAATATTCCACGCGCAGCTCGGTTTCTTCGGGACCCAAGGGCCGCAAGCGCACCACCCGCACGTAGTCGACGTGCCCCACCAGAAATACCGACGGCACACCCGTCATGTACAGATGGCCGGCTTTGCGGTCGTCATCGGAAAGAGCGGGGAACAGGGTCCCGGTGGCCCTGCCGTCGAGCGACCAGGTGGCGGCGCCGGCGCGCAAGCCGCCCTTGAACTTGGGGTCGGCGTCCGCGGCATGCTCGGTCCACTCGGGATCGTCGCGCTCCTCCAGCAGGCCGCGTCCATAGATCGGCACCAATTGCGAGAGTTGTGGGTGAACGCTCGGGCAATGCAGGCATTCGTTGTAGTTTTCCCAGAAGATCTTCCAGTTGCTCTTGATGGTCTTGAGCATGGTGTGGCCGACGACCAGCTCCTCGAGCGGCCATGCCTCCAGGCGATTCAAGGGCAGGTCGAAGAGCGTCTCGAACGGCGGCGGATTCTCGCTCAGTGCGGCGAAGATGAATCCGCGCCATTCCCTGACACGGATCTCGTACAACGGGTAATCGGCCACATCGAAACCGCTCGGAGGGCGCTTGGATGAGGTTCGTAGCAGCCGGCCTTGCAGATCGTAGGCCCACGCATGGTACGGACAGACGATGGCGCCGCTGCGCATCACGCCGGCAGTCTCGCGGCACAGCGCCGCGCCGCGGTGCCGGCAGGTATTGTGAAAGCCGCGAAGGACTGCGTCGTCGCCGCGCACCAGGAGCAGCTTTTGATCGCCCAATTCGAAGGTGCAAAACGAGCGGGCCCGCGCCACCTCGCTCGATCGGCCGACGTACACCCAGTGGCGATACCAGATCCGCTGTAAATCGTGCTGGTAGGCCTGCGGGTCGAAATAGCTCTCCGCCGGCAGTCCTTCCGTCAGTTCGGTGAGGCCGTTATAGCCAGGATCATATTTATCGCGTGTGCCCAACATCTTCAAGTCCGCATCAATGCTCCGCTTGGATCAAACGCGGCTCCGGCCAGGCGGTGCGCCTCGTGGCGCTCGCCGATGATTTCGATCTCGAATCCTGAATCCGCGCCGGCCAACGCCGCCGGCACATAGCCCAAGGCGAGGGAATGATTGACTCGATGGCCGAAGGCGCCGGAGGTGACCCAACCGACGGTCTTGCCGTCGTGCCAGATCGGCTCATCGCCGATCGCGTCCGCATCCGTGGCATCGACCTTGAAGGTCACGAGCCGCAGCGCGCCCCCGCTCTCCTTCTCTTCGGCGGCCGCGGCGCGGCCGATGAACTCGCTTTTCTTCAGGTCGATGAATCGCCCGAGTCCGGCTTCGAACGGCCCATAGATCGGGCGGTACTCGCGCGCCCAGGTGCCGAAGCTCTTTTCGATTCGCATGGCGTTCAACGCTCTTCCGCCGAACAGCTTGAGTCCGTGTTCACGGCCGGCGTGGACGAGCGCGTCGTACAGCGCCCGCTGATATTCCGTCGTCACCCATATCTCAAATCCGAGTTCGCCGGTGAAGGAGACGCGCCCCACGTAGCCCGGCACCATGCCGATTTCCATGCGCCGGAACGACATGAAGGGAAAGGTCGCCATGGACAGGTCGTCGCGCACCAGCGTCTGCAATAGCGCCCGGGAATTCGGGCCCGCGACCGACAGGCCGACATATTGCATGGCGCAAGGCCGGACGCTCACGCCCGTCGCGGGCATGTGCCGCTCGAACCAGCGCACATAGTAGGTTTCCGCCGCATACGTGCCGATCAAGAAAAAGTGATCCTCCGCCACGCGGCACATCGTAAAGTCGCCGATCAATTTGCCGCGCTCGTTCAACATCGGGGTCAGCGCAACGCGGCCCACCGCCGGCACGCGATTCGCCATCACGCGCGACAGCCACCCGGCAGCGCCGGGGCCGCGGATTTCAAACTTCCCATAGTTCGAGATTTCCAGCAGTCCCACGGAATTTTGGACCGCTTTGCACTCGGCGGCGACATGCGGGTGGGAGTTCGAGCGGCGAAAGCTCACCTGGTCGTGCGCTTCCGCGGCGGTCGGCGCGAACCACAGCGGGTGCTCCAGGCCGCAATAGTCGCCGAACACCGCGTGTGCCGCCTCCAGTTTCTCGTAGATCGGCGTGGTGCGCAGCGGCCGTGCCGCGGGCAGTTCCTCGTTCGGGAACCGGATGCTGAAGCGGCGCGAATAATTCTCGCGCACCTTGGCGTTGGTGTAGGCCAGCGTCGTCCAGTCGCCGTAGCGCGCCACGTCCATGCCCCAGATGTCGGCCCCGGGATCGCCGTCCACCATCCAGTGTGACAGCGCGAGACCGACGCCGCCGCCCTGGCTGAAGCCGGCCATGACGCCGCAGGCCACCCAGAAATTCTTCAAGCCCCTGATCGGGCCGATCAACGGATTACCGTCCGGTGCGAAGGTGAAAGGCCCGTTCACGACTTTCTTGATGCCGGCCGCGCCGACCGCCGGGAAATGCGCGAAGCCCACTTCGAGGCTGGGCGCAATGCGCTCGAGGTCGTTCGGCAAAAGATCCTGCCCGAAGTCCCACGGGGTGGTCACTTCGGACCACGGTACGCCGGCGCGCTCGTAGGTACCCATGAGCATGCCGCCGCGCTCCTGGCGGATGTAGATTTCGCCCTCGAAATCGATGGCGTGCAATTGTTCCTTCTGGCCCTTGAGTTCCGGCATGTCGCCGGTGATCAGGTATTGATGTTCCATGGCGAGCACCGGCAGCTCGATCCCCACCATGCGGCCCACTTCGCGCGCCCAGAGGCCCGCGGCATTCACGACGTGCTCGGCGTGCACATTGCCGTGATCCGTGATGACATCCCAGGATCCGTCGGTACGGGGTTTCAGGTCCGTCACGCGCGTGTGCCGGACGATTTCGGCGCCGCCGATTTGCGCGGATTTCGCATACGCGTGGGTCACCCCGTAGGGATCGACGTGACCCTCGATGGGGTCGTACATCGCGCCGGTAAAATGCGTCTTGTCCATCAGCGGAAAGAGTTTCGCCGCCTCATCGACGCTGATGATCTCGAGGTCCATCCCCAAGTAGCGCCCGCGCGCCTTGGCCATCTTGAGCCAATCGAGGCGCTCACGGGTTCCCGCGAGCATGAGGCCCCCGGTGATGTGCACACCGCAGGACTGCCCTGAGATCCGCTCGATCTCCTGGTAGAGCTCAATGGTGTACTGCTGCAGTTTGGCGACGTTGGGGTCGCCGTTGACGGTGTGCATGCCCCCGGCCGCATGCCAGGTGGAGCCCGACGTCAACTCGGCGCGTTCGATCAGCAAGACGTCCTTCCAACCCGCCTTGGTCAAGTGATACAGAACGCTGGCGCCGACCACGCCGCCGCCGATCACGACGACCTTGGCGTGGCTTTTCATTTAGAGTCACTCATTCGAAACCGCCAAATGTAGATTGGCCTGAGCGGCGGTGGCCCCCGTGCCGAAGCGCTCGATCAACCATGAGCGGAACAAGGCGATGGCGGTATCGCCCAAGGCTTCGGGTTGCGTGATCAAGTAGTAGCCATAGCCGTCGTCCAAGTCATAGTCGAAGGGCTTGACCAGCCGGCCGGAACGTATGTAGTCGCCGAAGAGATACGTGTCGATCAGGGCGATCCCCTCCCCGCTCAGCGCATATTGCACCGCGAGCACGGCGGTATCGAACACCAGGCCCCGCTCGACGTTGACCGCGCTCAAATTCGCCTGGCGCGTGAATTGGGTCCAGAGATGGTGACGCGGCAATTCCGCGAGGCGCACATGAATCAATTCGTTCGACTCGATGAATTCGGCCAGCCCCTTTCCTGCGTGGCGCTCAGCGATGCCGGGGTGGCACAGCAAGCTCAAGTGAACCGGCCAGAGCAGATCCGCGACCAGATCGGTCACGGTGGGCTTCGAGTACACCACCGCCACATCCACGTCGCTCAGCGGCGGTCCGACGCCATAGGGACTCACCAGGTCGATTTCCACTTCAGCGGCGGCGCGCCGAAAGTCGCGCAGAATCGGCACCGCCAGGTGCACGGCGAAGCTCGGCGGCATCTGCACCCTCAAGGTCCGCAAACTGGCGACGGGATCGTTGCGAATGTCATCGAGAGCGAACTCCAAACGGTCGAAGGATTTCATGACCGCGGGCAGCAGGTGCTGCCCGGCCTTGGTGAGCACGAGCGTATGCGGCCGCCGCTCGAACAACTGCGCCCCGATCAGTTTTTCGAGCGTGATCACGTGGCGCGACAGGGCACTCTGGGAGATCAGCAGGGCATTGGCCGCCGCCGTGAAACTCAGGTGCTTGGCAACGCCCTCGAAGGCGCGCAGCGCGTTCAACGGCAGCCAGCGGCGGTCGATGGTGGTTTTGCCCATGGCTCTAAAGAGGCTCCATCGCTTTCAAGGAGACCACATCTTGGTGTAGGCGATCGCCCGCTTCTGATCGGCGAGGATCGTCTTCGAGGCCAGATACAAATGATACGCCGCCCAGAATCCGGTGGGCGCCAGGATGAGCATGGCCATGCGTAGCGAGGACGCATCGGTCGCATGGCCGCCGGCAAACCAGTCGCTCAATTCCCCGACGAGCTTCGGCGCGACGATCAAATTGAACACGTTGGCGACGAGCAGCGAGACGGCGATGAACATCGAGCGCATGTGGCAGGGGGAAAGATTATTCAGCAGTCCGAAGCACGGGCCGATGTAGAAATAAATCGCCGGAATGAAAATCCAAAACATGATTTTCGCGATGACGAGCGAGTGTGTCCAGTAGGCGATGATCGACGGGATCGTGGTCAGTGCGACGACGCCGGCCATCAGCCAGACGACCCGGCGCGGATCGGCCATGGCCGGGCGCGACAACAGCCACGCGGTACCGACCGTCGCGAGGGATCCGCCGATCAAATGAATATTGCCGGTGACCGCGCCCGCCTGACCCACGTCCAAATTGTAGGTGCGCATCAAAAACGGCGGCGTCCAATACATCAAACCCCAGCCCCACAGCGCGCACACGCCGCCGCCCATCACCACGTGAAATGCCGCCTTCTGTTGCCGAAAGAAGCGCCAGGTCTCTTTGACCGAGGGCTTGAAGTCCTCGACGATCGCGTCCAGGCGGCCGCGGGCCGGCTCACGAATGGTCAGATACACCACGATGCCGACGATCAGCCCGGGAACACCCAGCGCCAGGAATGCATGACGCCAATCGTAGGCGCGCGCGATGGCGCCCGCGACATCGGCGGCGATCCAGGCGCCGATCGGTGCGCCCAAGGCGAGCACCGTCATCGCCATGGGCCTGCGATCGGGCGGAAAGCAGTCTGAGACGATGGCCGTGGACGGCGGCGTCCCGCCGGCTTCGCCGATGCCTGCCCCGATGCGGGCGAGCGCGAACTGCCAGGCGCCCCGCGATAAACCGCAGAGCGCGGTAAAGCCCGACCAGATGACGAGCGATACCGCCAGGATGTTGCGCCGGTTGGTGCGATCGGCGAGCCAGGAAATCGGAATGCCGCACGTGACATAAAACAGCGCCAGCGGCCAGCTCGTGAGCATCGCCACACCGGCGTCATCGAGATGCAGATCGAGGCGAATCGGCTCGAGTACCGTCGACACCACGTATCGGTCGGCAATGTTGATCGCGTAAATCAGGCACATCAAAATGAGCACATACCAGCGCTCGATCGATGAGGGCGCCTGGGTTCGCGTAAGGTCGATTGCCGCTGTGCTCAAATTGTGCAGCCTTTGAGATTGTCCGTGGCTGATAACACCATACAGGGTTCGGCAGCGTTACGCGACGGCCCGCATGTCTGTTCGAACGGGCGGTTTTCACGGGTGGTACGAAAAACCGGGCGCTTCGAAAAATGACATGGGCGGATCGCGAAATGGCATAACGCGATCGGACCGACAGGCTAAGCTCCCGACGTGGAAATCTTCGACTACATCATCGTCGGCGCCGGCTCCGCGGGCTGCGTCCTCGCCGATCGTCTGTCGGTCGGCGGACGCGACCGGGTGTTGGTGCTCGAAGCGGGCGGCAGCGACCGGCGGTTTTGGATCAAGACACCGATCGGTTACGGCCGCACCTTCGCCGATCCCGCGGTGAATTGGAAATACCAGACGCTGCCGAGCAAGGGCCTGAATGGCCGCACCATGTATTGGCCGCGCGGGCGTGTCGTCGGCGGCTCGAGTTCCATCAATGCCTTGGTGTACTGCCGCGGCATGCCGGAGGATTTCGATGACTGGCGGCGGATGGGCAATGTGGGGTGGGGGTGGGACGATGTCCGGCCGTACTTCGAGCGATCGGAGCGGCGCGTCGATGCGGCCGGGCATGCGAGCGGCGCGGGACCCTTGGACGTCAAGGACGTCACGCCGTTTCTACACCCCATGCGCCGCAATTGGTCCGAGGCCGCGCAGGAACTCGGTCTGCCGCAGACCGATGACTTCAACGGCCCGCATCCCGAAGGCTTGGGATGCTATCAGGTGAACATCCGGCACGGCCTGCGGCGTTCGGCGGCGGATGCCTTTCTTCGGCCGGCCTTGCACCGCGGCAACCTGCGCTTGCAGACCGGCGCCTGGGTGAGCAAGATTCGCTTCGATCAGCGGCGCGCGGTGGGCGTCGACTATGTGCGCGGCGGCGCGCCGTTTTCGGCGCGGGCCGATCGCGAAGTGATTCTCTGCGGTGGAGCGGTCAATTCGCCGCAGCTGTTGCAGCTATCCGGGATCGGCGCGGCGCCAACCCTATCCGCCGCGGGCATCACGCCGCTGCTCGACAACCCCGCCGTCGGAGGGAATCTGCAGGATCACCTGGCGGTGGTGTATTCCTTCAAGGCCACCCAGCCGACCTTGAACGACGAACTGCATTCGACAATGGGCAAATTGATCGCGGGCCTTCGCTATCTTCTCGCCCGGCGCGGGCCGCTGGCCTTGAGCGTGAATCAATTCGGCGGCTTCGCACGCGCCAACCGCGAGAGCCACCGTCCCGATGTACAGTTGTACTTCAATCCGGTGACTTACGGCACCGGCGATGCCACGCGCACGCGGATCGAAGTCGACGCATTTTCCGGCTTTTATTTGTGCTTTCAACCGACGCGGCCGACCAGTGCCGGACGCATCGACATTGCGAGTGCGGACTTTCGGCGGCCGCCGAATATCGCACCCAATTATCTGGCGACGGAGAAAGACGTTGCCGACGTCGTGCACGGCGGTCGACTGCTGCAGGCCATCATGCGCACCCGGGCCATCAAGAGTCTGATTCGTGCGCCCATTGCGCCCGATCTCGATGCGATGGGACCTGAGGATTTGATCGCCGATTTTCGCGCGCGCGCCGCCACGGTGTATCACCCCGTGGGAACCTGCCGCATGGGCGTCGGTGTGGGCGATTCGGTGGTCGACCCGTCGTTGCGCGTACACGGCATCGAGCGGCTGCGCGTCGTGGATGCCTCGGTGTTTCCCACCGTCACGTCGGCGAATACTCATGCGCCCACCGTCATGGTCGCGCAAAAGGCCGCTGATTTCATTCTGCAGCGATAATTTCACGGGAAGGTCTTAGGGAAAGGATATGAAGCTCGAGAGCGTCAAGGTGTTCCTGGTGACTAATCCGCCGCCTGGCTTCGGCGGCCGCTACTTCGTGTTCCTGAAATTGAAGACGGCTTGTGGCATCGAGGGGGTCGGTGAAGTCTACGCCGCCACCTTCGGTCCCAAGGTGCTCGAGAAGATGATCGAAGATCTCTTCGCGCGGCGCTTCGCGGGACGCGATCCCTTTCAAATCGAGTCCTTGTGGCGGGAAAGTTATGGGTCCGGCTTCACGCTGCGTCCGGATCTCTCGCTGATGGGTGTGATCAGCGGCCTGGAGATGGCGTGCTGGGACATCATCGGCAAAGCGGTGGATCAACCGGTCTACAATCTGCTGGGCGGCAAGGTCAACGAGCGCCTGCGCAGCTACACGTATCTGTATCCCGCCGAGGGCGAAGGCGACGATTTCTATCACGATGCGGACCGCTCCGCGGCCCGCGCAGCCGAATACGTCGCGCAAGGGTTCACCGGGCTCAAGTTTGACCCAACGGGCGGCTTTTCCGCCTACGATCCGCGGCAGCCGGCTCAAGAGCAGCTCGAGCGCACCGTGCGGCTCGTGCGGTTGGTGCGCGAAGCGGTGGGCCGGCGCGCCGACTTGCTGCTCGGCACACACGGGCAATTCACGACCTCGGGCGCGATTCGTCTGGCCAGGCAGCTGGAGCCGTACGACCCGCTCTGGTTCGAGGAACCGGTGCCGCCCGAGATGCCGGAGCAAATGGCCCTCGTCGCGCGCGGTACCAGCATTCCGATCGCCACCGGCGAACGTCTGAGCACCAAGTACGAATTCGCGCGCGTGTTGGCCACCGGAGCGGCCAACATCCTGCAAATGAATCTGGGCCGCGTCGGCGGACTGCTCGAGGCGAAGAAGGTCGCGGCGCTCGCCGAAGTGCACTATGCGCAAATCGCACCGCATTTATATTGCGGCCCCATCGTCGGCGCGGCGAATATTCAAATTGCCGCCTGCTCGCCCAACTTTTTGATCCTGGAGAGCATCCAGCAATGGGGAGGTATTCATGCCGAACTCCTGCATGAGCCGATCCGCTGGGAACAGGGCTACGTCATTCCGCCGACCGCGCCGGGCCTCGGAGTGGAACTCAACGAGGCGGTGGCGCACGCCCATGCCTACGCCCTGGACAGCCCGCTGCATTTGGAAATGATCGATCGACCGCTCGGTTGATGAACATCCGGTTGGGTCGAGCGGATGGGTCAAAAGAGGAAACGACTTTGCGTTACGGCTTCATCGGGCTTGGGTCTTTGGGTCGGCATCTGGCGCTCAATCTGGTGCGCGGCGGCTTCGAGGTCGGCGTGTATGACTTGCGCCGCGAGGCCGCTGCGCCCCTGTTGGACGCCGGGGCACGCTGGGAGGGATCGATAGCGGAACTCGCTCGGGCAAGCGACTGCCTGATCACCTGTTTGCCGTCGCCCGCCGCGACACGGGCGGTGTTGGATCTGGCGCTGCCGGCGCTCGCCCGCGGCAGCACCTGGATCGAGATGAGCACCAATGATTTTGCCGAGGTCGAGGCCCTCGCGGCCCGTGCCGAGGCCTTGGGTGTTGCCACCCTCGCCTGCCCCGTCACCGGCGGGGTGCATCGGGCGGAAGCCGGCGATATCACCATTTTAGTTGGCGGCGCGCAACAAGCGTATGCCCTGCATGGGCCGGCGTTGCAAGCCATGGGCGGGCGGGTCATTCATCTCGGCGGCATCGAACAGGCGGCGGTCACCAAGGTGGTGACCAATATGCTGGCATTCATTCACCTCATCGCCGCCGGTGAGGCCCTCATGCTGTGCGCCAAGGCGGGCGTCGACCTACGCGCGGCCTATGAAGCCATCGCCGCCAGTTCCGGCAACAGTTTCGTTCACGAGACCGAGAGCCAGGTGATCTTGAATGGCAGCTATGACATTGGATTCACTATGGATTTGGCCTGCAAGGACGCGGGCTTTGCGCTCGAGTTCGGACGCCGCTTCGGGGTCCCGCTGCGGCTCGCGGGCGTCATGGAGCAGATCTTTGTCGAGGGCCGCGCGAGATATGGCGGCAGCGCCTGGTCATCGATGATCGTGAAATTGCTGGAGGATGCGGTGGGCACACCATTGCGGGCGCCCGGATTTCCGGCGCGGCTGGGCTCAGGGAATGTGTGAAATCTAATTTACGCATGTGTGGATCGAAATTCAGCATGCGTTCGATGCACTCGCACAACAAATATTACTTTCGCTTTCCGGCGACGATGCTATTCTCTGGCGAAATCGAATAGACGATGGCATCGGCCAATCTGATCAGAGGAAGGGATGTACGCATGAACTCGAATCCGAAGTTGTCCTATGCTATTGCCGCCATCCTGAGCGGCAGCGCATCCGGGTTTGTCCACGCCGCCGCGGCCACCGATACCGAGGCGACCGATTCGATCCAAGAGATCACCGTCACGGCCCAGCGCCGCACCGAAAATATTCAAGATGTACCGATTACCATTCAGGCCTTGACAGCCGAAACGTTGAGCCAACTCAGCGTTTCGACCTTCGATGACTATGTCCGTTACCTGCCCAATGTCACGACGGCGTCCAACGGTCCGGGTCAGACCGAGATCTACATGCGCGGTCTCAGCGTCGGCAACGCGGGCTCTCAGTCGAGCGGCAGCATCGGCGGGTTTCCGAATGTCGCGATCTACCTGGATGAGCAATCCGGTCAGCTGCCCTCGCGCAATCTCGACGTCTATGCCGCCGACCTCGAGCGCGTCGAAATTCTCGAGGGCCCGCAGGGTACTCTGTTCGGCGCCGGCGCGGAGGCAGGCGTGGTGCGCTATATCACCAACAAGCCGAAACTGGATGTCACCGAAGGGAACGTCGACGCTGGCTACGGTACGACCGCACACGGCGATCCGAACAGCGACGTGAGCGCAGTGCTGAACGTTCCGCTGATCACCGACACTCTTGCGGCGCGCGTGGTGGTCTACGATGACCATCGCGGCGGCTACATCGACAACGTCCCGGGAACGTTCACGCGCAAGGACACCGATCTTGGCATTTACTACGCCAAGTATCCGGCCGTGGGCGGAGCGTGCCCGGACGGCGGTGTCAACCGCGGCGCCTGCGTGCCGCCCGGCAGCCCGGTCATCAACAATAACGCGTTGGTCGGCTCGGCCATCAATCCGGTCACCTATACCGGCGTGCGCGGCGAGTTGCTGTTCAAGGTCAACGAGGACTGGAATATCTTGCTCTCGCAGACCTACCAGAACATGGACGCCGAGGGAGTGTTCTACCAGATGCCCTCCTCCTCCGACGGCGCGCCGCTGCAGCCGCTCGAGGTGACGCTGTTCAACCCTTCCTACGACAAGGACCGATTCGAGAACACGGCGTGGACCGTGAACGGAAAGGCTGGGCCGCTCAAGCTGATCTACGCCGGCGCTTATCTCGACCGTCACGTCAACCAGCAGCAGGATTACACGAACTACGCGCGCGGCGTGTTCGCCGACTACTACCAGTGCTATGGCCCAGGCACCGGCTACGCCGTGAACGGCGGCACCGGCGACCCCAATCTCAAGTCGACTTGCTACTCGCCGAGTTCAACCTGGCGCGAGACCGAGCGCAATGAGCACTTGAGCAACGAAATCCGGCTGAGCACCCCGGATGACTGGCGCATTCGCGGCATCGTCGGCGTTTACTACGATCAGAACAAGCTTTTCGATCAAACCGACTGGTACTACAAGAACATCCCGGCTTGCACGTCGAATACCGCATCAGGCACCCCTGGAAACACGGGCTGTCTGTCCAACATCGGCACGGTACCCGACGCCACGACCGAAAATCCTGGCGCGCAAGGCGACAACACGGCATTTTTCGAGGACACTCAGCGCGAGGTCAAGCAGACGGCTTTCTTCGGTTCGTTCGACGTCGACATCATCCCGAAGGTCCTTACGATCACGGCGGGTGCGCGTCACTACCAGTTCGAGAACTCCTTCACCGGGAGTGTCACCAGCAGCTTCTACTGCTTCGAGCAGGGTGTCCCCGCGGGCGGATGCATCAATGATGCGATCAACCTCAACAAGGCCGACCTCCGTGACACGGAGTCCGGGACAAAGAGTCGTGTGAATCTCACCTATCACGTCACCGACGACATTCTGACCTACGCGACATTTTCGCAGGGCTTTCGCCCGGGTGGTTTCAACCGGCAGCAGGGCAGCGTGCCCGAATACATCGACGGACCGGACGGAAAACCGCAGTTTGCGATACCCAACTCCTATCATTCGGACGACCTGACGAACATCGAACTCGGCTGGAAGACGGAGTTCTTCAATCACCGCTTCCAGTGGAACGGCGCGATTTACCAGGAAAACTGGGAGAATGTGCAGATCGGCTTCTTCGATCCGGGCGAGACCGGCAACCTGGCATTCGGCACCAACGGGCAGGACTTTCGTATTCGCGGAGTCGAGACGTCGATCGTCGCTCGTGTCTTCGAAGGGTTGACACTGCAGGGCGGCGGCTCCTGGAATCACAGCGTGCAGACCAACTCGCCGCAGCTGATCGACAGCAATCCGGCAAGCGTGAACTTCGGCAAGCCCATTACCGAATCGTGCAGCAGCACGGGCACAGGTTGCGCCACCATCAACAATCTGTTTGGTCCGGTCGGCGGCCCGAGCGCCAATTCCCCTCCCATTCAGTTCAACCTGCGCGCGCGCTACGATTGGGCGATCAACAGTTACAACGCGTTCGTCCAGTTTGGCGGCCAGCACACGGGCCACTCCTTTACACAGACCGCCAACGACCCTTCCATCTCCTCGGGAGGCGTCAGCACGACCCTGCTGCGTTTCGAGAACCCGGCGTACTCGTCATTCGATGGGTCGGCGGGCGTGGCGAAAGACAACTGGAGTGCGCATGTGTTTTCGCAGAACCTCTTCAACAAGGAGACCAGCCTGTTCGAGAACACCGGCCAATTCGTCGTCGCGGAAACACCGCTGCGACCGAGGATTATTGGCTTGAAGTTCGCGTACAAGTTCTGATCCGCGGCCCGCGCCGGTCGTTCGCGAGGGAGAGCCACGCGGCGAGGAGTGCTACATCCACCCCGTGGCTGTTCTTGCGCAATGACGGGTCGGACAGCGTTCAGTCATAATTCGAGGAATGAACGCAGCCGCCCTAATATCCTCCCCATCGCCGGTTGAGACGGAAGTCCGGCGCATCCGCGGGCTTCTGGAGCAGAATCAATTCGCCGCCGCACTGGGCGCGGCCGAGGCACTGGCGGTCAAGGTACCTGAGAACCGCGACGTCCTCTATATGACGGCGGTCAGCCAGCGCTATCTGAACCGGATTCCCGACGCTCTCGCTACGCTGGAGCGACTGCAGCGTCATCACCCCACCTTCAGCCGCCTGTACCAGGAGCGAGGCCATTGCTACGTGGCGATGCGTGACGCGCCCCGGGCCATCGAGGCGTTCTTGGCCGCAGTCAACATCAATCCGGCGTTGCCGGCTAGCTGGCGCACGCTGCAGAACCTTTATCGGATGAGCGGTCAGGTCGAGAACGCAGAGATGGCCGCCGCGCACGTCGCAACGCTCGGGAATTTGCCGGCCGACGTGGTCACGGCCACCGCCCTGTTTTCCGACGGCGAACTCGGCCCGGCGGAGGCCATGATCCGGTCCTATTTGCTGAAACACGGCGATCACATTGAGGCCATGCGCCTGCTCGCCCGGATCGGGCTGCAGCACGACGTGCTCGACGATGCGGATGTCCTGCTCGAGGCGGTGCTCACGCGGGCGCCGGACTATCGGGCGGCACGCTACGACTATGCGATCGCGCTGCTCCGCCGCCACAAGCATGACCAGTGCATCGCCGAGCTCGAAAAGCTGCTTGAAGTCGAGCCCGGCAACCGCGTCTACCGGACGACCTATGCCTCCGCCAAAGTGGGTCTCGGCGATCACGCAGGAGCGCTCGAACTCTATCGGGAGCTGCTCGCCGACAACCCGCAACCGTTTGCGGCCAGCGAACTGCATTTATCAATCGCGCATTCGTACAAGGCGCTGGGGCGACAGCAGGAGGCGATCGAATCTTACCGCACCGCCGCGGCCGTGCGCTCGGGCTACGGGGATGCCTACTGGAGCCTCGCCAATCTCAAGACCTATCGTTTCTCGGAGGAGGAAATTGCGCAAATGCGCGTGCACGAGGCGGCACAGACCACGGCACCGGAGGATCGATTTCACCTATGCTTCGCCCTCGGCAAGGCGCTCGAGGACCGCGGCGAGTTTGCCGAGTCATTCCTTTACTATGAACGCGGCAATGCCCTCAAGAAATCGCAGAGCGGCTACCGTCCCGAGCCCGTGGAGCGCAACACGCGCCTGCAGAAATCGATCTGCACCCGGGAGTTCTTCGCCGCCCGTGTGGGTGCCGCACGCCAAGGTGCCGCGCAGCCTGATGAGGCGGTGCCGATCTTCGTGGTCGGATTGCCGCGCTCCGGCTCCACACTGCTTGAGCAGATCCTTGCCTCACATTCCCGGGTCGAGGGCACTATGGAGCTCGCTGATATTCCACGTATCGTGCTGGAACTGCAGGGACGGGAGGTCGAAAGCGACAATCCCCGGTATCCGCGCGTGCTCGAGGAGTTGACGGCGGAGGATTTCCACCGGCTGGGCGCCCGATATCTCAGCGACACACGCACCTACCGGACGGGCAAGCCCTATTTCGTCGACAAGATGCCGAACAATTTCCGCCATCTCGGGCTGATCCATTTGATGTTACCGAACGCCAAGATCATCGACGCGCGCCGCAATGCCATGGCCTGTTGTTTCAGCAACTTCAAGCAACTGTTTGCCGCCGGCCAGGAGTTTACCTACAGCTTGGAGGATATAGGCCGGTACTACCGGACCTACGTCGAGCTGATGGCGCATTGGGACTCGGCGCTGCCGGGCAAGGTGCTGCGCGTCGAGCACGAAGACGTGGTCGAGGATCTCGAGACCAATGTGCGCAGGATTCTGGATTTCTGCGGCCTCGAGTTCGAGCCGCAGTGCGTGGAGTTCTACAAGACCGTGCGCAGCATCAGAACCGCGAGCTCCGAGCAGGTGCGCCGCCCGATTTTCAGGGAAGGCATCGATCAGTGGCGGAACTTCGAGCCCTGGCTCGGGCCCCTGAAGACTGCGCTTCGCGCACTCGAGGTCGACTGATCGAGATATGCGGTACGGGGCAGCGCGATTGGCGGGTGGGCGTCATGATTGTGTCATCAACGCGAAGTTAAACTGACCACTTCGTTAGGTAAAAAGCAACAACAACGTCAGTCAACCGTGTGTTCTTGTGTGATTTTGATGCGTTCGAGCAACAACTACGCTTGTCTAGGGATTCAAATGCTGCTATCAATAGAAAATAAGTCAAAGAAATAACGATCGAGGGGTGTTCGGGGGGCGTTGGGCGGACAGACAAAAAGCAAATTTAAACGGGAAGGGATGGAAACATGAATTCGAATCCGAAATTGTCCTATGCGATCGCGGCCATCTTGAGCGGATCGTCGATCGGGTTTTCGCATGTCACGACCGCCGCTGCCGCCACCGACACGAGCGACACGGAGAGTATTCAAGAAATCACCGTCACCGCGCAGCGCCGCGACGAATCGATCCAGAACGTGCCCATCACGATTCAGGCGATCACGGGCGAGCAGCTTGGTCAGTTGAATGTGGCGACTTTCGACGACGTCCTCAAGTTCCTGCCGAACGTGACCTTCAGCTCAAACGGGCCCGGCCAAGGCAATATTTATATGCGGGGCCTGAGCGCGGGCTTTGCCGGCAACCAATCGACCGCGGCGATCAATCCATTTCCGAACGTCGCGGCCTACCTGGACGACCAGTCGATGTCGTTCCCGGCGCGCAATGTCGACGTTTACATGGCGGACATGGAACGGATCGAGGTGCTGGAAGGTCCTCAAGGCACGCTGTTCGGCGGCGGCGCCGAGGCGGGCGCGGTCCGCTACATCACCAACAAGCCGAAGCTGAACGTCACGGAGGGCAGTGCCGATGCCTCCTACGGCACGACCGCCCATGGCGATCCGAACTCCGCGGTCACCGCAGTGCTCAATCTGCCGCTGATCCCGGACACGCTCGCTGTCCGTGCGGTCATCTACAACGATCGACGCGGCGGCTACATCGACAACGTACCGAGCCAGTTCACGCGCTTCCCGACGGATCCAGGAACCCTTTCCTATCACCTCCCCTACCCTGCGGACGCGGCCACCGCCAACAACTACTCGCTCGCGGCGAGGGCACAGAACCCGGTGACCTACACAGGCATCCGCGCCTCGGCTCTCTGGCAGATCAACACCGACTGGAGCCTGTTGGTCCAGCAGAGCTATCAGAACATGGACGCCGAGGGCATCGATGCGCAGTTCCCCTTGAGTTCGCAGGAGACGCCGCTCGGCGCCTGGCAGGAGACGTCCTTCACGCCGTCCTACGACAAGGACAAGTGGGAGAACACTTCTTGGACGGTCAACGGCCAGATATCCGACTTCAAGCTGGTGTACACGGGCGGCTACCTCGACCGCACCATTGACAATGCGATGGATTACACCAATTACGCGCGTTCGGCGGGCGGGTTCTATTATTCCTGCGCCGGGGGCGGTGCCCCGATCGGCAAAGGAGTGGGTCCGCTGACCTGCTACTCGCCGGTCACGTCCTGGCTGGACCACGTCGAAACCACGCACCAGAGTCATGAGTTCCGCGTCAGCACGCCGGACGATTGGCGGGTGCGCGGACTCGTCGGCGCGTTCTGGGAGGACTTCGACATCAAGGACGATATGAACTTCCTGTATAAGACGATCCCCTCTTGCACTCCCGCAAACCTCCTGCTCTATGAGGCGGGCACGCAAGTGTGTACCGGAAACGTGATTCCCGCTCCCGGTTACGCCGCGGTCGATCCGACGGAGCGGAACGACAATGTCGCGTTCGGCGAGGATCTCGAGCGCGGCTACAAGCAGACGGCGTTCTTCACGTCGATCGACTTCGACCTGATCCCGAAGGTCCTGACGCTGACCGGCGGGACACGCTATTACGACTATAAGGAGACTTTACGCGGCTCTCAGTACTCCACGAGCACCGGATGCGCGGGTATCCCGAACGGGACATGCGTAGGATCCAAGCTCACCGATGCGACGCATGATGCGACTTACACCGGGTTCAAGAGCCGCGGCAACCTGACCTGGCACGTCGACCAGGACGCGATGGTCTACTACACCTTCTCGCAGGGATTCCGTCCGGGCGCCGGCAACCGCAAGAACAGCGCCGAGGTCAAGGTCGACGTGGATCCGGCGACCGGATTGGCGACGGTCGGCCCGGATGCGGACCCGACGCTCGTCAAGCAGTACAACAAACCCTATAAATATCCGCCCGACACGCTGGTCAACAATGAGATCGGCTGGAAGACGGAGTGGCTGGACCACCGGATCCTGTTCAACGGCTCGGCGTACATCATGGACTGGAAAAACGTCCAGACCCTGATTTACAACCCGCCCATTTTTGGCAATACGACCTTTGGCGTGGCGGGCCCCGACTATCGGATCAAGGGCGCCGAGTTGCAGCTCGTCGCGCGCGTCACCGACGGCTTGACCCTGCAGGGTTCGCTTTCGCACAACAACTCCCGGGAGACCAACTCGCCGTGCCTCAAGTCTACGAACGCGGTAACGAACAACCCGACTCCGATCGGCAGTTGCATCACGGAGGTCTGGTCGCCCACCTTGAGCGAGAATGTGCCTCTCCAAAACCCGCTGGGCAGCGTCGGCGCAACGCCGGCCTTCTCGCCGACCACCGAGTACAACCTGCGCGCGCGCTACGATTGGCAGATCTTCGATTACAAAATGTACTTCATGGTCGGTGCCCAGCACGTAGGCGACATGCAGAACGAGCCGAGCAGTTTCCAGTCCGGCGCCGGAGTGCTCGTGCCGACGACGTCATGGCTGCGATACGATCAGCCGGCATATACGACTTATGACGCGGCCTTCAGCGTGGCAAAGGACCAATGGATGGTCCAGGCTTACGGCAGCAACCTGAGCAACTCCGACGCGAGCCAGTACACGACATCCGCGCAATTCATCAAGGCGGAGGTGCCGCTGCGGCCGCGGGTGCTCGGCATCAAGATCGGATTCAAGTTCTGACGCCGCGCGCCGGGCGGGCGCAGGAGCGCTAGACTGGAGGGTGGGCGGCGATGCCCACCCTCTTTTATCGGATGCCCATGACTGCCCCAGCGACGGTTCACGTTCCCTCGACAGTCGAGGCGGAGGTCTCGCGCATCCGCACGCTCATCAAGGAGCGGCGCTTCTCCGAGGCGGTGGCGGCCGCCTCTGCTCTGCTTTGCCAAGTACCCGAAAACCGCGACGTCCTCTATCTGCTCGCGCTCGGCCAGCGTCAGCTCATCAAAACCGCGGATGCGCTCGCGACGCTCGAGCAGCTCGAGCGGTTCCATCCCGGCTATAGCCGCCTCTATCAGGAGCGCGGCCACTGCTACGTGGCAATGAAGGATGCGCCACGGGCGATCCAGGCATTCCTGCAGGCCGTCGCGATCAATCCGGCGTTGCCGGCGAGTTGGGGCATGCTGGAAGGGCTTTACCGGATGTGCGGCGACTCCGACAACGCGGCCACGGCCGCGGCCCACGTCGCGAAACTCAAGACGCTGCCGCGGCAAGTGATCACGGCGACCGGGCTGTTCAGCGACGGAGACCTCCTGGCGGCGGAGAAAATCATCCGCGCCTTTCTGCTGGCCAACGGGGATCACATCGAGGCGATGCGCCTGCTGGCCCGGATCGGCGCCGCCCTCGAGGTGTTCGACGACGCGGAGTTGCTGCTGGAGGCGGTGCTTGCGCGCGAACCCACCTACATCGCCGCCCGCCACGACTACGTCACGGTGCTGCTTGGACGGCACAAGTACCAGCAGGCACTCGGCGAACTCGAGAAGCTCCTGGGCGTCGATCCGTCCAATCGTCAGTACCGGACGCTGCAAGCCGCCGCCATGGTGGGGCTCGGCGATCATGCGCGGGCGGTCGCGCTGTATCAGGATCTGCTGCGCGATGCGCCGCCGGGATCGCCCAATGCCGCCGAACTGCATCTGTCGATCGCGCACTCGCTGAAAACGCTGGGACGCGGGACTGATGCGATCGATGAGTACCGCGCGGCGGCCCGGGAGCGTCCGGATTTTGGCGATGCGTACTGGAGCCTCGCCAACCTCAAGACCTACCGCTTCACCGACACCGAGCTTGCGTCGATGCGCGCCGCGGAGACCGACCCTCTAACCCGGCCCACCGACCGCTACCATCTGTGTTTCGCGCTCGGAAAGGCCTATGAAGACCGCGGGGAATACCCTGAGTCGTGGCGCTACTACGAACGCGGGAACGCATTGAAACGCGCCGAGAGCCGTTACCGCCCGGAAGTGATCGAACTCAACACGGCGAAACAGAAAGAGGTCTGCACCCGGGATTTTTTCCAGCAGCGCTTGGGGTTCGGCGTCGAAAGCGCGGCGCCGGTCTTCGTGCTCGGACTGCCGCGTTCGGGCTCTACGCTGATCGAGCAGATCCTGGCCTCGCATTCCGCGGTCGAAGGCACGCAGGAACTCGCCGACATCCCGCGTTACGTGCTCGAGTTGCAGGGCCGGGAACGGGATTTCGAGTCGCCGCGCTATCCCGGCGTACTCGCCGAGTTACCCGCCGCGGAATTCGTGCGCTTCGCCGGGAGGTATTTGAACGACACCCGCGTCTATCGGACCGGCAAGCCACGGTTCATCGACAAGATGCCGAACAATTTCCGGCACATCGGCTTCATCCACCTCATGTTCCCGAATGCGAAGATCATCGATGCGCGCCGCTCGCCGCTCGCCTGCTGCCTCGGGAACCTCAAGCAGCTGTTTTCGCGCGGCCAGGAGTTCGCTTACAGCATCGAAGATATCGGCCGCTACTACCGAACCTACCTCGAACTGATGGAGCACTGGGACGCCGCGCTGCCGGGCCGGGTGCTGCGGGTCCATCACGAGGACGTGGTCGATGATCTCGAGGGCAGCGTCCGGCTCATCCTTGACTTCTGCGAATTGCCGTTCGAGCCGGCCTGCGTCGAATTCCACCGCACCGAGCGCAGCATCCGTACCGCGAGCTCGGAGCAGGTGCGCCAGCCCATCTTCCGCGAGGGGCTGGACCAGTGGCGCCGCTACGAGTCGTGGCTTGGCCCGCTGCGCGAGGTGCTAGGCGACGCAGTCGTGCGCTACCGCCGTTGACATGCCCCCCGGACGAAACGAACCCTGCACCTGCGGCAGCGGCCGCAAGTACAAGCACTGCTGCGGCAGGAATCCGGCCGCTGCCCCCGCCTCGAAAGCGGCGGCGGCGGGCGATGCCGACGCACACTTTCTGATGGGTCATACTCTCGAGGACCGTGGCCTGCTCGAACGGGCGGCCGAGAGCTTCGGGCGGGCGATCGCTTTGCGTCCCGAGTTCGCCGACGCGCACAATGACCTGGGCCAGGTCCTGTTGCGGCTGGGACGGACGGACGCGGCCATCGCGAGTTGCCGGCGCGCGCTCGCACTGCGGCCGCGGTTCGCCGCGGCGCTGGGCAACCTCGCCAACGCCGAGCGCGCTCGCGGCGCGCTCGAGGCGGCAATCGCGGGCTACCGGCGCGTGATCGCACTCGAGCCGGGGCTCGCCGAGGCTCACCGCAACTTGGGCAGCGCGCTTCTCGAGGCCGGCGAAAAGGAGGCGGCGATCGCAAGCCTGCAAACGGCGGTAGCGCTGCGCCCCGACTTTGCCGTCGCCGTCGCGCAGCTCGCACACGCGCTGAGGGCCGTCGGCCGCGGAGCGGAGGCGATCCCCCATTACGACCGGCTGTTGGCTCGCGATCCGTGTGACGAAATTCTCGACGAGTATGCGGGGTTGCTGGCAGGGCTGGGGCGCTACGAGGGAGCGGCACGCTGTTATCGCGACTTGCTCACCCGGACGCCCGGTAGCGGGCGCCTGCACGCCAACCTGGGTCACGTGCTGCATTGCCTCGGCGACTTTCGCGTGGCGGCCGAGCATTGCCGGCGGGCGATCGAGCTCGAGCCCATGCTGCCGGAAGCGCACCTGCACCTCGGCAATTCGCTGCTGGCGCTGAATGCCGTGTACGAGGCCGAGGACGCCTATCGTGCCGGACTTGAAGTAGCACCGGATCATGCCGCGCTGCATACCGCGCACGCGATGGCCCAGCGAGCCGTCGGCCGGCTTGCGGACGCGGAAGCGAGTACGCGGCGCGCTCTTGCGCTGCGTCCCGATGCGGCGGACACGCTCGCGCTGCTGGGCAGCCTGGCGATCGACCATGGCCGTTTCACCGAGGCGGAAGAGTTGCTCCGCAAAGCATTGGCCATCGACCCGGAGCTGCCTGAGGCGCTGACCAGCCTCATGGCCGTGCGCAAGATGAGCGCGGCCGATGCGCCCTGGCGTGACGCCGCGGAGCGCGCGCTGGCACGCGGCTTGCCCGTAGCACACGCCATCAACCTGCACCACGCGCTCGGCAAGTACTACGATGACGTCGACGACCGCGACGCCGCTTTCGAGCATCATAAGCTGGGCAACGAGCTCGCCCGCCGCAGCCGCTTACGCTATGACCGTGCGGAGATGAGTGAACGGGTAATGCGGACGATCACAGCATTCAATCGAGAGGCACTCGCGGCACTGCGATCCGGCGGCCTTGCGTCCGATCGTCCGGTATTCGTCGTCGGGATGCCGCGGTCGGGGACGAGCCTGACCGAGCAGATCCTCGCCTCGCATCCCGAGGTCCACGGCGCGGGCGAACTGCTCTACTGGATCTTTGCGGCGGACGCCGAGCGCTCGGCAACTTCGGAGCAGCGCGCCGCGAGGATATCCGAACTCGGCCGCGCCTACCTGGAGGGGCTTGCAACGCAGGCACCCGCGGCTTCGCGCGTCGTCGACAAGCTGCCGGTCAACTTCAGGAACATCGGCCTCATCCACGCGGCGCTGCCCGGCGCCCGGTTCATTCATCTCGAGCGGAACCCGCTCGACACGTGCCTGTCGATCTATTTCCAGGGATTCTCGGCGGCGCACCCGTACGCCACCGATTTCGGAGACCTGGCGCATTACTTCCATGAGTACCGCCGCCTGATGGCGCACTGGCGCGCCGTGCTGCCGCCGCAGACGCTGCTCGAGGTTCAATACGAGGACCTCGTGGATGATCCCGAAGGCTGGAGTCGCCGGATGCTCGCGCACATCGGCCTGCCGTGGGATCCGCGCTGCCTGGAGTTTCACCGCACCGATCGGCCGGTGCTGACCGCGAGCAATTGGCAGGTGCGCCAGCCCATCAGCAGAAGCTCAGTCGGGAGGTGGCGTCGCTACGAGCGCTTCATCGGGCCGCTGCGCGAGGCCCTCGGTGATGAATTGGTGCGCTACCGCACCTAGGAACCTTACCGCAGGATAAGCGATTCGATGACTCCGAGATATTCCCCGAGGCCGGCGGTCACCAGTCCCTCGATCTTACCGCGGTCGTCCCACAACCGGATGCGCACCGCCTCGCGGCAGTAGGTTTCGTGCTTGAACTCGGCGACCTCATCGGCGGACATCGGACCCCCCTGCAACTCGAGGGTGCGCAGCGATGCGGCGGTGAGCTTCGCAAGATACTCCGGCGTCGTCGCGCACAGGTAGCGCTTCGCGGCGACATGCAGCCTGACCGGCTCCGACACCGCCGGTCCGAATCGCCGTGCGAGCCACGCGCTGCCGGTCTGCTCATGGCGGGCGTCGGTGTGCCAAGCCGCGATGTCGCTGTCGTCGGGCGCGTCCTCGAGCACGTGACCGATGTCGTGCAGCAGCGCGGCAAGCACGAGTTCGTCGGCGGCTCCCGCCTCGCGCGCAAAATGCGCGGCCTGCAGTCCGTGTTCCAGGACTGATACCGGCTCGCCGATATACGCCGCTGCGCCGCGCGCATCGAGGAGGGCCACGATCTCGTCCGCGACACTCATGACGCTGTCTGTTTCATCATCGATGCCCGGTCGAATTGCGTACACTGTGACTCTGGTGTGAGACTCTACTAGAATTGAACGGGGAGCAACGGGATGAATACTCTGGTGGCGGTCGCCGCGATATGCCTGGCGGCCCTCAACGCAAGCGTCCTCGCCGCGCCTGCCCCACCGCCGCCTTACCGGCCCATCAACCCGACCCTCTCCGACAAAACCGTCGTGCTGACCGGTCGGGATCTGACCCTCGATGAGGTCGTGGACGTGGCCCGCTACGGTGCCAAGGTGGCGTTGACGCCCGAGGCGCGCCGGCGTTCCGCCGATGCTCATAACCTGCTGCTGGAAGCCGCCGCCGAAGGCGTGTCGGTGTACTGGTTCAACCGCGGCTCGGGATCCGGACGGGAGAAATTCATATTCACCGGTGATCCCCTGTCGCCGGACAACAAAAAGCTGCTGGAGGCTCGGCAGCTCGCGATTTTTCGCCGTGGCGCGTTCGCGGGCCTCGGGCCCGAAATCGACGAGGAAGAAATCGTGCGCGCCATGCTCGTGGTGCGCGCCAACACCATGAGTTTCGAGGCCGCGAGTCCGCAGCTCACGCAGCGTTTGCTC
>Ga0181537_10000845_pt1 | contig 28556 bp, 26 predicted proteins | sample PEATcosm2014_Bin_39_FD_119765 | JGI IMG/M metagenome (GOLD analysis project Ga0181537, IMG submission 119765) | Peatland microbial communities from MTU Mesocosm Facility, Houghton, MI, USA - PEATcosm2014_Bin23_10_metaG | ecosystem: Environmental > Terrestrial > Soil > Wetlands > Peat | place...
CGACAATGCGCAGCTCTCGGCCACCACGACGTCCGAGGGCAAGGCGCGGACCTCGCTCGAATTCAAGCTGCCGAGCAAGGCGCTCGACGACGCCATCGCCGCCGGCGGCGCCGGCATGCGGCTTCTGGCCTTGAAGGACATCACGCCGCTGCAAGGCGGCCTCCTGATCGTCGCCGACGCCAAGATCGTCGGCGCCATCGGCGTGTCCGGCGCGCTGTCGTCGCAAGACGAGCAAGTCGCCAAGGCCGGTGCCGACGTGCTGGCGAAATCAGGTATGTGACAGCGCTTTGAGCGCCGTCGCCGCGGCGGCATAGCCGCCCTGTGCGCCGTCGATAAAATGCACGTGGTCGCTGCGGGTGGGTGACGGCGTGAAGCAAGTCATCATCGCCGAATCCTGCCGGTGTAAGCCATAGCGCGCCGTTCCCGCCGCCGCGGCGAGCCGCCGCTCGATCGCATCGGCAAGTTCGGGCGTGCAGTCGATGATCATGCGCAAGCCATCGTCGTATTTGCGGAAGTCGGAATTCTCGACGACCTGGCGCAGGTAAGTCGCCGGCACAAAGCTGCCGACGCGAAGTCCGCTTTTCATGATCAGGTAGGCAACCAGGGTCTGCGCCAGCACCGCGGCGCGCCGCAGCCGCCGGTCGCCCTTGACCGTGCGCGCTTCGAGTTCGACGCCGGGCGGCGGCCAATGCATGCCCGGCGCCGTGTCCGGCACCGGCCGGCCGGCCTGCGGGCTGCCCTCGACCAGCGCCACGATGCCTTCGGTCAGCGCGCGGAACGCGGCGGCATCGGCGCCGGGAGCCGGCAGCACCAGGACCGACAGGATCAACCCGCGGGCCGCGCGAAACTCATCGAAGCGGCACGACAGGCCGGTGAGATCGGGCCACGTGCCCGGCGGCGCCGCTGGCACCGCGAAATCGCCGCGCTTGATGGCGGCGTCGGCCCAGGCTAGGCCGCCGCCCGCGAACATCGCATAGGAGAGGTTCGGCGACGGCCCATAGCGCGCCACCCGTACGTCGAGCCCCTGCTTGCGGATGTCCGCGATTGGGATCAGCGCGACGCGCAGCGTCAGGCCGAGTTCGCCGTCCACCCAAGCCGCCGTCGCGGCCAGCGCCTCGCGCGCGGTCGCGGCATCGCGTGGCGACACCGCGAAGCTCGCGCCGTCGCCGCCGAACACGAAGGGGAATTCACGGCCTTCGAGTGCATTGGTGATCGCGGCAATAACCGCGGCGCCGGCCATGTTGACGGCCTTGTAGCGCTTCTCCGCGATCGCTTTGGTCGATTCCACCACGTCGGCGATGCCGACCGACCAATCGTCCGGCAGCGGTGCATAGCGCGCCGGGTCCATCAAGCTGCGAAAGCCGCGCAGGACGGGGAGGGCGGTGTAGAAGGAGCCGGTATTGTCGCCCATGTTTGTCGCCCACCGATTTCGCTTAGTTACGTACCGGATCTCGCTAAGTTTCAGTTGCGATGCCGATGCACGCCGGCCCGCGACGCCACGCCGCGCTTCATGAACGCATTGTAACGAAACACCTGTTTTGTGTTCCAGGTTTCCGTAGGAGGGCGATAGCTCCCGAACAAGAAGAAATGGAGGAACTCATATGAAAGCACGAATCACAATCGCATTGGCCGCGGCGACGCTGTTGGCGGGCGTCATGGCCGGGTCTGCAGCCGAGGTCGCATCCTCGCATGGCGGTGTAGCGATGAAGGCAAACGACACGCTCAGTCTCGACGCCGCGCAGCAAAGAACGGCGTGGGAAGATCTGAACAGCCAAGCGGCTCAGAACGCCCCGGCGAATTTCGACGCTGCCGCCGGCGCGAAGGTACCCAACACGCTGACGATCAAGGCGGTCCCCAGCAAGGTGGCGCGCGACGTGTCGCAACTGCGGCCGTATGATTTCGCCAAGCTGCAAGGCAAAGTGCTGATCGTCAATCCGGGCGACCGCATGATTGCCGAGGTGATCAGCGGCTAGCCGGCGCGCTTCAGTCACTGCAAGCGGAAAACCCGGCGTCGCGGTCGCCCGCGGCGCCGGGTCTGTTAATCAGGGCTGCGTTATTCCGCGGCTTCCGCCTGCTGATTGACCATGGAATCGGCGAGTCCGGTCAGCGACTTGTCGGTGTTTTTCTCTTCCGTCAGCGTCTGATCGAGAAGCTTCACGGCGTCGTTCAATCCCAACTGCTCCGCCCATCGCTTTAAAGTTCCATAGCGCGCGATCTCGTAATGCTCGACCGCCTGCGCCGCGGAGACGAGACCGGCATCGAGCGCCGGCGCGTCCTTGAACTCCTTCATGATTTCGGAACCTTCCTCGATGATGCCCTCGATCGCCTCGCACTTCTTGCCCTTTGGGGCCATGTCGATCGCCTTGAACACCTTTTCGAGCCGGGCGACTTGTCCCTCGGTTTCGTGCAGGTGTTTCTCGAAGGCGGCCTTTAATTCGCTGGATTGCGCAGCCTTCGCCATCTTGGGCAACGCTTTGAGGATTTTGTTCTCGGCGTAGTAGATGTCCTTCAACGTGTCTTCAAACAAATCGTCCAGGGTTTTCTCTTTCGCGGCCATCACGCATCTCCTTTGGCATTGAGTTGATAAGCGTTCAACTCGGCCTCGATGCCTTCGTTCCTCGCGCGGCATCGGCCGCCGACGCTCGATGGGGCTCGTTACGGCGGCGCGTGTCAATTAACGTATTTGATGTGCGCAATGGTCGGCAGTTCCGCCGCATCGGCGCGCAAAGTAAAAAATACGGCGGTGCGGAACCACAGCCGCGCCGACGATCACGACAACATTCTTACTGACCGTTGCTTCGCCCGCCACGGTGCCAGCGCCGGTTTCCCTAGTGCTTCTTGCCGTAGGGATTGCTGCCCTGCTTGGCCTGGCTGTGCATATTGGCGAATGGCGACGGCGCCTCGGCGCCTTTGGTCTTGTTCTTATCCTGCTTTGGTTTTTTCTTTTCTTTATTGCTGCGCATCTGACCCTTCGCCATGGCGGCCTCCTGAATTCGATGGGCGATTCGGAATTGAGCGGCCCACCCTAACCCATCGGCGGGCCGGGCGATATCGTGCCGCCGCGGTGTGCCAGCGGCGATTACCGGCGCGGCTTGAAGCCGCCACGCATGCCGGGGCGGCCGAGCGTCGAGCGCGGGCCCGAAGGATCGCGCTGTCCCGGAATGGATTCCACCCCAGGTCCCATCTCATCGAGCGTCGGCTTGCGCGGCGCGGCCCGGACGCCGGGACGATGCGGCGCGACCTCGTGATGGAGCGCGATGCCCATTTCGTCGAGCGTTGGTTTGTGGATTTTGCTTGCGGCAGAACGGTCGGCCTTCGCCCCGCCGCGCGCGCGGCGGCCCTGTCCCGGTAGAGAGGGAAGAAACTTTGCGGTCGGGTCGTCGGTGACGGCGAGTTCCGTGGCGCGCAGGCGTTTGAGCTCATCGCGCAGCCGCGCGGCTTCCTCGAAGTCGAGATCGGCGGCGGCGGCGCGCATCCGGGTTTCGAGATCGGCGATCACAGCCTCAAAATTATGGCCGATGGTGGCGGCCTCCTCGAATTCGCCGCCCTCGCCGGTGCCGGCGGCGATCAGCACGTGATCGCGCTCGTAGACGCTGTTGAGAATGTCGCCGATGCCCTTGCGGATGCTTTCCGGCGTGATGCCGTTTTCGATGTTGTAGGCTTCCTGCTTCTCGCGGCGGCGGCTGGTCTCCGCCATGGCGCGCTCCATCGAGCCGGTGATGTGGTCGGCATAGAGAATGACGCGGCCGTCGATATTGCGCGCGGCGCGGCCGATGGTCTGCACCAGGCTGGTCTCGCTTCTTAAGAATCCTTCCTTGTCGGCATCGAGAATCGCGACCAGCGCGCATTCCGGAATGTCGAGGCCCTCGCGCAAGAGATTGATGCCGACCAGCGCGTCGAACGCGCCGAGCCGGAGGTCGCGGATGATTTCGATGCGTTCGATGGTGTCGATGTCGGAATGCATGTATCTGACACGAATTCCCTGCTCATGCAGATATTCGGTCAAATCCTCGGCCATCCGTTTGGTCAGCACCGTGACCAGCGCGCGGTAGCCGCGCTGCGCCACCTGCCGCACTTCGCCCACCAGATCGTCGACCTGGGTTCGGGCTGGGCGCACCTCGACGGGCGGATCGATCAGACCGGTCGGGCGGATCACCTGCTCGGCGAATACGCCGCCGGATTCGTTGAGTTCCCACGGGCCCGGCGTCGCCGACACCGCGGTGGTCTGCGGCCGCATTGCGTCCCATTCCTCAAAACGCAGCGGCCTGTTGTCCATGCAGGACGGCAGGCGGAAGCCATATTCGGCGAGCGTCGCCTTGCGGCGGAAGTCGCCGCGAAACATGCCGCCGATTTGCGGCACGGTGACGTGACTCTCATCGACGAAAACCAGCGCATTGTCGGGCACGTATTCGAACAGGGTCGGCGGCGGTTCGCCGGGCCGCCGCCCGGTCAGATAGCGCGAATAGTTTTCGATGCCGGCGCAGGCGCCGGTCGCCTCCATCATTTCAAGGTCATAGATGGTGCGCTGCTCCAGCCGCTGCGCTTCAAGGAGTCGGCCTGCGGCATTGAGCTGCTCCAACCGCTGCTTCAATTCGAATTTGATGCCGGAGATCGCTTGCAGCAGCGTCGGCCGCGGCGTCACATAGTGCGAATTGGCGTAGATTTTGACGAATTCCAGCTCATCGGTCTTTTGCCCGGTGAGCGGATCGAATTCGTGGATCGATTCCACCTCATCGCCGAACAGCGACACGCGCCAGGCGCGGTCTTCATAGTGCGCCGGGAAAATTTCCAGCGCGTCGCCCCGCACGCGGAACGAGCCGCGATAAAAATCGCCGGCCGTGCGCTTATATTGCAGGGCGACGAGATCGGCGAGCAGCTGACGCTGGTTCAGCTTTTCGCCGCGCTTGATGGTGAACGTCATCGCCGAGTAGGTCTCAACCGAGCCGATACCGTAGATGCACGACACCGAGGCGACGATGATGACGTCGTCGCGTTCCAGCAAGGCGCGCGTCGCGGCGTGGCGCATGCGGTCGATCTGCTCGTTTATCGAAGAGTCTTTCTCGATATAGGTGTCGGTGCGCGGGATATAGGCTTCCGGCTGGTAGTAGTCGTAATAGGAAACGAAATATTCGACCGCGTTGTCGGGAAAGAAATTGCGGAACTCGCCGTAGAGCTGCGCCGCCAGGGTCTTGTTGGGCGCGAGGATCAGGGCCGGCCGTTGCGTCGCCTCGATCACCTTGGCCATGGTGAAAGTCTTGCCGGATCCGGTGACGCCGAGCAGCACCTGGGTGCGGTCGTTGCGGCGAACGCCCTCGACCAATTCCTTGATCGCCGTCGGCTGATCGCCCTTTGGATCAAAGTCGGATTTGATGACGAGGCGCCGGCCGCCTTCCGACTTGTCGGGACGCGGCGGGCGGTGCGGTGTCCACAATTGGCCGCGGAACTCCTCGCGGCCTTCGCGCAACAGGCGATCGAGCGCCTGCATCGAGGCGGTGACGCCAAGCGTCACCGGCTGCGGCGAAGGGCGATGGCGCTTTTCGCGCTGCCGCTCGAAAATCTCGGAAAGCTCGTCGCCTTCGGCAGGCGGATTGCCGATCAGCGTTTTGCTGGGATCGCTGTCACCGTGGTCCAAAGCGTCGCTACGCTTCGGATCGAACGCAGCCGGGCCCTTGGCGACATAGCCCGATTGCGGCCTTTCCTCGAAGGCGTGCTGGGTTGATTTTCGCGCCTTATGCGCATTGGAGAAATCGGCGCGCCGGTCCCAGGAATTGTCGGGCGGCGGTTGCAAGCCGGTCTGGGAGCCGAGGCCGGCGGTTCCTTGACCGATGCCGGGATTGAGAATGTCGGCCAGCGAGGGGTCGAGCGGTGGCACGTCCGGCCGCGACGCCTTGGCGCGGGTCGGTCTGGCCGGGTCCTTCTTCGAATGTTTTGCGGGATCGCGATGCTTGGGCGCCATGCCCCCAATATGGGTCGAGTCCCGCGGCAGGAAAAGTGCACTTGCCCTATTCGAGCTTGATCCCGGCCCGCTCGATCACGTCGCCCCATTTTTTGGAATCCGACGCGATCAGCGCGCCAAATTCCTCCGGCGTTCCGCCGGCCGGCTCGTCGCCGACAGTCGTAAACCATTGGCTCATGGCCGGCGATTGGATCGCCTTATTGATGGCGGCGTTGAGCTTATCGACGATCGGCCGCGGCACGCCCCCAGGCGCGATGATGCCGGACCAAGTCGCCGCGACATAACCCGGCACCCCGGCTTCCGCGATGGTCGGTAGATCGGGAAAGGCGCGCGACCTGTGCTCGCCGCTCACCGCCAGCGCCCGCACTGCGCCGGAATGTGCGAACGGAGCAATCGAATTGAGGCTCTCGAACATCAATTGCACACGGCCGGCGATGAGGTCGTTGATGGCGGGCGCACCGCCTTTATAGGGCACGTGCACGATCTCGGTGCCGGTCATGAACTTGAACAGCTCGCCGCCGACATGCCCCGGCGCGCCGTTGCTGGACGAGGCGTTGAGGAGCTTGCCGGGATTCTGCTTGGCATAATCGATCAACTCTTGGACCGAATGAAAGGGTGTCGTCGGCGACACCGCGAGGAGCAATTGACCGCGCGCCACCAAGGCAACGGGCCGGAAATCGCGTTCAATGTCGTAGGGCAGCGGCATTACAAGATGCCTTGTGATGGCGAGCGCACCGATCGGCGCCAGGCACAAGGTATAGCCGTCCGGTGGCGACTTCGCGGTGATATCGAGACCGACTGTGAGCGCGCCGCCCGGACGATCATCGACGACGATCGGCTGCCCGAGTTCTGCCGATAGCGCGGCCGCCAGGACACGCGCCACCGTGTCGGTCGAGCTGCCGGCCGCCTGCGGCACGACCAAGCGGATCGGCCGGTCGGGATATTCCGCATGCGCGCCGGCGGCGAACATGCAGGCGAGCAGGATGACGATCACTTGAAGGCGCCGCATTTCGCGAGGATAGCGCACCGGCTCACCCGCCGTCACGACCGGGACAAGCCCAGCCGTGACGCGCTAGTGTTTTCCGCAGGGAGAAACGGCCATGCCTTCGCTCGATTTTACGCCACTCTTGGCGCCCGGCCTGCCGCCGCCGGCAGTCAAATGGAATGGTTTTGCCAAATACAATTTTATCGGCGGCCATAACGACGCCGATTGCCTGCCGCTCAATGCGCTTATCCAGGCTGCGAATGACGTGCTGACGCGCGAGGGCAAAACGCTCGCGACTTACGGGCTGTCCAGCGGACCGCTGGGCTATCGGCCGCTCCGCGAATTCCTGGCGCAAAAGCTCAAGCGCAATGCCGGCATTTCATGTGCCGCCGACGAAATCCTGATCACCTCCGGGTCGCTGCAGGCGCTCGATCTGGTCAATGGGATTTTGCTGGCGCCGGGCGATACCGTCATCATCGAACAGGCGAGTTATCAGGGCGCGCTGTCGCGGCTCGCCCGGCTCGGCGTTCATGCTGTCGGCATTCCACTCGACGGCGAAGGCATGCGCATGGATGCGCTCGCCGCAGCGCTTGACGATCTCAAGCGCCGCGGCGTGCGTGCCAAATACATTTACACCATCCCCACGGTGCAAAATCCGACCGGCACGATTCTGAGCGAAACGCGGCGTCATGAGATGTTGCGGCTCGCCGCCGAGCACGGCGTGCCGATCTTCGAAGACGATTGCTACGCCGATCTGATCTGGGACGGGCGCCGGCCGCCCGCGCTCCACGCGCTGAGTCAGCATGGCGGCGTCATCTACATCGGCTCGTTCTCAAAGTCGATCGCGCCGGCTCTGCGCGTCGGCTACATCGTCGCCGATTGGAGCCTGTTGGCGCGCATGCTCGCGCTCAAGACCGACGCCGGCTCCGGCGCGCTTGAGCAGATGGTGCTGGGGGAATTCTGCCCGGCGCAATTCGACGCGCACGTGCCGCAGTTGACGCGCGGCCTGCGGGCGAAGCTCGAGACGCTGATGGACGCGCTCAACGAGCAATTTGGCACCGCAGCCGAATTCGACGATCCCAAAGGCGGCATTTTCCTATGGGTCAAGCTGCCGGACGAAGTCGATACGCTGAAGCTGTTCGCGCCGGCGCTTGCGGCCGGTGTTGCCATCAATCCCGGTCCGGAATGGGCGACCGACAAGACCTACGGCAAAAGCCGTACGCGCTTGTGCTTCGCCAACGCATCTCATGAGGCGATCCGCGCCGGCATCGCCACGCTTGCTGAAGTTTGCCGCCGTGAATTTGGTGTGCCGAATCGGATCGCTAATGTGGAAAGAGGGGGCGCTTAAAATCCGCGCAACACCTGGGTCACGTGCTCGACTTCCGGGGGCGTATCGAAGCAATGGCCGACCAGTTTGCGCCATTCCTGGAAATCGGAGGAACCGCGGAAATCGACAGTGTGGTTCTCAATTGTTTCCCAGGCGACGAACAGCCGGTAGCGGCTTGGCTTTTCCGCCGAACGCCGCAGTTCCATGGCGCGGCAGCCCTTGGCGCGCTTGAAAATTGGCGCGGCCTTCTTCACGCCGCTCTCGAACTCCGATTCCATTCCCGGCTTAACGTCGATTTGGGCAATTTCGGTGATCATGGTTTTTCCCTGCAATGAGGGAAGCAGTCTAGCACGTTTGCCAGCGCAGAAGCACGCTTAGCCCGTTATGTCGACTTTTTCGTTCGGTTTTACCCGATCGTAATGCAAATCGGCTCACATTTGGGACCATGGCTCTCCTCGACAGCTTTACCGGAGTGCGCAAATTTGGCGCGAAGGCGCTGTTGCGCGGACGTATCGCGCCGCCAAGGCCGGAGTTGATCGTCAAAATCGCCCGCTGCTATGTCGCGGCGGCGTTTGTCATTTATGTCATCGATCTGCTGCGGCAGACGCGCGACGGTCTGACTGACGGCATCGAGCGGCCGTTCGGCGACGACTTCATCAATTTCTGGTCCGGATCGTTTCTCGCCGGGCACCAGCGCGCCGCCGAGATCTTTAATTTCGGCGCTTTTCACGCCTTCGAGCAAAGCGTCGTCGGTGTGCATCTGCAAGGTTATCACTACAGCTATCCGCCGATGTTCCTGGTGCTGACGGCGCCGTTGGCGCTCGTCCCTTACGTGCCGGGGTTGCTGCTGTGGCTGGCGGCTGGCTGGTTTGCGTTTTATGGCGCGCTGCGACTGGCGATGCCGAGAGGGCGTGTTCTCTTGCTGGCCTTGGCGACGCCGGCCGTCTTCATCAATGCGGTGGCGGGACAGAACGGGACCTGGACCGCGGCGCTATTCGGCGCCGGCCTTGGGCTGCTCGACCGGCAGCCGATCATGGCCGGCGGCTGTTTGGGGCTGCTGATCTACAAACCGCAACTCGCGCTTTTGATTCCGGTAGCGCTGGTGGCCGGACGGCGTTGGCAAGCGTTGGCGGCTACGGCTGCGACCGCCGCCGGTCTCACCGCCATCGCCGCAATTTGGCTCGGACCCGAAATCTTCGCCGATTATCTGCGTCAAGTCACTTCGCTGCGGCATATCATTCTGGAAGACGGCACCGGCGTCTGGCATCGCATGCTCTCGGTTTTTGTCGCGGCGCGCCGATTGGGTGCGGATGTGCCGACCGCCTACGCGGTGCAGGCGGTCGCGTGCGGCTTGGCGGCGCTTGCCGTTGCGGCGGTTTGGTACCGCGACGCGTCGTCTGGCGTTCGCAACGCCATGCTGCTTCTCGGCACCTGTCTGGCAACACCTTATTTGCAGGACTACGATCTGGTGTTCGGCGCGCTGATTGTTGTTTGGATGGCGCAAGAGGTAGAAATCCAGCGCATGCCGGAATTGCCTCTGTTCTTGGCTAACGCGGCGCTGCTTCTTACTCCGCTGTTCGCGGCGTCACTGGCGCGCTTGACCGGCCTCGAGTTTGGCCCGCTGTTCATTTTGCCGCTGTTCGTCATCGCCTTGAAATGCGGTCTCGCCGCCCGGCAGCCTGGCACGGACGCGCTCGCCGCCGCGGAATAGTCTGCCCTCGCGCCGGATAGCTGCGATGCGTTCACCGGGCTTCCATGGAGCCTCGGTCAGGCGCTAAGTTGCCGCCTCTTTCATCCAGCCACGAGCGCATCATGATCGACGTACATTATTGGACTACGCCGAACGGCCACAAAATTACGATTTTTCTCGAAGAGGCGGGACTGGAGTACAAAATCATTCCAGTTAATATCGGCAAGGGTGAGCAGTTCAAAGCCGAATTTCTCGCGTTATCGCCGAACAACCGCATTCCCGCGATCGTCGACCATAAGCCGGCCGATGGCGGCAAGCCAATCTCGGTATTCGAATCCGGCGCCATCCTGCTTTATCTCGCCGACAAGACCGGCAAATTCATCCCGAAGGATCTGCGCGGCCGCACCGCGGCGCTGGAGTGGCTGTTCTGGCAAATGGGCGGTCTCGGCCCGATGTCCGGCCAAAACAATCACTTCAGCAATTATGCGACCGATAAGATCCAGTATGCGATGGATCGCTATCGCAATGAGGTCAACCGGCTCTACGGTGTGATGAATAAGCGGCTTGCCGATCACCAATTCCTTGCGGGCGAATATTCGGTCGCCGATATGGCGTCTTATCCGTGGGTGGTGCCGTGGGAGCGCCAAGGCCAGAACATTGCCGATTTTCCGCACCTCAAGCGTTGGCTCGAAGCGATCAAGGCGCGGCCCGCGGTGGTGCGGGCTTACGAATGGACACCGAAAATCAATCCCGGCCAGGGGGGTATTCGCACCGCGGAAGAGCGCGCCATTCTTTTCGGTCAGACCGCGCAATCCGTGGCCGCGGCGGCGGGGCGGTAACGGCGATCGCAATCGCCTATTCGTCATCCTGGGGTGCGAGCGAAGCGAGCCTCGAAGGATGCGCGGCCTCGGCCGTCGCCCTTCGAGCCGCTTCGCGGCCACCTCAGGGTGACGGAAATTGTGCTAATCCTGCCGCACGATGACGTGGGTGCCGACCTGCACCCGATCATAAAGATCCATCACATCGTCGTTGACCAGCCGGAAGCAGCCTGACGAAACGGCTTGGCCAATGGTCTCCGGCGCGTTGGTGCCGTGGATGCGGTAGACGGTATTGCCAAGATACATGGCGCGCGCGCCGAGCGGATTACCCGGCCCTCCGGCCATGAATCGCGGCAGATAAGGCTGACGCTCGATCATCTCCGGCGGCGGGCGCCAATCCGGCCACTCGGCCTTGCGCGAGATTTGCAACAGCCCCTGCCAGGTAAAGCCATCGCGGCCGACGCCGATGCCATAACGCAGCGCGTGAGTTTCATCCTGGATCAGGTAAAGATGGCGCTCCTGTGTATCGATGATGATGGTGCCGGGCGGTTGCAGCGATCGGTAGAACACCATTTGCTTCTTGAATTCGTCGGGCAGCGCTTCATCGGAATTGCCGTGGTCGATCCCGGGATCGACGTCGGGCGCCGTAACCGGATACTGAAACACCGGCGGCTGTGGTGGCACTTGCTGCGCAGGCACTTGCGGCGAAATCAAACACAGGATCGCAGCGCCGACCCACGGAACTATGCGAATGCTTCTCATTGATCCCAGCCTCCTACCCGGGCATTTTCTCCCCGACGCTGTCCCCGTTCAATAGCCCGGCGTGTCGTTGGCGGGCGGCTATTGCGCGGCGCCGCCCAGATAGCCGGCAATCTTCCAGCTGCCGGCATCCTTGACGTAGCACATCTGATCGCCGCCGAGCGGTGAGATGAATTGGGCATCGACAAATCCGGTTTTGCCGGATGGGGTGGCGACGTGGAGAAACAGCGGCGCATTCGGATCGGAGGGCGGTGCGCTGTCCGGCAGCACGCGCACGAGATTTAAGCCGAGCTTGTCGACTACCGGCGTGTTCGGTGCTGATCCGGCGTGGACTTCGGCACCCTCCTTGATCGGATAGCCCCATTCGGAGGGGTCCGTTGCGGTCGCCTTGCCGAGTGCTTCGAAGGAGGCCGGGTCGATGACCGGATCGGCCGGCGCGCAAAACACGCCCTTTTGCTGGGGCAGTTCCGCGGCCGACGGTTCGTTGGCGTCGTCCATGACGATCTCCCAGCCGGAGCCATCTTGCGCACCAAGATTGATCGCCTTGGCGAGATTGTCGATGCCAGGTTTGTGCGGGTCGGCGAGATCCTTATCCTGAACCCAGAAGAAGTTCTGCGCCACGACGAGCTTGGCGAGCGCGGCGCGGTCTTTATGCGCGGCTGCGTCGGCGAGCTGCTTGCGAAAGGCGATAAAGTCCGGATCTTTGAACGGCGCCGGCGGCGTCACTGCGACCGCTTGATACGGCTTGATCGGGGCCGGCGGCGGTGGCGTGAGCTGCGGCAAACCTTGCTGGGCAAGACCAGGATTTGCGGCGAATGCCAAGAGGGCGGTGAGGGTGAGGGCTGCGGCAATAGCGACGCGGCGCATCGGATAATCTCCCGGATCAGTCTCGGCGCAATGGCGTCACGGATAAGGGCGAATTACGACCGGTATGCGGCGATGCATTGGAGATGAATTACGGCGTTGCTGCCGGCTCGATGCCGAAATGGATCTGCAGAATGCTTTGCAGCTGATCGACCGTATAGGGCTTCGGTAGCAGCGCCGAGCCGGCAACGAACATGGCGATCATCCCGTCGGTGACGCCCTGCCCGGTGGTGTACAAAACCTTCAATCCGGGCCGGCGTTGCACTGCCGCTTTCGCCAATGTGAGACCGGCGTGGATGTCGCTGTGCAAGCCGATATCGGTAAACAGCAGGTCGACCCCATCCGTGGCCTCCAGCGCGGCGAGGGCCTCCTCGGCTGTGGCCGCCGTTAGGGTCTTATGACCATGTTCCTCAAGATAGGACTCGGCCAGGACCCGGACCTGCTCCTCGTCCTCCACGATCAAAACGACCGCCATCTCCCACCCACCCGAAAGAGCGCCCCTGTTACGTCAAATGACATAGAAGCGAGGTTGGTTCCAATGACCGTAGCTTAGCAATGCGATTTTCCCCCAGCGGCGTGGGCAGTGGTAATATGACACCCGACATTCAGTAGGATTTAGGCAGCCCGAGCACCTTCTCCGCGATGAAGCAGAGAATGAGCTGCGGCGAGACCGGCGCCAGTTTCGGGATCATGATCTCCCGGAAATAGCGCTCGACATGGTACTCCTTGGCATAGCCATAGCCACCGTGGGTCGTGACCGCGGTCTGGCAGGCTTTGAATCCGGCTTCGGCGGCCAGATATTTCGCGGTATTGGCCGCCGGCGCGCAGGATAGGCCGTTATCATATTGCCAGGCGGCCTTGAGCATTATCAGGTCGGCGGCCTCCAGCTCCATCCAGCATTCCGCGAGCGGATGCTGGATCGCCTGATTCTTTCCGATTGGCCGGCCGAACACGACCCGTTCCTTGGCGTAGGCGGTCGCCCGCGCCAGCGCGGCGCGGCCGAGCCCGATCGCTTCCGCGGCAACCAGGATGCGCTCGGGATTAAGCCCGTGGAGGATGTATTCGAAGCCGCAACCGTCTTCGCCGATCCGATCCGCCGCCGGAACTTCCAAACCGTCGATGAAGAGCGCGTTTGAGTCGACGGCCTTGCGTCCCATTTTCTCGATCTCGCGTACCTCAACGAAGCGGCGGTCGAGCGCGGTGTAGAACAGACTCAAACCCTCGGTCGGCTTGCGGCCTTCGCCGACCGGCGCAGTGCGCGCGAGAATGAGCATCTTATCCGCAACCTGCGCTGTGGAGATCCAAATCTTGGCGCCGTTGATGACGTAAATATCGCCGCGGCGGGTGGCCTTGGTCTGCAGCTTCGCCGTTTCGAGGCCGGCATTCGGCTCGGTCACTGCAAAGCAGGCCTTATCCTCGCCGGCGGCAATCGGCGGCAGCATGCGGCGCTTTTGCTCTTCCGTGCCGTAAACGACGACCGGATTGAGCCCGAAGATGTTCATGTGAACGGCGGAAGCTCCGGACAATCCGGCGCCCGACGCGGTGATCGCCTGCATCATGATCGCGGCTTCAGACACGCCGAGACCCGATCCGCCATAGGTTTGCGGAATGCACACGCCGAGCCAGCCGTCGTCGGCCAGCGCGCGGTACAGCTCCTCGGGAAATTTCCCGTCGCGGTCATGCTCCAGCCAATAATCATCGCCGAACCGTGCGCAGATTTTTTCGATTGCGCTGCGGACGGATTGCTGAAGCTCGGAAAGGGCGAAATCGATGGGGATTACTCCCGGGTGGAACGTCCGTTCAAGCCTACTCCGCCGCCTGCATGTCGTCGGCATCGATGAAGCCGCCGGCCTGGCGGCGCCACAGCGCGGCGTAATAGCCGTCGTGCGCGATAAGCTCGCGATGACTGCCTTGTTCGACGATGCGGCCGAGTTCCAGCACCACTAGGCGGTCCATCTGCGCGATGGTGGAGAGCCGATGCGCAATGGCGATCACGGTCTTGCCTTCCATCAGCGTACCGAGGCTTGACTGGATCGCGGCTTCGACTTCGCTGTCGAGCGCGGAGGTCGCCTCGTCGAAGACCAGAATCGGTGCGTCTTTGAGGATGACGCGCGCGATGGCGATGCGCTGGCGCTGGCCGCCGGAAAGTTTGACGCCGCGCTCGCCGACATGGGCGTCGTAGCCGCGGCGGCCATGCCAGTCCTCGAGATCGAGGATGAAATCGTGGGCATGAGCGAGCTTCGCCGCGCGCAAAATCTCCTCGTCACCCGCCGAGGGCCGTCCGTAACGAATATTGGCACGGATCGAACGGTGCAGCAGCGAGGTGTCCTGTGTCACGACGGAGATTTGCGAGCGCAGCGATTCCTGCGTCAGATCGGAAATGTCCTGGCCGTCGATCTGGATCGCGCCGCTTTCGAGCTCGAAGAAGCGCAGCAAGAGACTAACGACGGTTGATTTGCCGGCGCCGGAGCGGCCGACCAGTCCGATCTTCTCGCCCGGCGCAATGGTCAGGTTGAAATTCTGCAGCACGCCGACCTCGCGGCCGTAGCCGAAGCTGACATTCTTGAAATCGATGCGGCCCTCGCGCACTGTCAACGGCCGCGCGCCGGTGGGATCGGGCAGCTGCAGGGGCTGTGCGATGGTGAGCATCCCTTCCTGCACCACGCCGATATCTTCGAATATGTCGGTGATGCGGCTGGCGATCTGACGCGACATGTTGGTGAGCTGCAGCGTCAGCGGCAGCACCATGGCGATGGCGCCGACCTCGACAATGCCGTAGCGCCACAACAGCAGCGCCAATGCGCCCGAACCGGCAATGAGCAGGGCGTTGAGCACGTCGAGCAACGCGCCGAACACCGTAAGCAGCCGCTGCGATGCGATGAACAGATCGACATGGCGGTCGACCGCTTTGCGCACATATTGATCCTCTTCGCGCGCCCGGGCGAACAGTTTCACCGTCAGTATGTTGGTGTAGCTGTCGACGATGCGCCCCATCAGCGTTGAGCGCGCTACCGAACTCACCTTCGAGCGCTCGCGCATCCGCGGCACGAAGTAGAGCAGGAGCGCGGCATAGCCGGAAAACCACAGCAGGATCGGCACGGCGAGCCAGCGATCCGCCGCGGCGGTCAGTGCGATGGCCGACGCGCCATAGACCAGAATGTACCAGACGGTGGTGATGGTCGCGGTCAGTGTCGATCGCACCGAGGGTGCGGTTTGCATCACGCGGTTGGAGATGCGGCCAGCGAAATCGTTCTGGAAGAACGCCCAGCTCTGCCTCACCACATGCCAATGCGATTGCCAGCGGATCAAGCCGGTGAACGGGGCGGCGATAGCCTGATTGGTGATCAGGTAGCGCGTCAGCGTCACCAGCGGACGCACGATGACGACGACGATCGCCATGCCGAGGAGCCACGGCCAGCTGACGGCCAGAAAGCGGTCGGGCGGCGTCTTGGTCACCATGGTGACCGCGCGGCCCATGAACCACGGCACCGCGCTGTCGGACAGCGCGACCGTGAGTTCGACCACGAACAAGGCCGCAAACAGCCATTTCGCCTGGCGGGCAAAGTGCCACAGGAAGGCGATCAGACCGGGCGGCGGTTCCGGATTTGCGGGCGCCGCCGTCGGCGTCAAGACTCTTTCGAAAAGTGCAAACATTTTCGGATGGTTACAGGCCGCATATAGGAGGCGTCAATCGGCGCACCAAGTGGCGGAAGGCGCCCATCGCGACAGTGCTGTTGACCTTTTAGGCGTGCTGCGCCCGTGGCATCGTCATGGCGGGGAAACATCAGGGGGAACGCCATGAAACGACGGAGTTTCGTGGGCGCGGTCATCGCCCTTCTGGCGAGCGCCGTCGCGGTCGCGGCGCAAACCTATCCCTCGCGTCCGATCACGATGATGGTGGGCTTTCCACCTGGCGGCCCAACTGATGCGCTGGCGCGAATCTTGGCCGACGGAATGAGATCAACGCTCGGCCAGACCGTCATTGTCGAGACGGTCAGCGGCGCCAGCGGCACGATCGCGGCCGGGCGCGTCGCCCACGCCGATCCAGACGGTTACACGATCGGCATTGGCAATTGGTCGAGCCATGTCGGATCGCCCGCGATCTATCGGCTCGATTTCGACATGCTGAATGATCTCCAGCCGATCGCTTTGCTGGCGTCGTCGCCGCTATGGGTTCTCGGGCGGCAAGGGATCCCGCCGAAAACGGCGACCGAACTCATCGCCTGGGTTAGGGCCAATACCCAGCCGGCCACATTCGGGACGGTCGGCACCGGCAGTGCGGCTCAATTGTGCGGCATTTACTTCCAACAAAAGACCGGCGCGCGCCTTCAATTCGTGCCTTATCGCGGAGCGGGACCGGCAATCCAGGATATCGTCGCCGGCCACATCGACTTGTCGTGTCTTGAAGCGTCATCGACACTGCCGGATGTGGAAGCCGGCAAAGCCAAGGCGTTTGCCGTCCTGAGCGAGAAGCGCTGGCCGAAATCGCCCGACACCCCGACCATGATCGAATCCGGTGTGCCAGGTCTCAGCATTTCCTTTTGGCATGGTCTGTGGACGACAAAGGGAGCACCCAAGGATGCCGTCGCTCGCCTCGATGCGGCGGTGCAGGCCGCACTCGCCGATCCTGTCGTGCGGCAACGGCTCGAAGCGCTCGGCCAGGTGATATTCCCGCCCGAGCAACAGACTCCGGCCGCGCTCGCGCAGTACCACAAGGCCGAGACTGAAAAGTGGTGGCCGATCATCAAAGACGCCGGCCTTAAGGCCGAGTGACTGTTATGATTCTTGATCGCTACGATCTGAAGAGAACTTGGACCAGCGGCGCCTGCGCGCAGGCCCCGATCGATATCGCGGTCGCGGCAATCACGAGTGAAATAGCGAGCGCAAGCGTTGCAAATAATCCGACGCCGGCGCGGCGCCTCTTGGCAAAGGTCCTGTCGGATACCGAGGACGCAAAACCGACCTTCCCGGTCAGCTCAATCATGGTCGTTGTCCTTGTCGCGAGCTTTGGCGAATCAGCCTGATGTTGCCCAAAATGGTGCCGGACGGCGGCGCGGGTCCGACCGGACTTTGGCGAAGCCGTTGAATAACAAAGGCGCTTTCGTGATTATGGTTAATGAATGGTTAACGCGTTACGCGGCCGCGATCGCAGACGGGCGATCGTCCATCGTCACATGACCGGGCTCGTTGACGACGCGGTCGAGCCAAGCGCGGATCGCAGGAAACGGCGCCAAGTCGTAGTCGCACAAATGGGCGACGTGGGTGTAAGCGTAGAGCGCGATGTCGGCGATGGTGTAACGGCCGGCGGCGAAGAAGTCGTGCTGCGTAAGGTGTTTGTCCATTACGCCGAGCGCGCGGTTGCCTTCCTCCATCCAGTCCTCGAGCGCGTGCTGCTGCAATTCGCGGCCGCCTTTCACCAAGGCGAGCCAGAAATAGGCCGCGCCGAGATTGGGTTCGAGGCTGTGCTGCTCGAAGAACATCCACTGCAACGCCTCGGCATAGTCCATGCGGTTCTCAGGCGCGAGCGGCGTGCCGCCGGCGATGTACCAGAGAATGGCGTTCGATTCGGCGAGATAGCGGCCGGGCGCGGCTTCCAGCAGAGGCACCTGGCCGTTCGGATTTTTCGCCAGGAATTCGGGAGTGTGGCTCTCGCCCTTGAGAATGTCGATCTCGATCAGCCGGTAAGGCACGCCAAGATGCGACAAGGCGAGCCGCGCCTTGTAGCTGTTGCCCGAACGCTGCATCGAATAGAGCGTGTACATCGCCGCTTCCAAAAGTCCCGTGCGCAAAGATCCGTGCGGATGATTCGCCTTGGGAGGTATCGCGCGAGTATTGCGATGGTACGACTTTAGCGCGGCGATGTCGTGGCGCTTTAGCTTGGCGCTATTCCCGGCCGCGCGGAATGCTGCCCGCGCCCGGCGCCATTGTAGGGGAGGCGCCGAGGAAAGCCATTCCCGAAAATGCGAGTTGCGGCGCAACATCGAGTTGGGCGCGCCGTAAAATCAGAACAAACACCGCGACCATCGCCGGAACTCCGAGCGGAATAAGGCTCAGCTGCGCGACGCTGCGCGCCAGCAGCGGTACCAGCCAAAGGGCTGCAAGTGCGGTCTTCTGCCACGGGCTAAAGCCACGCGTGAAACAATCCGCGGCGAGAAAGGCGATGGCTGGCGCCAGCACCATCATGTCGTAATCGAAGCTGTACGGCGTGGCGAGGATCGTGCCGAGGCAAAGCGCGGCGGCCTTGAGCGGATAGGCCGCGGTGCTCCGCCACAGCCACGCCAATGCCGCGCCGATCGCGACGATGGCAATGCCCTGCAAGGTATAGGCAACTGGAATCGGCGCGCCCCACATCCGCGCCCAGGCGAATATGCTTTGGATCTTGTACCAGCCGGTATTGCCCTGTTCGAGCACGACCGTTCGGGTGAACTCCGAAAACAAAGCAAAGGCGTGCCACGTCGCGGCGCCGAACGCGAGCGTGGTCGCGACCGTGAGCAGCGCCACCGTCGCTGCCGCGCTGGTAAAACAGCGCCACCGCCCGCTCACCGCCAGCACGATGGGCAGCATCAGCCCATATTGCGGCTTGTAGACCATGAGCCCAAGCAAAACACCGGCCAGGATTGGCCGCTTGTCGAGCACGACAAGCGCGCCGCCAAGAAGTGCCGCGGTCAGAAAACCGTTCTGACCGTGGCCGACATTGATCAGCACCGCCGGAAACGCCAGCACGAGGAGGAGCCACAGATAGCGATCGCCGCTCCTAACGGGGCTGGGAGCGGAAGAGACAATGGCCCGGATCGCCAAGAGATAAAGCCCGAGCGTGACCGCCTGCCAGACCGCGAGCGCAAGCCCATAAGGCATCCACGCCAGTGCCGCGGCGACGAACAAAAAGAACGGCGGATAGTGCCAGCCGTAAAATTGCGTGGTCTCGCCGAAGATCGCGCGTTCGTGGGCAAATTGCTGGACAGGATCGAACGCCGCCGCGGCATTGCCGTCGAGGGCATAGGTGCCCGCAGCGTAGACGTTGGAGAAGTCGGTCCCGAGCGGACGACCCTGGAGATCGACCGCGCCATGCGCGGTCACGACCAAAACGAGAAAGCCGAGGGCAGATGCCGCGAGCAACCCGACGGCCACCAGCCGGATGCGCTCAAGCGTGAGCCAGTCGCCGCTCCGCAAAATATCGCGCGCCCGGTCCATGGGGTTCCCAAAAAGCCTACGTTTGGCATTAGGCCAGCGGCGCCTTAACGGAGTGTTGCTCCGCGCGCACGCTCCGCGGCAAATGTCGCAGATGTGAGCGGATAGTGAGGGGTTTGCGCTTGCCTGCAGGGAGCCGTGGCTTTACGAAACACGCGCTTAGACGTGGAGATTCGACAATGGCCTTCATCGCGGACCAGATCATGCGCATCAAGCCGTCGGCGACCATCGCCGTGACGGATAAAGCGCGTGCGCTGAAAGCGGCCGGCCGCGATGTCATCGGGCTCGGTGCCGGCGAGCCCGATTTCGACACGCCCGACAACATCAAAGAGGCTGCGATCAAAGCGATCCGCGACGGTAAGTCGTCGAAATACACGGCCGTGGACGGCATCGCCGAGCTCAAGGCTGCGGTGTCACGCAAGTTCAAGCGCGAGAACGAACTCGACTATAAGCCGTCGCAGATCATCATCAGCACGGGTGGCAAGCAGGTGCTCTATAATGCGCTGGTCGCAACGCTCAATCCGGGCGACGAGGTGATCATCCCGGCGCCCTATTGGGTGAGCTATCCCGACATGGTGCTGCTTGCCGGCGGCACCCCGGTCGAGGTCATCACCACGATGGAGTCCGGCTATAAAATGAAGCCGGAGCAGCTCGAAGCGGCGATCACGCCGCAAACGAAGTGGATCATCTTCAACTCGCCGTCGAACCCGACGGGCGCCGCCTACACCCGCGACGAGTTGAAAGCCGTCACCGACGTGCTGGTGCGGCACCCGCATGTGCATGTCATGACCGACGATATGTATGAGCATCTGGTTTACGACGACTTTAAGTTCTATTCGCCGGCCCAGCTTGAGCCGCGGCTCTACGAGCGCACGCTGACAGTGAACGGCTGCTCCAAAGCCTATTGCATGACCGGCTGGCGCATCGGCTATGCCGGCGGCCCGGAGCAATTGGTCAAGACCATGGCGATGATCCAGTCGCAGTCGACGTCAAACCCGACGGCAGTGGCGCAATGGGCCGCGGTCGAGGCGCTCGACGGACCGCAGGATTTCATCCCCAAGCACAACAAGATCTTCAAGGAGCGCCGCGACCTCTGTGTGTCGATGCTCAATCAGGCCAACGGCATCCAGTGTCCAAAGCCGGAAGGCGCGTTCTACGTCTACCCGTCCTGCGCCGGCACGATGGGCAAGACGGCGCCAACCGGCAAGAAGCTCGCCAACGACGAAGATTTCGTCACCGAGCTTCTGGAAGCGGAAGGTGTCGCGGTGGTGCAGGGCACGCCGTTCGGCGTTGGCCCGGCGTTTAGAATCTCCTATGCGACAGCGACCAAATCGCTCGAGGAAGCCTGCACGCGCATCCAGCGCTTTTGCGGCAATTTGCGCTAGCATCGCCGCGTATCAGAGGCGGCCGGGAAACAAGCGATATTGCTCCGGCCGCAGGCTGACCGATTGGCCGATCTGCCATTGCTGGCTGCGCGATGCGTCGATCTCGATCACCGTCTGCGGCTGGTCGCTGACAAGCTCGATCTCGATGCGGCGCGCCGGGCCGATGCCGTGAATGCGTTTGACCACCCCCTTGAGATTGTCCTCGGCCAAGGCCGGCAGGATCGTCATGTCGAACGGGCGGGCGAACAGGGTCGCCGCACCATCCGGCATGCCTTGCGGCACGATGCCGATGGCTCGTCCGGCAAAGCGGACCTGGTTGGCTTCCACAAAAACCGGCAGCACGATGGATTCGCCGATGAATTCATGGACGAATGGCGTCTGCGGATTGTTATAGACCTGCTGCGGGGTGCCGGTCTGCTCGATGCGGCCTTTGTCCATGACCACGACGCGGTCGGCGACTTCCAGCGCTTCTTCCTGGTCGTGCGTGACAAAGATCGAGGTGACGTGAATTTCGCTGTGCAGGTTGCGCAACCAGCGCCGCAGGTCCTTGCGGACCTTGGCGTCGAGCGAGCCGAATGGTTCGTCGAGCAACAGGACGCGGGGCTCGATGGCGAGCGCCCGCGCGAGCGCGATGCGCTGGCGCTGCCCGCCGGACAATTGCGTCGGATACCGCTGCGCCAACCAGCCGAGTTGGACCAGATCGAGCAATTTTTCGACGCGGCGGCGGATTTCCGGCTCGCTCGGCCGCTCGCCGCGCGGCCGCGCACGCAAGCCGAAGGCGACGTTTTCGAAGACGGTCATGTGGCGAAAGAGTGCGTAGTGCTGGAACACGAAGCCGACCTGACGTTGGCCCGCGCTGCGCGATAGCGCGTCTTCGCCGTCGAACTGCACCTGACCCTCGTCGGGCCAGTCGAGCCCCGCGACGATGCGCAGCAGCGTCGTCTTGCCCGATCCGGACGGTCCCAGCAGCGCCAGCAGTTCGCCGGAACGCACTTCAAGATCGACCTCTTTGAGCGCGGTGAAGTCGCCGAAACGCTTGGTGGCGCCGATAACCGAGATTTTCATGTCACTCCTCCATCAGCCGGTCTTCGAGCACGATCTTCATGACCAGCGTCACCAGCGCGAGCAGCGCCAGCAACGAAGCCACGGCGAATGCCGCAGCGAACTGATAACTGTCGTAAAGCGCCTCAACTTGCAGCGGCATGGTATTGGTTTCGCCGCGCACGTGGCCGGACACGACCGAGACCGCGCCGAATTCGCCCATGGCGCGGGCGTTGCACAATAGCACGCCGTAAAGCAGCGCCCACTTCACGTTCGGCAGCGTTACGCGAAAGAAGGTCTTAAGCCCCGACGCGCCGAGCGAGAGCGCGGCTTGCTCTTCCTCGGTGCCCTGCTGCTGCATCAGCGGGATCAGTTCACGCACCACGAAAGGAAATGTCACGAAAATCGTGGCGAGCGCGATGCCCGGCAGCGCGAAGATCACCTTGATGTTGTGCGCCACGAGCCACGATCCGAAATAGCCTTGCAGCCCGAACAACAGCACGAAGACGAGGCCCGCGATGACCGGCGACACCGAGAACGGCAGCTCGATCAGCGTGATCAGGAGATTCTTGCCGCGAAATTCGAATTTCCCGATCGCCCACGCCCCGATGACGCCAAACACGACATTAGATGCCACCGATATCGCGGCAACGATCAGCGTCAGCCGGACCGCGGACAGCGTGTCGGGATGGGTCAGCGCCGCGAAATAAGCGGCGACGCCCTTGGCGAAGGCCTCGGTGAAGACGCAGGCGAGCGGCAGCACGATGAACAGGCCGAGAAAAGCGACAGCCACTGAAATGACCAGCCATTTGACCCACGGCGGGTCGGCGCGGGCGTCGGCCTTGCGCCGGATCTGCGCCTGGATCGCGCGCGATGCGGCACGCTCGCTCAGGGTCGGGGGGAGCGCGCTATGCTCGACGATCTCGGCGGCCGGCAGCGCACTCACCGGATTTTACCCGTATGCAGTTCGGACCAGCGCTGCAGCCCATTGATCAGGAATAGAAATAAGAGCGAGGCCACGAGCATCACCACAGCGATCGCCGTGGCGTCGGCATAACGGAACTCCTGGAGCCGGATGACGATCAAGAGCGGCGCAATTTCCGAGTAATTCGGCAAATTCCCGGCGATGAAAATGACCGAGCCGTACTCGCCGACCGCGCGGGCAAAGGCCAGGGTGAAGCCGGTCAAGAGCGCGGGGACGACGCTCGGCAACACCACGCGCCGAACCGTCGTCCAGCGCCCGGCGCCGAGCGAGGCGGCGGCTTCCTCCAGCTCCGCATCGAGGTCTTCGAGCACCGGCTGTACGGTGCGCACCACGAAGGGCAAGCCGATGAAGACGAGCGCCACAAAAATACCGAGCGGCGTGAACGCGACGCGGATGCCGAGCGGCGCCAGCAATCCGCCGATCCAGCCGGATGGCGCGTAGAGCGTCGTCAGCGCGATGCCGGCCACCGCAGTCGGCAAGGCAAACGGAATGTCGACGATGGCGTCAAGGACGCGGCGGCCCGGAAAGCGGTAGCGCACCAGCGCCCAGACCACGACGGCACCGAATACCAGATTGGTAAAAGCCGCGGCGAGCGACAATCCGAACGACAGCGCGAAAGCGTGCAGCGCGCGGCGGCTGGTGACCACCGCGACGAACTGGTCGAAGCTAAGCTCGGCGGTCTTGAAGAACAGTGCGCCGAGCGGGATTAGAACGATCAGCGAAAGCCAGAGCAGGGTCGTTCCCAGCGTGATCCCGAATCCCGGGATCACGCCTTTTCGATGCCTGACGAGACTCGCCGCCGCACTCACCCCAACCTCGTATTATTGCGTGTAGATCGAGTCGAATACGCCGCGGTCGGCGAAGTGGGTCGCCTGCGCTGCGCGCCAGCCGCCAAAATCCTCGATGGTCAAGAGATCGACTTGCGGAAAGCTCGCCGCATACTCCTTGGCGACGGCTGGATCGCGCGGACGATAATAGTCCTTCGCCGCGATCTCTTGGCCTTGCGTCGAGTAGATGAAATTGAGGAACGCCTCGGCAGGTTCGCGCGTGCCTTTACGATCGACGACTTTGTCGACGACCGCGACCGGCGGCTCCGCCAAAATCGAAATGCTCGGCACCACGATGTCGAACTTGTCGATCCCGAGCCGGTTGACCGCAAGGAATGCTTCGTTTTCCCAGGCCACCAGCACATCGCCGACGCCGCGCTCGACGAAGGTGATGGTGGACCCACGAGCGCCGGTGTCGAGCACCGGAACATTGGCGTAAACGGCCTTCACGAAATCGCGTGCCTTGTCCTCGCTACCGTATTTTTTCAGGGCAAATCCCCAGGCTGCGAGATAATTCCAGCGTGCACCGCCCGAGGTCTTTGGATTGGGCGTGACGACCTGCACTCCCGGTTTTGCCAGATCGTCCCAATCATGGATGCCCTCGGGATTGCCTTTGCGCACCAGGAACACGATCGTTGAAGTATAAGGCGACGAATTATTCGGCAGCCGCGTCTGCCAATCTGACGCGATCAATCCGTGATCGGCGATCGCGTCGACATCGTAAGCGAGCGCTAGCGTCACCACGTCGGCATCGAGGCCGTCGATGACCGCGCGCGCCTGCGCCCCCGAGCCGCCATTCGAGGTTTTGATCTCGATCGTCTTGCCGGCATCGGATTTGTATTTGGCGCCGAACGCCTGGCCGAGATCGGCATACAGCTCGCGGGTCGGATCGTAGGAGGCGTTGAGGAGCGTGATGTCGGCGGCGCGCGCTGCGCCGGATAACAGGGCCGATGCGGCAAGCGCTGCAATGATCGTTTTCATTCGAATCTCCGTTCGCCGGCGAAGCGGGCATGGTTTGCGATCACTCGCCGCACCGGATTTCGGCCAGGCAAGCCGAGACGCCCTTCGCCCCTTGTCCGTTTGATCATCCCGGATCGTCGGCCGGCCCTTGGCGCGGCGGCGTCTTCGCCTCAAAAAATCATCCGGCACTGTCCACTGTTCTGGAAATATATTCCATATCGGAAATGATTCCGCGCGACAAACGGAAGAATATTCTACCGTCAAGGAGCGTCTACTTGGAAGCCCCTCTTCTTTGCCGGTGCAGTAAAGAAAAAACCAGTTCCTGCCGCGGCCGCGGCAACGCGAGTTTGGCCCAGAGTCCGATCGAAGACGCAGCGTTCTTCAGCCCGTCGGCGGTGCGATCTCGTCGAGACTCTTCTGCCGCGCCTCGGGGCCGAGTTGCGTCACCGACACGGCGGCGATGAACAGAAAGCTCGCCAGACAGGCGAACACAGTGGTCAGGCCCCAGCCGTTCTGGATCCACAGGATCATCGGCAGGATAAATGCGGTCGCGAGCCGGCCCACGCCCGCGGCCCAGCCGAAGCCCGACGCACGCGCGTTGGTTGGGAACACTTCGGACGCGAAGATCTGCATGGAGTTGCCGGCGACCTGAACGAAGAAGATCATGATGAAACCGGCAACGACGAGCTCCATGTCGGACACCGCATTGGCGAACACGATCGCCATCAGGCCGGCGGCGACAAAAGCGCAAACCGACGTGATCTTGCGACCGAATTTATCGAGCGCGTACATCATGAAAAGGCTGGCGCACGGCACCGCGAAATTCATGAGCAGGACATAGCTCAGCGATTTCGTGATGCTGAAGCCCTTGCCGTTCATGATATTCGGCAGCCAGGCGCCTAGTCCGATGGCGATGCCGAAAAACGCCGAGAAGCAGATCATGCCGGCGATGACACGGATCGGAAATTGGGTGAAGACGACGCTGAACGGATCGCTCTTGGTGTTGCTTGCCGCGTCGGTCGAGAGCGGCTGCGTCGGCCCGGCAATGCCGAGCTGGCCGAGCACTTTGATGGCTTCCTCGCCTCTGCCGTGCGTCGCCAGGTAGCGCGGCGATTCCGGCAGCGAGTAGCGCAATACCCAGACGATCAGCGCGGCGATGCCGATGATCAGCCACACACCGCGCCAAGCGTATTCAGTCGAATTGGCCACGCTGGGCATGGAGGCGACGAGGGCGGAAAAGCCGATCACAAGACCCGTGCCGATCGGCCACACGCAGGCGCCACCGATGAAATGCACAAGCGCCAGGATGCGGCCGCGAATGCGCTTGGGTGCGTATTCGCCCGCATAGGCGAAGGCGAGCGGCTGCTCGGCGCCGAGTCCGATGCCGGCAATGACGCGGCATACGATCAGCAGCGTGACGCTTGGAGCGAAGGCGCCCAGGATTGTGAAGACGCCGAACAGCAAAAGATTGAACTGATAGATGAACCGCCGGCCGAACCGGTCGGAGAACTCGCCCTGTGCGGCGGTGCCCAACGCCAGGCCAAAAATGGTGGCGCTGCCGATCGCCGCGGTTTGCGCGGCGGTGGCGAACCCGGATTTGAGGATGAACGGAACTAGCGAGCCAAACACCGTGAAATCGATAACGTCGCAGAAGTATCCGGCGGCGATGAGTGCGATCACCCGCCGATGCAGCGGGGAGATTTTCGCCTCGTCCAGTGCCGCGCCGACGAAGCCTTCGATTGTCTGCGGTCCGCCGGCCGATACTGCGCCAGCCGGTGCAGCCGCGCCGAGTTGCCCCGCCGTAATGGTCGCCATTTGATCCTCCCCCAGGTGGCCCCGGCCGCTGCTGCGGCTCTTGGTTGCGACAAGTGTGGAAGGACAGGCTCCCACTGTCAATGCAGGAACCACGGGGCGGTTAGCCGCCTTCGAATTGCAAAATATAAAGTCCGGCGTTGGAATCGGTGACGTACATCCGCGCTTCCGCATCGACGAAACAATCGCACGACTGAATCACTTGCGGCCGGTTTGGCCGCGGATCGTACATGCGCGCCGGATCGGGCGGCACGAAGTAACCGATTTCGCGCGGCGCGAAAGGATTGGCGATGTCGTAGGCGCGCACGCCGGCATTGTGCAGCGTCGCAAATATGAATCGTGAGCTGACGAATGCTCCGGGACGATTTTCCCAAAGATTGTGCGGCCCGAAATTGCCGCCCTTCTTGCAATAGTCCGCCTCGTCGGGAATGGGCATGGTCGCGATGCTCACCGGGTTGGATGGTTCGCGCACGTCGAAGATCCAGATGTAGCGCAGCCCAAGCTTGCAATCGGCGAAGTTGGATTCGTCGGCGACGACCAACAGATTGCGGTCCGGCAGCGGCAGCGGCGAATGGGTGCCGCCGCCAAACGGCGGATCCCAGTTGCGGTGCGATACCATCTTCGGCTGCGCCGGATCGCCGACGTCGACAATGGCAAGCCCGCCATCGCGCCATGCACTATAGGCCAAGTTACCGGCGGCCAGAGCGTGATGCAGCGCATAGCGCCTGCCCTTGGGCCAAGTCGGCGTCTCGCCGCCACCGGTCCACATGCCCGGCAGCCAAAATTTGCCGACGACGTGCGGCTTGGTCGGCTCGGCCATGTCGACGATGACCAGCACGTGGTCGGAAAATTCCGGTAAGTGCACCGAGACGTATGCGTAGCGGCCGCCGACATACCAGATGCGGTGCGGTCCCAATCCGCCGAGCGGCAGGAAGGCGATTTCACGCGGCGCTTCCGGTTTCGTCAGATCGTAAACGCGCAAGCCGCTGGTGAATTGCTGACCTTTGAGCGCATCGCCCGACGTGCCGGTAAAATAGGCTTCCTGACTTACCTGCATGGTCCACACGCTGGGGCCGTTGACCGCCAAAAGCAGGCTTTCGTGGGTTTGCAAATGATGCGCGCGCGTATTCGGCGGGCAGGGCAGAAAATTCACCGGCTTCGGGTGTTTTGGGTCCCGCACATCGATGACGGTGATGCCGTTGGAAAAGCCGTGGCCGATATAGGCGAAGCCGCGGTTGACCATGACCTGCACGCCATCGCCGCGGCCGCCTTGATCGGTATGACCGAGGAATTTCATTTTATGCGATGCGACTGCGGTCATCGATGAGTTCTCCTGGCACATTGAGACTAGCCTAGATACACGCAATCCTGCGCCGGCGCTTATTATGCCCCGCGCGGACCCGGCATCCAGTCACGGCATTATGCAGGTGACTACTGGATCGCTGCCTGCACGGATGATGACGATGGGATTTCGGCAGCGAACTGCGCTAGAATTTCGCGGAGGACTAAGGGAAGACCAATGACCAACGATAATAACGCACGCGGCATGATCGCGGTCGACAAGATGGGAACAAAGGTCTTGTTCCTCAATCCGCAGACGTTCGAGACCGAGGTCGCGATCGACGGCTTTCCGCGTACGGTGCATGAGCTACTTGTCGTGCCGGAAACCGGTTTCGCCTATGTGCCGATCTTTGGCGACGGCATCCACGGTCGCAACCCCAATCCGCAGCATTATCTCTGCGTTTTCGACCTGCATAAGCGCGCGCTCGCCGCCACCATCGATCTGCGGCCTTATAGCGCGCCGCACACGCTCAAGCTCGGGCCGGACGGCCTAATTTATATCACCTGCGAGAACTCCGCGGTGGTGGCGGTGATCGATCGGGCAACCAACAAAGTCGTCGATGCGATCCCTTCCGGCTCGACCAACGGCCATCGCCTGGTCATCGCGCCGGACGGAAC